>OLSK01001471.1_pt1 | contig 17346 bp, 21 predicted proteins | sample 1672781 | NCBI WGS metagenome assembly OLSK01 (sample SAMEA3136723, study PRJEB25190) | human gut metagenome | biome: human gut; feature: human-associated habitat; material: faeces | place: Austria | collected 2013 | reverse complement strand
TTATTCGGAGTTAGAGTCTGTGGCAAAACTGATTTTTAGTTTTGTCCCACGCTCACTTTTTTTGACATTTCCGAAAAAACTGACTTTTGGACGCCCTTTATTCGAGAGTGTGTAACAAAACTGACGTTTAGATTTGTCCGCATTCTCTAAACATAGTAACAGGCGGAAGCAGAAGATCACTTTTTGTTTCAGCCTATTTCTTTTTTAAAAATAGGTAAAGAAGTGTAAGATAAAAGGTAGAAAAGTAACGTTATTCTTTGACCAATATTGACCAAACGAGTATAATAATAATCGTAAAGAATTGATGAAAAACAATTCATACTCTTTATTCAGGAGGTAAGAAGATGAATATTGAAAAAATGACAACTACGCTACAAGAAGCGATTGCCGAAGCACAGCAAATTGCTGTCACTCGGAAGCACCAAGAAATCGACATTGCCCATTTGTGGAAGATTTTTTTACAACCAAATCATTTTGGTCGTAATCTATACACAGATGCCGGCTTAGACGTCGAGGGCTTTGAAAGAGAAGTTGACCGTGTGCTTGACGAATACCCGACCGTATCAGGAGGAAATGTCCAATATGGTCAAAATCTCAGCCAAAATTTATTCCATTTGTTAAATGAAGCTGACCAAATCAGAGAAAGTTTCGGTGACGAATACCTTTCAACTGAAGTGGTTATTTTGGCGTTGATGAAATTGAAAAATTATCCGTTGACTGTGTACTTAACGAAAAACGGACTATCGGAAAAAGAACTTAGAAACAATATTGAAGAAATGAGAGGTGGAGAAAAAGTGACCTCAAAAAATCAAGAAGAACAATACAAAGCGTTAGAAAAATACGGAGTGGATCTGGTCCAACAAGTACGTTCAGGTAAAATGGACCCAATTATTGGCCGTGATGAAGAAATTCGTGATGTGATCCGCATCCTTTCACGAAAAACAAAAAACAACCCTGTGTTGATTGGGGAACCAGGGGTAGGTAAAACAGCGATCGTTGAAGGATTAGCACAACGAATCGTGCGCAAAGATGTACCAGAAAATCTAAAAGACAAAACGATTTTTTCTTTAGATATGGGCGCATTGATTGCGGGAGCAAAATTCCGTGGTGAATTTGAAGAACGACTAAAAGCTGTCCTTAAAGAAGTAACGAAAAGCGATGGTCGAATCATTCTATTTATCGATGAAATCCATAACATTGTCGGCGCAGGCAAGACCGAAGGAAGCATGGATGCTGGTAATTTGCTAAAACCAATGCTAGCACGTGGTGAGCTTCATTTGATCGGAGCAACCACGTTGGATGAATATCGACAATATATGGAAAAAGACAAAGCCTTGGAACGTCGTTTCCAAAAAGTACTAGTCAAGGAACCAACAGTAGAAGATACGATCAGTATTTTACGTGGCTTAAAAGAACGCTTTGAGATCCATCATGGAGTCAATATCCATGACAATGCACTAGTTGCTGCTGCTACACTTTCTGATCGCTATATCACAGATCGATTCTTGCCAGATAAGGCAATCGATTTGATCGATGAAGCCAGTGCAACCATTCGTGTAGAAATGAATTCTATGCCAACAGAGTTGGACCAAGTCACACGCCGATTGATGCAATTGGAAATCGAAGAAGCTGCATTAAAGAAAGAATCAGATGATGCCAGCAAGAAGCGATTGAAGAACTTGCAAGAAGAATTAGCGGACTTGCGCGAAGAAGCCAATGCAATGAAAATGCAGTGGGAAACAGAAAAAGAAGAAGTCAATACAGTTTCTTCTAAACGTGCAGAAATCGATAAAGCAAAACATGAACTAGAAGATGCAGAAAACAATTATGATCTTGAACGTGCCGCTGTTTTGCGTCATGGAACGATCCCACAATTAGAAAAAGAATTAAAAGAGTTAGAAGCAAAAGCTAAAGATAGTGACATCAAAATGGTGCAAGAATCAGTGACTGAAAATGAGATTGCTCAAGTAGTCGGTCGCTTGACAGGGATTCCTGTGACGAAATTAGTTGAAGGTGAAAGAGAAAAACTAATGAAGTTGAACGAAACCTTGCATAAACGAGTAATCGGACAAGATGAAGCAGTAGATGCAGTCAGTGATGCAGTGATCCGCTCTCGTGCTGGGTTACAAGATCCAAACCGTCCGTTAGGTTCATTCTTGTTCTTAGGGCCAACTGGTGTCGGTAAAACGGAACTAGCCAAAGCATTAGCCGAAAACTTATTTGATTCTGAAGAGCATATGGTACGGATCGACATGAGTGAGTATATGGAGAAACATGCCGTCTCTCGTTTAGTAGGAGCTCCTCCAGGCTATGTTGGTTATGAAGAAGGCGGTCAGCTAACGGAAGCGGTAAGAAGAAATCCTTATACCATCGTTTTACTCGATGAAATCGAAAAAGCACATCCTGATGTCTTCAACATTTTATTGCAAGTGTTGGATGACGGACGTTTGACTGACTCTAAAGGACGTGTCGTAGATTTCAAAAATACCGTATTGATCATGACAAGTAATATTGGTTCACAATTATTACTAGAAGGCGTAACAGCGGAAGGTACGATTCCAGAAGAAGTCGAAGAACAAGTGCGAACGATCCTTCGTGGCAATTTCAAACCCGAATTCTTGAATCGAATCGATGATACAATCCTCTTCACACCGTTAAGTTTAGACAATGTAAAAGGCATCGTAGATAAGATGGTGGCACAATTAGCCAAACGACTAGAACATCAAGAAATCTTCTTGACGATCAGCGACGAAGCCAAAACATGGATCGCTGAAAATGCGTATGAACCAGCTTATGGTGCACGTCCATTGAAACGCTTCATCACGAAAGAAGTGGAAACACCTTTGGCAAAAGAAATCGTGTCAGGTCGTATCACACCAAAATCAAAAGTAACGATCACTTTACTTGATGAAAAACTTCATTTCAAAGCAGAAGAATTAGTTGAAGAAGTATGATACGAAACATTGACCAATAAAATAGATAGTTGAAAATAGCTTCCTGAAGCACATTCCAAAATGAGGCGGGACAGAAGTATTCCTTACTTTTGTTCCGCGCGTATTGGATAGGCAACAGGAAGCTATTTTTTATCCAGAAGAAAGACAAAGCAAATTAGCTTCAGTTAATTGTTTAATTGTTTCATTTTACAAGATCCCCATCAAACTAACCTACAGCTAATGAAGAGAAAAAGGGGAGAGGGAAGCAAGTGGTATTTTTATCACACCTATTAAATCGAACTGCCATCGAAAAGTTGATCTTTTTGAAAAAAATAAGTCGAAATTCTCAAAAACTAAAAGAAGTTTTCGCGAATCTCGACTTAATTTCTTAAGATGTCATATAACTGTAAAGTGCATTCAGCTATTTGCTTTTTATGATCTCTAAACGGTAGCTTTCAAAATAAGCCGGATCATTTTTTCCTTGTACCCAAGCAAAAATCCCCATGAGCAAGGCACCAACTGTGTTCGTCAGTAAGTCCCCCATCGTGTCCATCAATGCAGCCCGACCAACGAATAGTGTACCATCAGAAGCCGCGAATCGTTGCAGATTCATTCCTAAGAATTGATCGCAGAGAAATTCCCAGAATTCCCAAAAGACACCACATAGACCAGCAAAGGCAAAACCGAAAAGCAAGAACAACCAAGGACTTGTTTTAGCGATAGGCGCTTTTTTTAGAAGCAACCCGATCAATCCATAGCCCAATGCTGTCAGCACCATCGGACTCACCGCATGTAAGATTTTATCCCAAAAAGAAATGATACTGATCAAATGCATCCCAGTTCCTAAAAAGACCGAGATAAACAAGAAAAACCAATAAAATAGCACGATAGCATCTGGAATATGCAAATGAAATAATTTCTTCATGATCTGAGGGAGAAAAATCAATACGATTCCTGCTAAAGATTCAATAATAAATGTAATCCCTTGAGTCGTCGAATATTTATTGGTGATAAATTCAAAAATGTTGTAGCAAACTACAAAAAGACCGAAAACAACAAGGGCAATCTGCACCTTTTTTACTGTTTTACTCATTCAATTATACTCCTTTTAAATAGACCTTCAACGCTTCTAGCAGTTCTGTTTCATCAGAAACGATCGATCCGTTTAATTTGATCAGGCCAACTGTATAGAGATTAAGGTAATGGAATTGATTTTCCGCGACTTGTTGCAACGCCTCAAGTTTCTTAGGGTGTGAACCACCTTGTTGACGGCTGTCGGTATACAGACCGATGACCGGGATACCTTTTGCGTAAGCCACACCAATTTCTGAAGCAACGCCAGCGTCAATCGCCAATCCATCAAGTAAAGCAATCATCAAGTCACTTTCTAAAACTTTTTCCGTATCAGCTAAAGCAATCATTTTGCTATCTGCATAAGCTGTTTTATCATTGATTGCTTCATTTTCTTGAGGCAAATAAACAGTCAGATCCTCTGAGACAGCTCGGATCTTCTTTACAAGCATGGCGTTATAGAGTAAATCACTTTTAGCAAATAGTGGGGCAGCAAAATATATATTCATTTTTTATCATCCTTTATTTAGAAATAATCACTGAAGTAAGCTTCCATATTCGGAATAATCAATTCCAGTGTCTTTAATGTTTCTTTATCTGTTTCGATCCGTTCGATCCTGGCCAAATAAGAAGCTCTGCGATAATTCATCATCAAACAAGTCAATGTTTGAACAGAAAGACGAACAGGTTGGCCAACAGGTTCGTTGACTATTTTTAACTGTTCATTCTCATCCCAAACCAAGCCAAAGATACCATTGTTCCAAGGAGCTACCGGATCTTCCACGATAAAATGGAAAGGTTTGGCAGAAGCGGCAAAAGGAAAACGTGCAAGGAATTCTTTCACATCAACGATTCTTGCCATAAAATAAGGTTCGATCTGTTCTTTGATCTGGCTATCTTCAATCAAAAAGGCTAATGGTTCATTTTTATAGATATCGCCATGAACCCAGTAGATCATAGAAAAGTGGGCAGAAATGAAATTCCACAGACCATTGCGCGCCTCTTGATTCAAATAGAACATTTCCTTCACATGGAAAATTTCTTCCGCTACCCAATAAAAAAGAACACCAATCGGTTCTTGAGCAGAATTGTAATAAACAGCAGCCGTCCGTTCATCTTCATTCTCAAAACGCCAGTATTCTTCCCAGTGGAAATCACTTCGGAACAATGCCCCATGATTTTGACCAGCAAATTTTTGATAAACTTTATAGACATCCGGATGATCAACAGGCAATCGTTCCACCATACCACTCACCGGCACTTGCTTTGGCAACTGGGTATCACGTATCTTAAAAGACAGTTTATCAGACATGATCTCCCAGCCCTTACGACGGTAGTAAGGAATACTATAAGGGTAAAGATAGGAAATCCATTGCTTGTTTTTACGCATATTATCTAATGCTACGATGATCAAGTCTTGCATCAACCCATGATTTGCGTATTCGGGATAAGTTCCCACACCAGTGACACCTCCCATTTTATAAGGCGTACCATGGATATTCACTTCACAGGGATAGATGGCAATCTGTGAAATCAGTTTTTCTTCGTGAAACCAACCAAATACTTCAGATAACTCCAAAATTGGTCGTTTTGAGCGGATAAAGGCACGCTTGCTTTCAAATCCGCTCTCTTCAATATCCGCTTCAGTTACTTGGAAGACATAAGAGAGCAATTCATTAAACTGATCCACATGTTCTTCTGTAACAGGTTTTAATTCAAGATTTTCTCTGAAATCTCTTTGATCCATTCTTTCATCTCCAATTATTTACTTGTTACTAGTAGCAAAATTTCAGCAAAAAAACTTCTAAAGCCGACTAGGTAAAAAGTCTTTAAATTCATTCTTTTCATTGATATAATGGAAAGTGCTGATTATAAGAAAAGAGGAGACGCTATGGATATAAAAAAAATGAAACAACGCCAAGAGCAAATTCGGAATTTCTCGATCATCGCTCATATCGACCATGGGAAATCTACATTGGCCGATCGTATTTTGGAAAAGACGAACACTGTGACGTCTCGTGAAATGCAAGATCAGCTATTAGACTCAATGGATCTAGAGCGTGAACGTGGGATCACGATTAAATTAAATGCTGTAGAACTAAACTATACAGCTAAAAATGGAGAATTATATATTTTTCATCTTATCGACACCCCAGGACATGTCGATTTTACCTATGAAGTATCACGAAGTTTAGCTGCGTGTGAAGGAGCTGTTTTAGTCGTTGATGCTGCCCAAGGAATCGAAGCACAAACACTAGCAAATGTTTACTTGGCTTTAGATAATGATCTGGAGATCTTACCAGTCATCAATAAGATCGATCTACCTGCAGCAGACCCTGAAAGAGTACGTCAAGAAATCGAAGATGTCATTGGACTCGATGCAAGCGAAGCAGTTTTAGCCAGTGCCAAAGCAGGGATCGGTATTGAAGAGATCCTAGAACAAATCGTCGAATATGTTCCTGCACCATCTGGAGATTTAGAAGCACCATTGAAAGCACTGATCTTTGATTCAGTCTACGATAGCTATCGCGGGGTCGTATTAAATGTCCGCATCACAGATGGCGTGGTAAAACCAGGAGATAAGATCCAGTTGATGAGCAACGGCAAAACATTTGATGTAACGGAAGTAGGTGTTTTTTCACCTAAAGCTGTTGCAAGAGACTTTTTGATGGTCGGTGATGTCGGTTATATCACTGCAAGTATCAAAACAGTCCAAGACACACGAGTAGGGGATACTGTTACTCTAGCTAACAATCCAGCAAAAGAAGCACTGCCAGGTTATCGAAAAATGAATCCAATGGTTTATTGTGGACTATATCCTATCGATACTTCCCGTTACAATGATCTGCGTGACGCACTGGATAAGTTGCAATTAAATGACGCTGCGCTCCAATTCGAACCAGAAACTTCTCAAGCATTAGGTTTCGGTTTCCGTTGTGGATTCTTGGGATTGCTACACATGGATGTCGTTCAAGAACGGTTAGAACGTGAATTCAATTTAGAACTGATCACGACTGCACCATCCGTAATCTACCATGTCAATAAAACAGACGGCTCTATGACAGTCGTAGACAACCCAGCAGATTTTCCTGAACCAGTAACCATCCAAGATGTTGAAGAACCTTTCGTCAAGGCACAAATCATGGTACCGAATGAGTATGTCGGAGCTGTAATGGAACTTTCACAAAGAAAACGTGGAGATTTTATCACCATGGATTACTTAGATGATTACCGTGTAAATGTCGTTTATAATATTCCACTTTCTGAAATCGTTTTTGACTTCTTTGATAAACTAAAATCAAGTACGAAGGGCTACGCCTCACTTGATTATGACATGTCAGGCTATCAAAAGAGCAAGCTAGTGAAAATGGATATTTTATTGAACGGCGAAACAGTCGATGCATTAAGCTTCATCGTCCATCGTGACTTTGCCTATGAACGAGGAAAAGCAATCGTTGAAAAATTGAAAAAACTGATTCCACGACAACAATTCGAAGTACCGATACAAGCCGCTATCGGTCAAAAAATCGTCGCCCGTTCAGACATCAAAGCGTTGCGTAAGAACGTTTTGGCAAAATGTTATGGCGGAGATGTTTCGCGTAAACGAAAACTTCTTGAAAAACAAAAAGAAGGTAAGAAACGCATGAAACAAATCGGCTCAGTAGAAGTCCCACAAGAAGCCTTCATGGCCGTTCTGAAAATGGATGAGGACGAACCGAAGAAATAGCAAGGTTTGTTTGAAAACAGTGTAAAAAATAACCCATGTTTACATGGATTTGCCACCGGTTTGCCACCGGTGGTTTTTTTCGGTGGCAAAAATCAAGAATTCTTTCTAAGATTTTCCATGATATCGACCGTTTCATTTCTCATCTTATCTGTTACATGCGAGTAAGTATCCATCGTAATTGAAATTCTGCTGTGGCCCAATCGTTCAGAGATTTCTTTCATTTTTGCGCCATTTTCGAGAAGAAGTGTAGCATGAGTATGTCTGAGAGAATGGAAGTTAAAAGAGAGGGAGAGTGCATTCGATATCCTCCTAGTATTCCATTTCACTACACTTGGCGTAACTAGCTCACCGTCTTCCTTCGTACATACTGCATTTGAATCAATGTAGAGCTTTCCATACTTCATTCGATTTTCTAATTGTTGTTTCTTATGTTTTTTCAGAATTGCTAGCAAGGTTTGTCCAATAAAAATCGTTCGATTGGAACTGCTTGTCTTTGGCGTACCATATACCCATGCGCCATCATTCTTTACCATTTGTTTCTCTACAGTAATTGTTCCATTTGAAAAATCGACATTATCCCACGTCAGACCACAAACTTCGCCAACGCGCATTCCCGTATAAAATCCAATATTCAAAGGAATATAGAAAGGATGTCCTTCAGGAGTAATTTCTAGCATATGATCAAAGTCCTCAAGAGAAATGATTTTTAGATCTTTTTTAGTCGTTGGTCGTTCTTCGTATTTTGGTATCTTTACATACAGCATAGGATTTTGCTTGATTAACCCCCAAGGATAAACCGCCATATTCAGCGCATTCTTAAGGACAGAGTGAGTAATAGTCATTGTTTTCTTTGAGTAACCCTTTTTAAATTCAGCATTGATGAAATTTTGTAAAAGAGCAGGGGAGAGATCCGTAAGTTTTTTCTTTCCTAAATAACCGTTTATATGATTTTTGATGGTAAATCGGTAGTTTTCATAGGTATTGTATTTTAGATTTAGTTTAACGTATTCCTCCATCCAAAAATCAAGGTATTGTTTTACTCGAGTATCCGTACCTAAAAAGTATTGTCCTGTTTCGTCAATATCTGATAAAACTTTTCGTAAAGCAGCTTCGGCCTCTGGTCGGGTGTCTCCGCCAACTTTCTCCACTTTTTTTCTTGAGCCATCATCATTGATATCTTCAAAATAATAATACCAACGTTTTCCACGTTTTCTCACACCGCCACGCATAAAATCAGTCCTTTCATATTGCTATGTCATTAGTACGATAGTTAAATTCTTTTGGTACATATAGAGAGGAAATAGATGTAAAATCCGTATTTTTAATAGAAGTATACGAACTTATGTTCTTTATTGCTTAAAAAGAAAAGCCCGAAGGCTAATCTTTAAGTATTAAGCTTGTCCTGTTACTTCGAATTTATCTACGGTAATAGCAGGAACAGTAATTGTTCCCCCAATAGTAGATTCATAATCAACAGTTCCTTGAGATACTCCGTAAATAGTGATTAAGTCATTTTCTAATATTCTACTAGAAAGTTGATCAGTAGGGACTTCAATTAGAACCATTTTATCATAGTCTTGATCTACCGCCATCCGATATTGAGAGGCATCATCTCCTTCAATAACTTGAACAATTTCTCCAGATAGTGTCACTTTATTTCCAATATGTTCGTCTGGTGTTCGAGCTAATGCATCATAAGTAATTCCGGTATTATAATCTGCTGGATTTACTTCTTTTGGTGTAGAATCTTCTTTGGTTTCACTATCAAAAGTGACGTCTTCGCTATCTGAACTTTCCGTCGAACTTGAATTTGCTACTTCTGAAGTATCAGTTTTAGAAGCTGATGTAGAAGAAGTAGTACTAGTAGAAGGTGAGACAGCAACCCCAGCAATGAATAAAATTACTGATACACAAGTGATGATTAAACCAACTTTTTTAGGTTTTTTCTTAATTAAATTCATAATTAACATAATTAAACCAACTATAAAACCTAATAAACCAACTATTGATAAAAATATTGCTAAACCCATAATAAATAAACACCTAACCTATTCTATTTTTTTACTCCCACTTAATGGCAGGTAGTGATAGTCGCCATTAATAAAAAGAAAAGCCCGAAGGCTGATCTTCAATGTAATAATTCAGTCATTTTTTTTCGAACAAAAGTCTATAGAAATTTTTGAACTATATCAGTAATTTGTTTTGAATAGCTATAAATGTCTATAGGCTCTTTCAACTCATAAACTGTATGATTATCATCGTTTAATTCAATTTTCATTCCATTTGTATTGAAACGAACTCTTAGAATCCATTTTCTGATATTGTCATCTAATAATATATTGAAGTAACTTCTGTTGTCTCGATAGAATAATCGGTCTAAAGGAATAGTATCTACTAAAACAACTTTACAAATAGTATAGGCCTCTAATTCTTCAGGAGTGGTAACAATTTCACTATCAGTTTCATCTGTTGTATCAGAATCTGATTTAGTTTCTGTATCCTCAACAGTAACCGATGTTTTCAAAGCAGCGCTTAATTTATCATTAACTTTTTCAGCGATAAATTGGTTTAATCCTTTTTTTATAATTGGTTTAAATTTTTCAATAGTTTGCTTTGTTTTCATTCCGTCATAAATTTCGCCAAGAAGATATTTGACAAAATTTTCCGTTGGTTCGTTTAGCTCAGAAGACAGGTAAGCCTTTAATGAATTTAAGTATTTAAGTTCTGCTGCAGAACTTGTAATCTTGTCTACGTCGAAATTGTCTTTATGAAATTTTGCTAACTCTGGAAGTTGGCTGTCTTTAATTTTTGTAATATTAATAGTTAAAAAAGGAGTAAGATCCATTTTATTTGGTTCGTCTAAATCAGTAAAGAACTTGTATTCCTCGCCGTTCGTCAATATACCAAATTTAGAAGTAGTGGTTCCAAAATATCTAAATAGTTGAGAATCATGTTTTGTTAACTTTTCATTGATCGATTTTGCTTCTATAAGTATAGTTGGTTGCCCATCAAGAACAATTGCATAATCAACTTTTTCGCCTTTCTTTATACCTACATCAGCAGTAAACTCTGGTACAAACTCTGTAGGGTTAAACAAGTCATAACCAAGTGCAACAAAGAAGGGCATAATTAATGAGGTCTTTGTTGCTTCTTCTGTACCAATACTATCTTTTAATTCAACCACTCTTTTACCTAATTGTTTCAAGCTATCTTGAAATTTTTCCATTTCCATGATGAAACCTCCTAATAGTATTGCTCCCACTAAGGCAGGGAGCGATAGTCTTCCCAACAAAAAGTATTTGAATTTATGTAATCACTTTCCCCACAAAGTCAAAAATTCAATACTTAATTATTCAAACATTAAAAATTTCAAATTAAAAATCTATACATACTTTCAGGAAGCCCGTACAAATTTGTTAATTCCTCAACTTTCCTAGGGTATTGATCGTTGTCTTCTTTATAAAGAGAAACAATGACATTAGCAGCAAAGCAATTCGCTTCGCTTTCTGATTTGCTTCTAGAATTTCTTGTAGAGACGTAATAACTTGATAATCCTTTGTGGAAAATGGCATGACCAAGCTCATGGGCGCAAATATAAAAACGCTCTTCTGATTCTTTCAATTCGTGGCTTAAGAGAATGACGGATCTCCCTAATAACTCTTGAAATTGTCCTTTCGGGTTATTCATAAATGGCACGTACTTAATTTGAATGCCCATTTGTTCACAAATGATAAAAGGATTAGCAGAATTATATTTCTGCTTTAATTTACCAGCTAGATTTATTACGTCTCTCTCCATAAAAATCACTTCTCTTTGTTTTTATCTTCTTTTCTAAATTCCCAGAACAAACCAGTTAAAATATCTTTAACACGCTGTCTCTCTTCATCTGTTAAAGTTTCACCGCCATAAGCCATATCTACGTTTGAATCAAGTATTTTATCGAGTTCAATCAAATCATCTTTATCTGCCCAATCCGGAGTTTGATTTCGACCTAATAAATAATCAGTTGTGACATTAAAATAATCAGCAAGTGCTGTTAGGGTTTCTCTGTCGGGGCTTCGTTCCCCACGTTCATAACCAGAAATTGAAACTTTAGATACATGGATAATATCACCTAATTGTTGTTGGGTTAATTTCTTACTTTTTCTTAATTCTTTTAATCTGGTTCCAAAGTCCATGTTAACACCTCGTTTCTATTATGATTTTATCGTTAACAAACGGTTAACACAAGGAATCCAAAAAAAGTTAACTAATTGTGTAATTTTTTATTGACAATTAACAAATAGTTAATTAAAATATAGTTAACCTGAAGTTAACAAAAGGAGGGACTTAAATGGTGCTAAAAAATCTAGAAAAAATTAGAAAGGAAAACGGCAAAACATTTCAAGATGTAGCTGATAAAGCTGGTCTAACTAAAGAATTTTACTGGATGATCGAGAAAGGAAAAAGAAAACTTTCCTATGAAAATGCAGTCAAAATCGCTATGGTGTTTAATAAAGAACCAGACGATATTTTTTTAGAGACAGAGTTAACTAAAACGGAACTAAACTAAATGATGAGGAGATGATGCTCACTATAATAACTTTCTGTTTCTAAAATATTGTCGGGATATTTTAAAGGAGGTTTCTAAATGAAATTTTTAATAATAGCAATATGGATATTTGGAATATTTTGTATTCAGACAATGCGTAAATTAGAACCTAGGAATAGTTGGTACCCTTTCTACGCATTGCTAGTTTTATTAATAATTACTAGTTATCTATTATCCGTCTAATATCGTACAAAAGTGTTTCTTTCATGTACAAGCTAGTCTTGCTGATGTCGCCACTAACGACTAATTCATAGAATTCCGTAAAATGATCGTAAGCTTTTTCTGGAACATAAGGTAAACATTTATAAAAGGAAGATTTTAATGCCATTTCAGATTTAGTACTAAGTGTATTGCCCATATATTCCCCGTAATATTTGAGAAAGTCTTCGAATAGAGTTCGAACATGGCTGGAGTATTGTTCATATTTTTTCTGCTGAACTTCTAACTTTTTTACTTTCAGTAAATACCGATTGTTAAGTAGTGTAGTTAAAATCGGTGAAATAAGGGCCACTAAAGCAACAATTACGGAAATTGTAATTGATAGATTAAATTTCATAATTATCACCTCGCTTTCGAGATGATTATATCAAATAAATAAGGAGATGATTTTAATGACACGCCAAGAAAAAATAAACATCGTACTTGATGCTAGACCACGATTGGTTCACATCATCAAATGCGCTAACGATGATCAACTTGATCGTTTAGTTGAAGAAGTCAACAAAGACCTTCAACGTGAACTAGACGAAGCAGCTTTCGTTTGATTCTTTAAATTAATAGTATAAAAAAATTGCTCGTATTGATATACGGGCGAATAAGAATATGAGGTGTTTAAACTGTTAAAAAAATCAAGTGTTATTCGAGAATCGTTAGTCGAAGTAATTAATAAGAGTGGTGAGACCAAAAAGGAAATAGCAAGACAAATCAACGTCTCTCAACAGTCATTAAGCGATTGGACAACATTGCTTAATACGAAGCCCGTGACGTTGGAAAATGCTCAGGCGTTAACGGATCATTTTAGAGATTCTGATTTTACTCTTCAAGTGATTCATGAGTTTTTCGGTCTATTCAAATCAATTGATGGTGATGTTTATAGAAGAGATCCATCTTCATTAGACAAGTTGCAAATGATTGAATCAGATGAGCGGAAACAGAAGAAGCAAGAAGTAGAAAAAATTCTTCTTAAACAAGTAAATTACTTAACTGTTGACGATCGTCAACAAATCATTGCATATGCTTATGAATTTTTAGACGAGATCATGGTTGAAGTCACACTAATAAGTGCATTATGCGAAATACTCGGAATCGATATTCGCAAGCTTAGTGAGGAACGGCTATCGTACTGGGTAGTACAAGGATATATGAAAGGATGATGGAAATGGAAACATTGGAAAATATTTTTCCAAAAAAAGTTGTCTTGAAGCGCAACAATAAAAGAAACATTGAAAAATTAACATACTCAGTTACTGAAGCGGCATTAGCTATAACAACAAATCCACAAAACGTAAAAGCTTTGATCGATATGGGGTACTTGGGTTGCTTAAAGATTGGAGAGATACGGATACCCAAAGCAGAAGTTAACCGTTTTTTAAACAATTATATGAACCAAGATTTGGCTAGTGAAATTGCTAAATATAGAGAGGAGAGAAAGAAATGAAAACTGTATTTAAAATGACTGTCAAGAGCGCTTTGCTTATGAGCCTAGTAGCAATCGTACTGGCAAGTATTAATCCAGCATATGCACTTATTTATTGGGGAACGTTAGTAGCGGTTACTGCTGTAAGAGAAAGTTTCAAAATACCAACACAAAAAAGACCGACCAGCGACGGTAATCGCTAATCGGCAACATAACAAAATAACTTAACTGTATTTTAGCACGAAAGGAAGGCTAAAACAATGAATGATTTTGGGCAAGCACTCGATCAATATTTAACGACTCCTGAATGGGGAACGCCACATAAAGAGGAGGAAGACGATGAGTAAATCTACCTTAGAAATGAGCCGTCAAGAATGGCTTGAAGACCGTAAGAAAGGCATCGGAGGTTCGGATGTTGGAACAATTTTAGGATTGAATAAATGGAAATCTCCTTATCAACTATGGCTAGAAAAAACAGGACAAGTAGTACTTGAAGAATCAGGAAGTGAGCCCGCTTATTGGGGTAATGTTTTAGAAGAAGTGGTTGCTAAAGAATTTCAAGAACGGACAGGTAAAAAGGTTCGCAGAAGAAATCAAGTCTTTGAACATCCACTGCATCCGTTTCTAAGAGCGAATATTGATCGGGAAGTAGTGGGAGAAAATGCCATTCTGGAATGCAAAACAGCCAATCAATTTCTCGGTAAAGAGTGGGAAGGTGAAGAAGTACCACTCAGTTATCTCTGCCAAGTTCAACATTACATGAACGTTCTAAACAAAGACTATTGTTACATCGCTGTCTTAATCGGTGGTCAAAAATTTATCTGGAAGCGGATTGAACGAGATCAAGAGTTGATCGATACAATCACTGAACAATTAGTAGAGTTTTGGGAAACGAATGTTCTTGGAGGCATCGAGCCAGTTATTGACGGTAGTCAAGCGACAGCTGATTTCTTGAAAGAAAAGTATGCAGATGTAGAAGACGTTCAAACGGCGTTGCCAATTCGTTTTGATGAACTAGTTGAACAGAAAAACGAACTCAAACGGACTAAGAAAGAAATTGAATCATCTATTCGTCAAGTAGACAACGAGATCATCAGTGAGCTAGGTAAACGTGAAGCCAGTATCGGTATCACACAAAGAAACATTATCAGCTGGAAACTTGTTCGTACAAGACGGATGAACACGAAGAAACTAGCAGAGAAATATCCAGATATCGCAAATGATGAAGAGATTTATAACATTGCTGAATCCAGAAGACTAACCGAAAAGGAGATCAAATAATATGGCAACAAATGAATCGTTAAAAAAACAATTGGCAGCAAAGCCACAGAAACAAGTTGCACCAGGTCAATTAGGACTTAAAGCTTTGATGAATACACCAACAATGAGAAAGAAGTTTGAAGAGGTGCTTCACGATAACGCTAATGCTTTTATGTCGAATGTGATGACACTGGTATCAAATGATAGCTATCTTGCTGACAGCGAACCAATGTCCATCATGAGCGGCGCACTGACTGCTGCGACATTAAATCTTGGGTTAGACAAGAATCTTGGATATGCCTATCTAGTTCCTTTTAATAGCAAAAACAAGCAAACAGGAAAATGGGAAAAGAAAGCTCAGTTCTTACTCGGCTACAAAGGGTACATCCAGTTGGCTCAACGGTCAGGTAAATATAAAGCATTGAATGTCATTGAAGTATATGAAGGCGAATTAAAAAGCTGGAATCGTCTTACTGAAGAGTTTGATTTCGATCCAAACGGACGGAAGTCAGATGAAGTTATTGGGTACGTGGGTTACTTTGAACTGCTAAACGGCTTTAAGAAAACTGTCTATTGGACCAAGCAAGAAATAGAAGCACATCGTATCGCGAACAGCAAAGATCGTGACAAAACCAAATTAAGCGGTGTGTGGGCATCAGATTACAATGCGATGGCTCGAAAAACCGTTCTTAGAAATCTCCTTTCTAAATGGGGAATTCTATCCGTTGAAATGCAAGAAGCCACCACCTCAGACGAAAAAGTACAAAAAGTCCAAGAAGATGGGAGCATCATTTCTGAAACAGAAGTCGAAGAGGATATCCCTGAAAGAAAAGAAGCAGAAAAAGTGGAAATAAATACTGACAATGGCTCAACAGCATTTGAAGAATATGCAGAATCAGTTCAGACAGATGAAGCACAAGAATCGCTGTTCGATGCATCAAATCCACCATTAAATAAATAGTGAGGGAGTTATCTCCCTCTATCAGGAGGTGCTTTTGTGGCAAGACCTGTCAAGGATGGTCTTGATTATTTTCCTCTTGATGTTGACATATTCGAAGATGAAAAAATAGAAGCTATTGCTGGGGAGTTTGGCATAAAAGGTGAGCTTGCGGTTATCAAGCTGCTATGTGCGGTATACAAAAAAGGATACTTCATTGTGTGGAATGATTTAACCAAAGCGACCCTTTTAAAACGTCTACCCGGAGCAAGTAAGGAATTGTTAGATCAGATTGTAGCCCGCTTGGTTGCGTGGGGATTCTTTAATGAGGACCTGTTCAATTCGGCTAAGGTGCTGACATCTGAAAACATCCAAGCGAGATACTTCGAAGCGACAAAAAGAAGAAAATCACCAAAACCAACCAAATATGTAATTAATGTTAGCAATAACTCTCAACCTAACAGAGATAATGACAACATTAATCCACAAAGTAAAGTAAATGAAAGTAAAGTAAATAAAATAGATGAAGAAGATATGGGCGTGTACGAATTTATTCAGGTCAGTTGGGGTAAACCACCAACAGGTCTTTTGCAAGGTGCATTAGGCCCAATGATCAAAAAATGGGGATCAGACATCATCCTGTTTGCGTTTAGACTAGCATTTGAGAATAGCGTTGAAATGCCCGGTCTAAAAAAATACGTTGAGGCAATATTGGAATCGTGGAATAAGCAAAATATCAAAACATTGGACGATGCTCTGAAAGCTCAAGAAGACTATAAGAACGGTAAGAAGAAACAGTCTTACGCTCCGAAATATCAAAAAAACGTCCGTCGTGAAAAACTCCCTGATTGGGTAAACAAACCTCAAGAAGAACAAAAAATCGATCCTGAGAAAAAAGCGGAGATTGATGCGAGATTCGAAGCCTATTTTTCTCGGACAAGTGATGAGAAAGAAGGCGCAAGCAATTGATGGCAACCAAATATGGCAATAAGAAAACTGTCTATCGTGGTATCAAGTTCGATTCAAAGGCAGAAGCAGAGTACTACGATTTGGCACTGTGGCAAGCACAGGCGAATGGTTGGAAAGTGAAGCTCCAGGAAAGGTTTGAGCTGATGCCGAAGTTTGAACTAGAGGGCAAGAAGTATCGCAAGATCGAGTATATTCCCGACTTCACATTTTATAAAAACGGCA
>OLSK01001466.1_pt1 | contig 17388 bp, 20 predicted proteins | sample 1672781 | NCBI WGS metagenome assembly OLSK01 (sample SAMEA3136723, study PRJEB25190) | human gut metagenome | biome: human gut; feature: human-associated habitat; material: faeces | place: Austria | collected 2013 | reverse complement strand
CTACTCATATTGCAGACTCCTTTGTTTTGATATATAGATGGGGCGCAGAGATACTCTGCACCCCGTCTTGGATATTACTTAGCTTGCCACTGCTTATAGGACATTGGGGAAATGTTCCCGTCGCCCAAATGCTCAAAGGCGAATCTGGCAAGGTATACGAGATATGCTTCTTTCGGGTCAGCTGCGTCAGCATCGGCAATGGCGGCGTCCGTGATAAAGATGCCGCTTTGCGCAAGCCAACCGGATTCCTTTTCCAGATAGGCGATCGGTCCATCGTCTATTTTTTCAAAAGCGAGATCATCGTCTATTTCCAGATATGCAAGGATCGTGCGTTTCATTTCAGCGTCCCTTCATCCTGCGAGCAGCGCCTCAAATTCTTCCTCTGTGAGCGTCGGGACGCCGAGCTGCTGCGCTTTTGTCAGCTTGCTCCCGGCTTTTTCACCGACGATCAGATAGTTTGTCTTTTTTGTCACAGAGGATGCCGGAATCGCGCCGATCTCCAGAAGCTTATTCTGGATGCCGTCGCGCGTATAATGCTCCAGCTTGCCGGTCGCCACAACGATTTTGCCGTACAGCGGGGATTCTTTCGTAATACTCATAGGTGTCGTCTCCTTTATGAATTGAATTTTTTCCAACAGCGGACGCCAGAGCTTTGCTTCTTCTGCGTCCGCGTACCATGTGTAAATGTTCTCCTGCATCACAGCGCCGAAATCGGGCAGCTGCGTGAAATCAAAGCCCTTTTGAATGGCGGCTTCAAACGCCTCCCATGAACCGGCGAAGCAGCGCTCAAGCGCGCGACCGGCATGACGGCCGACGGTTGGAATACCGAGCCCGGCAATGAATTTTGCCAGCGTGCAGGTGCGGCTTTTCTCAATGGCCGCTTGCAGCCGCTCGAAAGACTTTTCACCGAAGCCATCCGTTTGAAGGATCGCGTCGCGATGCTGCTCCAGTTCATACAAATCTGCAAACGTATGAATCCATCCATGACCGATCAGCTTTTCCAGCGTCGTCTCCGACAGACCTTCAATATTCATCCGGCTTTTATCGCAGAAGTGGACGAATTTTTGTACCAGCCTTGCGGCGCAGTTTCGATTCCTGCAAAAAAGCTGATGTGTTCTGCCGGTCGTTTCGCCAACTTCCAGCACCGCGCCGCAGCAGGGGCAGGACATGGAAAGCCGGTATGTACCGCTCTTTGTCAAATTGTCCGCGATTTGCGGAATGATCATATTCGCGCGGTATACCCGAACCGTATCACCGGAACCCAGCTGAAGCGCACGGAAGTTGTCCAGATTGTGCAGGTAGGCGCGGCTGACCGTTGCGCCGTCCATGCTGACGGGATCGAACCGCGCAGTCAGGCTGACCATTCCGGTGCGCGTCGTTGCAAGTTCAATGCTGCGGAATGTGGTTTCATACAGTTCATCTGCCCATTTGAGCGCGATCAGGCGATTTTCATGGTGTCCGGTAGCGCCAAGGCTCCTGCCATATGCAAGGTCGTCATATTCCATGATAAGGCCGTCAACGGGATAGGCAAACCTGGTCGGCTGCATGCTGAGAATCGCACGTTCAATATCACGGGCGCTGCATGAGAAAGGCAGATACAGATATGGGACCACACTGAAGCCGCAGCACGCCAAAAGCTTCTGCTGCGCGTGCTTGCTGCCGGATTCCAAGCTGTCGCTGACCAGATCGAATGCCCAAAATTCCAGCATCCGCTTCTGCGCTTCCGAAGCGTCCAGCTTTCGCACGCTCCCGGCTGCCAGATTTCGAGGGTGGCTGTAGGCATCATCCAAGTCCGCATTGATGGTGTCAAAGTTCTTCCATGAAATAACGCCCTCTCCGCGAACCTCAAATGCCTCTGAAATGGGAATGGTCAGCGGTACATTGAGAAAGGTCTTTACGGTGTAGGTGACGTCCTCCCCGATGATCCCGTCGCGGCCGCGGGTAATGGCCTGCGAGAGATGTCCGTTTTCATATCGGAGGACGAGTGTAAGTCCATCCATTTTCCATGAAAGCAGCACATCCTGACCAGCAGCGAACCGGATCAGATCATCGACAGATTTTGTTTTCGCAGCAGAAAGCATCGGCTTTGTGTGCCGAACCTCTGCCAATGTTTCAAGTGTTTCGCCGGCGACATGCTGTGTGGGCGAATTGGACAGGATCACACCGCTATCCTCCTCCAGCGCGACCAGATCGTCAATCAGGCGGTCATATTCCAGATCGCTCATGATTGGCGCGTCATGCTTATAGTAGGCGGTATCCGCTTGCCGGATCTGCCGGATCAGCTGCTGCATTCGTTCATAGATCGGTTCGTTCATTCGTTATGGTTCGCTCCTTGTATCGTATATTGTTTCTTTCTCATGCCGCTTCCTTTTTTGCGTTGTGGACTGCTAAAATCAGATCCCGCATACAGTCAAAGAATTTCTGTGAGCATGGACTCTTTTTTGCGCGGTAGTAGGTAACGGAGCCGCAGAAGTCCTCCTGAACGGTTGCACTTGCCAACCGCTCTTTGATCCATCCCTGTGTGCGGAGCGGCACATTGACGTGATACTCCTGCATCAGATACAAAATCAGCGAGGTTTCCACCAGTGTACCGTCGTCCTTATAGTAGCGCAGCGAAACATTTTGCAGCGTGCCGCCATCGCGGATGGTTTGCAGCGCAGCATGGACAACCTTTTCTTTCTCCGTATTGACAGCTTGCCTGTGCGCTCGTTCCTGCTCGGCTGCTTCTGCACGCCGGGCAGCGTCCTTCTGCGCCTGATGTGCGCTGTAGATTTTCGCAAGCTGCATACAATGGTCAAGCTCATCTGCCATCAGTGCGCCGATATAATCGGGGAAGGTTTCGCCACCATTTTCCTTACTAGCTGTATACCTTTGAAGATGCGCGGAAAGCACGCCGTGGATATACGCTGCCTGACGGGCAGATTCTCCACCAAGCCGGGCAATTGCAGTCCGTTCGGCGGCAATTGCTTCTCTGACTGCATCGCCCTGTAAGCCGTCAAACAGCGTCTGCCGCGCCTGTTCGCCGCCATACAGTTCCCGCATAGCCGGCAAATACCCACAATGTTCGGTCAGAAAATATTCCGTCATGCCAAGCGGTGCGAGGTATCCGTGGATCTCAACGTATAGCAGGTAGCGGTCAGATTCTACGCGGGGATAGTCTATATCTGGCGTTCCTGCTTTTGTCCAAAGACGATAGCGGTGCTCCCCATCGGAAACATCATAGAGGTGGACAGCACGGATTCTGCGGCCGCCACAGTTAAACATGCCGTTACAAAACAGCGGCATCATCAGCTTTGCATCAGACATCCGGCACCCCTCCATTCATAATGCAGCATGCGGGGACAGCGATGTCCACGTCAATTACCATCAGATACTCCTCGGTGAGATGTTCGTAGCGCCAGCTTGCGTGTAAAAAATGTTGTAACAGCGCACGGGAAAACTCCATGCTGAATGAGCGCGTCTGGTCGGAATCCTCTGGGATCAGATCCGGAAGGTCTGTCGTGGCTGCGGAAACCGCATCCAGCAGAACATGAAGCTCCGGGATGGAGAATCTTCCGGTTTTTAACGCGATGCACCAGTAGTCGTAGTCTTCTACCATGTGGCACAGCTGAATCGGACGCTGCAGCAGCGTTGTCAGGTGCTTCGAGAGAATGGATGTGCAATCTTCCCAGCACAGAAGGACTGCGCCAGTGATTCTGGATTGACTCATATAGAACCTCCATTTTGGGCCAGCTGTTCCTGCAGAAATGCAAGCAGCTGTCGTTGATTGTGTTCAAACTGTTCCTGAAAGGGCTTGCTCAGGTCATAATTCCAGTAGCGGTAAAACAGAAGCTGGAACAGCGAATGTTCGACTTGTGCGGGCGTCATTTGCCGGAGCAGCTTGCCGTACTGCCGGATCGCTGCGTAATCGGCTTTCACAAAGCGGCGGGCATCCTTGGAGAAGTTCTCATAGAACCAGTCGCTGACCCGGACGCGGCCTTTGCCGAAGTGATCGGGATAATCTGTGCAGAGAAAATACTCAAAGTCCTTACCGCGCCGTCCTGCATCCACGGTGAATGGATACATTCGGCAGGCACGCGGACGGCGCGCATAAACACTGCAATGATTCCCGTTCAGGAAAATGCAGTGTTGATCTTCACCTGCGGTGTTCAGCAGGAAAATCGGGAAATACGGTTCCAGCGGCATGGGGTGCGCATATTGTGCGCAGATATCTTCCGGCCTGACGGCTTGCCCTTCGCTTTGAAAATGAAGCGCAAGCAGATAAACATCGTAGGGCTCCAGCATGACCTTGTTTTCCACGTGCCGGCAGCACGCGCCGCACCGTTGGCACTGGAACGCGATCTTCTGATTTCCGGAAACCGGGACGATCTGTTCGTTCATAAAACCTCCTATGGAAAAACCGCAGCCACAAAAATTGTGGCCGCGGTCGGCGGGTCCGGCGGCAATCAGACGGGAGATCGCCGCCGGTGTTTCATTCATGCAGCGACGGCCATCAGAATTGACGCCGCAACTGCCGCTTGAAGTGGAGAAAACCGCACATGGTAGTGGGTATTCAGCGTTTCAAACTTTGCTTCCTGTTCATTTTGCACCTGGATGGACGTGACCAGTGAGGTCAGAATGAACTGCCCTTCGTGGTCGATGAGCGCGCTGCTGCCGATCTTTAATGGTCGGAGCAGACGCCCGTGGAGCATCCTTGTGTGCTGATCCTTCATTTTGTCGCCTCCTTTCCGTCCCCACGGAGCCGCAGATAGGCGGAATACAGACTTTTGAGCATCCGGCGCACACGCCGCGGGTCGAGATTGTACCGCGCGGCGATCTCCGCAATGCTGTACCCATGCAGGCGCAGCAGCGCAAACGCAGCCTGCTGCGGCGTTCCGCATTTTTGCAGCTCCGAGAAGAAATATGCTTCCGAAAGCTCCGCGTCACAAACGTTCTCCCTGCGGCCGCAAAGCGCACAGTAGGCTTCCTCTGCCTGCCTGCGCCGGCTCTCTCCGCGCTTCCACGACACGATGCTCTGCTGCATCGCGCGGTAAGCGACGGTGGAAAACGAAAAGCGGCGCAGATGGGCATGGGAACAATAGCGTTCCACGGCACGCAGGTAGCCCATAACGGCAAGATCGTAATATTCGCCAGGATCATACCACTGCTCCTGCAAAAATGCATAGACCAGCTTGTGATTCTTTTCGGCGAAGCGCACCTGCCGTTTGCTCAGCGGAGCGAGCTTTGTTGGCTGTTTCTGCTTAGAGCGGCAGCTCGTCGCGTTCGCCGTCAATGACGCCCGGATAGGAAAAGTGGTCGCCGTTGTCGGCGAGCTCCAAGGGAGCCGTGCCGGTGAGTGATTCCACATCGGACTTGTAGTTCTCCACACGCTGTGCCAGAAGCGATTTGACCTGCTCTTTGAAATTTGCTGCATAGCTTTTAACGGCCGCAAGACCTTCCCCCTCAAGATCCCGTACCTTTCGGAACGTGGCGACACTGTAGGTATAGCCACCACTTTCCGCGCGTTTCAGACCAATTTCCACGATGGCGGAATAGCTGGGGCGCCGGCGGGCGACAAAGGCGAGGTTCATGAAATCATTGAACGGGCGCAGGCTTGTGGGCGGCAGGGAGAGCTGCAGCGGAAGATACTCGCCGCTGCGCAGCAGATAGATCTGCCGCATATTTTTGCAGGCTTTTCCGCTGCCGTTTGCCGTACTGCCGAATTGGTTGAATGCACAGGCTGCGCAGACGCCGCCCGGTTCACCGTAGCCCTGCTTGCCGTCGAAGGACTGGCAGAATGGCGGCACGTTGTCGTCGTACTCGCTGCCCTCTGGCCAGTAGGCGTTGGCGAGATGGTGATAGAGAATCACGCCGACGAGCTTGCGCTCATAGTCGGGGTTGTCCGGGTCATCGCCGCGAATCTCAAACTGCAGATTTCCGCCGCCGGGGATCTTGACCCGCTGCATGGTCAGCTGTAAGCCTTCCATATCGTCGGCAAGATCCTCACTTGAAAAATCGCTGTCCAGCGCTGTGGGAAGTACAAAATTCTGATACACATCAACTGCGGTGTTATTCTGAATACTCATAAAGAAAACTCCTTTTCAAATTTTACTGTCTGCCGTCATGCGGCAAGTTTTGTGACCTGTGTCTGATTGATCTTTTGCAGCAGCAGCGGCGACATCGTCATCACGCTGTAGCCGATCTCCTCCAGCTTCGTTGCGCGGTCATAGCTTTCAACATCCTGACTGAACCGCGTGACAGCGTTTGCAAGACCGTAGAGCGTAAAGTCTCCGTCTTCAATCAGATGCTGCAAAACACCCTTGCCTTCTTCCTCTAAGATACCGAAGCTGGAACCGGCGAGCTTGACAAGACCGGGGAGATCCTGTGTATTGAGCTGCGCCTGCTTGCTTTCTCGCATCCGCTCCAGAACCGTCGAGAATCTGGCTTCGTCAACGGCAGCGCGCACAGTGTCCTGAATCTTCAGGACAAATGTACGATCCTCGGCGTCCAGCGTCTGCTGGGAATAGAGGGCGAAGTTTACATCCGTGGTGTTCACGCGGCCGATGTGCGCCCGGCGGGTGCCGGCTTCATTTACAACCATGCCGTTGGAGCATACCAGCCGGTAAATGAGTGGCTGAATGTTGACGGCACCAAGTCCTGTCTCGCTGTTGGAGATCATAATGCCGGCCTGCACAATATCACCGGGAATAACCTCTGCCTGCAAGCGCGGATTGACAACTTTTAGATACATCCGGTCGTCAGTGATCTCGCAGCTTTCAAAGCGTGCGCCCTCCATTTCGCCAATGATGGGAAGAACAACGCGGGCGATGTCCAGATTGTCGATGCGGCGATAGCGGTTGCTGAGAAACGCTCTGGCCTTGCCGTCCATCGTGCGCAGCAGCTTCTGCTCCGGTTCTTTCTGGAACCAGCGGTTGACGTTGTAGCTCAGAAGCGCGGGATCGCGCTGGAGCATCCGGTCATAATACTTGCTGGGAATGTCCAGATAGGTGCCGATCTGCTGGTGTGCGGTCTGCTGAATTTCCAGTGGCTCGATCTGGTCGATACCCTCGCGGTCGAGCACACGGATCACAGGGCTGTCGCCATATGTATCCATGTACAGACGGTCGGTTGCGACCAGATAGTCTGCCTTTGCCTCCTGCTGGCGCAGGATCTCGCGGCTCACATCCTGAATACTACGTCCGCTTTTCATTTGTGTGTTTCACTCCCTTCTAAAAATTTACCATGATACGGCAATCTCACTGTCATGGACGCTTGCGGTCAGGCCCTCGCTTTCCAGTACCTGTCCCAGACGCGGCCAGTAGACCTTCGGCGGGAAGGCAGTCAGATGCTCCTGCGGAACGTCCCGCGTGTCGTCGTCTTCGTGGATACACACGCTGCCGTCCTCTTTCAGTGTCAGGCTGCTGTGGCCGCGGGAATCCAGATCTGCAATCACACGTTCCAACACTTCACGTCCTTCTACGTCATACCAGACCTGCGGATCGACCGGCTGCTGGTTTGGCGGTGTCGGTGCGTCCATACGCGGCTGCACCGGCACGACCTTCAGAAGATTACAAGAGAGATTGCCGTTGCGGTCGATCTGAACATCTGCGTAGTCGTATTCTTCAATGCCATACACGCGGATTCGCCCGGTGCCGCCCTGCATGATGAGCGCGGTCGGATTCCCGGTCGTCCACTCCCAGCGGGCGCTGGGATAGACCGACTTGAGATACGCGGAGATCCGATGATTGACGTGCCGCAGCAGAAGCTGCATGGCGTCGGCATTGGTCTGCGCCGTACTGTAAAGCGATGCTTCCCGCTGCTTTCTGGCGTCGTGTTCCTTCTTCCGGTATCCGCGGATGGAATCCCACGCGGGCTGAAGCTGGAACATGACCACCCACAGACCCCACGCCGCAAAGGTCAGGAGCAGAAGCGGGACAAGCCATGCGCCGCGCACCAGCGCCAGGATCGCAATGACCACACCGATCAGGACAGAGACACTGCCCCAAAGGGGACTGGATCGTTTCATAAAATTTAGCCACCTTTCAAAATTCTTTCTGGATGGGCAGCACCGCACAATTGCGGCTTCGGCCTTCGACGGATCTTTTGACCCAATTCTTCCGTTTGGGAAACTTGAAATACATACAGTATTCCTGCGTTTCCAAACGTCGACTTGTGCCAAAATCTCTCGTCGAATGCTCTTGCCGAATTGTGCGGAGCTGCCCCAAAATAAAAAAAGAGGAACCGCACCGACGAATCATTTCTGAATCATCTGGTGCGGTTCCTCTTCCGCCACGCCGGTATTATTCCGGCAGTTCTTCCCGGTCACCGTCGATCTGTTCGGCGAAGACTGGGAAACCCTCTGTTTCATTCTGCGCTGGACGGACTGTTTCCCGCTTTTGCGGAACAGGCGCCCAATCGTCCAATCTGAGCTTCAAGCGTTTATCCTTTGTGATGCCGTCTTTTTTTGTGAACTCTTCCAGTTCCAACGTGCCGCTCAAAAAGATAAAATCGCCCTTACTCAGACTGCACTTTGCAAGCCGCTGCGCCATGTAGCCCCATGCCCACACGTCAACAAACTGTGTGTGCCGTTGCAAACCGAAGCCGACGTACTCGGCTACGGAAAAGCGGACATAGGGTTCACCCTTGGCGCTGTGCTGCAATTCCGGGCCTTGCGTGATCAGCCCGATGAGACTCGCTTTTGCCATAACACTCCTTTCTGCCACCGGCATGAATATCTATATAAAAAATGCCGGCAGCGACATCTACCCCTTGCGGGCAAATACCATGCTACCAGCACTCAAATACAAACCTGACCAACGTGTGCAATGTGAGAAGCCCCACGCACAGACCATACGGTCTGCGTTCCGATGAACTGCACAAATATCAATTACATGAGTATAGTAGCACAATATATTGGGATTGTCAATTATGTTAAAACTATATATAGATTTCGCGATGGACAAAGAATACTCTCTACTTATAAAATAGGGCGGCAATACGATTTTTCTGCAAAATGCAGAAAAAAGCGGTCGCAAGTCTGCGACCGCTTCGGTTATGCAACTGTGATTTTTGCTTTATCGCAAAGCAGATGCTGTCCAATTTAGAATCTGCTCTGCAAATGCGATTGCCTGTTTTGCATGATGCTCCTCGACAGTCAGTTCGTTCGGATATCGTGTCATGGTACCAAATGGCGTTAGGGCATCTGCAGCATCGCCGATTGCATCCGGGATGGAGATATAGTTGTGAATCTGATTCAGCAGAAAAGAAAGATCGTGGCTTTTGGGAATCCCGGTGGGCCAGTGCAGAGAAACAATTACGGCTTTGATTGCTTTCTCTGCGGATTGCTGGCAGTGGTAGCAGACGATTTCGAGCGGCTTGGGATGATAGTTTTCAAAAAGATGCCGGGCAACGCCTAAATCTTGCGCGGCATAGTCAATCCACTGTTTAACTTGCTGATCCATAGAGCAGAACTCCTTTGTGGAATACCTCGTTTTCTACGGTGAACTGATTCTTACGTTCGTCAAAGCGGCTTTTTGTGCCAACCAGAATATCCACAGGGCGCTGCTTCACGCCGCGAATCGCTTTGTATGCAGAAGTGGCTACGGCGTGAAGATCCTTCTCACTGTCATCTACAATAATGTAGAAGTCAAAATCGCTGTCGGCGTGCGCGGTACCGTTGGCAAAAGAGCCAAACAGATAAACGCCAATCGGCTTGATCTGATCGACAAGCTTTTGCTTTATGACTTCAATCTCATCAATGGGCATGGAACGCACCTCCTCATTGTTTTCTATCTATAGTATAGCAAACTACGGAAAAATAATCAACGAAAACAGGTAGACAACAATTTCAAGAAACTAAGAGGTTCAGTCTGCCGATTCCACGCAATCGAAAGACACGGGTTCAATTTTCTCCACGGCCAACGCGCAGGGCTGCGGCAGATATGCTTTTTTGAGCTCGATGACAACTGTACTGACCGGTAAATAGACCTGATAGGTTTGCCCCACAGACAGCCGCTTGTTCTTTTCGACGCAGAAGATGACCTGTTCTCCGTCTGCTTTTTGCAGAATGACCCTGCGCTGGCGCTGAAACGGAATGCTGAAAACCGAAAGACAAATGCCTTCCTCTGCGTAATAGCGTTCGTTCGCGAGCATTACATAAAGCTCTGCGCAGCGAACGCCGCAAAAAAGCAAGAGCAATGCGCTGAGGATCAGAAACGTCCGATCGCCGGAGAACGCAGAAATGATGGCTGCGGCCAGAAACGGCAGGCAGAGCAGCAGCGAAAGCAGCCACTTCTGCAGCAGTGGTGTGGGCCATGCAAGGATCTTTTTCATATTCAGCACCGCTCAAAGACGATCTGCTTGTGCAGATACAGGTTTGCGATTGCCGCCGAAACAGGGCGCGCCTGCCGGGAGGCTGCCATCAGGATTGGCAGATTCTCGCTGGTGGTTAACTCATCGTCATACAGGCAGTCCATGAGCTGCGCATCGGAACGAAGCGTCCGCACACCGCGCTCGGCACATTTGATCAGCTCCGCGCTGCTGAGAAGCGCCTGATTTGCCAGCCGCACAATCTGCCGTTCCTCCACGCTGCATTTCGGGCGCGAGAACAGATGGATTGCTTTAGAAAAAGGCATACCGTCCCAAATCCAGAGTTTCAGGAATGCGCCAATCCGCAGGAATGGATTTGCGGAAACCGGCGCGATGTACAGGCAGGAAAGCAGATCATAAAGCGCCTCATACTCGCTGCTGCCGCGCCCCTCCGCGACCAGACCGCGTGTGACAAGCCGGTCGATGCAGTCGTCCAGTGTCCTGCGGGATGTAAACGACAGCCCGCGCGTCAGCTTCAGATAGGCTTCCGCGATCTGGCTGCGTGACAGGATGCGCCAAGCAAGGCTGCTCCAGACGGTCATTTCCTGCACGTCGAGCATATATTCTTTTCGGCCCACGATGACGACGGGATATTTTTTACCGTCCAGCGTGCGATGACATTTGAAATGCCCAACGGCTGCGTATTTCGTGTATTCCATAACAGTACCTCCAATGTGCTTTTATTCTTCTTTTACGAGCGGCAGCTTACAATTTCAACAGGCGATGTCGAAAGCGTCCAGAAAATCCGAGTCGCTGCGGAGCTTCTTTGCCGCGCGGGAGATCCATGCGCCGACATTGTTGGAGCTGGTGTGATAGAGAACCGCAATGTCCTTGCAGTCAAAGCCCTTTGTTTTCAGAACAAGCGCGTCAATACCGAGTTTTGCGACACCGCGATAATCAATCCGAACAAATTAAATCCAGAATACTATTCCGCACTATATTATTTTATTGAAACACTTGGACCGGAACGGTTGGTTGAATTTCCCATTGTCTGTGAACTTGCTCTTGCAACAGCTCACATCCCTTTGCCTTCTTCTATAGAAAATTTTCAGAAATATGCTCCTAACTGGCGCTTCATAAAGCTGGTAGAAAAACTTAAAACCATAGAAAATCTTCCGACTATTGATTATAACGACAATAAAACATTCTTCGATTACGCTAATACGGTTCTTCTTGCTTGTGAGTTTGAAACATTAGACGAAGCCTGGGTAGCTGCAGAAGAATACGCTGAAATGTCAGACCTTACAATGGCAGAAGAAATGAAAGCTGCAATTAGGTATAAGAAAAAGCATCCTTGGATGCTTTCATATCCAATGTGCAATGAGGATGACTTTTTCTCAGTGGAGTTTAATCGATTCGAGCCATACTTCACAATTATGGATGATGGGATTAGCTATAACTCAGATCATGTCCGTTCTGAAGAATTAGTGGTTGAGAATCACATGCAAGCTTTGGCACAACAGATATGTGGATATCCCTCGCGCTACTGTCGTGATTCCTTTAAACTAATGTGTGGTTTCAGCTATATGGGAACAAATAATTGCCCCCATTACCTAAACGGAGAATGCGATGGTTATGTGGACGCTGAACCACAATTACCTGAGTTAATTCTTGATGAAGATTCCAACATAAAAAGTGGATGTTCCTTTGAACTGCTTCTGAAGTCTCATAACATTGATATTAAAGATATTGAAGTTGGAATTATGAGATTGGTGACATATGACGAGATAACAAATGCCGCAAAGAAACACTTTTCGGCATAGCGGGGAATTAGCAGAAATGCGAAATAAAGGCAGTGACGCACATGGCGTTGGAGGAAAAAGAATTAGCATTAACGATTATCACGCACGTCTATTTGTGAATTCTGCAATGACTATGGCAGATTTCATACTGGCCGTAAGTGAGCGTACTGTGCAAAATTAGAATAATAATAATTTGCGGGTAAGGCGCATTTCTGAACGCCTTGCCCACAAATGTTCAATTTACATCATAAACTCCCTCACGATCCCAGCGCTATCCTGCGAGGTATATCCCCACAGCACCGAGCTGAGTACCTCGACAGCCTCCTTCCGCTTCCGGTAATATGTTCTGGGGTTGATGTCACGGATATACGGGCGAAGCTGGTCAATGATCTCCTCAACGTTTTACAGCTCCTGCGGGGAGAGGTAGGCATAGTAGAGCAGCCAGTAAAATTCTTCGCCGTTTTTATGCTTTGTTCGCATCAGATCTACGGCTCTGTCTACCAGACAGAGCGTTTTAATCTCTTGACGCCGCAGGGGTAATTATGATAATCTATGATTAACAACTGATTTTCATAAAAAGAATGGAGGAGCATGGTGAAATATATCACACGAGAGCTGGAACGAAAATTTTTGAAACTCAATGATTTCTTCAAGGTGATTCTTGTGACCGGGGCAAGACAGGTCGGAAAGACCACGATGCTGAAGCATTTGGCCGCTCCCGACAGAACCTATGTTACGATGGATAACGCAATGGCAAGAGAGCTTGCACAGTCTGATCCAGTCCTTTTCTTTCAGACCTATAAGCCGCCCATTCTCATTGATGAGGTGCAGAAAGCGCCGGAGCTGTTTGAGCAGATCAAATTGATTTGTGACGAAAGCGATGAAAAAGGGCAAATTTGGCTGACCGGCTCCCAGCAGTACAAAATGATGGAACGTGTGCGTGAGACGCTTGCAGGACGAATCGGCATTCTGGAGCTATATAGCTTGTCGGCAAGAGAGAAAGCAGGACTTGTATTTGACACAGACCTGGACTTCTCTTTGGCAACGTTGCAGGCACGACAGAAGAAGCTGCCGAAGAACGATGTGGTGCAGGTATTCAACAGCATTTGGGAAGGCGGCATGCCTCAGGTACAGGGCGTAGATGATGAACTTCGGCAGGAGTATTTCAGCTCCTATATCGACACCTATCTGATGCGAGACGTCGCTGAAGCAGGCGGCATTACCGATGCCGTTCGTTTCCGAAAATTCCTTGTGGGCTGCGCGGCGCTTGTTTCAGAGCAGGTCAATTACTCAACACTTGCAGAATCTGCTGACATTGCTCCAAGTACAGCAAAGGAATGGCTGAAGGTGCTTGTAGGACTTCACATTGTCTATCTGCTTGCGCCGTTCTCTAACAACGAATTGAAGCGACTCAGCAAGACGCCGAAGCTGTATTTCTGCGATACGGGGCTGTGTGCCTACCTTTCAATGTGGCTGACACCGGACACTTTGCGGAATGGAGCTGCAAGCGGTCACTACTATGAGAATTATGTTGTGATGGAGCTTGTAAAGAACTACGCCTACGCAAGATCAAAGGTCAACATCACCTATTTCCGGGATTCCAACGCAAAGGAGATCGACGTCTTTGTGGAGGAAAACAATGTAATTCATCCACTGGAAATCAAAAAGAGTGCGATGCCTGATCGCAGGGAGGTCAAGAAGTATAGCGTAATTGACAAGGCCTCTCTGAACCGCGGCAACGGCGGTATCATCTGTATGTGCGAAGAGCCAATCCCCATAGATGCGGAGAACTGCTTTATTCCGAGCAATCTTATATAACAAAGTTCAAACTGCATTAAGAATGCCGTAAATTTGAAAGTCAAGATCAGAGATGAGCATCAGTATCGTACACAAGCGGATTCACACGGAATTTCTAGGAATTTCCATCTGCGTAAGAGCCGATAATGGAATTTACGATACAGCACAGCACCGGGGAAATCATCCTTAAAAAACAGCACCACTTGCATAGAAAGTGCGGGTGATGCTGTTGCTGTTTTTGTTAATAAGATGAATGTTTCATTAAATTTGTATGATACTAAAAGCTTGTTCGTTAAACACGAAGCGGTCAAGAAGTCCAAAAAACTCCTGAAATTCGTGCTGGATGACGGAACCGGCACCGACAGAGTCATCCTTTCCGGTATCCACGAGTACTACGAGCCGGAAGAGCTCGTCGGCAAGACCTGCGTCGCCATCACGAATCTGCCGCCCAGACCCATGATGGGTATCGATTCCTGCGGTATGCTCATTTCGGCTGTCCACCACGAGGAAGGCGTGGAAAAGCTCCATCTTCTGATGTTGGATGCGCACATCCCCGCAGGCGCGAAAATGTATTGATATAACAAATCCCCGGCAGACTGGACCGTCCAGCCTGCCGGGGCGTTTTTGCTTTTATCCGTTTGTAAAATGGTACGAATGACCGGAGTCATATGCCATTTTGTTACTCTCGGAAATGAAGTCCATGAAGCGCTTTGCCGCCGACGTCGGCGTCACGCCCTGCAGCGTACACATCGTGACCGCGCGCGGCGGAATGGTAAAGTCGGTCCGCAGCGGCAAAATGACGCCCCTGCCGAGCCCCGACTGGGAAAACTCCTCCGTCACGCAGGCAACGCCCAGTCCGATTCGGGCAAGGGAAATCAGCAGGTTGTGGGACCCCAGCTCGATTTCCGGCTGAATTGTCACGCCGTGCTGCTGGAAATACTGCTCGAGATACAGCCGCGAGCTTGCCTTGCGCTCCAGCAGAATCAGCGGGAACGCCGCAATCTCCTCCATCGAGTACGCATGCAAAAAATCGCACGGGTAATCCGGCGCGGCGACAAAGATCGTGTGCGTGTCCACACAGTGGCGCACATCGTAGACTGCCGGGTCCTGATCGTCGCTGGCAAAGGCGATGTCCACCTGTCCGGCATGCAGATAATCGAGCACCATGTGGCTCGTGCCGTTCAAAATCCGGATACGGATGTCCGGATAGTCGCGGTGGAATGCCTCAAGCCGGGACAGAAGATACGTCTTCGTCACCGTGTCGCTGGCCCCAATGATCAACTCTCCCGTCAAAAGCTGCCGCGACTGCGCCAGCTTCTCCTCCCCGCTCTGAATCAGCCCCAGCGCGTGGGAAATATACTCCTGCAGGAGCTTTCCCTCGCTGGTTAAATACACGCCCTTCGTGCTGCGCGAAAAGAGCCGCACCTGCAGCTGCTCTTCCAATTGCTTGATCGACTGGCTGACCGCGGACTGCGAAATAAACAGGTTCTGCGCGGCGGCAGAGATATTTCCCATGCGCGCCACCTCATGAAAAACGCGGTAGAGCTCCAGCTTGACTGCCATCGTGATTTCCTCCGTCATTAGAAATTCTAATACTCAAAATTACGTATATCTATTTTACTTATCTCTATTTTTTGATTATAATGATAATATCTGCGAATGTCCAGAACATTTTTCAGGAGGTTTCTCATGCTCATCCGATCTGCGGAACAGGATATCGAACGGGTTATTTATACCGAAAAGGCAATTGCCGCGCGCGTCGAGGAAATCGGCGCGGAGCTGACCCGGCGTCTGGGGGACAAGCGCCCGGTGCTGGTGTGCGTCTTAAAGGGCGCGTCGTTTTTCTACATTGATCTGTGCCGCTGCATGAACTGCGCCATCGACATGGACTTCATTTCCGTCTCGAGCTACGGTGCAGGCGCGCAGTCCACGGGCGTCGTGCGGCTGATCAAGGACCTGGATAACAACATCACCGGCCGCGACGTCGTGATCGTCGAAGACATCATCGACTCGGGTCTTACCATGCACTATCTCAAGGAACTGCTTTCGGCGAGAAAGCCCGCGTCCATCACGACTGTCTCCTTCCTCGACAAGGCGACCTGCCACGACAAGAGCCTCAAGACCGACATCTGCGGCTTTGAGATTCCGGACGAGTTCGTCGTCGGCTACGGGCTGGACTATGCCAACTATTACCGCAATCTTCCCTACATCGGCATTCTTCGTCCCGAGTGCTATAAATAACGCCGCGCAGTGGAGCCCTTTCCGGCTCCACTTTTTTCCGTGATACGTCATTTCGCCGCATAGCTATTTCGTTTTTGCCGAATTTTTGTCTTGTTTTTTCCCGTTTCGCCTCTTGACGAAAGCGGTCAGAAATGATAGCATCAGTGTACAAACAAGTTCGCACTGTCCGCCCCCGGCGGTCTTTGCATTTCATAAGGTTTGTTGCCAATATAGGTCCGGATACATGGCCCGGATGTTTCTACCGCAGCGCCGGAGCTGCGACTATTGGACGATTGCCGCAGGTGGGCGCAGCTTTCCCGCGGCTTTGTGAATTGGCAGCAGGAGCAGCGTCTCTTGCCGCCATTTTTATGATTTCAGGAGGTTTGTTATGCAGGAGCTTAAGGAGCGGATCTTAAAGGAAGGCAAGGTTTTGCCCGGCAATATCGTGAAAGTCGACGGGTTTCTGAACCACCGGATCGACTGCAAGCTGATGGCAGACATTGCCGACGAGTTTGCAAAGCTGTTCGATCTGTCGAAGGTCGATCTCATTCTCACTGCCGAGGCAAGCGGCATCGCGCTCGCCGCGATCTGTGCCTACCGGTATGGTCTTCCGATGGTCTTTGCCAAGAAGGCCAAGAGCGACAACATCGAAGGCGGTCTTTACCAGAGCGAGATCTATTCCTACACCTATAAGAAAAAGGTCACGCAGATTCTCTCCAAGGAATGGCTGACCAGCGACAACCATGTGCTGATTCTCGACGACTTCATGGCAAACGGCGAAGCGGTCCGCGGTCTTTGCGAGCTGGTTGAGCAGGCGGGCGCAGAGCTTGTCGGTGTCGGCATCGCGATTGAAAAGGGGTTCCAGGGCGGCGGCGACCGGCTGCGCAACATGGGCGTCAACTACCACGCGCTTGCCGTCATTGAAAAAGCCGACGAAAACGGCATCATCTTCCGCGAGGACTGATTGGTCCTGCACACAGCTTCTTCCCGGCGTGTCCATCCGGCGCGCCGGGTTTTTGCAAATTTTTCCGCGCGGTTTGTTGGAACTGCAACGGACTTGCTTGCCTGTCTCTGCTATACTGACACCAGAACAAAGGAAACGGAGTGGTTTTGATGAAACGAAGAATCATCCAGATCGACGAAACTCTCTGCAATGGCTGCGGCGCGTGTGCAAACGCCTGCCATGAGGGCGCCATTGCCATCGTAAACGGAAAAGCAAAGCTGATGCGCGACGACTACTGCGACGGGCTCGGCGACTGCCTGCCAGCGTGCCCCGCGGGCG
>OLSK01001460.1_pt1 | contig 17436 bp, 15 predicted proteins | sample 1672781 | NCBI WGS metagenome assembly OLSK01 (sample SAMEA3136723, study PRJEB25190) | human gut metagenome | biome: human gut; feature: human-associated habitat; material: faeces | place: Austria | collected 2013 | reverse complement strand
TATCAGGCTGCGGGCTGGCGCCCGCAGCCGCAAGAAGGAGGGTAACACATGGTAGAAATCGAGAAGCCCCGCATCGAATGTGTGGAGAACCCCGGCGATGGCTCCTACGGCAAGTACGTGGTCGAGCCCCTGGAGCGCGGCTATGGCACGACCTTGGGCAACTCCCTGCGGCGTGTTCTCCTCTCCTCCCTGCCCGGAACGGCGGTCACGAAGATCAAGATCGCCGGCATCCAGCATGAGTTTTCCACCATCCCCGGCGTGACCGAGGATGTGACCGAGATCGTTCTCAACGTGAAGGGCATCATCGCCCGACTTCACTGCGATACTCCCAAGACCGTCTATATCGAAGCCTCCGGCGAGGGCGAAGTCACCGCCGGCGACATCAAGACGGATGCGGAAGTTGAGATCCTCAATCCCGAGCATCACATCGCCACGCTGGGCCCGGACGGCTCGCTTTCCATGGAGCTGACCGTTGGGCATGGCCGCGGCTACGTCACGGCCGAGCACAACAAGCCGGCACAGCCCATCATCGGCACCATCCCCGTTGACTCGATCTATTCCCCCGTGCTGAAGGTCAACTACTCCGTTGAGAACACCCGTGTGGGCAACCAGGTGGACTACGACAAGCTGACCATCGAAGTATGGACGGACAAGACGATCACGGCGCGTGACGCCGTTTCGCTGGGCGCCAAGATCCTCTGCGACCACTTCACGCTTTTCACCGACCTTTCGGACGCCGCCGGCGGAACCGTCACGGTCAAGGAGCGCGAGCCGCAGCCGCAGGACAAGGTGCTGGAAATGACGATCGAGGAGCTGGACCTCTCGGTCCGCAGCTTCAACTGCCTCAAGCGCGCAAACATCAACACCGTCGAGGACCTCATCTCGAAAACACAGGACGAGATGATCAAGGTCCGCAACCTGGGCCGCAAATCTCTCGAAGAGGTCGAGCACAAGCTCGCCATGATGGGATTGTCCCTGGCCAGCGACGACAACAACCAGTAAATAGGAGGAAATAACAATGCCTGCCAACAGAAAACTCGGTAAGACTACCGATCAGCGCATGGCAATGCTCCGCCAGCAGGTCACGGACTTCCTGGACAAGGGACGTATGGAGACCACGGTCACCCGTGCCAAGGAGATCGCTCCTCTCGCTGAGAAGATGATCACCCTCGGCAAGGAAGGCGGTCTGAGCAACTACCGCCAGGCGTGCTCCTTCATCACCCGCGAGGACATCGCCAAGCGCACCTTCGACGAGATCGCTCCCAAGTATAAGGAGCGCACCGGCGGCTACACCCGCATCACCCGCATCGGCGCCCGCAAGGGCGACGCCGCGGAAATGGCGGTCATCGAGCTGGTGTAATCCCGTTTAAAACGCAAAAAACGGCGCAGCCTTTTTAAGGCTGCGCCATTTTTGCAAAATGCCGAACAAATCCGCCGAGAAAAGCGTCTAATACCACAAGAAAAGGCGAAGGGAACGTAAAGATGAAAAAGCTGTGTATTCCTATTGCAATGCTGCTTATAATATGTACTCTGCTGACCGCCTGCGGTGCGCCGGGCACGGTACCCTGCTATCCGGAGGCGGAGGATACCGCCGCGCCGCAAATCACGGCAACACCGCAGCCGACGGCGACGCCCCAACCTACTGCCACGCCCGAACCGGAGGGTACGCCGGAAACACCGGCGGCACAGACCCCGACAGAGACGGAAGCCCCGGCAGAGGCCGACACCATCGAGCGCTATATGCAGACCTTGACGCTGCGGGAAAAGGTCGGCCAGCTCTTTTTTGTCCGTCCGGACGCGCTCGATCCGGCGCAGACGCCGGGACAGATCAATTCTTCGGAAGCCGAGGGCGTGAAAACGCTCACGGACGATATGCGCGCGGTGCTCGCGGCGTACCCGGTCGGCGGCGTTGCGATCTTCGGTAAAAATATCTCCGACCCCGAAACGCTCCGCGCGTTCACCGAACAGCTGCGCGACGCGACAACGGTGCCGCTGTTCCTCGGCGTGGACGAGGAGGGCGGGCTTGTTGCGCGGCTTGCCAATAACGCCGCCTTCGGTCTGCCGAAATATGAGAGCGCCGCCGCCGTGGGCGCGTCGGGAAATCCGGCGGATGCCGAGAGCATGGGCCGCACGATCGGCGGTTATCTCGCCGACTACGGCTTCACGGTGGACTTTGCGCCTGTGGCGGACGTGTATACGAATCCGGCCAATACCGTCATCGGCAGCCGCGCATTCTCTGCGGACGCGAATACCGCCGCGGCCATGGCGGGCGCGTGCGCGCGGGGGCTCGCCTCACAGGGTGTCCTGCCGGTGTATAAACATTTCCCCGGCCATGGCGACACCGCCGAGGACAGTCACAACGGCCTTGCCGTCACATATAAGACGCATGACGAGCTTGCCGCGTGTGAGTGGATCCCCTACAGCGCGAACGACCTGACCGGCTGCGCCGTCATGGTCGGGCATATCGCCGCGCCGAACGTCACCGGCGATCTCACGCCCGCGAGCCTTTCCGGTACGATGATCGCCGGATACCTCCGCGGCGAGCTGGGCTTTACGGGGCTGGTGATCACCGACTCTATGGCGATGCACGGCGTGACCGACGCCTATTCGTCCGGCGACGCGGCGATCGCCGCGATCGAGGCGGGCGTTGATATCATCCTTATGCCGGAGGTGCTGTCCGAGGCGTTTGACGCCGTCGTTGCCGCCGTGGAAAACGGCACGGTATCCGAAGCGCGCCTTAACGAGAGCGTTTACCGTGTGCTGCAGTACAAGCAGCTCTACGGCATATTCAATCTGTAAGAATTGTTCTTAAAATAGAATAAACAGTTTTTCTCTTCCTGTGCTACACTAAAATTGGTTAACCTGGAAACAAGAAAACAGGGGGAGAACGATGGCTTGCGTTAAAGACTTGCTCTCACTCGATTCCTTTCGACCGATGGAGCTGGCTGCGGGGCACGGCGGGCTGTATCGCCCGGTGTCCTGGCCAAACATTGCGCAGACGCCGAGCATACGCGAATGGCTGATCGGCGGTGACGTCATTATAATGACGGGCATCGGTCTTGAATGCACCGACGAATTTCTCAACAGCATCGTCGAGCAGGCGGTTGAGAAAAAAGCGGCGTGTCTTATCGTGCTGCTCTCCGCGGAACACATCCCCGCCATCCCGGCACAGACGGCAGTTTTCGCCGAAAAAAGCGCTTTTCCGATTTTTGCCGCACCATGGGATACGCACATTGCCGAGGTCGTGGCAGATATTTCCCAGCTTTTGCTGCTGGAGCGCTACCGGCAGGAGGCGTTCGATTCGCTTTTGGAGGAGCTGCTGTTTCATAACGGCGGCGTACCGTCGGAAACGCTGCGAAGCTTCATTAAGAAGCAGCACGTTGCCGGGCCGCACACGGCGGTCGTAGCGCGCTTTCCGGTAACGGAGGCGGAGTACAGCTTTCGTAGCGATACGCTTCGCCGCCAGGCGGTCAACTGTATGATACAGGACGTTAAGTGCGCCTTCCCGGGAACGCTCTATCTGAACCGGCAGCAGGAGATCATTTTTCTCGTTCGGCTGGAGCGAAGCGAGCTTCCGAGACTGAAAAAAACGCTGCTTTCTGTTTGCCGGAGCATACGGAAACAATGGATTCTGGCAGCACCTGTCTGCGGTGTTGGCGAGATATACGAAGAGCCGCTGCTGCTTCGGCGCAGTGCAGACGAGGCCGGACGCGCTGCGGGCATGAACAGCCGGGAGCCTGTGACGCTTTTTGAAGAGCTTGGGATCTTTCGCCTGCTGGCCGAGTGTCCCGATCAGGAGGCAGTGCGGGAATTTGCCGTCTCCCGGCTCAAGCCGCTGCTCGACTATGATCTGGAAAACCGGAAGAATCTCCTTCAGACATTGGAAACCTACCTTCTCACAAATGGCAGCGCTACGGAAACGGCGGAACGGCTGTATATGCACCGCAACACCGTAACCTATCAGCTCACAAAGATCCGTGAACTGCTGAACATGGATACCGAGGATGCCGAGCACCGAAATATGCTTTTCAATTATCTTAAAATATACCGCTACTGCCAGAGATAAAGAACCGGAGAATCGCTTTTGAAAAAAGTCGATCCTCCGGTTTTTGTTATATATTGAACAAGCTGTCTGACATATAAAAAATATATTGGCGAGTGGCACAATATTTAAAAAAGATTATTGTGCGCGGCGCATAAACCGCATCCGGCCGGTCTGTGCTACGATACAGACACGGGGAAGGAAAACCATCCCCCAAAAGAAAAGAGAGGAATAATGACCATGAAAGCGTATTTTGACAATGTTCCCAAGGAAGTTCCCGAAGATCTCGCGAAAGTATTTCTTGACCGTCACGACACAGCCGTCATCACCATCGATATGCACGACGGGCACCTCTCCGAAGACCCCGACTGCCCCTGCCCGTGCCTGCGTGGCCGCGAGATCATTGAGCCGCTCAATGCCTTTACCGCGGAGGCGCGCGCTCTCGGTATCCCGGTGATCCATGTGCGCTCTACACTGCGAAAGGGCGGCGTGGACGAGAAGCTCTATCCTTCTGCGTGGCGCATGGTGTTCCCGATGTTTGTAGGCAAGATCCCCAACATAGACGAGCACGCCATTGAGGGTACCCGTTGGAACAAGATGAGCATTAACGTGGAAGACGGCGATCTGATGGTCACCGGAAAGAAACGCTTGAGCGCGTTCTATCCGACGGATATGGAGATGCTGCTGCGCAATCTCGGCATCCGCCGCGTGATCCTGACCGGCTGCATGACGGACTGCTGCGTGCTCAATACGGCATTTGACGCCGCCAACCGGGACTTCCGCGTAGTCGTCCCGCGTGATCTGACCCGCGGCTCGGCGCATCTTGAGGAAGCAGCGCTGCGTATGGTCTCGCTGCATCTCGGCCTTGTGGTCGATTCCGCTGATCTTGTCGGCGAGTGGAAGAGCCAGCAGCCCTAAACGATGGACGGAAAGGGAGGGAACGAATATGTCACACAGAGCCTGGACATTCCGGAACATTGCCGTGCGCTGCCTTGTGATCCTTATCGGCACAGCCGTTGCCGGCGTCGGCTGCGCGGCTTACGTCGTTGCGACGCTCGGCAGTGACCCGGTCACGGTGTTTGTGCAGGGCATCCAGTCCGTATTTCATCTCAAGAGCTTCGGCGCGGCGATGAATGCATACAATATCGCCTTCTTTGTTGTGATCCTTATCATGGGACGCAAGTACATCCATCTCGGCACCGTAATCTATACCTTCCTCTGCGGTACGTTTTGCAATCTGTTTATCGGACTTTTCCATCCAATCCTCGGTACGGAACCGTCGCTTGTGCTTCGCGCCGTATTCCTGCTGATCGGTGTTGCCGGCCTGGGACTCGGTCTGGGAATTTATCAGTCGGCTCGGCTCGGCTGCGGGCCGACGGACGGATTTAACCAGTCGCTCTCCGACAAACTGAAGATCCCTCTGAAATGGGAGCGCATCGGATGTGATGTTGTTTTCTCCCTGGCCGGATGGGCGCTCGGCGGCGTGATCGGTCTCGGCACAGTTCTCGGCATGTTTGCCACCGGGCCGATCATGGGGCCGACGATCACAAAACTTGCTCCGGTCGTTGATCGCTGGGCCGGAACGACGGATTGACAAAAAATAAAAAGGAGAGACGGAGGCTGACGTTGCTTCCGTCTCTCTTTTATCCGAAAAAACCGCCCCCTTCGGAAAGGGGGCGGGGCGGCCTGTGCCGCGGCAAAGAAGAGAAAAGGATGGCGCTTGAGAATAAGAGAGGGGCGGACTCAGCAAAAAAGCCGCCCCAGCTCCGGCAGGCACGGGAAACAAGTAAAATAGACCATCCTTTGTATGTCAAGTAAAATCGCAAACAATATCTCAAAAGCTGCCCAACAGCAGTTTTCACTGGTTTTGAGCAGCTTCTGAATTGTTCTTAAATGAAAATATGTTGACATGTGCCTTGTAATCGGATAGTATCAACTTATATCCAAGGAAACAAGTACAAGAGAAACGGTCTGCCGGTGACAGATACGACTCAGTCAGACGGAGAAGGAGACGTTCTGTTGTTGAGCTCGTGAATATAGGCGGTCAAAAACCGGATGGCGCCTTCGCGATCGGTCTCCGACAGCGTACGGAAAAAGGCGGCCTCCCGGTTGCGCCATTGGTTATGACGGGCTTCGTGAGCGGCAAACAGTGTTTTCCCCTTGTCCGAAAGGGTGTAATACACCTTCTGCCGGTTCCCGTCTAGCTGGTAATCCACCAACGTCCCCTTGTCAGAGAGCTTTCGGATGATCTTGCTGATAGCACCCTTGGTCATATTCATAGCTTCGGCGATGCTTGTGACGTTGGGATCTTTCATCCGGCCAATGCAGTCCAGACAGTTCAGCTCCGAATTATCGTAGCCCGTGAGGTCCGGCACATTGTGGATATCGTCGTTTATTTCGGCAAGGTTGGTGTATTCAAGCAGCAGGTCAAGAAGCAGTTCACAGCGGTCCAACAGAAAAACCTTCCTCTCGGGAATCAAGAATATAAATAGTATACTTCACTCGGAAGAGTTTTGCAACGGTCGTTGCAGCGGCGCTTCCGCAGAAAGATGGAAACGATCCGGTATGCGGATGCAGCCGCGTCGGCAACATAAGAAAAGAGATCCTTGCGCCTGCCAAGCGCTGGCGTATCCATTTTCTGTGGCATGGTGAATACTGCGCGGATCAACGCGAAAAAGACAAAAGGCATTCAAGAATAACGGATAGGACTTTGCGCAAACAAAATAAAAGGGGGATTACCGCGACGTGGAAAGTGTAACATTTATCCTGAACGGCAGAGAGATCACGGCGGAATACGAAGGGCGCATGACGCTTTTGAAGTATCTCCGCAATGTGGAATGCATGAAGGGGAGCAAGGAAGGCTGCTCCACCGGTCACTGCGGCGCGTGCAGTGTGCTCATTGACGGTATCCTTGCCCGCTCATGCGTGACGGTTCTCAAAACGCTCGCCGGAAAGAGCGTGGAGACGATCGAAAATCTTCCGAACGACACGGTGCTGCAGGTCATCCAGCGCTCGTTCCTCGACGCGGGCGCGGTGCAGTGCGGCTTCTGCACGCCGGGTATGATCATGGCAGCAAAGGCGCTGCTGTGCAAAACCGTGAACCCGACGGAAGAAGATATATACGACGGCCTGAAGCACAACTACTGCCGCTGTACCGGCTATGTGAAGATCATCGAGGGCGTGAAGCTCGCCGCGGCGCGTCTGCGCGGCGAGAATGTGCTGCTCGCTGCCGTGCAGGTGAACGACCCGACCGAGATCGTCACCGGCAAGGGACAGATCGTCCCGGAGATCGAGGGGCGCTTCGTCGGGCAGAGCGTCTGGGACGTGGACGGCCTTGCCAAAACCGCCGGAACGCTCAAATACTGCGACGATTACGAGGCTGACGAGTTCGGCGAGGAAACCATGCTCCACGGCGCGTTCGTTTTCGCGCCCGTGCCGCACGCGCGCATCAACGCGGTGGATTATTCCGCGGCGGAGTCCGCGCTAGGCGTTGCGCGCATCGTCACGCATAAGGACGTGCCGGGGCTCAACAAGATCGGCACATGGACGCCCGATCAGCCGGTGTTCTGCTCGGATGAGGTACGCTTCCTCGGCGATTATGTCGCCATGGTCGTCGCCGACACGCCGGAGCATGCCCGCGCCGCGGTGAACCTCGTGAAGATCGACTATACGGAGCTGCCCGGCATCTATACGATGGCGGAGGGCGTGAAGGCGGACAGCTACATCGTCCGTACCGGCCGCGAGACCGGCGATGTGGAAAAATGCAAGGCTGAGGCGGAGATCGTAAAGGTGCGCGTATCGAAGGATATCCAGCCGCAGGATCACGTCTGCATGGAGCCGGTGAGCGCCATCGGGTACGCAAAGGACGGCAGAGTCACGGTGTACGCCTGCACGCAGGCGCCCTTTGAGGTGCGCCGGATGCTCGCCAAAAATCTCGCCATGGACGAGGAGAACATCCGCGTCGTGGCGACGCCGCTCGGCGGCGGCTTCGGCAAGAAATGCGACTCGTTCCTCGAAGCGCCCGCGGCGGTCGCGGCGCTCTGCTGCGATAAGCCTGTCAAGGTAACACTCACACGCCAGGAGGACATGATTGTCACGACCCGCCGCCACGGGTACCACACGGATTATGAGATCGGCTTCTCGAAGGACGGCAGGTTCCGGTATCTCGACAGCTTCATGTTCTCCGACGGCGGCCCCTACGAGGCCGAGAGCTACGGTACGCTCATGACCGGCTGTCTGATGTCCGGCGGGCCGTACATCATTCCGAACGTCCGCGTGGATGCCCGCTGCATCCGCGATAACAATCTGCAGGGCGGCGCGTTCCGCGGCTACGGCATCAATCAGGCCGCGATCTCCATCGAGACGGCGCTCGACGAAATGGCCGAAAAACTCGGCATCGACCCCTTTGAGCTGCGGCGGCGCAACGCCGTGTACCCGGGCAGCTGCTCTGTCGGCGGAGAACTGCTTGAGAGCAGCATGGGTATGCACGATACGATTGACCTGTGTGAAAAGGCGGTCAGGGAAGCGCTCAGGGAATACGAGGGGCAGTACCCGAACGGAACGAAGGTCCTTGGCTGGGGCGTGGCGTCCGGATTCAAAAACTCCGGTATCGGCAAGGGCATTTTCATTGACGACGGCGCGTGCAGGCTGACGCTCGACGGCGACGGCAAGCTCCATATGATCGTCTCCGGCACGGACATGGGACAGGGCTTCCGCACCGCCATGGTGCAGATCGCGGCGGAAACGCTGCGCATGGATATGAAGGATATTGACATCGTCATCGGCGATACGGACATCACGATCCCGACCGGCGAGAGCGTGTCCGAGCGCCAGACGCTCTGCGACGGGCGCGCAGTGTACGAAGCGTGCCGGCTTCTGCAGAAGGAGCTGGAAGAGAACCCGCCGCAGCCGGGCGAGAGCCGGTACGCGGAATACTACTTCCGCGCGCCGGAGTGCTTCGCCATCGGAAATTTCAAGGGCGCGGAGGAGAAGGGTGTAAAGTACCGCAACTTCCCGGCCTACGCCTACGCAACGCAGGCAGCGATCGTCGAGGTGGATACTGCTACGGGCAGGGTAAAGCTCCTCAAGGTCATCGCCGCGCACGATGTCGGCCGCGCGATCAATCCGCGCATTATCGAAGGCCAGATGCAGGGCAGCGTATCGATGGGACAGGGATATGCGCTCACCGAGGGCCACCCGACGAAAAACGGCTACCCGGTCAAAAAGCTCTACGGGCAGATGGGGCTTCCGAAGGCGGAGGACACGCCGCGCTACAAGCTCATCCTCATCGAAGACCCGGAACCCATCGGGCCTTACGGCGCGAAGGGCGTGAGCGAGGTCGCCACCGTGCCGATCACCCCGGCGATTTTGAACGCCGTTTCCCGCGCTGTCGGCGTGCGCATCAACAAAGTCCCGGCCTCGCCGGAGGTCGTTCTGGAGGCCATCCGCACCGGGAAATGCGATGTTCCCACCATGGCCGAGCAGGTCGCCGCTCTCGCGAAATAAGAGAAAATCCCGCAAGTATCGTATGGAACAGCACCCCATTCCTTAGTACAAGTATTTTATCGTACTTGTCTAACAAATGGGGTGCTGTTTACAGATCGGGAACCTGCGTCTTTCCGCTTCAAACGGAGAAAGAAGTCAGGATGCCTCGTCAAACTGGCTGTTATAGAGCTCGGCGTAGAAGCCGCCGCGCTGCATGAGCTCTTCGTGCGTGCCGCTTTCGACCACGTCGCCGTCGCGCAGGACGAGGATCTTGTCCGCGTTTTTGATCGTGGACAGGCGGTGCGCGATCACAAAGCTGGTACGCCCCTTCGTGAGCTCGTCCATGGCCCGCTGGATCAAAACTTCCGTGCGGGTATCGACGGAGGAGGTCGCCTCGTCGAGGATCAGCATGGGCGCATTTTGGAGCATAGCGCGGGCAATGGTGAGAAGCTGCTTCTGCCCGGCGGAAATGCCGGCGCTCTCGGAGAGCACCGTATCAAACCCCTGCGGCAGCGAATAGATGAGCTTATCGAGCCCGCACGCGCGGCAGACCGCTTCAAGCTGTTCGTCGGTGATGCCCTCCATGTTGTACACAAGATTCTCCCGCACCGTTCCCTCAAAGAGCCAGGTGTCCTGCAAAACCATGCTGAAAAGACCGTGTACATCCTCCCGGCGCATATCGGAGATGGGTACGCCGTCGATCGTTATGCTGCCGCTGTTGATCTCAAAGAACCGCATGAGAAGATTGACCATCGTTGTCTTGCCCGCGCCGGTCGGGCCGACGATGGCGACCTTCTGTCCGGGGAGCACCTCGGCGGAAAAGTCCCGGATGATGATCTTGTCCGGGTCACTCGGATAGCTGAACCGGACATGGTCAAAGCAGACCCTGCCGCGCACATCGGTGAGCTTCGCGGTCTTTTCGCTCTCGTCGGGCATCTCCTCGCTTTCGAGAAAATCGAAGATGCGGTGCGCGGAGGCGGAGGCGGTCTGCATGTTCGTCATGCCCTGCGCCATCTGCGTCAGCGGCGAGGTGAAAAGTCGGACATACAGAATGAACGAGACGATCACGCCGAACTCGATCGTGCCGTTCATCGCGAGAATCGAGCCGAGAACGCACACCGCGACATAGGCGATGTTGCCGACAATGTTCATAAGCGGCTGCATCATGCCGGAGAGAAACTGCGATCTCCAGTTCGCGTCGTAAACGGCGGCGTTGAGCATATCGAACTGCGCGCCGATCTTCCGCCCGGCGCGGCTGAGCCGCACGACTTCATGCCCGGAGTACATTTCCTCCACATACCCGTTCAGCGCGCCGAGACTTTTCTGCCGCGCGGCGAAATACCGCTGCGATCTGGACAGGATCAGCACCGTCAGCAGCATGCCGAGGAACGTCACGCCGATGGAAACGAGCGCGAGCCGCCACTCGGTGACGAACATCATAAGGAGACAGCCGACAAACTGCGTGGCCGCGCTGATGATCGTGGGCAGGCTGTTCGTGAGTCCCTGCTGCAGGGTGGAAACGTCGTTTGTGATGCGGCTGAGAATGTCGCCCTGCGAGGTCGTGCCGAAATACTTCTGCGGCACGCGGTTGATCTTGGCGGAAAGCTCGCCGCGCATGCGGTAGGACATTTTCAGCGTGACGACAGACATCGTGTAGTGCTGGATAAAGCTGAAAACTGCACTGAGCCCATAGATGACAGCAAGGAAAATGCCGACTTTAGCGATCGCCGCGAGATCGATGTTTCCGGTAAGGCCGCCCGACATCAGCGTGGCGATCCGGCCGATCTGGTTCGGCCCGAGGATCGTCATCACCGCGCTGAGCGCGGCGAGGATCAGCGCCAGGATGATGACGCCCATGCTTGAGCGCATATAGTCCGTAAGGCGCGGCACCGCGGAGCGGATGCCGTTTGCTTTATTGGTTCGTTTCATTTCCGTCCCTCCTTACGCGAGCTCCGCGGCGCTCAGCTGCGATGTTGCGATCTCGCGGTACACTTTGCAGAATTGCATAAGCTCGTCGTGCGTTCCCATGCCGACGATCTCGCCGCGGTCGAGAACGAGGATCTTTTCGGCGTGGCGGATCGTGCTGATGCGCTGGGCGACGATGATCTTCGTCACATCATGCAGCTCCCGGTTCAGCCCCTCGCGCAGCTTCGCGTCTGTCCGGTAATCGAGCGCCGAGAACGAATCGTCAAAGACCAGAATTTCCGGCTTTCGCGCCAGCGCGCGGGCGATGGAAAGGCGCTGCTTCTGCCCGCCGGACACGTTGCGGCCAAGCTGCTCGATCTCGTAGTTCGTGCCATCCGGCAGCTTATCCACAAACTCCTTTGCCTGCGAAAGCGCAATGGCGCTCTCAAGGTTTTCGCTGTCGCTTCCGGCGGCGCTCTCGCCGAAGAGTACGTTGTCGCGCACCGTTCCCGAGAAGAGAACGGCCTTCTGCGTGACATAGCCGAGCTTATCGTAGAGCGCATCGAAGGAATAGTCCTTCACGTTCACGCCGTCGATGAGCACCGCGCCCTCCGTCGCGTCGTAAAAGCGGGGGATGAGCTGGACGAGCGTTGTCTTGCCGCTGCCGGTCGCGCCGATGATCGCGAGCGTTTCGCCGCGGTTTACCTTGAAATCAATGTTCGTCAGCGCGTCTCCGGAGGCGTGGGGGTAGCGGAACGAAACGTTTCGGAACTCCACCGTTCCGGTCTCCGCGCCGGTTTGGACGCTGCCCTCGCGGATGGAGGCTTTGCGGTCGAGCACCTCGTTGATGCGCTCCGCGGACACCTGCGCCTGCGGCAGCAGCATGAAGATCATGGCGAGCATCATGAACGACATGACGATATACGTCGCATACGTGCTGAATACGAGCACTTCGCTGAACATGGTAAGGCGCGCGGCCATGTCCGTTACGGCAATGCTGTTCACGAGCGCGGCGCCGACCCAGTAGATCGCAAGCGCCAGACCGTTCATTCCGAGCGACATCGACGGCTGCACCAGCGCAAAGAGCTTCTGGTTTTTCATCTGGAGATCCATCATGCCGCGGCTGGGACCGTCAAACTTTTCGTTCTGGAACTCCTCCGCGTTGAAGGCGTGTACCACGTTGATGCCGGTCAGATTTTCGCGCGCCACGCGGTTGATTTTATCCGTCATTTTCTGCACAAGACGGAAACGGGGAATGCACGAGCCCATAATGAGCAGCAACGTTGTGAACAGCACGACGACGAACGCCGCGGTCACGGCGGAGAGCTCCCAGCTCTTGCCGAGGATCTTGATGATTGCCCACACCGCCATGATGGGGGCCTTGATCATCATCTGGAGGCCCATGGCGATGATCATCTGAATTTGGGTGATATCGTTCGTCGTGCGGGTGATAAGGCTCGGAATGGAAAAGTCCTGCATTTCCTCGCTGCCGATGTCCATCACATGGCGGAAGAGCTTTTCGCGCACCGCAAAGCTGAATCCCGACGCGGTTTTTGCGGCGAGAAAGCCGCACGCGATCGCAAGCACCGCGCTTGCCGCCGTGCAGCCGAGCATTTTGAGACCGACGGCGGCAATGTCCGCCGTTGTGCCGGACGTTTTGATCAGCATCGTGAGCTCCGTCATATAGTCCGGCAGACGAAGATCAAAATAGATCTGCACCACGACGAACACCAGACAGAGCAGCGCCATCTCCTTTTCCTTCCGGCGCATATTCTTTATTAGTTTCAGCATCGTTATCTCCTGTTCTCCGGGAAAAGTCCGTTTTTGCGGATGTCCTCTATGTTGTCGCCTATTGCTGCCAGACAGCTGTGGAATACGGCAACATCCGCCTCCGACAGCCCGTCTACCAGCTTCTGCGCAAAGGCCTTTTGCAGCGCGCGTCCGCGCTCTATGATCTCCGCCGCCGCGTCCGTGCACACGAGCCGCGTTTTCCGGCGGTCGCCGGGGACCTCCCGGCGCGAGAGAAGCCCCTCGTTCACGAGCCGGTCCACGTGGACGGACACAATGCCGGATTTGAAGCCGCGGCACTGGCAGACGTCCTTCGCCGTGCCGCTTTCGGGATTGTTGGCGAAGAACATCAGAATATCGACCGCCATCGGCGGCAGACCGGTATCCCGGCAGACCGGCTGCAATGCGGCATGGTATGCTTCAATAAACCGGTTCGCGTTGCGGAACATCTGCGAAGCGGTGAAATTCTGCTCTGGCATAAAAACCTCCAAGAATAGAAGCTCTAATATTAGAATATTTGCGATTATAATCTGCCGTACCCCGAAAGTCAACCGGCGGAGTGTAAACAATTTATGAATGGCTTGCAGACTCTCATGCAAACAAAAAACCCCCGTGCAGGAAAACGGAGACCCTGCACAGGGGAGATCCACCGTACGGAGGTGGGCAGATGGTACACTAAATCAGCCAGTACTTTGAAAGAAAGTAGCCGGGAATGACCACAATCAGAAAAAATGCCCAGCTGATAAGCGTAAAAACTTTCATAAACCTCCCGCCTTGCCCCGGGTAAGAGCGCACATAAAGCCTGTAATTGATGACCGAGGCGAGGGAACCGATGACGGAGCACAGACCTGCCGTATCCACACCGTACAGAAGAGCGGCCAGATTATCGGTAAAAGGGTAAAGGACAATGGAAGCCGGTACGTTGGAGACGATCTGGCTCAAACCGATCCCCCAGAAATACTCGTGGCCGGCAACGGCGTTGGTAAGAAAGTGCGAGATCGTCTTGTTCGCAGTGATCTGCGATGAAAAGACAAAAAAACAGAAGAAGGTAACCAGCAGAACATAGTCCGTTTTCCTCAGTACGGCGCGGTCAAAAAGCAGAATAACGGCGAGAACGATCCCGGCGGCAGCCAGCCAATACGGTGTTCGGGAGACGACCGTTGCAACAGTCAGCGCAAACAGCCCAACGTAGATAATTCTGTGCTTTTTCCGTTCCGGCTTCCATGCTTCTCCGGAGCTTCCGAGCAAAGAGATTTTTTCGTGAGGGTCCTTTCGGTACAGAAAGAAGATGAACCCGCCGAGAAGAATTGCGGAGGAGAGCCACAGCGGCAGCATATGAAGCATAAACTTTCCGGCGGAAATGCCGGACTGCTCAAACAGAAACAGGTTCTGCGGACTGCCAAAAGGGGTCAGCAAGGAACCGCGGATCGCCGCTATATTTTCCATTGAGATGACCGGCAGGATATATGGTTCTTTTTTTGCCGTGCGGAAGAGAAGAATCGTCAGCGGCACGAAAACGATCAGCGATACATCGTTCGTCACGAACATGGAGGAAAAGAACACACCGAAAATTAAAAAGAACGAGATCCCGACCATGGAAGTGATCTTTTCGGAAAACCTCAAAACCGGCTGAAAAATGTTTTCTTTTTTGAAACCCTCCAGCACCGTCAGCATCATGAAAAGGATCGCCAGAGTGTGCCAGTCGATGCTCCTGAGCGTTTCAACGCCGGGTTTTGAAAGAAAGAGCGATAGACATGCCATCAAAACCGATATTGTGAGCATAAGCTCTTTTTTCAGCAGACAAAGTATCTTTCTCATAGTTGATCCGCCCGCTCCCATGATTTGTATGCAAAGAAAATGCCGGAGATCAAACCCGGCGCAGCGGGTTCGATTTGGAAAGGAAAAACAACACCATCGGTCGATCGGACGCCGCTTGCGGCGGCGGATGACCTCATGGTGTTGTTTTGACGTGGTGGAGGCGAGGAGAGTTGAACTCCTGTCCGAAAACGCTTCAAAGGGAACTTCTCCGGGCGCAGACGCTTGTTTTGGGATTCCGCATCCCTGTTTCCCTCGTTACCGGCCAAACGTCAAGACGGCAAGTCGGGTAGCTTCATTATGCATGGCGCGCTCAAAGCTTTGCGCGCTCACGTCCGCCTCTCATCGACGCCCCGCTTCCGGGCCGAGGCACTCCCGGAGGGGACGGGTCACGGCTTAAGCCGCGGCCAGAGCAACGTTATCGTTGTTCTTTAATTTATAATTGCCCATTTTAAGGATGGTAGGCGCATCCGCCCGCTATTCCAATTTCCGCATCCCCGTCGAAACCGGTACGCCCCCGAATCGCCATCATTTCTGCGGAAATGATGGAACCGCCGCTTTGCGGCGAGGCAACTTCAAGGGGGAACCATGTTCCCCCTTGAGGACCCCTTCTTTTTGGAATAAGGAATAAATCCGAATAAACGGCTCCTTATTCTTTATTCTTTGGGACAAGGAAGATTCAGAAAATCTTTTCCTGTATCTTTTTATCTTTTCTTCGGCTCGGGATATTCCTCGCCGAAGGTCTCCACGGTGACCTTTTTCATGACCTGCGGCTCCATGGGACGGTCGTTGCGGTCGGTGCGCGTGCCGGCGATCTGGTCAACGACCTCGATGCCCTCGGTGACGGCGCCGAACGCGGCGTACTGTCCGTCGAGATGCGGGGCGTCCTCATGCATGATGAAAAACTGGCTGCCGGCGCTGTTGGGGTACATGGAACGGGCCATGCTCAAAACGCCGCGCTTGTGCTTGAGATCGTTCTGGAAGCCGTTGCCGCGGAACTCGCCGTAAATGTGGTAGCCGGGGCCGCCCATGCCGGTGCCCTCCGGGTCGCCGCCCTGGATCATAAATCCGGGGATGACGCGGTGGAAGATCAGCCCGTCGTAAAAGCCCTTGTTGATGAGGGAGATGAAGTTGCGAACGCTCTCCGGCGCGATCTCGGGGTAAAGCTCGGCTTTGATAACGCCGCCGTTTTCCATTTCGATGGTCACAACAGGATTCATTCTTTGAAATTCCTTTCTTTCATGGCGCGGTCCATGTCCCGCTTCGCGTTGCGCTCGGCGTCCGAATCGCGCTTGTCGTACAGCTTTTTGCCCTTGCAGAGACCGAGCTCCACCTTGACGCGGCTGTCCTTGAAGTACAGCGAGAGCGGCACGAGCGCCACACCGTCCTGCGCCACGCGCTCGCCGAGCTTGCGGATCTCCCGCTTGTGCATCAGCAGCCGCCGGATGCGCACCGGGTCGCGGTTGAAGATGTTGCCCTTTTCGTAAGGACTCACATGCATCCCGCGCACGAAAAGCTCGCCTTCCCGGATCGTGCAGTAGCTGTCCTTCAGATTCACCTGCCCGGCACGGATGGATTTTACCTCCGTTCCGAACAGCTCGATGCCCGCTTCAAAGCGCTCCAGCACAAAGTAGTCGTGGAACGCCTTGCGGTTGGAAGCGATCTCCTTGATCCCTTCTTTTTTCGGCATGGCCTTCCACCTCCTCCGCCTTGGCAGTAAAAGTATTATACCATACCTGTCAAGAGCGAAAAAGAGAGAATTTCAGCGCCCGCGCGCAGCGAGCCGGGAGAGCACCTCGCGCGACAGGTAAACGCCGCTCGCCGGGCGCGCGAGCAGCAGGCTCTCCTCCCGCCCGGCAATGATCTCGATCTCCAGCACGCCCCAGTTTCTTCCGCCGAGCGCGGCGAAAACGAGCTTTTTGGCGTCCGAAAGGCCCGGGTGCCCCGGCACGCGCAGCGCGAGCGCCCGTTCGTTTTCTGCTTTGTTCTGCATAACAGCCTCCCCAAATCGCAGTTTTTCCCCATTATACGCCCCTCCGCCGCCGATAAACAGTGAAAAAAGCTGGAAAAGCCGGGAGAGACGTGGTAAAATACTTTGATACGAAAGAAAAAAAGGAGATCATCCATGGACTATACGGAGAAAAAGCTGCGCCGTCTCAATACCTATGAGGGGATCATCATCAACGTCGGGCTTGACCGCGTGAGCCTGCCGGACGGTTCGGAGGCGTTCCGCGAGATCGTGGAGCATCCGGGCGGGGCGTGCATTCTCCCGGTGGACGGCGAGGGCAATGCCTACTGCGTGCGTCAGTACCGCTATCCCATCGGCGAGCACCTGCTCGAAGCGCCCGCCGGCAAGCTCGAGCGCGGGGAAGACCCGCTCGTGTGCGCGGTGCGCGATCTTG
>OLSK01001452.1_pt1 | contig 17528 bp, 16 predicted proteins | sample 1672781 | NCBI WGS metagenome assembly OLSK01 (sample SAMEA3136723, study PRJEB25190) | human gut metagenome | biome: human gut; feature: human-associated habitat; material: faeces | place: Austria | collected 2013 | reverse complement strand
GCTTATGAGTAGATATGAAACGTGGGAAAAAGAAATTGAAAAGAAAGTGGCAAAAAGAATAGCTACAGAAGGAGAAATGAAAAAATATAGAAAAGTATTCAAGCTAAAGTATGATCAAAATGGATATTTGGTTGCATACCAGAGAAACAGCCGATATATAAAGGAAGAAATAAGAAACCTGGGATTTTTCTTTATTATAACGTCAGAAGAAATGAGCACATCCAAAGCACTGGATATATATCGAGGCCGAGATAATATAGAAAAGATGTTCAGAAGTTTGAAGAGCGGAATAGATTTTAATAAGGCACGTGTACATACAACAGAGTCTTTAAAATCAAAAGTATTCGTAACATTTATCGCAATGATTGTGAGGAATGAACTGTTCCAAAAAGCAGAAGTGTTAAGAAAAAAGAACCGTAAAGCATATACGGTTCCAGGAATGATATCGGAGCTTGAAAACATAGAATGTACAAGAAATAGTGTAGGAAAATATAGAAGAAAATACGCACTGACTGCAAAGCAAAAATTGATATTAAAACAATTTGATATGGATGAAAAATATATTGACAGAAGCATTGGTGAATTCAGCTACTAATGCTTCTTTTATTTTTTAGTTATACAAATTCTGCAAAGTTAAGGGTTTTAATTCCATCGTTATGATTCATTTTTTATATCCTTTCCAAATGAAAAAAGGCCTTAGTCACAACCTAATCCCTTATACTGGGGGTTCCGACTAAGACCGAGTTAACTGATTACTTAACATATCCGTTAAGGTAAACCTATCTTAGCAAAACCGTAATTGGGTGTCAATGATTAATTTGTTAAATTAATTGAATATATTTACACCTATTATTGTACGATTAGATTCAATATAAACATCTTATAAGCTATGCGATATATTTATATTATTGAATAAATATAAAGTGTTGCGTTCATTGTGATGTTTGCTTTAAAACTTTATATAAAAGAAATTTATCACTTATATTCTACTAAAATCTTCGATCGATGGATATTTAAAATAAAGTGAATATTGAATGTTAAATTCATCTAAATTAAATACATATTACACAGTACTTGACAATCCAAGGTAGTGTGTATATCATAATAGTGAAGAGGTGATAATATGCAACCAAGAGCTGTTATATATTGCTCTAATCATGGAGCTACAAAAGAATTAGCACAATGTTTAGGAAAAAAATACAATCTTCCTGTTATTTCCATCGATCATATTTCAGGTTATTCCTTTCAGAATATTCCTGTATATTTTTGTGGATGGATTCGCAATGGAAAGATAATGGGATTGACTAAAGCTTCTAAATTATTTATGTGCGTTCAAGTGATAGGTGTAGGTGCTGTTGAATATAATGAAGCTTATGAACTGAAATTAAAATATAAAAATAAGCTTGTGAATCAAGATTTTAAATATATTCAATCCAGCAAAGGTTTATCATTAAATCCTTTAGAAAAGATGTATGTGGATGTGTTTCAACCATCTTTGATAGGAAAGAGTAAGGGTGTGGCGCATGAATACTCAATTTAAAAAGGGCGTCTTAGAATTGATTGTATTAAAGGCGATTGTGGCCGATGATCTATATGGATATCAACTTGTATCTAGAATTAATGAAGTGATTCAAGTGAATGAAGGAACGATTTATCCTTTACTGAAGCGTTTATCGAATGATCATTTATTAGAATCTTATTTAAAAGAATCAACAGAAGGCCCTCCAAGAAAGTATTATCATATCACGAGTCTAGGACTTGCAAGATATGAGGCTTTATTAGAAGAATGGACCAATTTTTCAGAGAGTGTAAATACATATTTGAAGGGAGTAAAATAAAATGTTAAAAAGTGAATTTTTAGATCTTTTGAATCAAAAATTATCATTGATCAATGATAAAGAAAAAGAAGATATTATCCTAGAATATGGAACCTATATTGATGACAAGATTGCAAGTGGCGTATCCGAAGAAGAGGCAGTAGCCGGCTTTGGAGATGTGGATGAATTGGCTAAAGAGATTTTGTCTGCCTATAAAATCAATACAGATTCGATGGATCCATTATCAAGTAAAGCAGACAAAACAATTGATAAGGTATATGCGAAGTTGGAGGGGATGTTTTCTAAACTAGGAAATTTTTCGATGAATGAAATCTTCCACATCATATTCGATGCATTTGTACTTGTATTGATTTTGTGGATTGGAAAACTGATTGTGGTAGATCTATTATGTCGAATTGTGTTGTCTATGATTTTCTCTTTCTTTGCAGGATTCTATGCGATTACAGACTTTATGTTAAGTTTATGTCGTCTTCTATATGTATGTATTGCGATTTATTTCTTTGTGAAAGTCATGGCCAAAAGAGTAGAACGCTATCGTTTACATGCAAATCATGTAGGTGTGATGGATGATATTAAGGAAACGTGGAATGATAATATCAAATCGAATGATTTGCCTCCAACACCAGATCGCCCATTATATCATGAAAGAAAAGTGCATCATGTTGAATCGGATATATTAAAGGTGATACTCGTTTTCGCAATGATTCCAGTTTCATGCATATTAATTGGCAGTGGTATCGGTTTTGTTGTGATGATTTATGTAAGTGTGATGTATGCCACAACCAGTTTAGGACTCTATTGTATAGATATTGCCTTTGTACTAGGAAGCTTGGCTATTCTATTGATGTTATTTCGAGCATGGCCAAAGAAGGTGGATACAAATGCGTAAATTAGGTGTATTACTTGTTGCTTCAATCTTATTATTTGTGTTTGGTGTCGGAACCTTTGTATATGAATTCAGTCAAATTAGTCCCCATCAAATGGATTTATCTCAAGAAACACAGACAATGACAACTTCAATGCCAAATAGCGCTCGCTTATATACAAAGACGTATTTAAGTTCTGTAGGCGATGTGCGTGTCGTTGTGGATGAAATGATCGAAGATGATAAGTTACAAGATGATGTGTTAGTAATCACATATCCTAAAATGCTTCATATTGTACAGGATGAAGATCAATTGGATTTGCAGATGGATGATTATGAGATGTCAAAGGATTTACAAACATTATTTAACACGTTTCGAACAAAATCCTATGATGAATATTACGCGAAAAATAATGAAATTCATATAAGTATTCGCTATGGTAAGGCTTTAAAAGATAAAATTACATTGGTCGATGATTACTATTAAGGAACAGTGAATACTGTTTCTTTTTGATTTTTAACAAGTATGTTAAAATACTGTTATGAAAAATAATAAAGATTGGAGTCGTTTGTTGAAAATGATTCTTGTGGAAGATAAGAAGAAATTCAATACACGTAAGGTATTAAAAAAGAGTAAAGTGACCAATACACCTTTACATAGAAGACAGGATGTGAAAAAATGAGTGATACAAAAACGATGTCAACAAGTGCTAGATTTGCCCAGATTGTATCAATACTTAGAAAACATCACCTTCAAAAGGGAATGGATCCAGTAAAATTTCGTATGATTTTAGAAGATTTAGGGCCAACATTTGTCAAAATTGGCCAAATCATGTCAACAAGACAAGATCTGTTTTCACAGCGTTATTGTAAAGAATTGATGAAGCTTCGCTCTCATGTAACACCGATGCCTTTTTCGATGGTTGAACAAATTATTCAAGATACATATGGTGATTTGTTTCATGAAGAATTTGAGAGTATTGATGAAATATGTTTAGGATCGGCATCGATTGCGCAAGTACATGCAGCAACCCTAAAGACAAAAGAAAGAGTTGTTTTAAAGATTCAACGACCAAAAATTTATGAGTGGATGGAACGGGATGTCGCATTATTAAGAAAAGCTGTAAAAATATTAAATCTATCCGATATTGTTTCAAGTGTCGTCGATTTAGATATGGTTATCGATGAATTTTGGTACACGGCTAAACAAGAAATGGATTTTACGATTGAAGCACAGTTTGCGAAACGATTTAAAAATGAATATAAGGATTGTAAATTTATTGACGCACCTAAAATTTATGATGAATATACACGAAAAAATATTCTAGTGATGGAATATGTGGATGGTATAGAAATTACAGATTCAAAAAAATTGGATGAACTAGGCTATGATCGTAGTGAAATTGCCGATAAATTGGCATTTAATTATATTTCACAAATCATTGAGAATGGTTTCTTTCATGCGGATCCGCATTCAGGAAATTTAAGAATTCGCGATAATCAAATCGTATGGATTGATTTTGGTATGATGGGAATCTTAGATGCGAATGAAAGGGAAACGATGAAATCGGCGGTTCGTGCCATCGCACTAAAGGATACACAGAAATTAGTCGATTGCATTTTAATGATTGGAGATTGTAAGAAAGAAATTGATTATTCTGCATTTTGTAACGACATGGATAAATTTGTAAATCAATATTTGAGTGTTCCTTATGCTGAAATTGACGTCGCAAAACTTGTTCAAGACATGTTTTCAATATGTCATGTTTATTCGATTTCTTTGCCTAAAGGCATAAGTATGCTAGCTCGTTCGATGATGACAATTGAAGGAACATTAACGGCTTTAGATCCGAATATGAATACAATGAAGATAGCAATGAGTCATAAGTCAAGTTTGACGCAGATTGATTGGCAAAAAGAAATGAAGTCGGGATTTAAGCGAAGTGTAGATGCACTTTCACATTCAATCGATATTCCTGTACAGGCTAGTGATGTACTAAAGATGGTTCAAAGAGGACAAATCAAGGTAAACTTAAATTTAATGGGTTCTCAAGCTCCACTTGCCAAAATTGATCAGATGGTGAATCGTTTGATTGTATGTGTGTTGATTGCAGCCTTGGTTGTAGGTTCAAGCTTGATTTGTACAACAAAAATGAAACCGTCCATTATGGGTATACCTGCACTTGGCTTTTTTGGATATATCTTTGCGCTTGGCATGAGTGTATGGTTATTTTTCAAAATGTTATTTTTACATAGAAGAAACAAATCGTTTTAAAAGGGGATATAAGATGAAACAAGGAAAAACAGTAGTGGCATCCTTATTAATAGTATTTGTCACTTTAGGACTAGATCAATGGACGAAATGGGCTATTGTGAAGTCGATCAAATTAAATGAAACCGTGGAAATGATAAATCATTTCTTTTACTTGACATATGTTCAAAATACTGGAGCTGGATTTAGTATGTTTGCACAAGCTGGAATGGGCTTTTTTGCAGCACTAACTCTAATTGCCCTAGTTGCGATGGTATATATGTTTTTTAAAACGAATGATTCACGCTATCAAATTTGTTTATCTTTAGTTTTCTCAGGAGCTATTGGTAACTTTATTGATCGTATGAGCCTAGGATATGTTAGAGACTTTTTTAGTTTCTATATTTTTGGTTATCCATTTCCCGTATTTAATGTGGCGGACATTTGCATAACCGTAGGAATTGCATTAATATTAATCAGTATGTTTATAGACGATAAGAAGGAGCAAGCGAAATGGAAACAAGAATCCTAAAAATAGATGAAGATACAAAATTGGATCGTTTAGATAAAGTATTAGCTGAAAAGTTAGATTTTTCGCGTAAGAGAATTAAAGATTTATTGGATGAAGGAAATGTCTTGGTCAATCAAAAGGTGATGAAGGCAAGTTATAAAGTTTGTGTAAATGACGAAATTGAAGTTTCAATTCCTGAACTTGATTCAACTCAAGTATTACCCGAACCTATTGATTTAGATATTGTATATGAGGATCATGATATTATTGTGATCAATAAACCAAAAGGTATGGTAGTGCATCCAGCTCCAGGACATTATTCGGGCACGTTAGTCAATGCCTTATTGTATCATTGTAAAGATTTAAGTGGTATAAATGGTGTGATGCGACCAGGCATTGTACACCGTATTGATAAAGATACGTCTGGCTTACTTGTGGTTGCCAAAAATGATGTGGCACATGAGGCATTGAGTCAACAACTTCAAGATAAGACATGTCATCGAGAATATGTAGCCATTGTACATAAACCGTTTACACATGAATATGGTACGATTCATGTGCCAATTGGTCGTGATGAAAAGGATCGACAGAAAATGGCGGTTACCGCAAACAACTCAAAGGATGCGATCACGCATTTTAATGTTTTGGAAAACTTCAGTAAGTTTGCGTACATTAAATGTCAATTGGAAACGGGAAGAACTCATCAGATTCGTGTACATATGCAATATATTGAACATCCAATTGCAGGCGATCCAAAATATGGTCCTAGAAAAACAATCCAAGCCAATGGCCAGTTATTGCATGCATGCGCTTTGGAATTTGTTCATCCAACAACACATGAAAAGATGCATTTTGAAGTACCATTAGAACCAACATTTGAAAAAGTATTAAATGAACTTAGAGAAGGGGAAGAATAATGCGTAAAGATGTATTGAGTTGGGATCAGTATTTTATGGGTATGGCACATTTGAGTGCTATGCGTTCAAAAGATCCAAATACGCGTGTAGGAGCTTGTATTGTCAATCCACAAAAAAGAGTGGTTGGACTAGGCTATAATGGTTTTCCTTATGGATGTGAAGATGATGAATTTCCTTGGGCTCGAGATGGGCAGTTTCTAGAAACAAAATATCCTTATGTGGTACATGCTGAATTGAATGCGATCTTAAATAGTATTCAAGATCTACATGGATGTACACTTTATGTTTCATTATTTCCATGTAATGAATGCGCAAAAGCCATTATTCAAGCCGGTATTACTTGTGTTGTATATGAAAGTGACAAGTATGATGGTACAGAGGGAAATATTGCGAGTAAACGCATGTTTCATGATGCGGGTGTAAAATTGATTCAACTTCCTTATGATATTGAGGTTGAAACAAAGATCAATAATCGTTAAAGAAGTAGCTTATGTTACTTCTTTTTTTGCCTTTAGCATTTTATAGGTTTATAATTAAAGTTAGAAATGTTAAAAGGAATACGTATGAAAAAACAAATAAATCAGTTGTTGCCAACACTTTTAGTTATGATATTGATATTGGCATTAACTGTTACAACCTATAATATTAGTTTTAAACAAGAAGAAGAAAGTTGTTACAACCGATTAGAAAATGCGAGTAATGCCATCATTCAAAGTATTCAAAATCGTATGCAGGATGATTTGAATTATTTGCGTTTGATTGGAAAAGATTTTTCCAATGAAGATCATTTGCCTACATATGAAGAATACACCAGTCGATTAAGTACATTTGAAGATGTATCTTTGTTTGAACGCGTCGATTTATTGATGCAAAATAATACGATGTATACAATGCATAAAGATGCGCAACAAATTCAATCGAATGATTTTTTGACATTGGATTTTAATGCGGAATATATGGATCTAGCGCATATAGATTCAATGACCAATAAAAAAAGTGTAAATTATTATGTGCCTATCAAACAAAATGAATCAGTCGTTGCCTATTTAGTTGGTGTAATTCAATGTGATACTTTAGATGAACAGTTTTATACGCAAATATATAGTGGAAAGACACAAAATCTCATTATTGATACAACGGATGGACAGGTTGTGATGAATAATCAAGATATTTTAGATTATGACACTTTTTCAACGAATGGTTGTAAATTATTATCGCCTAAAAAAGACGTTATAAAACAAATACATGCTTTGAAATCAGGCGTCGTGAAATTTGAACAAGATGGTAAAAAGAAATATTTAAGTTATAAACCAGTTAAAGTATATAATTGGGAATTAATTGTCATAGTGGATGAAGATGTAGCCTTTGCGAGTGCATTGGCATTGAAAAAGAATTATATGGCCATGGTCATTTGTGAAGTTGTGATTCTTTTATTGTATTGTGGGTTCTATATCGCAAAAGTTCGAAGAATTTCAAAAAAATCAAATGAATTTGAAAAGGATTTAAACGTTTCGCATACTTTGATTCAATGCGTTCGCAAACTATCGAATAGTACAAATCAAAAGGGAGCCATTGATGATATCTTGAAAACTATTTGTGAATTTTATCAAGCTGAAAGATGTTATGTATTGGATTTAGATTTTGAACACAAACAAGCTAACGGCATCTATGAATATGGAAATCGAAATGATGATATACATATTGATCATATGGTCCACCTGTGTTTAGAACATATGGATTTAGTAAATCAATTTTTTGAAGATCAAAAGACATATTATATTGAAGATGTAACTCGTGAAATTTCAAAGACGAGTCCCATTTATTCAAGTTTTATTTCGCAAAAAATACAGAGTATTATCCTTGTACCATTTGTGGATGGTCAACAAATTAAAGGCGTTTTTGCGGTAGACAATCCTAAACAAAACTACTACCAAAAAGACTTTTTAGAATCTTTATGTTTCTTTATTGAAACGGCCATGACGCGTGAAAAAGAAAAGAAACATTTAGAGAATTTAAGTTATGTGGATTCTTTGACTTATGCACAAAATCGCAATCACTTTAATGAATATATTGAAAAAAATAGGCGTAAAGAACTTCATTCAGTGGGTGTTATTTATCTGGATTTAAATGGATTAAAAGAAATCAATGATAAAATGGGACATCTTGCAGGAGATACTTTGATTATTAGTGCTTCTTATGTACTACAAGAAATTTTTGCGGATAACTCATATCGTATTGGTGGCGATGAATTTGTGGTAATCGAACAAGATGTTTTGGAATCTGAATTTATGTCTAAATACAATAAGTTGCTCGTTCGTATGAAAGAACTAGAAATCAGTGTTGCGACAGGGTATATATGGAAAGAGCGTTGTTTAAATTTGAGTGAAATTTTACAAGCAGCCGATCAAAAGATGTATGAAGATAAAAAGCGCTATTATTCCATAGCGCAAAATGATCGAAGAAGGCGTTAAACACCGATTTTTTGAGTATTTTTAAAATGAAGCTTTGCCACTTGGTAAAGCTTTTCTTTTCCAAATTTTTTCACAAATTCTTTTCCACAAGCATCTACTTTATTACCAGCTCCCTTTTCAAATTTAAAATCATATTTTTCTTCCATAAGATCCCAAGCTTCTAAAAAGGCATTGCGAGCAAGAATGCTTGCACAAGCTACCGCAAGATACTTGTTTTCAGCCTTTGTTTCAAAAGTAATGCCGCGAATCACTTCAGGAAAACCTTGTAGGTAGCGATAATAACTTTTTTCCTGGACAAATTGATCGATGACAATCTGTTTGGGAAGCGTATATCCTTTATGGATTAGATTTACATAAGCCTGGTTGTGTAAACGACATTTCATGTCCACCATATTACAAGAATCGTGCATATCGTTATATTTTGAATTGGGCACAATCAAAATACTGTGTGGACAGACATCTTTAATGAGTGGGGCTAGTTTTCTGATTTTGGTATCATCTACTTGTTTGGAATCTTGTATGCCTAAATGAGCTAATTTTTCTCTTGCTTCTGTTGTGACGATACAACTAGCCACTACAACAGGACCAAAATAATCGCCTGTACCAACTTCATCACTTCCAGCCTGGTCTTGTGCTTCTTTTTGAGGCGTTGCAGGTTCTAACCAAGAAAGATCAGCTCCCTGAAATACAACTTTACCACTTGTGTAAGCTGTAATTGTACACTCTTTTGTCTTGATTTGATAATACGTATATGGAGGTGTACTTTCTTTTAAAATAAAAGAAGACAATCGGTTTTTTAATTGAAAGATTTCTTCTTTTGTCATATTCTTTGTCAATGTTGCCATTTTAATCACCTTATTTAGTTTACCATAAAATTTGTGTTAAAATAGGTAGGAACGGAGTATTTTATGAAACGAAATTTTAGAGATGAACTAAATCAGGCTATTGATTTCTCGAGTGTATTAACTCAGATTTGCGCATTTTCAAGTTTTTCTTGTTCCAAAGAAAAGATTTTGAATGCGTTGCCTCAATTTAATAAATTAGAAATACAAGAACAATTGAATTATGCTAAAGAAGCTATCCAGTTTGAACAAAAAGGTGGTTTATTGAATTTGTCAGGAGCCAATGACATTTCTTTACCTGTTTCAAAAGCTGAAAAACAGATGACTTTAACAAGTAAAGAATTAATTTCAATCTATCATTTTTTAACGGCCGTTAAGCAGGCAAAATTGAGTTTGGATTCTTCTGAACTTACAGAATTAACCAATCTAGCCCAATCTATGGATGGATGTTCGCGTTTGATGGATTCGATTATTTCCAAAATTGATTTAACGGGGAGTGTTAAAGAAGATGCCACACCTGCATTAAAGAGTATGCATAAGGCTTTGGTAGATACGCGTTTAGCTTTGCAGTCCAAATCGAGACAGTTTTTAAAGAAGAATAGTTCAAAATTAATGGAAAATATGACAACAACGGTTTCGGGACGTGTTGTCGTATTAGTTCGTGCCCAAGATAAAAATGCCTTTGGAGGTATGATTCATGGACAATCCAGTTCAGGTCTTGCCTATTATGTAGAGCCATCGAGTTTTGTATCGGACAATAATGAGATTTCATCCTTAGTGATTCGTATTGAAGAAGAGAAGAAAAGAATCTGTAAAGAATTGTCTATGCAAGTAAAGAAACATGCACTCGCATTAACTTCGGCATTAGAAACATTAACAATCATTGATGTGGCATTTACCAAGGCAAAATGGGCCATTCGCTATGATGGATGTATTCCTTCTTTACAATCGAGAGATCATTCATTGTATTTAGAGCATGCCAAACATCCGTTGATTGATGAAAAGAAAGTGGTTTGTAACACATATGAATTAAATGATCAACAAGCTTGTCTTATGATTTCAGGACCGAATATGGGTGGTAAAACTGTAACCTTAAAGACGATTGGTCTATTTGTGGCGTTGGCTCATGCGGCATTTCCTGTATTATGTCATAAGGCTATCTTGCCATTTTATCAATCGATGTATTTTGATATTGGAGATCATCAATCCATTGAAAATAATTTATCGACTTTCTCAAGTCACATTTCTAGGCTTTCTCATATTTGTCAAAAGAGTGATGAGAATAGTTTTATCTTATTGGATGAAATTGGAAATGGTACAGATCCTTTAGAAGGAGCCAGTCTTGCGGTTGCGATATTGGAGTATTTGATTTCAAAAAAGAGTACGATCATTACTTCAACGCACTATTCGCAAGTAAAAACGTATGGAAAAGCCAATGAGCATGTCTTGGTATCGAGTGTTGAGTTTGATCCAGAAACTCTTAAGCCAACTTATAAATATATTCCGGGTGTATCTGGGGCTAGTTATGCGTTTCATATTGCTAGAGAATATCATTTGGAAGAATCTATTTTAAAAAGAGCTGATTTTTTAAAGAATGAAAATGAAAAGCAGACGGAAAAAGAACTAGAGAAATTAGAGAAGCTTCAAAATGATGTATTGAAACAAAAAGAGCGTTTTAATGCATTGATTGAGGATGCGCATCGTGTTCAAAAAGAGGCTTATGAAAAAGAAAAAGAAATAGAAAAACGTAAGGCTGAATTGGATGCGTCCTATCAAGAACAGTTAAATGAGATGCTTGAAAAGAAAAAGGCGCAGGCTAAAGAAATTTTAACTGTACTTCGTAAACAGAAGACGGGTAAGCAGCATGAACAGATTGAAAAGATGCATGAGTTAGATCTTTTAAATGAGCATGTGGTTGAAGATGTTGAAGAAGAAAAGAAAGAATTCAAAGTGGGGGATTATGTAAAGATCACGGGTTTGAATTCGCATGGTGAAATTGTAGATATTCGAAGAAATGAGGCGACTGTTTTAACGAATGGAATGAAGATGAAGGTCAAGCTTTCTAAGTTGGAGCCTATGCATAAACCACAAATTAAAAAGACAACGTATAAAGCGCATGTAGAAAGTGTATCGAGTCGCTTTCCTTTAGAGTTGAATCTAATTGGTATGCGTGTTGAAGAAGGGATTGCGGCTTTAGATAAATATTTGGATCAGGCTGTTGTAAAACACATAAAACAAGTTCGTATCATTCATGGTATGGGTACGGGGGCTTTAAGAACAGCTGTTTGGAAGGATTTAAAGAAACAGCCAAATGTTTCTAAATTTACAAGTGCAGGTCCTAGTGAAGGTGGACTTGGAGCAACGATAGTCATATTAAAGTAGGGGATAAAATGAGTATTTCTAAGCATTTACAAGATAAATTGGCTTTACTTCCGGATGCACCTGGCTGTTACATCATGAAGGATGAGAATCAGAATATTTTGTATGTAGGAAAAGCCAAAGTATTAAAGAATCGTGTTCGTTCTTATTTTCATGGTACACATAATAATAAGACAACGCGTTTAGTTTCGCATATTCGTGATTTTGAATTTATTGTGACGGGCAGTGAAAAAGAGGCTTTATTATTGGAAATCAATTTAATTAAGAAGCATACACCTCCATATAATATTATGTTTATGGATGATAAGACGTATCCGTATATTGAGATCACAAAGGAAAATAATTTCGTGGTTCGTACAACGCGTAATATTAAAAGTAAAAAGAGTGAATATTTTGGGCCGTATCCAAGTAGTCAGTCGGCTTATGAAATTGTGAGGTTGATCAATCAAATCTTTTCTGTAAGAAAGTGTCGTCATATTCCGGATAGTCCTTGTTTGTACTATCATATGCATCAGTGTTTAGGGCCTTGTATCCATGAGATTGATCCTAAGGAAAATGAGAAAACGCGTAAAAAAATTAAGAAATTTTTGAGTGGAGACACCAAAGAGGTGATGGATTCTTTGCAGGCAAAAATGTTGGATGCCAGTGAAAATTTGCAGTTTGAAAAGGCGCAGGAAATTTATAATACGATTCAGGCATTAGAGCATGTGATTGAAAAGCAGACGATTGATTTTAAAGACCTGGCCAATCGCGATGTGTTTGGATATTATGTGGATTCCGGCTATATTTCATTTCAGGGTTTCTTTATTCGACAAGGGAAATTATTGGAAAGAAATATGTCCATTACGCCTTTATATGAAGATGAGATGGATGCTTTTACAAGTTTTATCATGCAGTATTATGAGAAGAATGTAGTGCCAAAAGAAATTTTGGTGCCACAAGGTACGCCGGTCGATGTTTTAAAAGAGGCTTTAAATACGAATGTGCATATTCCAATTCGTGGGGAAAAGAAAAAATTGATTGAAATGGTGTATAAGAATGCGAAAGAGGCGCATGAACAAAAATTTCAGTTGGTATTTCGTAAGGATAATGAGCTTAAAAAGGCCAATGCTATGTTGTCAAAAATATTTGATGCCAATATTCATACGGTAGAAATGTTTGATAACTCGCATATTCAAGGGACTTTTAATGTGAGTGGGTTGGTTGTCTTTAAGGATGGAATTCCAGATAAGAATTCGTATCGTCATTATAAATTGGATGGCTACAGAAGTGATGTCGATAGTATGAAGGAAGTTATTTATCGTAGGTATTTCAGGTTGTTGAAAGAGCATTTGCCAATGCCAGATTTATTGTTGGTGGATGGGGGTGCCGCTCAAATTTTGGCTGCAAAAGAAATTATAGATATGTTGCAGCTTGATTTAAGAGTGGCAGGTTTAGTTAAGGATGATAAGCATGCGACGCGTGCTTTGATGGATGTAAATTTAAATGAAATTCCTATTGATTCTAAATCCAGTTTATTCTTTTTGTTGACACGTATGCAGGATGAGGTACATCGTTTTGCGATTACGTATCATAGAAAGTTACGAGATAAGTCTATGACAAAATCAGTGTTAGATACGGTAAGTGGTATTGGTCCTAAGCGTAAAAAAGAATTGTTGAAGCATTTTAAGAGTATGAAGCAGATGCGACTAGCAAGTGTAGAACAGCTTAGTGAAGTGATTCCTGAAGATGTGGCTAAGATTCTTTATGCTCGTTTGCATGAAAAATGATAGTTTAGTATAATGTTTTGCGTGAGGTACTTATTTTGATTAGTAGAAAAGAAATGCGCGCACGTGTTTTATTGATCGTGATTTGTTTTGCGGTGGGATGTTTTTGTCTTTACCATATGGATAAGTCCTATGATCCGTTAGCCAGGTATCCTTATACGACGGATGCAAATCGTGATATCATTCTAGAATATTTAGATAGTAATGATATTGATTATTTGATCAATCAGCATATTACGCCAGATAAGTTTATGGATTTTATTAAGCTAGATGGATTTAGTTTAAAAAACACGTTGTATTATAAAGAGGCAAAAGATACGCAGGATGCGGATAATGAATATATTGTCAATTTTGTGAATCGTTTCCGTAAGAATTTTTCGTATGATTCTTTAAAGGAATTGTTGTCGCACTATTCCTATATTGATTTAACAACATATTATGAAAATGAGGCTGTCCTATATTCAGATTTAAGGTTGGTGGCAGATCCTACAAATCCATATGTTGTTTTAAATCAGGAAAATACAGTATATAAATATGCACCAGAAAATTTAGTGGATTTTAATGGTATATATGTTCAAAATGCTATGGTTGATAATCTGTCAAGTATGCTCGATGCTTATGCTTCCGTTATGGATGGCCAAGATCATTTGAGTGTTTCAAGTGGTTATTTGAGTTATGAACAAGTCTTAGATCAGTATGTCAATGCGTCAAAGGAATTTGTGGGTGTCGATAATTATATGTATGGGGCTGGAAAGAATGAGCAGCAGTTAGGGTATACGATTGTTTTAGATGGTCAAAATGAGTGGATAGAGCTTTGTAAGCAGCATCTAAATGAAGATATGGACTATACGCAAGTCGAAGAAGAATTGTCTAAGGAAAATAAAAATCGTGTAGAATGGATATTGGAAAATGCGTATCGCTATGGTTTTGTGGTACGTTATGGAAAGAGTCATGAAAAGAAGACGGGACATTGGTATTTGCCATTTGTACTTCGATATGTGGGTATAGAGAATGCTAAGATCTTGCATGATGGTGATAAGAGTATGGAACAAATGTCTTTTCAAGATGAACTGAATTAGGGGTAATTTATGAAAATTGTGGTTGTGAGTGATTCTCATGGAAGAAATGATATATTAAATGCGATTCGTGAAAAACATCCAGATGCAGGATTATTTATTCATTGTGGAGATTTAGAGGCGGATCCTATGTTTTATCCAGGCTATATCGTTGTTCGTGGAAACAATGATTATTATGGTCGCTTTGAAGATGAAAGAATTATTCCAATTGGTAAGCATCGTATTTTTGTTACGCATTCGCATCGCTTCTCGTATTTTTCAAGAAGCGAACAGCTTTCAAATAGGGCAAAAGAATTGAATTGTGATATTGTATGTTTTGGACATACGCACGTTGCCTATTTGGATCAAGTGAATGGAGTAACGTTATTGAATCCTGGATCTTTATCGCATGCAAGGGATGGAAGACCTTGTAGTTATGCGATTTTAGATATAGATGAAAATGAAATTCGGGTTGAATTTAAGTTTGAGCCTGAATGGTAAGAAAGAAGGAAATTTATGTACAAAATTAGTGAGCTTTATGATTTAGATCATACTTTGGCTAAGGATTACTTGGCACAGTTTGAATATCCTTGGCAAGCCTTGGCTGGAATCAAAGAATTGATTTTGGAATTAGGGAAAAACTTAGGGGAAGATTATGTGGAAGTCAAAGAGCATGTTTGGGTTCATAAAACTGCTCATGTATTTGAAAGTGCTTATTTAGGTGCTCCATGTATTATTGGTCCAAAAACGGAAGTGCGCCATTGTGCCTTTGTTCGTGGTAGTGCTTTGGTTGGGGCAAATTGTGTTGTTGGAAATAGTGTGGAATTAAAAAACTGCATCTTATTTGACAATGTAGAAACCCCTCACTATAACTATGTTGGGGATAGTATTTTAGGATATCATTCTCACTTGGGTGCTGGTGGTATCACAAGTAATTTGAAGAGTGCTCGTGATAATATCATCTTAAGAAGAAAAGATGAAAATTATAATGTGGTTGAAGAATTTGAAACGGGATTAAGAAAAATCGGTGCTTTCATGGGTGACTATGTAGAGGTTGGATGTAATTCTGTTCTATGTCCAGGAACGATTATTGGTCCACATACAAATGTATATCCATTATCTCGTGTGCGTGGTCAGATTGCGGCAAATTCTATTTTCAAAGATGCAACACATGTAACTTTAAAAGATTAATCTTACGGACTTGTAATTTTACAAGTTCTTTTTCTTATGTTAAGGTTTAGGTATGAAAAAGTTAGTTAAGTTTATATTTAAGTTGTTGTTGATTCTAATTATTGGTTTTGTCGGCGTCTTTTTTGGCAAGGGGTATTGGAATTATTTACAGCTTACAGAAACAAAATCAGTTGATGAGGTAGTCAATGAAGTAAGGGCAAGTCCTTATTATGTGGATTATGATGACATATCACCAAATTTGATTCGGGCTACCATTGCGATAGAGGATCGTCGCTTTTATGATCATGGTGGTTTTGATTATATTGGCTTGGTTCGTGCGGCCGTTTCTCAATTTGATGAAGATCTATTAACAAGTGGTGGTTCTACGATTACGCAGCAACTTGCGAAAAACTTGTACGGGATGTTTGAAAGCTCATGGGATCGTAAGAGTACAGAGTTTTTTGTGGCGCGTTATTTAGAGAAGCATTATTCAAAAAACGATATTGTTACTTTATATGTGAATGTGATCAATTATGGAAATAATTATACAGGCATATATGAGGCGAGTATGGGTTATTTGGATACGCTTCCTGCAGATTTAACGGTTGCGCAAGCTTCTTTATTGGCGGGTATTCCGCAATCTCCAAGTCATTATGAATTGGTCAATCATTTTACGCAGGCCAAACAGAAACAATATGCGGTATTAAAGGCAATGGCAGAGTGTGGCTATATTTCAGAAAGTGATATTGCGACATATTATAATGCATCTGTTTAAATGGATGCATTTTTTTCATCTTTTCTAGAATTTGTTGAAAAAATTACGTATAAGAGTATGTAGGTAATGGCGTTAAAATGTAATATGCTAATGTTCAGGCTCTAGATTAGATGGTCCAATCCTTCTTTGTGTTAAAAAAAACAAAGGTGTAATGTGGATTCATTAGTTTATTGATTCATGATACAAAAATGATGGTACTTTTTTTTAATATCGATACGAACTGTATTCAAAGATTTATCTCGTCTTTATTAAAGTGGTCAAACTACAAAAATATACAAATCCACATTCAAATATCTAGATGAACAGTTAAATGCCTACTAGAAAGGTGTGCTCATGCGTAGTGCAAATTTATTAAATGATTTCGCCTTTAAGTATGTGTTTGGCGAAGATTGTAAAGAGGCCAATGATGCCTTAAAATCATTACTCACGGTATTTTTAGAAAGGAGTGTGAATAAAGTTGTTGTAAAGAATTCAGAAATAGTAAAAGACTATAGTAAAATGAAAAGTCCACGGTTGGATCTTTTAGTCGAATTTGATGATCAAACGACTGTAGATTTAGAAATGCAGTTAAGACAAACCAAAGATCATTTGCCAATTCGCTTTAGTTATTATTTGGCTAGACTTCATGGTTCTCAAGAATTGGAAGGAAAATATTATGGAGAGTTAAAGGAAACAATCGTCTTAGTGT
>OLSK01001449.1_pt1:5000-10000 | contig 17552 bp, 13 predicted proteins | sample 1672781 | NCBI WGS metagenome assembly OLSK01 (sample SAMEA3136723, study PRJEB25190) | human gut metagenome | biome: human gut; feature: human-associated habitat; material: faeces | place: Austria | collected 2013 | reverse complement strand
GTGACTTTGGCACTGGACGTTCCCAAAATGGGTACTATCGGGTCGGGTGAATTCAATAATTCAATAATAGACGCCCGTTGGCATTCCAGCCTTCCTTCTCCTTTCAGGGCCTATCCGAAAGAGAATCCAGTACTTCTTGGTCGTGAATATCTGAATAGGACGAACCGCCCCGCGGATATCTTTGCTTCGGAACAAAACAATTCGAATTCGTTGGTCAACTGGAATGTGTATTATCCATATAGGGGGTCTTTTAATTAAGAAGATCCGTCGACCTGAGACGAAGAGAAATGTCTATCTATTTTATTTAGTTATTCAGTTAAACCAACGAGTCGTTATTGTAGCAGATAGCAACAACCATTTCATCCAACATGCGTATTTTTGATTTTCCAATGGATTTACATCTTTCATTAATGGAAATTTTTTGATGTAGTGAGTAATAGCTCTGGTTGTTCGCTGTTCAAGAATTCTTGTTTAGGCAGTTCATACCATCCATACATAATCTTTTGATCTAAGATTTCAATTCTTCCATGTTTCAGCAGTAGTTAGTATATTGTTCCATGGAGCTAAGGTCCAAAATATGGAAGAAACTGGTGTTTCCACGACTCTACCGCCCAGTCAATTCTGTTCCACCTAATCCCTGTTTCATGGCCACATATCTTTCCGGCTAAGGAATGGGAAACCTTTCTCTTGTTACATGAATCCAATTTTCATTTCATCCGGGAAAAGCCATCTTTTTCTCAACAATGTCTTTGTCATTTGATCCAATAGCGTTTCGTTAGATAGGAACAGCTTTGATAAATACTGATAACTCTCGGATGGAGTATTAGAACGGAAAAATCCATTAGATAATGAACTGTTGGTTCTAAGCCATCTCTGGCGATGAATCAACAATTCGAAGTACCTTTCTTGCGTATTCTTGATAAACCATCGTTTATATAGAGTTGTAGGAAGATCTGTTTGGGAAGTAAGAAGCCCCTTTGGCATCTCTTCATCTGCAAAGAATTCTCGATGTGAAAACACAGAGATAAAAGGCGGATCTTTGAATAGGAAAAAGAGTGGATCCGCAGGGTCCCAAACGAATTGGCTTATTCGAAAGAAGCCTTGTTCTTTGGAAGATCTATCTCGTGTCTGGTACTGACTCTGCAAGAACTCCGAATCATTCTCTTGAAGCCCATCCTTTTCATCATAAATGATCCGCTTGCCCCGAAATGACCTGACCCAATAGGGAAATCCCAATTCATTGGTCCTTTCGATACAATCAAATAGAAAGCCCCAAGGTCGCCATATTCTAGGAGCCCAAACTATGTGATTGAATAAATCCTCCTCTATCCGTTGCAGGTCGAGGACTCCTTCCCCTTCTTCAAACTCCGATTCGTATTGTTCATAGAAAAATCTCTGATCAACGATAGAACAAGATCCATTTTGCATCATATCTAAGGGATTCCTTGGTTCGGGCCGAAGAAGCAATGTCACTCGATCATTATGACTGCAATCTTTTTCTGTCCGGGAGGATCCCACCGGAGCGCCTTCTACTTCTAATAGGCCATGAACTAGATCAGAATCATTCTCAACGAGTCCATAAGAAGTGATCCCGTTTTTTTCATCGGGTCCGGGTAGAGACCAAAGGTCTTGAGCGACCGATCCGGCAGAACAACTCAAAAGATAAAGAAGTATCGTTAATTTCTTCATGCTCGTTCCAAGTTCGAAGTACCATTTGTACAAATAAGAACCCTCTTCGTTACATGATTTCTTCTTCATATAGATAGATATAGGATCTATGGAGCAATTACTTAGAAGTACATTTTGTGCAACAGCCCTTCCTATCTGATAGAAAAGGATCCCATGATCCTGAACCGATCTTACTTGGGATCGCAAATCCCAAGTTTGTCTATGAAGAGCAGATCTAATTATATTAGTGTCTATAATTGATTTCTTCTGTGTAATACTAATCGATAGGGCCTCATTGGTAAGTGCTACAAGATCTCGTACATTGGAACCCATGGTTATGGACCCGAATCCATTAGTATGGAACATTTTCTTTTCCAAGTGAAATCCCCTAGTATATGAAAGAGTGAAAAAGTGCTTTCGTTGTTGTGGAATAAGAAGCCTTCGTATCTTAATGCATGTATTTAATTTATTCGGAGCTATTAGAGCGGGATCCACTTTTTGGGGAATATGAGTCGAAGCAATAACAAGAATATTTCTAGTGGAACATCTTTCACAATCCCTGGAGAGATAGTTCACTAATAAACCGAGGGATAAGTAATTCGACTCATTCACATCCAGATCATGAATGTTTGGAATCCATATTATGCAAGGAGACATTGCTTTTGCTAATTCGAATTGAAGGGTGATATAAAATCGGTCTATTTCCGGCATCATATCCATAGTTAGCGCATTCATCATAGTTAGAAGCTCCAGCTCCGTATCAAGGTCACGGCCGATATCGTCACTATCATCAATATCGTCACTCTCATCAACAAGAAAACCCTTGGGCTTGTTATCCAGGAACTTGTTCAGAAATACTGTAATGAAAGGAACATAGGAGTTTGTCGCTAGGTATTTGACCAAATAGGATCGTCCAGTTCCTATAGAACCTATCACTAAAATACCCCTAGAGAGGGATAGGGCTAAACGGAGCGAAAAGGGTTTTCCATGAGATGGGAAATGAAACCTATTAGCCCCACAGGAGGTTTGTGAATAAGTGATTGTCTGATAATGAGCAAGGAATATCCGCCTTTCTGCTAAACAGGATGTATTGAACTCATAATTCATTAGATACTTTTTATGAATATCAACTAAGTATCGTAAGTAAATTGCTCCCGGTTGTTCAATCATTTGATAACCAGAGTCATTCTTTGATAAATGATCACTATGAGTCAGACTCAATAGAATTTGATCAATCCTTTTTTCTGTCGTTAAGGTGGAGAACTGAACCAAGAATTCTCTTTCTTTATCACCAATTGAATCACTGTTCGAGACCCACGATTCTATTTTATCATCAATCCAATCACCGTTCACGTTTTTTCTTTTTCTTATCAATGAATAGATCTCTTTACTTGTATGACTTAGATGTCTCGTATTTCTCGAAAAAGCGATTCGATTGATGGGATTTGGTATGATACTTATGAAATTGATGATATCGATGAGATTTATATTCAAATATTTCTTCTTAGAACGTATTGATTTGACCCCATAAGCGGGACCACCACCCCATAGCATGTTGCCGCCAGAAGCGGAACCCCGTATTTCTTCTAGAGAATCTCCTAATTGTTCCACAGCAACTAGAAAGAGATTCTTTAACCAGAAAGAATTCAGTTCAGATGGAGGATACCTATCCAGAAGTTTTCGCAACTCAATCATGTATGATGGAATCATCAAAGATTTGACCCTTTCGAACTCTGTCTGTAACTCACTATAGGCTCGAGAAACAAAGAGAAGATGTGTACGAACGAGATATCCAGCAATAAGAAGAAGGAAAAGGATTGAATAGAGGAACTCCCGAACATTTGGCGATCTCAGATGTGTCGATATCAATGGTGACTCATTATTTCGATGAATCATTTCTTCGGACAGAAGAAGATTATGTAAACACTTACTCGAAATATCACTTATCATATTCCATTGTGGAAGACACCATTTTTTCTGAAGAATTCGCCATGATATATCTGATCCATGCATAAGATCATGAAAAATGGATAAAAATTTTTGGCTGCTACTTAGTATCGGCAATAGGTCTGAAAAAGTATCTAAAAATATCAAATTTAGATATTTGTATCCTGTCGAAGTAAGGAACCATGGCATATATGTTTGGAATATATTCCATTTTGAGAGAGTTGAAAAAGCACTATCTCGTTGAAAGGTTCTATACATCTGCCCTTTCTCAAGGCATTTCTTTAGACAACGACCCCGTTTTTTCCTCTTTTCGGATGGTAAATATTTCTCAGAACATGGAGTGTGAATCAAACCCATGTTTGAATTGAAATTGAGATACTGATGCAAGTTCTTCCCTTCTGAATCAGACAGATTCATATCTGAAAGGGGTTGACAATAAGTTCTTTCAAAACTGACTATTTGTCCTTCTGTTAGAAGTGTTCCAGAAATGTCTGCGATCGAGTAAATAGCTCTACGAACGAATGGATCGGATCGAATCGGAAAATGAAAAGATTTGTACAAGTTATACCTTTCGTCACCATTTTGTGGAAAATCGTTAGGTATGAATATGTTAGACACCTGTAACTCAATTGGTGAAATAGTATCTCTCTCCAAAAAAGCATATTTTTTTTTACCGCCGCGCAAAGAAAATATTTTGTTGCGAATGAACAAGATATTGAGGAATTGTCCATACGTAAAATCATAATTATTGATAAGGGCCTTTTCCACAAAAAAAGGGAATCCTTTGTTACAATAGAAGCAGAAGTGATGTGGATTATTCAAGAATCGAAGTCGATTTGCTTTAGAAAAAGAAGATATCAATGAACTTCTATGAAATGGTTTCACGGGATTCAGCCAATTGTCTTGATCGTGGGATATCATTGAGAAATAGGAATCCATGTTATCAAAAGATTTCCTGCGATTATTTCTAGTATGGAATGAGTCAATCACCCACTTTGGTATCTTAATCTTATTGAACAAAAACGGTGATATTGTTCCTCCATTGATCAATAATTTCGATTTTTGGGAAGTATCATGATCATCTAATAAGAAGGGTTTCAATTTTTTCAAATGAACGATTTGAAGACCTATTGATTCTAACAACTGATTGCAGAGTTGATCATTCGGACCTTTCAATTCATATATGTGGATCTCGGACCTATGAATGGGGATATTCCCGAAACTCATAAAGAAAAAAGGAAGTGAGTTAGACAAAAAGAGAAGAAACTTGGACAAAAAAAGAAGTAACTTGGACAAAAAGAAAGGAAGTGACTTAGACAAATCTTTTTTGTCGATAACCTCAGACCAATCAATCGAATATTGATTAATATGTAATCGATCGACTA
>OLSK01001444.1_pt1 | contig 17629 bp, 15 predicted proteins | sample 1672781 | NCBI WGS metagenome assembly OLSK01 (sample SAMEA3136723, study PRJEB25190) | human gut metagenome | biome: human gut; feature: human-associated habitat; material: faeces | place: Austria | collected 2013 | reverse complement strand
CGCACAAACTTTCCCTATGAAAAAGCCGCCCCTGTCGGGGCGGCTCTGTTTTTATGCAGCTAAGGCTGTCTTTGCAGCGATGCCGCAATGGCCCTGGCGGCTTCTACCGTCAGATGTGCGGCAGTTGAAAATTCCTCCGAATGGACCCGGCGGAACATGCCCACCACGCCAATGGTATACCGTACTCGCCCTTCGGCATCGGCTATAGGCGCTGCAATGGCGCGCAGGCCAATCCGGTGCTCGCCATCTTCAATGGCATAACCGCGTTCCCGCGTAGCAGCCACATCAGCCTGGATTTGCTCCGGGGTGGTGTGGGTATGGGGAGTGTAGGCGACCGGCTCGCCGCGGCACACCTGCCGCATAGCATTCTCATTCCACGCCAGGAACACCTTGCCCTGGGCGGTGCAATGCAGCGGCATACGGGTGCCGGGCGCTAATGCGACACGCAGCGGGTTGGGGGCTTCGGTGACCTCCAGCAGCAGGGCGTCGGTGCCATCCAGTGCCGCCAAGAATGCGGTCTCGCCTGCCCGATTGGCCAGGCTTTGCAGGAAGGGCCGACTGATGGCGGTAATGTTCCGGCTGCCGCTGGCCGCACACCCCAGTTCAAACAGGTGTAGCCCCAGTCCGTAGCAGCCATCCTCAGCGGATTGTTCTACCAACCCGGTTTCCCGCAGGGTGGAGATAATGCCGTGCAGGGTGCTTTTGGGCAGCTCCGTGCGCCGCGCAATCTCCCGCAGCGGCATGGGCGTGCCAGCCTCCGCCAGGATCTCCAGGATTCTGACCGCTTTTTCAATTGATTGTACCCGTCCGCCTGCTTCCAGCATGTGTGTGTTCGCCCTCCGTTTATCTTATAAGAGAATAATGCTTAGCTTATATTATACTGCTTTTTCGCATAGGTTACAAGTCGGTTTGCACGGAAATGGGCAAAAAATATTTGATAATGCAGCATCGAAGCATAGAAGCATCCGGCCATCGTAAAATGGCCGGATGCTTCTATCAAAGTTTTGTTTACGCGGCAGCCTTTACTTCTACGGTGCCAATGGAGTTGGCTGCCAGAGCATTGTAGGCATCTTCGCTCAGGGTGGTGTGGTAGAACAGCCGGAAGTACTCGTTTACCTCAGTATACAGGTCATAGTCAGCGGCCTCAGGATACAGCAGCTTCGCCATCCACATCATGCCCAGCATACGCTGAACAGAGGGAGGAAAGCCCATCCAGTTGTAGGGGCCGATGGGCACTTCGTAGTAGGTGCCGTTCTTGATGGCGTTGACGCCCTGCCAGGCGGGATCCTCACCAACGGTAGCGTATACGCTGCCGGGGGCAAACAGGATCACATCTGGATTCCACTTCAGGATCTGCTCCATGTCCACCTCGTTGCCGGTGCCCTTGGAGGAGGGGGATTCTACAACTGCCAGGTTGTTGGAAAGCAGGTCAATGATCTCGGCATGGTAGCTGCCCTTGGCAATGACATTTTCGCCCTTATCACCCAGGCAGTACAGCAGGTTTACCTTCTTTACGCTCGCGGCGATCTCATTGGTGCGGTTATAAATCTTGTCGCAGTACTCACCCAGGGTGTTGCCCTCGGTCTCCTTGCCCAGCAGGGTGCCCAGGGTGCGGTAGGTATCCCCCATGCTGCCGGTGTAGCAGTCAATGTGAACGAAAGGAATCCCGGTCTGCTCCTGCAGAGCGTTCAGGTCATCGGCCATGCCGTCCTTCTGCTCGCCTACATCAATAACCACCTCGGCATCGGATTGCAACAGGGTTTCCAGGTTCAGCTCTCCCTTGCCGCCGTACAGCTGGCCCAGCAGAGGCAGATTGTAGTACTCATCGGGGATCAGCCCCTTGGCCTCATCCGCCCAGCCGTTGGCAATACCAACCATCATTTCGGGAGCGATGGCGAATACCACGATCTGGGCCAAAGGACCGGAAATGGCGATCTTGTTGAGATTGGCGGGCAGGGTCACTTCGCGGCCCAGGGAATCAGTAAAGGTGCGGGTGGCGGGCGCGGGATCCGGAGTAGGATCATTGTTCTGTCCGCAGCCGGTCAGCGCCAGGGTGGCGATCATCATGATTGCCAGTAGAACGCTAAGCATTTTTTTCATATCTTTTCTCCTTCTGTTTGTTCTTTTAGGATTTTATAACTCAGGGATATCCCTGCTGTCCAACCGGATAATGCCCATTACCTTGGGCTGTGGCAGGTACCACGGGAATTCGTCATCCCCGGTGGCAACCAGCCGCGCGCGCACGGCTTCTTCGGTCACGGCAGCGCCGCTCCGCTCGTAGATCTCAAAGAACCGGCAGGCGTCGTCCAGACTCCGGAAAGGCTGCCCCATTTCCAGCGTCAATGTTTCGCCGGTATGGGGGATGCCATATCCATCCAGAAGCGCCATGGTGTCGGCGTAGCTTTCGTGGCCCATCTTCTGCTTGCCCAGCGAGAAGCGATGCTCGCTCCAGCCCTTTTTGATGATGATAACGGGTCCACAGCACTGCTCCTTAGCGATGCGCAGCGCTTCGTTCCCAGTGCCAAAGAAGCAGAATACCATGGCATCATAGGGCTCATCGGGCGGCAGTTCCGCTATCTCACCGCGGCGGATATCTACATTCTTGATTTTTTCTTTATCGCAATTTGCGGCCAGAACCGCCAGTGCCTCCGGGCTTACATCTACCGCCGTTACTTGTCGGCAGTAGGGGGCCAGCTGCAGGCTGAGGTACCCCAACCCACAGCCCGCATCACACACATGGGCGTTTTCGGGCAATCGCTTGGCAAGGTATTCCGCCAGCAAATGGTGGTAGTCGCTGTGTTCGCTGGCATCCCGCAAAAAGCGGATCATATCTTCATTCCAAATAAACATCAGTCATCCTCCTTCAGCAGCGGAACGATCAACCGTCCTTCTTCCGCTTCCGCCAGGCGGGTCTTGATGCTATAAAGCGTCTCCAGCAGTTCAGGGGTTATCACCTTCTCCGGAGTACCGTCAGCGCAAATCACGCCATCGTGCAGCGCCAGGATGCGGTCCGAAAAAAGCAGTGCCTGCTGCGGATTGTGGCTGGAAAGCAGGATGGTATACCCCTGCCGGGCCAACGCCCTTACCCGCTGCATCACCCGCAGCTGGTTGCCGTAGTCCAGGCTGCTGGTCGGCTCATCCATGATGAGCAGCTCAGTCTGTTGGGCTAGTGCCCGGGCAATCAGCACCAGCTGCTGCTCGCCGCCGGAAAGTCTGCCGTAGCTGCGGTTCTCCATGTCCGCAATCCCAACCTGTGCCAGGGCTTCTCGTGCTATGGCCACTTCCTTGGCGCCGGGGCTTTGCAGGCCCCGTACCCGGTGTGTGGTGCCCATTAGTACCATCTCCAGCACAGTATAGTGGAAGGTAGGGGTATGGGTCTGCGGGATATAGGCCACCTTGGCCGCGATCTCCCGCGGCTGCATGTTTTTTACCTCTCGGCCCTCTATGGTGATGCTGCCCTGGTAGCTGTGGTACAGCCCCAACAGGCAGCGGAACAGCGTACTTTTTCCGGCGCCGTTGGGTCCCAGCACCGCGATCAGCTGCCCTTTTTGGGCAGCAAAATCCATCCCATGCAGAATTTCATTTTTTCCGTAGGAGAAGCGCACGCCCTTGGCTTCTATGGCAGGGTAGCTCATACGCCGCCTCCTTTCTGATGCATCAGGTAGATAAAGAACGGCGCACCGATAAAGGCGGTCAGAATACCGATGGGGATCTCCACCGCCAGCAGGTTCCGGCTGATGTTATCCACCAGCAGCAGGAAAGTGGCCCCGAACAGCATCGAAGCCGGGAGCAGCTTGCGGTAGTCATTGCCGATATACCGGCGGCACAGGTGGGGGATGACCAAACCCACCCAGCCGATCAGACCGCTGACCGAAACCGAAGCGGCGGTGACCAGGGTGGCGCACACCACCACAATCAGCCGCAGCAGGGCGGTATTGATCCCCAGCGCGCGGGCTTCTTCTTCGCCCAGGGTCAGCAGGTTCAGCCGCCAGCGGATCAGCAGCAGCGGGATAAGCCCCAGTGTCATGGGAAAGACAGCAAAACGGATATCCACCCCGCGGGTGCCGGAAAGACTGCCCATCAGCCAGTAGGTGATTTCCGGAAGCTTACTGCCGGGGTCCGCCACCAGCTTGATGTAGGAAGTCCCTGCCGAAAAGAGCGAGCTGACCATAATACCGGCCAAAATCAAGTTAACAGTTTTCTGCCCCGGGGCACGCTGACCGATCACAAAGACCAGCAGCACCGTAAGCAGGCTGAAAAAGAAAGCGTACAGGGTGATCATAGCGGAGGAACGCCCATGCAGAATGGCCAGTGCCGCGCCAAAGCAGGCACCGGTGGAAGCACCCAGCAGATCGGGGGCCGCCATCGGGTTCTGGAAAACGCCCTGGTAGCATGCACCGGCGGAAGCCAGGCAGCAGCCCACCAGACAGGCCATAATAATGCGGGGCATCCGGATATTCAGCACGATGGTCTCCATTACGGAGGGCCAGGTCACAGGCACGGCAAACAGCCGCTCGGAGGCAAAGCCAAACGGCTTACCTGCCCAGTTTACCAGGGCGGTCAGCACCCGCTGCAGTCCCTCGGCCATCAGCCCCAGGAACTGCCCCAGTGTAAGGGATACCCCATACCGTCCCAAAAAGAAGGACCCCAAAAAGACCGCCAGCAGCAGGGCGGCCAAGGCCCACAGCCGGGCAGCGCCGCCTGTGGAACGATCCTTTTTCAGTTGTTTGGCAGGGGTGGTCATATAGTTGCTCTCCTTGTGGGCTATCTTTTACCTTAGCTATAAAATATCCGAACTAATTTTGCAATGAAAAATTATAATTTCATAATTTAATAAGATGCGATCATCTCATTACAGAATAATGGTACTGATAATTATAGCCCCCGCATGTGACGGGGGCAATGATTGTTATTCGGCAATGACGAAATATTATTCGTCATATCAGAATTATATGCTTTTCCTCCGAATATCTTATTTTGTCGCCGACCGGAATTCCTTTTTTCCGTAGAAGAACAGTGCCAAAGCGCCGGGTCCTACATGGGCGCCGGTCATCGGCTCGTAGCAGGCATTAATGATGTTCTTCGGCGGGTGGTTGCGGTTCAGCAGTGCAATCAGCGCTTCCGCGTCCTCGGGGCAGTCGCCGTGTGCAATGCCGATGGTTTCGCATTCGGCGTGTTCCACATAGCGGTCATATTGCTCTGCCATCAGCTCAATGGATTTCTTCCGACCCCGCACCTGCGCAAAGCATACGATTTTCCCTTCCGGGTCCCCCTTCAGCAGCGGCTTTATCTGCAAAACGGTGCCCACGGCAGCCTTCAGGTTGCTGATGCGCCCGCCTTTTTTCAGGTATTTCAGGTTATCCACGGTAAAGACCTGGCACATATTATGGCGGTCTTCTAGCAGCCGGTCGGCCGCGGTATCAATATCCACCCCTTCGGCCCGGTATTCCACGGCTTTCAGTACTTGCAGGCCCTCTCCCAGCGAAGCCGAAAGGGTATCCACCAGCCGTATTTTCCGTTCCGGGAATTCCTCCCGCAGTGTGGCGGCGGCCACCTCGGCGGAAGCATAGCTGCCGCTGATGCCGCTGGACATCCCCACAAACAGAATATCCCGTCCCTCCCGCAGCAGCGGGGTAAAACCGTCAATATACCGCTGCGGCTCCACCAGCGAGGTGGTCACATCGGTTCCGGCCCGAATCATATCATAGTAGGCGTGCCCATCAAATTGCTCCAGGCTGGTCACCCGGTGCTCCTCCCCATTATAATAGAAGGAAAAGGGGATCAATCCCACCCCCAGTTCCTCCAGCAGGGAGCAATCTAAATTGGCGGCAGTATCGGTAAAGATTTCGTACAAGATGTAAAACCCTCTTTCATCTAATGTGCTTCATTAGATTACAACATTTTTATAATCATGTCAAGCTGTAATATTCATCACAAATTCTTGCGGGCACCTTTCCTATGTGGTATAATATCGCCAAAAGAGAGGTGTGCTGCCGTGAACTTTGATAAAGATCTGGTAGCGGGCAAGCTGCGTCGCTGGGACCGCTACCTCAACCGCTATCATCTTCCCGCTTGGGAGGAGATCCCGGATATCGGACTGTATATGGAGCAGGTCGTTACCCTGCTGCGCGGCTATCTTGATTATCTTCCCCCTGAGCTCAAGGAGGAGGAGGCTGTCACTGCCGCTGCCATCAATAACTATGTGCGCACGCGCGCCATGCCCGGCCCCGTCAAAAAGCGCTATTACCGACTGCACCTGGCCTACCTCATTATGATTTGCACCCTCAAGCAGGGCCTCGGTATCTCACTGGTGCAGCGGCTCATCCCGTCGGAGCTCACCGAGGAGGAACTGCGTCCCATCTACACCGAGTACATCGGGCGTCACAGTCTGGCCGCCGTTTATTTCACCCGGGAGGTGCGCGCCGCCTGCGCTACCATTCTCAAGCATGAGGACGAGGAGCCGTCCATGCTGGATACTGATCGGGTGGAGGACATCATCGCCACGGCTGCGATCATTGGTGGTTTCTCCCGCCTGCTGGCGGAGAAGCTCCTGCTGCTGGAAGGCCACACCGTAGAAGATGGCGGCAGCCTGGAACTTCTCCCGTAAAACCGGGCACAATATACCCCATAAAGAAACCCGCAGCAGCCCCATGACTCCTGCGGGTATTCTCACCCAAAGATCAATTTCAGATTTTTCAAAAAAATTTGCTCTCCGGCGCAACCAAACCTTCTCACTTGTTGTCTATATGGGTGAGGGCACCGATCCGGGAGCGGGAAAGGAGCGCCCGATGGAGGACGAAAAGATCATCGAGCTTTACTGGCAGCGCAGCCCGCAGGCCATCGATGAAACTTCCCGTAAATACGGGGCATACTGTATGCGGCTCTCCATGAATATTCTGATGAACCGGGAAGACAGCGAGGAAAATGTCAATGACACCTACCTGCGTGTCTGGAATGCCATCCCGCCGCAGCGCCCGCAGTTTTTCGCGGCGTTTCTCGGGCGCATTGCCCGCAACCTGGCCCTGAACCGCTATAAAGCCCGCGCGGCCGAAAAGCGGGGCGGGGGAGAAGTGGCCCTTTCGCTGGAGGAACTGGCGGAATGCCTGCCATCCGGCAGCGAGCCGCAGGATGAGGCCGAAGCCGCTATGTTTTCCCACCTTCTCAGCGAATTTTTGCGCACCGAAAGCGAGGAGGCCCGCCGGGTGTTCCTGCAGCGATATTTCATGTGCTGCCCAGTCGCGCAGGTCGCCGACCACTTTGGATTTTCCGAAAGCCGTGTCAAATCCATGCTGCTGCGTACCCGCACCCGTCTGGCAAAATATCTTGAAAGCGAGGGATGGACCAAATGAAGCATGAAGCACTGGCGTCCGCCGTCACCGCCATTGATGACGACCTGCTGCAGGATGCTATAACGGTACCGCCCGTTCCTCGCCGTCCGGCCTTTGGCCGCTGGGGCGCCATAGCGGCTGCCCTGCTGCTGGTATTTGGCATCTCGGTGCTGTGGCAGCAGTCCGGTACGCTCCGTCTTTCGGTGGGGAATACCATCATCGGCAGCCAGCCGGTGCCGGCCATAACGGAAGCCACCCCACGCGCCGCCGCGGAGCCCGCGCTCTATACCCTTGGCAGCCTGGAAGTTCCCCTGACCCTTTCCGGCCGCGGGGAATGGCAGCTTTCTACAGCCGATGGCGAATTGCGGATCACCCAGGGAGATGCCGTTTCCGCCTGGAGCGGCACCCAACAGGGCCGCGGGGCCTGTACCGTTCTTTGGGCCATCCCGCAGCCCACGGCGGGGGAAACCTACCGCCTTACCCTCAATGCGCAGACAATGACCCTTTCTCAAAATGAGCAGGGCGTCTGGATGATACAAAAAGCTTTATAAAAGAAGGAGAAATTGTAGCATGAAAAAGATCATTTCCATTCTGCTGGCAGCCGCAATGGTGCTGGCCTTCGCCGCTTGCGGCAACAATTCCGGCAATAACGGCGGCAATGACGCGGCCGTCACCGATCCGCTGGAGGTTCTCAGCAAGACCTGGAGCAGCCTGCCCGAGGAGGATAAATTCCCGGCCTCCGGCGGCGATAACGGCAGCCCCGTGGATGACAAGCCCGGCAAATTCGATATTTCCGATACCGATAATCTGGATTATATGCTGTCTTTCCCAGCCGGCAGCGTCGACCTCATTGACAGCGCCGCCTCTCTCACCCACATGATGAATATGAACACCTTCACCTGCGGCGCCTACCATGTAAAAAATGCCGCCGATGCCAAGACGCTGGCCCAGTCCCTGCGTGACAGCATCCAGTCCCGCCAGTGGATGTGCGGCTTCCCCGATAAGCTGGTTGTCATCACCATAAATGAGGTGGTTGTGGCCATGTACGGTGATGAGGAGCTCATCAACAGCTTCCGTGATACCCTCACCGCTTCCTATCCCGCCGCCGTCATCGATTTTGACGAAGCCATCCAGTAATCGTTTCGGGGGGATCAGCTTATGCTGTTTTCAAGCATCCCGTTTCTCTACTACTTTCTGCCGCTCACGCTGCTGTGCTATTTTTTGGCGCCGCGCCGGGCAAAAAATGCCGTTCTGCTCCTCTTTTCCCTTGTGTTCTATGCGTGGGGCGAGCCGAAATATGTCCTATTCATGGTCGTATCCATTCTGCAGGGCTATTTCTTTGGGCGGCTGGTAGAAAAATATCGTATCAGCAATCCCCGGCGGTCAAAGCTCTTTTTGACCGCCTCGGTCCTTTTCAGCCTGCTGCTTTTGGGCTACTGCAAGTACGCCGATTTCTTCATCCGCAGCTTCAATGCCGTGACCGGCCTTTCGGTGCCGCTTCTGCGGGTGGCGCTGCCCATTGGCATCAGCTTCTACACCTTCCAGATTCTCAGTTATGTGGTGGATGTCCACCGGGGCACGGTGGCCGCCCAGCGCAATCTCATCGACCTCGGCACCTATATCGCCATGTTCCCGCAGCTCATCGCGGGGCCCATCGTCCGCTATGCCGATATCGAACCCCAGCTTAAGGAACGCCGCTCCACCCCGGCCATGGTCGCCGCAGGCGCGCAGCGCTTTGTGCTGGGCCTGGGTAAAAAGGTCCTCATCGCCAATGTGCTTTATCAGCTTATCACGGTGTATAAGGCTACCACCCAGCCCTCGGTGCTGTACAGCTGGATGTACGCCGCGGCCTATATGCTGCACATCTATTTCGATTTTTCCGGTTACAGCGATATGGCCATCGGCCTGGGGAAAATTTTCGGCTTCACCTTTGCCGAAAACTTCAATTATCCCTATATCTCCCGCAGCGTCACCGAATTTTGGCGGCGCTGGCACATGAGCCTTGGCTCCTGGTTCCGGGATTATGTCTATATCACCATGGGCGGCAACCGGGTGGCCCCGGCCCGCCGCTACCTCAATATCCTCGTGGTATGGATGCTGACCGGCCTTTGGCATGGCGCCGATTGGAACTTTGTCCTGTGGGGCCTGTTCTTCGCTGTGTTCCTCATCCTGGAAAAAGGTTTCCTCTTAAAGCCCCTGCAAAGGCTCCCCGTCCTCAGCCATCTTTATACCCTGCTGCTGGTCGCGGTCAGCTTTGTCATCTTCGATAGCGCCGGCCTTTCGGAAGCCGCCGCCCACCTGGGCCGCATGTTTGGGGCAGGCGGGGTGCCGCTTGCCACCGGCGAAGCGCTTTACTACCTCGGCAGCTATGCCGTCACCTTCATCATCGCCGTCATCGGCGCTACGCCCTATCCCACCCGCTGGATGAATCGCCTTTCCGAAGGCCCCAAAACCGGCCGGGTGCTGGCGGTTGTGGCCCCTGTGGCCTTGATGGCCCTGTTGGCGGTCGTCACTGCCTACCTGGTGGATGGCTCATTCAATCCGTTCCTCTATTTCCGCTTTTAAGGAGGTGCCGCTGTGGAAAACAATAAGACCCGTACCATTCTCACCATTGCGGTGTTGGGGGTATTTTTGGTGGCGTTCACCCTTTGGACTGTTTTTAAGCCCGCCGATGCCGCCTCCGATGCGGAGCGCCGCTCCCTGGCGCAGCTGCCTGCCCTCACCAGCCAGTCGCTGCTTTCCGGCACCTTTGCCGATCGCTTTGAGGACTACGCCACCGATCAGTTCCCGCTGCGGGATGAGTTCCGTACCCTCAAGGCCCTGACCGCCACAGGGCTGCTGCGTCAGCGGGATAATAACGGCCTGTACCGGGTGGGAGATCATCTGGCCAAGTTGGAATACCCCATGAATACTGCTTCCCTTGACCATGCGGCGGAGCGCTTCCGGTATCTCTACGAAGCTTACCTGAAGGACGCCGGCAGTCGGGTGTATCTGTCCCTCATCCCGGATAAAAACTACTTTATGGCCGCGCCCAATGGCTACCCCTCCATCGATTACGAGCAGTTTGCTGAGGAACTGCAAAGCCGCACCGGCTATATGCAGTATATCGATATCTTCGATCTGCTGGAGTTGGAGGACTACTACCGCACCGATGCCCACTGGCGGCAGGAGAAGATCCTGGATGTGGCTGCCCGGCTGGCGGGTGGCATGGGCGTGGAGCTTACCGGCAGCTACACCAGAAAAACGCTGGAAAAGCCTTTCTATGGTGTTTACTACGGCCAGGCCGCGCTGCCCATCGCCCCGGAGGAGATGAACTATCTCACCGGCGGCGCCATCGATACCGCCGCGGTCTATAATTACGAAACCGATACCGAGGGCGGTATCTACGATGCGGAAAAGGCCGCGGGCCGTGATCCGTATGAGATGTTCCTTTCCGGCTCCGTGTCGCTCCTGCGCATCGAAAATCCGCAGAACACCTCCGGCCGCCGGCTGGTGATCTTCCGGGATTCCTTTGGCAGCAGCATCGCACCGCTGCTGGTGGAGGGCTATTCCTCCGTTACGCTGGTGGATATCCGGTATCTCGCCTCCAGCCGGCTGGGCGGCTTTGTCGATTTTACAGGCTGCGATGTGCTGTTCCTGTATAGTGCCGGCGTCCTCAATAACAGCTCCACCCTAAAATAAGCCAAAGAGCCGCTCCTTTTGGGAACGGCTCTTTTCATTTTTTGTATTTATGCGCTCTTTTTCTCCCGTCGGGCCCGGTAAATGGCCCGGACCGTCAGCAGCACCACAGCCGCCGCCAGCAGATTGATAAGGCCGGAGACCACCGGATAGTACCAGCTGGCGGCTTCTGCACCGCCCAGCACCTGCCACAGCGGGGCCAGCCAGCCATGCAGCCCCAATACCACTGTCCACCCCAGTGCCAGCGGGGTGTATTTCTGCCAGCGGGTGTGCCGCAGGGCCAGCACCACATACAAGATAAGAACCGCCCACAATGCCCAGGAGATCAATAGCCCAATTCCGAAATACTCCGACTGGTAGGCGATCGGATTGATCACGCTCCCCAGGCTTACACCGCCAAACCAGCGCTGCGCGGGCAGCAGGATTGCCAGCAGCGTCCCGCCTATAATGATCCGTCCGGCATACCGCCGCAGCGTCATGCACAGCACCGCGCAAATCAGCAGGTAGCCCGCCGGGATCAGCAGCGCCCAGTTCAAAAACAGCGCCAGCACCGCACACAGCAGTCCCACCCCCAGCAGGATATACCCAATGGTTTTCTGCCCGCTGGGGGCTGCTGGCTTCGCAATGACCGCATCCACCGGTACTTCCTCCGGGGCTTCGGCCGCATCTTCCGGGGACTCTCCCTTTACCAACTCATCCAGTGTGATACGGTACAGCCGGGAAAGCGCGATCAGCCGCTCCAGATCCGGCAGTCCGGCATCGGTCTCCCATTTGCTTACGGCTTGACGGCTCACGCCCAGCTGCTCCGCCAGCTCCCCCTGGGAAAGCCCCAGCTTCCCCCTGTAATATGCGATCCGTTCACCCAGTGTCATTTCAGCATCCGCCTTTCATGTTTTGTACCGCAAGGGTACCATGGAATAGGGGCGCTGTCGACCAACCCCTCATGGATTTTTAGCAACCTTCCGTTGCCCCCTCTGTTTGGAGGGCTTTCGCGCGTTTTCTTACCTATTATATAGGAAACGCTCCGCTGGCTACTGCGGCCTTCACCAGGCAGTAGAAGAGCGGCGTGGATAGGACACAGAACAGCGTGGAAAGCAGACACACCCGTGCGGCCATATCCGCTTCCTCCTGGTAGGTGATGAAGAAGGTGCACAGCACCGCAGAAAGCGGCGCAGCAAAGCACATCACCACCGTCATCAGCGTCACCTCGGTAAAGTGGGTCCATCCGATCTGCTGGAGCAGGCACAGCACCGCCAGGGTATACAGCGGGGCGATAAACATCCGCAGAAAGGCGATGAACCACGCCTTGCCGTCCCGCAGCGCGTCGCCCAGCCGGGACTCTCCCAGTGTCGAGCCGATCAGCAGCATCGCCAGGGGGTTCACCAGGGTGGCCATCTGCGGTACCACCGCGTACAGGGCCGGGAATCGCAGGTCCAGCCGCAGCAGCGGTATACCGCCGGGGCAGGGAAGCAGTTCCTGTGTCAGCCAGATGAAGAACCCCGCGAACATAGCCAGCATCACCGGCGTCAGGAACGCTTTTTTCAGATTTTGCTTCAGGCTGCCACCGGTCACCGCCACCCCGCTGATGGAATAAAAGGCGTAGAGGTACAGCATCACCCGGAAAGCGATAGCTACCATGCTGGCGGAAAGCATCGATTCCGACGGATTTTCCCGGTAAATAGCCCGTAGAATAGGCATGGCGTATAGTGTCTGCTGCCCTATGGCAAAGCAGATGCCATATAGGTTGGCCTTCCGCCGGCCGTATTTAATAAAAATAAGCTGCGACAGCGCGATCATCGAAAGATACAGCGCAAAGGAGATCAGCAGGATCTGCACATTGCGCCGCAGCTCCCCGCGGGCAAAATCGGTCATAAAGGCATCAAAGGCCAGGCACGGCACCGTCAGCTTCAGCAGCAGGGCATTCAGTACCGGACGGCTTTCCGCCTTCAGGATATTTTTCTTCCGCAGCCCCCAGCCGATCCCGATGGTCAGCATGGCGGCGCAAAATACGCTCAAAAAGGATTGATCGGTCAGCAGCCCGGCCGCAGAGGATAACATAGGATCTCCACTCTCCCGTCACTTGGTATACCTTATTATAATAGGATTCCCTGGGCCGGGTGTCAATATCGCATTTCCGCAGGTTTCTGCCAGCCGCTGGCCCGCTCGTCATCTCCCGTTCTTTCCCGCAAAAATCACACAAATTTCACATCAAAACCCCTTGCATTCCGCCGTGGGAATGGGTATAATAAGCTTTCAACGATGGAGCGTCCGCCCCAGTCGATGAACCTTTTGAAACCCGTATTACGGAATACTTTAATTACAGGAGGAACATCTGACATGAATCTCGAAAAATACCTTGATATTACCCCCGAGCTGCAGGAAGCCATCAAAAACGGCGAGCCCGTTGTCGCCCTGGAAAGCACCATCCTCAGCCACGGTATGCCCTATCCGGAAAACCTCTCCTTTGCCGCAGAGGTGGAAAAAGAGATCCGGGCTTGCGGCGCTCACCCCGCCACTATGGCGCTCATCGGCGGCAAGATCAAAGTCGGTCTCTCCCCGGAAGAACTGGAGCTGATGTGCCGCGGCGAAAATGTCGGCAAGGTCTCCCGCCGCGACTTTGCCACCTACCTCGCCACCGGTAAGACCGGTGCTACCACCGTCGCTTCCACTATGATGTGCGCGGCTTTGGCTGGCATCCATGTATTCGCCACCGGCGGCATCGGCGGCGTTCATCGCCATGGTGAGGTCACCATGGATGTCTCTGCCGACCTGCAGGAGCTGGCCCGCACCCCCGTCGCCGTCATCTGCGCCGGCGCCAAGCAGATCCTCGATATCGGCCGCACGCTGGAGTACCTCGAGACTATGGGCGTCCCCGTCATCGGCAATGGCACCAGCGATTTCCCCGCCTTCTTCTGCAAAAAGAGCGGCTTCGGTGTGGATTACGCCGCCCAGAGCGAGGAGGAGATCGCTCGCATCATCAAGACCAAGCTGGAGCTGGAAATGCCCGGCGGCGTCCTCATCGGCAATCCCATCCCGGATGAATACGCCATGGATTTCGATTACATGGAGGGCATCATCACCAAGGCCCTGGAGCTGGCCGATGCCCAGCACATCCACGGCAAGGAGATCACCCCCTTCCTGCTGGCCCACATCAAGGAGTTGACCGGAGGCGAGTCCTTCGCCTCCAATGTCCAGCTGGCGCTCAATAATGCCCGCTGCGCGGCCCGTATCGCTGTTTCCCTGGCTAAAATGTAAAATAGACTCTCTCATCCCCCGGTAGCTTGCTGCCGGGGGAATTTTTTGCCAAATACCACCCCCGCATTTTGTGCGAGTCACCAAAAATTCTCAAAAAGGTTGACACCCCTGCCCAAAAGTGGTAGTTTATTCTTGCTATTCATATCCCCATGGGGATATTTTTGTGTTTGCGGAGCAAACACAACCCCACCTGCGGGAAAAATAAAAAAGAAGAGAGGTTTATTCTAATGAAAAGATTTTTAAGCATTTTGCTGGCTGTCCTTATGCTGGCCGTCATGCTGCCGGTCACCGCTATGGCCGAAGAGGGTGCTGCTGGTGATGGTTCCCAGTCCAACCCCTATACGCTGGAGCAGCTTGGCGCTATGGATCGTGATGCTTACATCGCTGCCCAGGAACGGCTCAAAGGAACTATGTATGTCGCCGTAGGTGATTACAGCTATGGTGCTAACGGTGTTCTCGGCAATGGTAAGCGCGATGATACCACGGGACAGACTGAAGACCGCAGCGTGCTGAATGGCTACAATTCTAATGGCTACCTTGGCGAGAAAAATGACGGCGCCAACGGTAAAAATATTGTTTTTGTTGGCGGTACTATTACCAGCGGTGTTACCGGCTATGAGGATATTGATCATATCGGCACCAGCTTATTGCTGGCTGTTCCCGCCTACACCCATGTAACCTTCCAGGGCACCACCTTCAAGAATGTTATCAGCATTGATTATCAGCTTTACACCGGCCCTTGGAGTCAGTTGGGCTGCGTGGATTTTGAAGGCTGCACCTTTGATGGCATTATCGTTGGTGCTATGGCTACACAGAGCTTGGTTTTCAATAACTGCACTTTTAACAATTACACCAATACATCTAAGGCCAACAATTCCAACCCCACTTGGATCAGACCTGCCTACGGTAACTGGAGCAAGGGCGATAACGAGGGTCAGGGTAACGATTTCCGTTCCCTCACAACCATCAACTTTACCAATAATAAAGTGACAAGTACCCGTCCCGTAAAGTTTGAACGAATTGCCCAGTGGGAGATGGACACGACTCTAACTGCTACCAGTAACCACTTTGATATTTCCGCACAGAATGGCGATACCAGCACCAAGAATGTTGGTATGTATTTCGGTGCCAATGCGGCGTTCGACCTTGTAGTAGAAAAGAACACTAAGAGCGCAAATACGGCGGGTCTTTACCCCATCCCCGCCGATCAGACTGCTCTGCCGGAAGGCTCCACCATCAAGAACACCAACGGTACCGATGTAAAGCTTACCGATGTTATGGTGTGGAAAACGACCACCGATGAAAAGCTGACCCTTGACCCCACCGGTAACGGCAAGGATGAGAACGCATCTACCGTCATCATCATCGACCGCCCCGCCGAGGACACCCCCAAGACCGAGCCCGAGAAGAACCCCGCCACCGGCGCCAATGATGTGGTCGCCGCCGCGGTCGCTCTCATGGCTGTTTCCGCTCTTGGCATGGCCGTCCTTGCCCGCAAAAAGTAATCCGTGATTCGCCCAAAAGCTCTCCCGCGCCGGGGGAGCTTTTGCTGTGCTGGCCGAGATGGCGGCGCTGCCTTCCGGCATTCCACAGGGAATGGAAAGCAGAAATATTGTGGTGGGGCCGTTCCAGGCGCAAGCACAAAGCAAAAGCACCTTTTGTACGAGGCACTCGGAGTGTCAGAGAAGGTGTGGTAAAGAGATGCCCCCTCCGTAACTGGAGGGGGTATTTTACTGTGCCATTACTGTGCCACATATACGCAAAAAGACCGCAAGAAACAGCAAGATTTGCAAAGACTGAAAATACTGAAAACCCGCATGAACAAAGGAAAAACCCGCATTTCTGCGGGTTTTTCTTTGGCGGAGATGGAGAGATTCGAACTCTCGAACCGCTTTTGACGGTTACACGATTTCCAGTCGTGCGCCCTCGACCAACTAGGCGACATCTCCATGTCGTTATCAGGATGGGTCAAGTAAAAGTCCTGACGAGAATTTATTATACCGTATTACCGGCATAAAAGCAACCCCCTTTTTGCAAAAAAGTTGCCCTAAAAGACATTTTTTCGCATTACGGGCAAAGAAAGGATTGCGCCCGGCCCTTTGGCGTACTATAATATTATAAATCACTTTCGGAAAAAAGGAAGGATAAGACCCATGAAACGAGTAGAGATCAAAGCACTGTTTGCGGAGCCGGAGCGCTACACCGCGGAGCCGGTCACTATTTGCGGCTGGGTGCGCACCCTGCGCTCCAGCAAGGCCCTTGGCTTCATCGAGCTGAACGACGGCAGCTACTTCAGCAATCTGCAGGTGGTGTTTGAGGAAAATAAACTGGCCAATTACGATGAGATCTCCCGCCAGAATGTCGGCGCGGCGCTTATTGTTACCGGCCGCCTGCTGCTGACCCCCGAGGCCAAGCAGCCCTTTGAAATCCATGCGGAGAAGATCACCGTGGAGGGCGCCTCCACCCCCGATTATCCCCTGCAGAAAAAGCGCCACAGCATGGAGTTTCTGCGCACCATCCAGCACCTGCGCCCCCGCACCAATACCTTTAGCGCGGCATTCCGGGTGCGCTCTGTCGCGGCGCAGGGTATCCACAAGTTCTTTACCGAGCGCGGCTTTGTGTACGCGCACACCCCGCTCATCACCGGCAGCGACTGCGAGGGTGCCGGCGAGATGTTCCGCGTCACCACCATCGATCCCGCCGATCCCCCTCTGACCGAGGACGGCAAGATCGATTACAGCCAGGATTTCTTCGGCAAAGCCACCAACCTCACCGTCAGCGGTCAGCTGGAGGGTGAGTGTATGGCTATGGCCTTTGGCAAGATCTACACCTTCGGCCCCACCTTCCGCGCGGAAAAATCCTACACCGGACGCCATGCCGCCGAGTTCTGGATGATCGAACCGGAGATCGCCTTTGCTGACCTGGAGGACAATATGGTGCTGGCGGAGGACATGATAAAATATGTGCTGCGCTATGTGATGGAGCAGTGCCCCCGCGAGCTGGAATTCTTCAATAACTTTGTGGATAAGGGCCTGCTGGAGCGCCTGAACCATGTGGTAAACAGCGACTTTGCCGTCTGCACCTACACCGAGGCCATCGAGCGGCTGCAAAAGGCCGATGTGGAGTTTGAGTACCCTGTCAGCTGGGGTGTGGACCTGCAGACTGAGCATGAGCGCTACCTCACCGAAAAGATTTTCGGCAAACCGGTCTTTGTTACCAATTATCCCAAGGAGATCAAGGCCTTCTATATGCGCCTGAACGACGACAACAAGACCGTCGCCGCAGCAGACTGCCTGGTCCCCGGCATCGGCGAGATCATCGGCGGCAGCCAGCGTGAGGAACGTCTGGATGTGCTGGAAGCCCGTATC
>OLSK01001442.1_pt1 | contig 17660 bp, 16 predicted proteins | sample 1672781 | NCBI WGS metagenome assembly OLSK01 (sample SAMEA3136723, study PRJEB25190) | human gut metagenome | biome: human gut; feature: human-associated habitat; material: faeces | place: Austria | collected 2013 | reverse complement strand
AGGGCTGCACAATCGTGGTGGCGGAGCATCGCCTGTACTTTCTCACCGATCTCATCGACCGGGCGTTTTATCTTCGGAGCGGGGGGCTGGAGCGCGTCTTCACCGGGGAGCAGTTTCGCAGCCTGCCAGACCCGGAGCGGGAGGCCCTGGGGCTGCGTACCCTGACCCCGGCGGTATGCACGCTCCCCGCTGTGGAATCGGCCGGCAGCGAAGAAGGGCTGTCTGTGGAGGGCTTAACCTGCAGCTTTCGCAAAGGAGCTCCCGTGTTCCGGGATCTGTCCTTTTCCGCCCGCCCCGGCGAGGTGGTGGCAATCACCGGACCCAACGGCGTGGGCAAGACCACACTTTCCCGCTGCCTTTGCGGGCTGCTGAAAGAACAAGCGGGACAAATTCTGCTGAACGGAAAGCCTCTGGATCGAAAAGGCCGCCAGCGGTCGGCTTTCTGTGTCATGCAGGATGTAAACCATCAGCTGTTCTCCGACAGCGTGTGGGGAGAGTGCCGGATGTCTGCGCCGGAGGCATCTGACAATCAGATTTCGGAGGTGCTGGACAGCCTCCACCTGCTGTCCTTTCGGGAGCGGCATCCGATGTCCCTCTCCGGGGGACAGAAGCAGAGGCTGGCAGTAGCTACGGCCCTGCTGTCGGAGAAGCCGGTGCTGATTTTTGACGAGCCCACCAGCGGTTTGGACTATGCCCGTATGGTGGAGGTGTCCGGGGTGATCCGCAGTCTGGCAAGGCATGGGCGGATCGTTCTGGTGGTTACCCATGACCAAGAATTCATGCAGAGAGCCTGTGACCGGGTGCTGCGATTGTAAAAGGAGAAATTTCATGCTGGAGCAAGTAATGGCAGACAACGGATTCCCTGTCCCGCTGGTGGAGGGTGGAAACTGCCGGGTCTTTCAGTTTCACAGCGGTACCGGAGAGGGGATCATGACACAATACGATCTGTTCCCCGGCGTATCCCTGATGTACAACGATTTCCATATGGAGAGCTATGATTCCGCGTTCCGTACAACGGAGGATCTGCTGTGCATTGATTACTGCCGCCAGGGGCGCATGGAGTACCCTGCCGGCCCGGATGCGTACTCCTATGTAGAGGCGGGCGACCTGAAGCTGGACCGGCGGCTGGAGCACCAGGGCCATTTTACCTTCCCCCTTGCCCACTATCACGGGATCACAGTTGGTTTTGCGCTCCCCCAGGCCGCCCAATCGCTGAAGGAGTGGATACGGGAATTTCCGGTGGATCTGGCCCGGCTCCAGAATAAATTCTGCTCCAGTCGCCATCCCAAGGTGCTCCATGGGGCGCCCTCCATCGATCACATTTTTCAGGAGCTCTACGCGGTGCCGGAACAGATCAAGCTCCCTTATTTCCGTATCAAGGTGCTGGAATTGCTCCTGTATCTGGACGCGCTGGAACTGCCAAAGGATGCGGAAAAGCCTTACTTCTATAAATCCCAGGTGGAAAAAGTGAAGGCTATCCATCGGTTATTGACGGGGGAGCTGGAACGCCACTATACGATTGCGGAATTGTCCGAACGGTTTTCTGTCCCTGCTACGGCGCTGAAGGAGTGCTTCAAGTCGATTTATGGGCAACCCATCAACACCTATATGCGTAATTTCCGCATGGACCAGGCCGCGCTTCTGCTCCAGCAGGAGCCTCAAATGGGAGTGGCAGAGATCGCCGGCCGGGTAGGTTATGACAGCTCCAGCAAATTTGCCGCCGCATTCAGGGAAGTCAAGGGCAAGACGCCCCTGGAGTACCGGCGGGAAAGCCAATAAATTTTTCCGTCCAAACAGGACCAGACCGGCAGGACGGAGCGGACAGAGCGGTAAGAATCCCTTATAATCGTTGTAGTTAGTGTAAGCAAACTACAACGATTTTTTTTGAGAGGAGTATTGCACATGAAGGAACGAACTTGGCTCGGTATCCTGCTCTCCTTCGCCGCACCCTGCCGGGGGAAGATGGCCGGGTCTGTGGTACTGGCTATTCTCAGTGTGGCCGGGGGCTTCGTACCGTATCTCGGCGTTTATCAGATCATCCGGCTCTTTCTGGAGCGTCAGGCAGACTGGGAGGGCATTGTATTTTGGTGCGGCGTGTGTCTGGCCGGCTATGCCGTCAAGGTGGCGGGATATGCCCTGTCCACCATGCTGGCCCATGTATCCGCCTACACGATTTTGGAGGGCCTGCGCCTTCAGGTGGCGGACCGGCTGATGGGGGCGCCGCTGGGCGAGGTGGAAAGCCGGCCCATTGGCTCCATGAAAAGCACCATCGTGGACCGTATTGAAGATGTGGAGCCGCCTCTGGCTCACATGATCCCGGAACTCAGTTCCAATCTTCTGCTGCCTCTGGTCGTGGTCATCGCCATGTTCGCCATCGACTGGCGGATGGGCCTCGCCCTGCTGGTGACCATCCCGGTGGCGCTCATCCCCATGACCTTCGGGATGCGGACCTATAACAAGGATTACGCCGCCTACATGGAGGCCAACGCCCATGTGAACAGCGTGATCGTGGAATATGTAGAGGGCATTCAGGTGGTGAAGGCGTTCAGCCAGGGGGAGCGATCCTATCAGAAATTCGCCCAGGCGGTGGCCTCCTTCCGGGACTTCACCATGGGATGGTTCCGCTGCACCTGGGCCTCCATGAATCTGTGCCTGTCCATTCTGCCGACCACCCTGCTGGGGACCCTGCCGGCGGGCGTCGCGCTCTATCAGGCGGGGATACTGGACCCGGCCCAAGTGACGCTCTGCCTGATGCTGGCCCTGGGAATCGTGTCCCCCCTGATGAGCGCCACCGCCTTCATCAACTCCATGAAAAGTATGCAGTTTGCAGTAAAGGACACCCGTGAACTGCTGAATTTGCCCCAGCTCACGCAGGCGGAGCAGAATGTCCATCTGGAAGGCAGCGGCATCCAGATGCGGGATGTATCTTTTTCCTATGGCGGGACAGAGGGCAAGGAGGTGCTTCGCCATCTGAACCTGACCATCCCACAGGGAAAATTCACCGCCCTGGTGGGGCCGTCGGGCGGCGGAAAGTCTACCATCGCCCGGCTGACCGCCCGGTTTTGGGATGTGACGGGAGGCTCCATCACCCTGGGCGGACAGGACATCCGCAAGCTCCCGCTGAAGCAGCTCTCCCAGTCCATCAGTTTCGTCACGCAGGACAACTTCCTCTTTGACTGCTCCCTGAAAGAGAACATCCGGCTGGGGCGTCCGGGGGCCTCGGACGAGGAGGTGCTGGCGGCTGCTCAGGCGGCCCAGTGCGAAGAATTTATCGGCCGGCTGGAGCATGGCTGGGATACGACGGCCGGAGACGCGGGCAAGCAGCTCTCCGGCGGGGAGCGTCAGCGCATCGCCATCGCCCGCGCCATTTTGAAGGACGCCCCCATTGTGATTTTGGACGAGGCGACCGCCTTCACTGATCCCGAGAATGAGGACAAAATCCAACGCTCCATTATGGCGCTTTCCAGGGGGAAAACGCTTCTGGTCATCGCCCACCGGCTCTCCACCATCCAGAACGCGGACCAGATCGTGGTGCTGGAGAAAGGGAGCGTTGCAGACTGTGGCACACAGGAAGAACTGCTGGGCCGCTGCCCGCTGTATCAGACCCTTTGGACGGCCCATGTGGGGGCACGAAACTGGGCGGTCACATCCGGCAAAAAGGAGGGGAATTGAGATGTTTCACAGCGTAGGACGCATTATGGGATGGGCAAAGAACTATCGAAAGCGAATGATTCTGGGCTTTGTGTGCTCGTTTTTTGCAACATGGTGTACCGCGGGGCCGGTGATGCTGGCGGCCTGGGCCCTGGGGCGGATGATCGGGAACGCCTGGGGAGAGAATGAGCTTTCCGGCTCTCTCCCATGGCTGTGCTTATCTGGCATCGTCGTTCTGATCCTGCTGCGGTTTTTCTTCACCTATTGGAAAAACCGGCTCCAGGAGAGCATCGGAACGGAACGGGCGGCAGAGCAGCGGATGGAACTGGGAGATGTGCTGAAACGGGTGTCCCTTGGGTACTTTGCCAAAAACAATCTGGGGGACATTTTGGCGGCGCTCACCACGGAACTGAGCACGCTGGAACTCCAGAGTATGAAGATGGTGGACGCGGTGGTAAACGGTTATATTCAGGTAGCCGTGATCCTGCTGTGCGTGGCGATTTTCTGCCCGCCCGCCGCGCTGGTGGCGCTGATCGGTGTGCTGGTGTCCGCCTTTGCGCTGCGGGGCATTGGCCGTCAGAGCGCCCGCACCGCTCCTGTGAGCCACCGGGCTCAGGAGGCATTGTCCGGCGCGGCTGTCGAATACATCCACGGTCTGCCGGTAGTGAAATCCTTTGGACAGGACGGGGTTTCCGTTCAGCGGTTCCGGGACGCCTGCCGGGACAATAAGGCCATCCGAATCAAAAACGAATTTGGTTTCGTCCCCTGGAACTGCCTGCATCTGTTCGCTCTGCGGGCGGCGTCCGTGGGGCTGGTGCTCGCCGCGGGCCAGCAGGCTTTGGCAGGCGCTTTACCGCTCCCGTATTTCCTGATGATCGCCCTGTTCTCCTTCACCATTTTCGGCAGTGTGGAGGCCATCAATGACGCGGCCCACATCCTGTCGGTGACAGATTCGGTGCTGGACCGGCTGGAGGAACTGGAACATACGGATTTCATTGACAAGGGCGGGAAAGAGGTCAGGCCGGAGCAGTTCGATGTGTCCCTCTCCCATGTATCCTTCGGGTATGGGAGCCGCGAGGTACTCCACGATGTGACCTTTACCGCGCCCCAGGGGACCACTACCGCCATTGTGGGGCCGTCTGGCTCCGGCAAGAGCACGATATGCAATCTGGTGGCCCGCTTCTATGACGCGGACCGCGGCTCCGTGTCAGTGGGCGGCCACGATGTGAAAGAATTTACCTGCGAAAGCCTGCTGAAAAACATCTCCATGGTCTTTCAAAATGTGTATCTCTTCCAGGACAGTGTAGAGAACAATATCAAATTCGGCTGCCCCGATGCCACCCACGAGCAGGTGGTGGCCGCCGCCAAAGCTGCCTGCTGCCATGACTTCATCTCGGCCCTGCCGAACGGCTATGGCACCGTGATTGGAGAGGGCGGCTCCACCCTTTCCGGCGGGGAGAAGCAGCGCATCTCCATCGCCCGGGCCATTTTGAAGGACGCCCCTATCGTCATCCTTGATGAAGCGACCGCCAGTGTAGACCCGGAGAATGAACACCTGATCCAACAGGCTCTGTCCGCTTTGACAAAGGGGAAAACCATCCTCACCATCGCCCACCGGCTGGCTACCATCCAGCACGCGGATCAGATTCTGGTGGTGGAGGATGGCCGTATCGCCCAGCGGGGTACCCATGCGGAACTGATGGCCCAGGGCGGCTTGTACCGGCGGTTTATTGAGATTCGGGAACAGGCCGAGGGCTGGAGATTGGCGTGAAGAAAAGAGTGAAACGGCAACACGGCACATCACTTCATGCCTCTGGCGAAGACTATCTGGAGGCCGTGCTGGTACTCCAAAAGGAAAAGGGCATGGTACGCTCCGTGGATGTGGCCCGGCACATGGGAGTCTCCAAGCCCAGCGTGTGTCACGCGGTAGCTACCCTAAAAGAAGGGGGCTTCCTCACCATGGACGGGGACTTCTTCCTCCGCCTGACCGATGTGGGCAGGGAGGTAGCCGAACAGACCTATGAAAAACACTGCTTCTTTACCCGCTTGTTGACGGAGGCAGGTGTCGATCCAAAGACAGCAGAACAGGACGCCTGCCGCATGGAGCATATGATCAGCGAGAACAGTTTTCGGCATCTGAAGCAGAGTATGGACAAAAAGAAATAGCCGCAGGAGGTGAGGCTGGTGACAGGGATGGCCGTGCTGCAATACGGGAATTTGCGTATTGACCCAAATGAACGCAGGGTCTATGTAAATGAACAAGTTGTGGAATTGACCACGATGGAGTTCAATATTCTATATTATCTGGCTTTACACCCCGGCTGGACTTTTACCCGGGAGCAGCTTTACCGATATGCAATGTCTGACGACTTTGCTTCCGGCCTCGAAAGCGTCACCAGCCGGATCTACAAGATACGGAAAAAACTAAATATCAATGGGATTCAAACGGTACACGGATACGGTTATCGCTTTGAGAAGTAAGAGACACTGGTGATTGTAATAGCATATACTTAATAAAAACGCAGCTGCCAACCAATGCAGCTGCGTTTTTTGTTTAATGAATAGAATACACCGACCCGCATACGGTTCAGCCGTTATAATTGTGGCTTGACAAATACAATCGTTTGATTTAAGATAATATCATTATTGGATAATATGATTATCGAAAAGAGGTGAACGAAATGCGTCCTGTAAACGAAAAGCTGCGGAAGGATCTGCTGGAAGCCGGGAAGCGCGAGTTTATGGAGAACGGCTTCCGGGGGGCATCCTTAAAAAGTATAGCAGCCTCTCTTGGAGTAACAACTGGAGCGATTTACCGCTACTATACGGACAAGGAGGCACTGTTTGACGGATTGGTGAGAGAGCCAGCCCAAGAGCTGGTAGAGCGTTATCGGACCCTTCAGCAGACCTTTGCCGGCAGGAGTTTGGAGGAGCAGCTTCAAAAGCTCCCGGAGGTACCGGACAAGGAAGCCTCCTGGATGATGGACTTTCTCTACGACCACTTTGACGCATTCAAGCTCATCGCCTGCTGTTCCTCCGGGACAAAGTACGAGCATTACCTGGATACCCTGGCGGAAATTGAGGATCACTCTGGACGGCTTCTGGTGGATCGAATGGTGGAAGCTGGCTATCCCATTCGCCGTCTGGATGATGAGCTGATCCACATCATGTCCACCGCACTTTTCAACGGCATGTTTGAAACAATCCGCCATGATATGCCGCGGGAAAAAGCGATGGTTTATATGGATGACCTGCGGAATTTTTACTCCGCGGGCTGGTTCCGTCTCCTTGGAATACCCTTTGAATAAAGGGTTTTCCTTTTGATTTTAAGTTAGCAGTTACTAACCATAAGAAAGGGGTTTTAAGCTATGGATAACAAGAAAGCGCCCTCACCCTTTGCTGTGCTGTGGGGTTGGGCAAGTGGTGAGCACGGCGGATTTTATGCTTCGGTAGCCCTGGCGGTGCTGGGGGTGGCCTGCGGTATGGCGCCATACTTCTGCGTGGCTGCTATGATTGGGCTGCTGCTGGAAGGAGGCGGCCTTGTGGAGTGCCTGCCCTGGTGCGGTCTGGCCCTGGCAGGCTATGCGGGAAAGGCGCTGTTTTCCACATGGTCTACCAGCCTGTCCCACACGGCCACCTATCACACGCTGCGGCGTGTGCGGCAAAATCTGCTCTCCAAACTGAGCCGGGTGCCCATGGGGACGATCCTGGACACGCCCTCCGGCCAGTACAAGACCACCATTGTTGACCGGGTGGAAGGGATGGAGCCCACTCTGGCCCATCTGCTGCCGGAGATGACCTCCAATTTGCTGGTGCCAGTGAGCATCGCGGTCTATATCTTCGTCCTGGATTGGCGAATGGGGCTCGCCTCCCTGGTGACCACGGTGATTGGGTTCGCAGTAGCCTCCCAGAGTGGCAAGACTTACGCTGCCCGATGGCAGGGCGCCGTGGAGGTGGGCCGCCGTATGGCAAATGCCATCGTGGAGTATGTGGGCGGCATCCAGGTGGTCAAAGCGTTCAGCCAGTCCGCCGGGTCTTATAAGCGGTACTCCGATGCCGTGACCGAGAACGCCCAATACTATGTGGACTGGATGGCGGACAATCAGAAGTATATGGCGGTCATGCAGGCGGTCATCCCCTCGGTGCTGCTGCCCGTCCTGCCGGTGGGACTGCTGATGTGGGGCAGCGGAAGCCTGAGCACCGCCGTATTCCTCACCATCGTCGTGCTGTCCCTGGGGCTTACCGGTCCTCTGGTATCAGCCATGACCTTTGTGGACGAATTGGCGGTGGTGGGTACCAATGTGGGTGAGATTTCCGCCATTCTGGAGGCTCCGGAGCTGGAGCGCCCCGCGGCAGAGACGAAGCTGAATGGGCTGGGTATCCGGCTGGATCATGTGTCCTTTGCCTACAAGCAGGAGGACGGTGAAGTGCTCCACGATGTAAGTCTGGACATCCGGCCGGGGACGGTCACCGCTCTGGTGGGCCCTTCCGGCTCCGGCAAGAGCACCATCGCCAAGCTCATCGCCGGTTTCTGGGATGTGACGGGCGGCTCTGTCGCCTTGGGCGGTGTGGATCTGCGGAAGATCCCGCTGGAGCAGCTCAACCGCCAGATTGCCTATGTATCTCAGGACAACTACCTCTTTGACCGCACGGTGCAGGACAACATCCGCATGGGCCGCCTGAACGCCACCGATGCGGAAGTCGAGGCGGTAGCCAAGGTTGCCGGGTGCGATGATTTCATCCGCCAACTGGATCAGGGCTACGACACCATTTGCGGCGGGGGCGGCGGCCACCTTTCCGGCGGCGAAAAGCAGCGCATTTCCATTGCCCGCGCCATGCTGAAGGATGCCCCTATCGTCATTCTCGACGAGGCCACCGCCAGCATCGACCCGGAGAATGAGGCGGTCATTCAGCAGGCTATCTCCCGGCTGACGGAGGGCAAGACGCTGATCGTCATTGCCCACCGGCTGGGCACGGTGGCCGGCGCGGACAACATTGTTGTGGTGGAAGATGGCCGGATCGCCGCCCAGGGGAAGCAGGAGGAGCTGCTGGCCTCCTGCCCGCTGTACCGGCAAATGTGGCAGTCCTATCTGGGCGTCCGGGACGGAGAGGAGGAATAAGAGATGTTCAGTGTACTTCGGAAAATTTCCGCCTTTGCGGGCAGCCGCAGGGGGCTTTTGAAAAAATCCATGCTCGTGGCTTTCCTGGGGGCTGTGTTCACCGCCTTCCAGTTCTGGGCCCTGATGCTGACCCTGGAGATCCTGGTGGCCGGCGCGAACTTGAGCATATGGCCGGTGATCGGCGTCATGCTGGTCTCTGTGGCGGGACGGACCGCCTGCTCCTACTGGTCCACCAATGCGGAGACAGAGACGGGCTACTTCATGGTGGCGGAAAAACGGGTCCATATCGGAGACCGGCTGCGCTACATCCCCATGGGCTACTTCAATGACAACTCCTTGGGCAACATTACCGCCGTAGTCACCACCACACTGGGAGATGTGGAGAATAACGCCGCCCGATGCCTGGTCAGCGTCATCGGCGGGTTCCTCAACACTCTGGCCATGAGTCTGGCAATCCTGCTTGTAGATTGGCGGCTCGGCCTGCTGGCTATCGGGGGGATTCTTGCCTATCTGCTGGTTGCGGAACTGAGCCAGCGGTCTCTGCTCAAGACAGGGCCTGCCCGCCAGCACGCCCAGATGAAGCTGGTGGAGGCAGTGCTGGAGTACATCCAGGGCATGAGTGTGGTAAAGGCTTACGGCCTGGATAAGGACAGCGGCCAGGCTGTGCAGAAAACCGTGGATGAAAGCTGTGAAAAGGCCCTGGGGCTGGAACACTCCGTAGCCCCCTGGATGGGCCTGCGGCAGATTACGGTGCGGGTGTTCGCCGTGGCGCTGGCTGTGTGCGCCCTGGTGCTCTATTCCAGCGGGAGCCTGCCTCTGACCCGGTGCCTGCTGATGCTTGTTGCCTCTTTCATGCTTTACGCGGAGCTGGAGAGCGCCGGCAATATGGCAGACAATCTCCAGATGCTGGGCGCCTCTATGGATAAGGCCAATTCCATCGACGATACGCCGGTGATGGACATTGACGGGGCGGAGCTCCGCCCGGAGGATGCCTCTGTCCGGTTTGAGGATGTCTCTTTTTCCTATGGGGAACGGACCATTCTGGATCATGTGAGCCTTACAGTCCCCGCCGGCAGCACCACCGCCGTGGTAGGTCCCTCCGGCGGCGGCAAGACCACTCTGTGCAATCTTATCGCCCGCTTCTGGGATGTCCAGGGCGGAAGGATCACCGTGGGCGGCCATGATGTGCGGGAGTACAAGCTGGACAGCCTGATGAAGAACATCTCCATGGTGTTCCAGTCGGTGTATCTTTTCAACGATACCGTGGAGAACAACATCAAGTTCGGCCGCCCGGACGCCACCCATGAGCAGGTGGTGGCCGCGGCCAAGGCCGCCTGCTGCCACGATTTTATCATGGCCCTGCCGGATGGCTACGACACGGTATTGGGAGAGGGCGGCGGTTCTCTCTCCGGGGGTGAGAAGCAGCGTATCTCCATCGCCCGGGCCATGCTCAAGGATGCGCCCATCGTAATTCTGGACGAGGCCACGGCCAGCGTAGACCCGGAGAACGAAGCGGAACTCCAGGCCGCGATCTCCTCTCTGACAAAGGGGAAAACCCTGATCCTGATCGCCCACCGGCTGAAAACGGTGCGCAATGCCGACCAGATCCTGGTCCTCAATGGCGGGCACATTGTCCAGCGGGGAACTCATGAGGAACTGATCGCCCAACCGGGCCTGTATGCCGACTTTGTTCATGTCCGGGCCAAGGCCAACAGTTGGAAGCTGGAGGCTTGATGCGGCGGCTTATCTGCCTGCCGGACTCCGTTGTATCATGGGCTGGGGAGGGACTTCTATGGAATTGAATTTTGAGGGGATCGCAGTCGGAGCGGCCTCTCTGCTGGTGATTGGAGCCTTTCATCCGCTGGTAATCTGGTGTGAATACCACTTTTCTCAAAAGATTTGGCCGCTGTTTCTCCTGTGCGGGCTGATCTGCCTGGGTTTGGCGCTGTTTGCACATGGGCTGCTCTCTATTCTTTTGGGACTTGTGGGCGTGGCTTTTCTTTGGAGCATCCGGGAACTGAAAGAACAGGCACGGCGGGTAGAGCGGGGATGGTTTCCCAAAAATCCCAAGCGAACTTAACACAGGAGCGCCGAGGTATATTTTTTACAGCGCGTCAGAGGAGGTGATGTGGTTGATGGAGTACAGCCAAGAGAAACGAGCCGGCTTGAATCATCTCCGCTTTGCGGACGAGGAGCTGATTAAAACCCAGGTTCTGCAGGGAGAGGCGGCTCAAACTATCATTCAGGGAGAGAATTGTTCTGTCTACAAGATGGAAAACGAGACTGGGGAGGGCGTCATTACCCGATACCCAGTGTTCCCCGGAATCGAATTGCTCTATGATGATATTCATATGTCCTGCGGAGTGGCGCACCGGGAGGACCCCCGGGCCGATCTGCTGGAGATCAATCACTGCCGGCTTGGCCGGTTTGAGTGTGAATTTTCAGATGGGAGCGCGGTCTATCTGGGAGAGGGTGATCTGGCAGTCAATGTCATGACCAACCGAACCCGCGAAACTTGGTTCCCCCTGTCCCACTACCACGGCATCACCATCGCGGTGGATATTCCGGTGGCGGACAGAGTGCTGCGTCAGGCATCGGAGGCGCTGGGTGAAGGGCTGTACTGCGACCTCTTCGCCATGCGGGACCGTCTGTGCGCCCGCAACTCCTGCTTCATCATGCGGGCCACTGAGTCCATTCAGCACATTTTCTCTGAACTTTACCATGCGCCGGAAAATCTGCGGGCGGGCTATTTCAAGCTCAAGGTGATGGAGCTGTTCCTCTTCCTCGGCTCCCCGGAGATCACGGCACACGGAGAAGAACGCCCGTATGTAGACCGGGCCCAGGTAGAACAAATCAAATCAGTCCGGCAGTATCTGGTAGAGCACCTGGATCGCCGCATTACCCTGCAAGAACTCTCCCAGACCTTTTCCTTTCCGCTGACCTCCATGAAAAAGTGCTTCAAGGAGGTATATGGGACCACCATCAATTCCTACCTGCAGTCTTACCGCATCCACACAGCGGCGGGGCTTCTGCGGGAAACGAAGCTGGATGTGACGGAGATTGCCGGCAAGGTGGGGTACCAGAACGCCAGTAAGTTTTCCGAGGTGTTCCGGCAGTACACAGGGCACACCCCAACGGAGTACCGAAAAACTTTTTGTCTTATAGGAGCAGACAGCGTCCTGCGGGAGTGGTGAAACAACAGAAAATCGTCTATAATGCCCTTGTACGTGAGGACATTTGCCAGAAAGCGCATCGAATTCGGTGCGCTTTTTCCTTGGCAGATGATTAGCAATAACTAACTTTTGGAGGTGATCTTATGGCACAGCGGACCAGACGCTATCTCATTCGGCGGGCTGTTGTCGTCCTGCTGACCTTGTTTGTGGTCACGCTTCTTTCTTTTCTGCTGATGCGCCTCTCTCCCATTGATCCGGCCACAGCGTATGTGAAGCGCAATTCTGCCGTCGTCACCCAGGAGCAGATCGACGAAGCACGCGTCATGCTGGGCCTGGACAAGCCGCTGCCAGTGCAGTATTTCGATTGGGTGGTGGACGCGCTCCACATGGACTTCGGTATTTCCCTGGGGACAGGAAACCCGGTGACGGAGGAATTGGCGAAAACGGTGCCGGTTACCCTGACGGTGGTGGCGTATTCCGCCGTAATCATGTCCCTTGGAGTCCTGGGGGTGGGGATGCTGGGGTATCTCTGGCGGCAGAAGGCCGGAGGCATGATCCTCTCATTCCTGACCATGATCGGCATTTCCGTGCCCGGCTTCTATCTGGGCACCGCTTTCATCGACCTGTTTGCGGTGCGGCTGGGCTGGATCAGCGTGTCGGGGAACAGTGGCTTTGCCCGCTACTTTCCGGTGGCGCTCTGCCTGTCGGTCCTGGGGATCTGCTTCTATGGGCAGATGCTGGTGGCCTCTTTGGAACGAGAAATGGAGCAGGACTATGCCATGTACTTACGGTGCCGCGGACTGAGGGAAGGGCGCATCCTTCTGTTTCACGCATTCCCCCACGCCGTGGTGGACCTCTTACCCAGCTTCGCCCAGATGCTGGGGCTGTGCCTTGCCAATGCAGCCATTGTAGAGCGGGTGTTCTCCCTGTCCGGGCTGGGCTACCTGATCATTGACGCGGTGGTAAAGCGGGATTCGCCGGTGATCCACGCCGCAGTTCTGGTGTTGGCGCTGACACTGGTGCTTTTGGACACAGCGGCGGAGCTTTTACAATATGGCCTGAGAAGCGATATGCGGGCCGTGGGAGGCCGGGCATGAGAAAACATTCTTTTGTGGCAAAGGCTGGGCTGATTCTGCCGCTTCTGGTGCTCTGCGTCTGTGCTTTTGGATTCCTGCTCGCCCCCAATGATTCCGATCTGGTGGATTTGACCAAGAAATTTCTATCCCCCTGTTCGGAGTTCCCTCTCGGCACGGACAACCTGGGGCGCTGTGTACTGTCCCGCCTGCTCTATGGCGGACGGACCACACTGGGGATCGTCCTGGTGGGCTCCGTTACAGTCTCTGTGTTGGGAACGCTGGCCGGCCTGCTCATGGGCGGCGGAAAGAATGGCAAAAACCTGATTTTGGAGGGCGTACTGAATGCGGTCACCGCAATCCCGCCCATCGCTTACCTGATCATTTTTATTGCCGCCTGGGGCAACAGCGTGTTCACTATGGTAGTGGCGGTGTCCGCTTCCCTGATGCTGCGGGTTATCAAGCTGGTTCAGACACGGACTGGGATCGAACAGGGGAAAGCCTATGTGATGTGTGCGGTGGCCTCCGGTGCAAGGCCGCGCCGCATCCTGTTTGTCCATATCCTCCCGAATCTGGTCTGGGATGTCCTTCATTTTATCTGCCTCTCCTGCGCGGATATGACGCTGTCCATTGTCAGCTTTTCATTCATTGGCTTGGGTATGGGCGACAATGTAGTAGACTGGGGCAGCATGGTGTCGGAGACGCACCACTATCTGCTCTCTTATCCCGGCCTCACGCTGTACCCGGTTTTGATGATCGTGGTGTGTACCATGGCATTCCATACGCTGGGGCGCTGGATCGAAAGGAGGGTGTCTGCTCGTGCTTGAGGTACAAAACTTATCTGTAACGGCCCGGAACGGCGCCCAGCTTTTGAAGCAGATCTCTTTTCAAATCGAGACCGGAGAGGTTGTTGGCCTGACCGGGCAGAGCGGAGCAGGCAAGACCACGCTGCTCAAGGCCCTGCTTGGCATTTTAAGTGGCGGTTGCCAGGTCAGCGGCGGTACGATTCAGGTGGACGGACAATCGCTATGGGCCCTGTCCCCACGGAAACGCCGGGAACTGTGTGGAACGACCCTGGGCTTTATCCCACAAAACCCAATGACTGCCTTTGACCCCAGGCTCAAGCTGGGGCGGCAGATGGAGGAGACCCTGCGGTTGAGGACAGGCGTCTCCGGGAAAACGGCGTTGGAGCGGGCGGAAACGCTTTTGGCGGATTTGGGATTGTCCCAGCCCCGGCGGGTGCTCGACAGCTACCCTGCCCAGCTCTCTGGCGGGATGCTGCAACGGGCGGCGACCGCCCTGCTACTGGCCCTGCATCCCAGATACATTTTAGCCGATGAGCCCACCTCCGCGCTGGACGCGGAAAATCGGACGCTTTTGCTGGAGCTTCTGGAACAGCAGCGGGAAAGCGCCGGCATCTTGTTTATCTCCCACGATGTTGCCGCACTCCGCGCTCTCTGCGGGACGGTCTATGTGATGGAGCACGGGATGCTGACCGAACAGGGGACGATGCAAGAACTTTTGGAACACCCAAAGCAGGCGTGGACCAAGGAATATGCCGCGACAAACCGCCCGGTGAACAGGGAGGGATGGACATGGACGGACTGATTGCCGAGCACATCAGCAAAACCTACGCCGGCGCGCATGGACTCTCCTTTGCTGCGCTCCGGGATGTGTCCCTTCATCTGGAGCCCGGTTCCTTCACCTCCCTGGTGGGAGAGTCCGGCTCTGGGAAAAGTACCCTGGCCCGCCTGTTGGTCGGCATGGAGCCACCGGATCAGGGGACGATCTCCCTGGATGGAGAGGACACCTCCGGCTGGAACGCCGAGAATTGGAGAAAGCGGCGTACAAAACTCCAGGCGGTTTTCCAGGACGCCAGCGGGACGCTGAATCCCATGCGTTCTGTCCGTAGCAATGTGGAGGAGGCGATGGTCAATCTCACTTCTCTCTCAAAGCAGCAGCGCCGGGAGCGCATCGGTGAACTCATGGAGCTGACCCACATGGAGGAGCGGCTTTTGGATGTCCCCGCCCGGCAGTTATCCGGCGGGGAGCAGCGGCGGCTCTCCCTGGTGCGGGCCATGTCCATCCGCCCCAAGTATCTCATTCTGGATGAAGTGCTCAGTGGTTTGGATTTGATCTCCGCCGATGCCGTCATGCGTGTCCTGGAACAATACCATCGGGAGTTCGACTGTGCTTTTTTGCTTATTACCCACGATATGGACAGCGCCTACCGCCTGTCCGACACCATTCTCACGATGCAAGCCGGACAGATTGTCCGTGTTGGCATAAAACAATAACGAAAGGAAGAAACCCATGAAAAAGAGATTGCTTTCTCTTGCCCTGTGCGGCGCACTGCTCTGCGGCGCACTGGCAGGCTGCGGTGGAAATGAGACGCCCTCCACCTCGCAGGAACCGTCCTCCAGCCAGACGGCGGAGGAGCCCAAGATCCTGACCACTGCGGTCAGCGCGGAGCTGAACACCCTCTACCCCCTCAACATGGATGTGCAGAATAACATCGGCACAAAACTCTGCTATGAGGGCCTTGTCAACTATGAGAACGGGGAGATCGTCCCCTGCCTGGCGGAGAGTTGGGAGTTTTCTGATGGTGGGAAGGCGCTGACCTTCCACCTGAAAGAAGGAGTTACTTTCCACGACGGAACGCCGTTCAATGCGGAGGCGGTCAAGACAGACTTTGAATTTGCGCACCCCAATCCCAATTTCAGTAACATCTCCGCCGTTGCCAATGTGGAGAGCATTGAGGTTGTGGACGAGTACACGGTGACATTCCACTATCCCAATCCCTACTTCGCCTATCTGATGGACTTCTGCTATCCGGAAACCATGGTCCTGGTATCTCCCGCCGTACTGGAGGAGGGGAACTACCAGTCCATGAATGGTGTGGTAGGCACCGGCCCCTATGTGTATGAAGAAATCGTGGACGGCGACTATGTCCGCTTTGTCCGCAATGAGAACTACTGGGGAGAACAGCCCTACTATGATGAAGTCATTGTCAAGTACATTCCCGACGCCTCCGCCCGGCTTCAGGCGCTCCAGAGCGGTGAGATCGACCTGATTTACGGCAGCGCGCTTCTGACTTGGGATGACTATCAGCAGGCTACCTCCCTCCCCAATATCGCCGGCGCTGTGGCGGAGAGCGACTCCAAGACCCGTAACCTGGTGCTCAACGCCTCCGGCGTTCTGTCCGATTTGAGGGTGCGCGAGGCTGTGGCTTACGCCATCGACAAGGAGACCCTCTCCGAAGGGCTGACCTATGGCGAGGAAACTCCCGCCGACCACCTGTTCCCCGACGGCATCCCCTATACGGATGTGGAACTGAATGTGGTCCGCACCTACGACCCTGAAAAAGCCAATGCGCTCCTGGATGAAGCAGGGTGGGTACTGAATGAGTCCACCGGTATTCGGGAAAAGGATGGGAAGGCACTGTCTTTGAAGTACACCTATGACTCCGGGGACGCGCTGAATAAGTCCCTGGCTACGGCGGTCAAGAGCCAGCTGGCGGCGGTAGGGATCAATGTGGAGACGGAAGGCCAGGAGATGATGACCTGGTGGCAGGAGGGCGTTGCCGGAAACTATGACCTCATCATGTGGAACACCGAGCAGCCCTATACCAGTCCTCACAACTACTTCATTCCCATGCTGTCCCGCTCTCCCCATGTGCCCAGTCTCCCCGCTGTGGAAGGCAACGACGAGTTCCTGGCTCTGATTGAGGAGTTCCAGACTACGGATGACAGTGCCAGGGTTCAGGAGATTTTCGATGAACTGCTGAACTTCGACAACGACAATGTATTGGATCTGCCCCTGCTGTTTGTCAAGGATATGATCGTCTACAACACTGACAAAATCGCAGGCTATGATTTTTCCAGCACGCCCATGTTCTTTGATGTGCGGCTGATCCAGCCGGCGGAGTGATGGACTAACAGAATATGAGACAAGGAGCCGGCCTGCTAAGACCGGCTCCTTGTCAAAGGGTGTGTTTCCAAAGGAAAGGGGGCGGATTTGTTTGGCGTTGCACCAGTCCGGCGAGGACTACCTGGAAGCTATATTGATGCTCCAGAAAGAGAAAGGCATAGTGCGCTCCATAGATGTCGCACAACACATGGGGGTCTCCAAGCCCAGCGTGTGCCATGCGGTGACAACCTTGAAAAAAGGCGGCTTTCTGACGATGGACGAGGACTTTTCCCTGCACCTGACGGATGTGGGCCAAGAGGTAGCGGAGCAGACCTACGAAAAACACTGCTTCTTTACCCGCTTGTTGACGGAAGCAGGTGTCGATCCAAAAACAGCGGAACGGGATGCCTGCCGCATGGAGCATATGATCAGCGAGAGTAGCTTTCGGCATCTGAAGCAGAGTATGGACAAAAAGAAATAGTCGCGGGAGGTGAAGCTGTTGACGGGGGTAGCTGTACTGCAATATGGGAATTTGCGTATTGATCCAAACCAACGCAGGGTCTATGTAAATGAACAAGTTGTGGAGTTGACTACAATGGAGTTCAACATTTTATATTATCTGGCTTTACACCCCGGCTGGACCTTTACCCGGGAGCAGCTTTACCAATATGCAATGTCTGATGACTTTGCTTCCGGCCTCGAAAGCGTCACCAGCCGGATCTACAAGATACGGA
>OLSK01001430.1_pt1 | contig 17790 bp, 17 predicted proteins | sample 1672781 | NCBI WGS metagenome assembly OLSK01 (sample SAMEA3136723, study PRJEB25190) | human gut metagenome | biome: human gut; feature: human-associated habitat; material: faeces | place: Austria | collected 2013 | reverse complement strand
ACTCGCTCAAGTCCGAGGGCCAGTCGCATATGGAGGACCTTGCCAACAAGATCGTCCCGTGGAACTTCCTGCTCGCGGGCCTGGTCGCTCTCACCACGCGTAGCCTCATCAAGACCTCAGCGGCACTGATGGTCGACTACTCGTGCGCACTCAAGCTCACGGGTTCCGTCGCCGTTATGACTGCCATGAGCGACGCCGCCAAGATGGGCGTGATGGTCAAGGGCGCCAAGTACTTTGAGTCGTTTGCCAAGGCCGACACCATTGTGTTTGATAAGACCGGCACGCTCACCGAGGCACAGCCGCGTCTAGCTTGCGTGCTCACGACCGACGGCTGGAGCGAGGACGAGGTCCTGCGCCTTTCTGCCTGCCTGGAGGAGCATTTCCCGCATCCGGTGGCACGTGCCGTGGTCAATGCGGCACGCGAGCGCGGGCTCGAGCACCGCGAGCGCCATGCCGCCGTCGAGTACATCGTGGCGCACGGCATCGCTTCGTCCATCGAAGGGCGTCGCGCGATTATCGGCTCGGCGCACTTTGTGTTTGAGGACGAGGGCGCGCAGCTCGAGTCCGACATTAAGGAGCAGATCGAGTCCCAGATGCAGGGCCTGTCGCCGCTGTATCTGGCGGTCGACGGCACGGTCGTCGGCGTGCTCGGTATCGAGGATCCGCTCAAGGCCGGGGTCCGTGAGGCCATCGCCGACCTGCACGCGTTGGGCGTTAAGCACGTGGTCATGCTCACGGGCGACTCGGAGCGCACGGCCGAGCGCATTGCGCGCGAGGCGGGGGTCGACGAGTTTAAGGCCGAGCTGCTGCCCGAGGACAAGTACGCGTATGTGGAGCGCATTAAGAGCGAGGGGTGCCACGTTGCCATGGTGGGCGACGGCGTCAACGATTCGCCGGCGCTCGGTTTGGCCGACGTGGGGCTGGCAATGGGCGGCGGAAGCGACATCGCCAAGGAGGTCGCCGATATCATCCTGACCGACACGGATCTCGCCGCAATCGTGCGCCTGCGCCGCATGAGCCAGGGGCTTATCGACCGTCTGACGAGTTCGTATTCCAAGGTGATGCTCACGAACTCGGCGCTTTTGGCATTGGGTATTACTGGCATGATCACTCCGCAGACGTCGTCACTGCTGCACAACGGCTCAACGATCGCCTACAGCCTGGGCAACGCAAAGGCGTACCTGCGTTAGCAGGCGTGTTCGCCCACGTTATCTGGCCTGCGCCCGGACGGCATCGGTGTTGTCCGGGCGCAGGCCTTTTGCATTTGATTATTTGCTAGCTTCTCTATATAGTGTTGCTAGCGGTGCTAGCAATTGAAGGGAGCGGGATCAACGTGGGTGCTGTTAGCGGCATGGCGCAGGTGAACGTTCGCGTAGATCGCCAGGTCAAGGATCATGCGGAGGAAGCGCTGCGGCTTTCGGGCAGATCACTGCCCGAGCTTATCAAAAAGGTCGTGGCCAAGGTCGCACAGGGTGGCGGGCAGTGTGAGGAAGTACTGTCTGCCGTTGATGGCCGGCAGCAGGCCGTCGCGTCCGATACTCCGTTCGCCGCATCGTGGGCGGCGGCGGATCAGCTTTACGCGGACCTGGGCATTGCTACGTCGCCCGTATCCGACGATCGCGATTGGGACACAATCTATTCCGAAGCCATGGACGAGCGCTATCGCCAAAAGGGGATGATCCTGTGAGCGGGGCTCCCCTCAAAATAATGGTGGACGCCAACGTATGGGTTGATTCGTTTTGCGTCGACCATGCCGAGTCGCTTGCCGCGCGTGCGTTTATTGGGCAGGCGACGGAGACGGGGGCGTTGCTGTTCTTCCCGGTGCATATCGCTAAGGACGTGCTGTACGTTGTCCAACACGAGCTGAAGCGCAGCGTTCTTGCCAGCGGGGGAGCGCTCGACGAGGCATCTGCCCGTGCAATTGGCGATGCGGCGTTGGCGTTTGTTCGGAATATGACCGAAAACGCCACGGCCGTGGGTGCAGATGCGTCGGACCTTTGGCTGGCCGACAAATACTTAGCGCTCCATCGCGATTACGAGGACAACTTGGTGCTCGCCGCGTGCAAGCGCGCACAGGTCGATTACTTGGTGACCAACGATCTCAAGCTGCTCGAACATGCCGATCTTGCAGCGAAGACACCTCGTCAAATGATGCCGATTCTTGCTTTGGCCGAACGCGGCGGCGCGGCTATCGGTTGACGCGAACTGTTTGCGGGCCTCTTGGACGACGATGCGCCAAGGGGCCCGCGTCTGCTATTTACAAAAGCTCGGCCTTAATGGCGGGACTTTCTGCGAGCTTTTCGGCTGCCTTTTCGTCGGAATCGTTTAGCGCTGCCAGGCTGCGGTAGACCCACTCGTTGACCTGGGTGTTTTTGACGCCTGCGGTCTGCATAAGGGCGTCTACCTCGCGGATTGCTGCGAGCAGATCGGCTTTGGGGCCCGCGAGCTCGACCTCGATGCCGTGGTAGGCGGCCACGCCGCGGTTCTCACTCACGTGGTCGATAAAGCCCCCGACGGTCTCAAGCTGCTGGGCGAGAGCCGCATCATCGTCAGCGTCCAGCGCGACGAGTGCGTTCGATACCGTGAGGGCGGGATGTCCGCAGGGGACAAAGCCCTCGATGACATCCATAGCTTCGGTAATGGTTGAGCCCAGGCCTGCGAGGGCATTGACGAGTTGCTGTTTGGTATCCATAACGGTCCTTTCGATGGGTCAATTTTGCTTGGCGAAAATATACGTGACGCGATCGGTAGCAAAAGTGCGAAGTGCGGCGCACATTGGGGTCTTCACAGCTCGTGCATAGAACAGCTGCCTGCCTTTAGAACGTGGTAAGATAACTATCCACGAGCGGGGTTCACCCCGCGTGTTCCTTGAAAAGTCGACGGGTGTTGGGCGCTCGTGTCCAATGCCATCCAGACTTTCCCGACATTCGGGGGCGACTGGTTTCGACACGATAGCTCTGAGAGAGGAAGCAAGCCGAGGTCTCCTCGCCTCGTTAAACAGGGGTACCGTCAAATTGAATTGACAACAACTCTTCTTTTGAGCCTATGGCTCTCGCTGCTTAGTTTATAGCGGCGCGTCAACCCGGTGATTTCCCCGACACCGGCGCGACGTCATGTTAGGGGAATGCTCCTGCGCACGTAATCGGTATGGCGCAGGCTAAGACCGAACCGGTTAGGACGCCGCGAGCGTGTCGCTGCGCGCAAAGCGTCCGAGACAAAACCAGCGACTGAGCTTGGAGATGCCAATCAGGGGGCTTTCGTGGACCGGAGTTCGATTCTCCGCGCCTCCACCAATAGTTACAAGCAGGTAGGTAAACGCATCTACCTGCTTTTTTATTACATATAGATACCGCGGAGAATCGAACTCTGTGCAGGGCGCGGGCGTAAAGAAAACGTCGCGGCAGCGCAGAGTGGGACGCGCTTTCCCAATGGCGGCCCAGGCGGAAAATCCATCCCGGAATCCGCGCTCAGACTGGGACGTAGTTTCCGGATGACACATCAAGCGGAAACCGCATCCCGGAATTTAAGCTCGAAATGGGATTCATTTTCCTGATGACGGGCTCAGCGGAAAATGCGACCCGGAATTTGCTCTGAGAACGGGACACGCTTTCCCGCCGACCGCCCCGCCCTCCTCAACTCCAAAACTCATGCGCCCTCCATCTCAAAACTGGGTAGAAGAAGGCCAAAACGCAATCGCAGGAGGTCAAAATGACTGCAGAAGATAAGGCAAAGAACGCCGGCAAGGTCGCGCTCGTTTTGGAGGGCGGCAGCTTCCGCGGGCAATTTACCGCAGGCGTGCTCGACGTTCTCATGGAGGCCGGTGTCGAAATCCCGGCTGTCTACGGTGTATCGGCCGGCGCCCTCAACGGCGTGAACTATAAGTCGCACCAGATCGGCCGTGCCAACCGCATCAACCTGGCTTTCTGCAACGACAGCCGCTTTATGGGCGCCGCATCGTTTGCATCCACGGGCTCTATTGTGGGTTACGACTTTATCTTCAACGATGTCCAGGACCGCCTGGATCCCTTTGACAACGAGACGTTCGACGCGAGCCCCATCGAGATGTATGCCGTTGCGACGGACATGCTGTTTGGAACCGCCACGTACCTTCCGGTCAAAAGCGCCGTACTTGACCTCGATGCCGTGCGCGCATCGACGTCGCTGCCGCTGGTGACGCCGCCGGTCGAGATTGACGGGCACAAATACGTCGACGGTGGCGTAGCCGATTCGATCCCCATCGAGCATGTGCTGGAGGAGGCGGGCTTCGACCGTGCGGTCGTCATCGTCACGCAGGACCGCTCGTACGAGAAAAAGCCTTACGAGTTTATGCCTGCCGCGCGCGCCCGCTATGCCGACTACCCCTATCTGCTCGAGGGAATCGAGACGCGCCACGACCGCTACAACATACAACGCATGCACCTGTGGAAGTATGAGCGCGAGGGCCGTGCGTTGGTCGTCGCTCCGCAAAAGCCGGTCGAGGTCGGCCATGTCGAGCACGATCCGGCAAAGCTATTGGACCTGTATATCCAGGGCCGCCAGGAGGCAAAGCGCCTGCTCGCGGAAATCCAAGAGTTCGTTGAGCGCTAGCGACGGCGAACCCTCAAAAAATGACAACAGCTAAAGAGCTGGAAAATCACGGCTCGTGGATGACATGTGCAGAAACTCTGGTCGGAGCCAAAATACCTGTTGACTCGTACGGCGAGCGGGGTAATATGGACGGGTTACTTGCAGAGCCCCGTGAATCTCTGTAACAACACGTACTGTACATGGAGGAGTCTAAGTGATTTCGAAATCGACTCACTACGCCAAGCAGGGCGAGGTCCAGCGCAACTGGGTTCTCGTCGACGCCGATGGTGCTGTCCTGGGCCGTCTTGCCACCCAGATCGCAATGATCCTGCGCGGTAAGAACAAGCCCCAGTTCACGCCTAACAGCGACTGCGGCGACTTCGTTGTCGTCATCAACGCCGATAAGGTCCAGCTTACCGGTAACAAGGCCGACACGAAGACCTATTATCGCCACAGTGGCTACAACGGCGGCCTCAAGGCTGAGAGCTTCCGCCAGGCTATGGAGAAGCACCCGGAGAAGGTCATTGAGCGCGCCGTTCGCGGTATGCTGCCCAAGACCACCCTCGGCCGTGCCCAGATGACCAAGCTTAAGGTCTACGCTGGTGCCGAGCATCCGCATGCTGCCCAGAACCCCACGAAGATTGAGCTGGAGGCTTAAAGATGGCTGAGAACACCGTTGTCTACCAGGGTACCGGCCGTCGTAAGAACGCCGTCGCCCGCGTCCGTCTCGTCCCCGGCACCGGCAAGGTGACCGTCAACGGTCGCGATGGCAAGGAGTACTTCGGCCGCGAGGCGCTGTTCAACTACGCGATGACCCCCTTCAAGGTGACCGACACCGCCGGTCAGTTCGACGTTATCGCTCTGTGCGATGGCGGCGGCATCTCCGGTCAGTCCGGCGCTCTGCGCCTGGGCATCGCTCGCGCTCTTCTGAACGCTGGCGACTACCGTGCTGACCTCAAGAAGGCCGGTTTCCTTACGCGCGATGCTCGCGTGGTCGAGCGCAAGAAGTACGGCCTCAAGAAGGCCCGCCGCGCTCCCCAGTTCTCCAAGCGCTAAGGTTTTATCTCCTTTCGAGATACAATGTACAAGCGGGGCCTGCCGATTCCTCGGCGGGTCCCGCTTTTCTTTTTCGACTAGGGTGGGCGGTTGCATATCGCCTGCTAGGGAAGGAGCGATCCTATGCCCCAGAACATCTTCGGTACCGACGGCGTCCGTGGCGTCGCCAATGCCGACCTCTCGTGCGACCTCGCGTTTCGCCTGGGCCGCGCGGCGACCAAGTTCCTTGGTCCGGACATCTGCATCGGCCGTGACACGCGCCTTTCGGGCACCATGCTCGAGAGCGCTCTGACCGCCGGCATTATGGCCGAGGGCGGCCGCCCGCATTGCTGCGGCGTTATCCCCACGCCCGCCGTGGCGCTGCTCACCGTCCAAAACGAGCTCGATGGTGGCATTGTCATCTCCGCTTCGCACAATCCGCCGGAGTTCAACGGCATCAAGTTCTTTAGCCGCAAGGGCATGAAGCTTCCCGATGCTGTCGAGGAAGAGATCAGCGCCTGGGTCATGTCCGAGGAAGCCATGGCTGCCGACACGCTGCCGACCGGTGCCGGCGTGGGCCACATTATCAAGATGAAGGACGCCCGCAAGGCATATGTCGACCATGCCATCGATACGCTTGATGGCCTGAGGCTCGACGGCCTGGTCGTTGCCGTCGACTGCGGTCACGGTGCCTCCTGCCAGACTACGCCCGCCGCGCTGCAGCGCTTGGGTGCCACGGTGCACGCCATCAACACCGATTACTGCGGCACTGACATTAACGTTGAGTGCGGCTCTACGCACCTCGAGCCCCTGCGCGAGCTCGTGCTGCGCACCCATGCCGATATCGGCTTGGCCCACGACGGCGACGCCGACCGCGTGCTGTTCGTGGACAGCGAGGGCAATGAGATCGACGGTGACTACATCCTGGCTATCTGCGGTTCTGACCTTGCCGCTCGCGGCAAGCTCGCCAACTCCGAGATCGTCTCGACCGTCATGTGCAACCTGGGCTTCTCCATCGCTATGAAGGAGCAGGGCTTCGAGATGGTTCAGACCGCCGTGGGCGACCGCTACGTTCTGGAGCGCATGCTCGCGGACGGCGCCGTCATCGGCGGCGAACAGTCCGGCCACATCATCTTCCTGGAGCACAACACCACCGGTGACGGTCTGGTGACGGCTCTGCAGCTGCTGGCCGTGCTCAAGCGCACCGGTCGTACCCTCACCGATCTTGCCGGCATCATGAAGAAGTACCCGCAGGTACTCGTCAACGTGCATTCCGACAACAAGGCTGGTCTGGACGATTGTCAGCCCATTTGGGACGCCGTTGCTGCTGCCGAGAAGGAGCTTGACGGCCGCGGCCGCATTCTGGTGCGCCCGAGTGGTACCGAGCCGCTGGTCCGCGTGATGGCCGAGGCCGAGACGCATGAGCTGACCCAGCGCGTTGTCGACGACATCGTCGAGGTTGTCAAGCGCGAACTTCCCTAATGGTCAAAAACGGGTGCCAAGTGGTAAACTGTTAAGGTTATTTTGATTGATCGGTATGTCCGAGGGGGAGCATGTTCACTAAAGTCCTAAGGTCTTTTGGTATGCGTGGTCGAGTCCTTACGTTGGATGCTCCCATCTCGGGTGACGTCATTCCGCTCTCCGAGGTAAACGATCAGACGTTTGCTACTGGCCTTTTGGGCCAGGGCGATTCAGCCCACCGGAACGCGCGTGATCGCGCCGGCTGATGCCAAGGTCGAGGCTATTTTTCCCACGGGACACGCCGTTGCGCTTAACACGGTCGATGGCTTGGACGTGCTCATCCACGTTGGCCTGGACACTGTTCAGCTCGAGGGCAAGCACTTTACCGTACATGCGCAAGTGGGTGACATCGTCCATAAGGGCGATGTACTCATTGAATTCGATCGCGAGGCAATTGCTGCCGAGGGCTACGATGTGACGGTTCCCATCTTGGTATGCAACTCCGTTGAGTTCTCGAGCATCAAGGGCTCCGTTGGCGTGCATGTCGAAGAGATGGACCAGCTCATCGTTGCTCGCGAGCGCTAGCAAGTGCACGTGGCCATTAGCCTACAATTCAAACACGTTTACGGAGGGCGCCCTTGAAAGAGGACGCCCTCAGTGGCAAGATGGGATTTGTCCGAAGCTAAAAGGCTTTGGGTCACCGTGGACGGGCAGGGGCCTCGACGCGGTTAGACACGAGACACATACATTACGCGACCTCGCCCTGGTGGCCGCACACGTTGGTTGCGGCCGACGCGGGCCGCGGGCAAGTGCTTGTAAGGGAGCCTTGCCTCTCTTGTACGAGAAAGGACGCGTAATGAAGATCATTAAAGCTAAAGACTACGAGGATATGAGCCGCAAGGCCGCTAATATCATCTCGGCCCAGGTTATCCTCAAGCCCGACTGTGTGCTGGGTCTTGCCACCGGCTCCACCCCGATCGGTGCCTACAAGCAGCTCGCTGCTTGGTACAAGAAGGGCGACGTCGACTTTGCCGAGGTCAGCACCTACAACCTGGACGAGTATCGCGGCCTTTCGCACGACGATCCCCAGAGCTATCACTACTTCATGCGTGAGAACTTCTTCGATCACATCAACATCGACCTGAACAACACGCATGTGCCCGACGGTTCCAACCCCGACGCCGCCGCTGCCTGCTCTGAGTACGACAAGATTGTCGCCGACGCCGGTTATCCGGATCTGCAGCTGCTCGGCATTGGCAACAACGGCCATATTGGCTTCAACGAGCCCGATGACCACTTCTCCAAGGGCACGCACTGCGTCGACCTCACCGAGAGCACCATTCAGGCCAACAGCCGCCTGTTCGACAGCATCGACGATGTTCCCCGTCAGGCCTACACCATGGGTACCCAGACCATCATGTATGCCCGCATGATCCTGGTTGTCGCTAACGGCGAGGCCAAGGCTCAGGCCGTGCACGATATGTGCTATGGTCCGGTTACGCCCAAGTGCCCGGCTTCGATCCTGCAGCTGCACACCAACTGCGTTGTCGTTGCCGACGAGGCCGCCCTTTCGCTCTGCGAGTAGCGCGAATCCTGCAGCTCGACATAGCCTTGCCTAAGGCCTCCGCTTTGCGGGGGCCTTTTTGCTATCCCTTTTTGCCCACTTGACCAAAAACTTGCCGCAAGCTTGACGAATGCCGGATGTCCAACAGCTTGATTCATTCTTTACCAGATTCTATGCAAAAATGCCACTAAAAGGTCGTAGACGGTAGCGGGTGCTAGGCGAATTGAATGACATGGCTGAACCTTGTTCATCTGCGTTACACTGCCGCTTAGATGGGACAAGCTGACAAGCTCATTTACCTGCTTAAAGACCGATTAGTCGGGGGATTAATAACAATCGGCCCTCGCTGTACAAAAACTTGCCGCTTGCGTACCAAAAGACAACCTAAAACACAAGGTCGCTCTATTCATAGCGCGGCTTGTATGGTCTTGCGGCTACAGTGTCCATACGGTCGAGTTGAGGAGCGGGCATGGTAAACGATTTGAGCGGTATAGACGACCTCGAGCTGATGCCGTTAGGCGGAGGCTATATGGTGCGACGCGAACGCTTGATGAATGAGCTTATCGCCAAGGGCCGAAAGGCCGGCATCGTGGTTCTTTATGCGCCCGACGGGTTTGGGAAGACCTCGGTGTTGCTGCAGTACACCCATGAGGTTAAATGCGACCCGACGCGAGGCCCCGTGCGGATTATCGAGGCCGATCGCGCCACTGGGCGCGAGGTGTTCATGCAGCTCGAGGTGGTTACCGAAGAACTCAAAGACAAACCGCACTCCCTTATCGCGATTGATAATGTGCCAAACCTCGATCAGCACGATACCGAAGACCTCATCGACAGGATTCGCGGCCTGCGCGCTATGGGGGTAGGGGTCTTTATTTCCTGCCGTCCTTCAAATCGTCAGCTGATTCATGGGCTGGGCGATTCGGTTAAGATCAATGCGCAGATGCTCAAGGTGCATGCCTATGAGTATTCGGCGTGGGCATCGGCGTTTTCGATCAGCACATCGCTCGACTTTTATCAGCTCACGCAGGGCGTGCCCGAGCTCGTTTCGGCATTGCAGACGGGTCTGTATGGCCAAGGCGACGTAGCCGGCCTGCTCGAAAACGAGATTGTCAACGTATATGGCGCGGCACTTGTCGATCTGGCTTCGCTCGAAAATAACGCGCTGTTTTGCGTGGCATGTCTCATGGTTTTGATGGGCGAGGGCAATATAGCAGAACTCGAGGCTTGTGGGGTGAGGCTGTCGATGGTCGACCAGTCCTACTTTGTACGCGACTACCCGATCTTTGGCTTGGATCCCGCCGAGCGGAGTTTTACGTGTCTGGGCACGGAGGATAACGGACGCTTGCGTTTGCGTAAGTTGGTGGCCGAGGTTCGCCCCGAACTTGTTCCGAGGGCGGCCCGGATTTTGCTTAAGGCGGGCCGATGCGATGCGGCGATGGGCCTGGCGGACGCCTTTTTGGACCGTGAGGCGGTCCTTGAACTTACTGGGCAGTATGGGGTCGATCTGGCTCTGACGGGGCACGGGGCCGATATCTGCCGAGCAGCGCTGGGCACGATCGATGCTGACGATCCGGCTCCAGAGCCAACGCCTGCCGAGGCACTCGGCGTATATCTGGCAGCGGTCAGCGTGTCCAATACAAAGCTCGCCCGCTATATGGCATCGGTCATCGAGCGCGGGGGCGAACGGGCGGCCTGCGAAATAGACCCTGTCTCATGGAGGGTGGCCCAGACACTGACGGCTGTTTGCTATGGGGACAACGGGCTTGGGCTTCCTACGAACCTGGCCGTGCCAGAAATCGAGACATCCCATACCGCACTCGATATGTTGTCTGCGCATATCGAGGTCAAGCGCTGCCTGACCGAGCGGGGAGATGACGGCGGCGTTCTACAGCAGCTCAAAACGAGCAAGGCCTACGACTGCGAGCTCGATATCGCGGGGATTGTTATACGGGCCGATAGCATGCTGGTGGAGCTCTTTGACGGGTCGTTTGCGGGAACCGACGAGCGCGACGACGAGATGGCGCTGGTGCGGGAGGCGCTCGACGTACGTGGGCTTAAGGCGATGGCTATCTGGGTGCGCATGGTGTTGGCGGCACGGCGGCTCCTTTCCGGCTTGCCGGTAACCGACGACGCGGCGTTCAACGAGCTCGATCGTTTTGCCGTGCGCATGCGCGACAACCAGATTCAGCTGTTTGGTCTGTTGCTAGAAGGCTGGCAGTCGCTGGCAGAGGGACGGCCGGTTAATGCAAAGTTCCGTGCGGTCCAAGTGCTCAAACTTGCCGAGGAGTCGATTGCGTACATGCGCGATAACGCATTGCTGCTGGAGCGCGCGGCATATCTGCGTAACACCTCGATGGTTTCGGTACGCGAGGAAGCGGAGTTGCTCGATATAAGCCAGACGCAGGTTGGTGGAGCGGAGGCCTGGATGGTGGCGCTGCATTTGGCCTGTGCAGGCCGAGACAGCGACCTTGCGGCCTGGATGTCCATGAATCGTGCGGGGATTCTAGAACCATCGTATCGGCTCTTTGCGCGCCTTGCCATGCATTGTCTGGGCGAGCCGGCGGGCAGGATACGCAAGAAGCTTCCCGTGCGCGAGCTGTCGCGGTACTCGCTGCGCGACGATTTGGAAGGGGAGGGCGAGCGCCTGTTCCAGGCCGGCGAGGTTGAAGCCGTTGATACCATCGACCATATCGAGATTCGCATGTTTGGTGCGTTTCGCGCCGAGCGCGACGGGTTTCCCATCACGGACAAAATGTGGCGCCGCAAGAAGGCGGCGACACTTGCCGAGCGGCTTGCGCTGGGCATGGATGCGCTCGTCGATCGTGAGACGCTGGCCATGGAGCTGTGGCCCCATGCCGAGTTCAATAGCGCCCGCAACAACCTGTACTCGACGATATCGCGCTTGCGGTCGGCTTTGGGCCCGACGCCAGATGGCAAGTCGTGTGTGCTCATCCAAAATGAATGCATCGGACTCAACGGCGACTACGTCAAGACCGATGTACGGTTGTTTGACCAGATAAGCCGCGAGGTTTTGGGAAATCGCACGGGTGCGCGCGGGCCCCATTTAGTTGAGCTGTGTCTTAAGATTGAGCAGCTTTATGCCGGACCGCTGTATGTTCCCAATGGCTGTAATCCCACCTACTTTTTGCGTATGAGACGCATTATGCAGTCAAAGTACATCGATTGCATGATTAAGGGGGCAAATGCCGCTCTAGAAGAAAACGACCTGCAGTCGGCGATTTGGCTGGCGGAGTCGGGGCTTCGGCAGGAAACGGCGCGTGAGGATATGGTGCGCTGCGCCATGCGCGTCTACAGTGCGGCGGGGCGGCGGCGCGATATCGTCGAGCTGTACAGTGGGCATATGCACCATCTGAGGGAGCAGGTCAATGGCGTGCCCGAGCCCGAGACGCGGCGTCTATACGAGCGCTTGGTGGAGGGGCGGCTCAATCGCGTGCTGGTCGAGCGATAAAAAACGGGCGCCCGAAGTATTCGGGCACCCGTAAGCTTGCTATGTGTTGGCTCGCCGGATCATTGGCTCTTAGACGAGCTTGATCTTCTCGATGTCCTTGCGCGAAGACTCGCGATACAGCGAGAACTTGCGGCCGATGACCTGGACGACCTCGGCGCGGCAACGCTCAGCGAGCTCTTCGGCGGCCTCGCGGGCGGAAAGGCTGGAGCCATCGAGCACGGAGCACTTAACGAGCTCGTGCTTCTCCAGGTAGGCGACCGTCTGCTCGACGGTGCCCTCGTTGACATCGGACTTGCCGATGATGATGGCGGGGTTGAGGTGATGGGCCATGCTGCGAAGCTGCTTGACCTGGGCTCCTGTCAGTGCCATGGGTTCTCGCTTTCTATGTATGGGGCGCCCCGCGACGGGGCCTTAATCTACGTGAGCTGTCCCACGATAGCGCAGGAACGGCGCGGTGTGGAGCGCGTTTGCCCAGTTCAAAAAGAATGCGGATGCCGGGCGGGTGGACGGTGCGGGCTGCGAACAGGCTATGAGCTGGGCGCAGAGACCGGATCCCATGCAATAAACGCCCAACGAACCTTACGGATATGGTCGAGCATATAGCGTCCCTGCGGCACGCCCTTGGAACCCGACTCACCGGCATGGGGGTTCTCAATCATGTGCTGGGCGATGTAGTCGCGCAGGCGGTCGACCTTATCCTCGTTGCCATGCTCAAGCATGCGGGAAAAGTCCGCCACGCCCGCTTCAAGGCTGTCGAAGGTATCGCGACGAGGCGATTCAAAGTACGTAACCTGCGGCAGCGCACCCATCTGAATAAGGATGTTAAAGGCATACACAAAACCATTACTGCAGGTAACCGAGGCACCGATAGCGTTCATCAAGTGCAGATCATAGCGCGGGCTGGAGTTTGCGACCATCGTGACAGCACAACGCCGACGAGCCGTACGATCAAGCTTGGCAAGCGCATCTTTTAGGTTGGTCGTCGTAACCGACCGACTGGCAAAGGCAACATCCACCGCCTTCGCGACCGGTCCAACCAAATCCCAATCATCATCCCAAGCAAGCTCAAGCGGCGTTATGCGCCCCTCGAGCCCGTAGTACTCAATGCCGGCATCAAGGGTGCCTAACATAGCGGGGGAGAAGTCGGCTGCAATCACAGGATGCCCAGCCTGAGCAAGCGGAATAGCAATCGACCCAGCCCCACATCCCATATCCAGCACCGACTCGCCGGGCTCAAGCGCCAACAGCTTTATAAAATCCCGAGCATAAGGGGCAGTCTCCAACGGCCGAAAATGCCGAGCCCGCTTATCCCATTCAAAAGAATCATCAGCCCGATGCCGAGCGGCCTGCAGACGCATCCATTCGCCATTCCAATCCGCAGAAAGCAGCTCAGATTGAATTACACTATCAGCCACGGGCCATCCCCCTCACAACAAAAAAGCGACCCCTCCCAAAAGAAGAGCCGCAACCAGCATATATCAGAAAGAACCGATCCAACGCCAAACCGCCGTATCGACCATGCGGTGCAGGAGCGAAGCGACTGCAACCGGGATAGAACCCAACTGAGGTCCCGTTGTGCGGGAGCCCCGGGGAGGGCAAATATATAAGGTCGATCGCGAGTTCCGCACGAGCCGGAGAGCACTTAATGTGCTCTCCGTGCGAGTCAGGACTGTTCGAGCAGGCGACCTTATATATTTGCCCTCCCCGGGGCTCCTCGCCAGTCCCCCTCAGCTAGTTCTTGAGCGAGTTCAGCGGCGCCGGGAAGCGTCCACCGCGGTGGGCAAGCACGGTGCCGGCGTTGGGGTTTACCGGCATGATGGGCGCACGGCCGAACAAGCCACCGTACTCGACGCAGTCGCCCACGCCCTTGCCGATGGCAGGAATCACGCGAACCGCGGTCGTTTTGGAATTGACCATACCGATAGCCGCCTCGTCGGCGATGATCGCCGAGATGGTTTCAGCAGGGGTTTCGCCCGGAATGACGATCATATCAAGACCTACGGAGCAGACCGCAGTCATCGCTTCTAATTTTTCAATTTCCAGACAGCCGCTTCTGGCCGCGGCAATCATCCCCGCGTCTTCGGTGACCGGAATGAAAGCGCCGGACAGACCTCCAACAGACGAGGACGCCATCACGCCGCCTTTTTTGACAGCGTCATTGAGCATCGCCAGCGCCGCCGTCGTACCATGTGTACCGCATTGCTCCAGACCGATTTCCTCAAGAATGTAGGCGACTGAGTCACCGACTGCCGGTGTTGGCGCCAGTGAGAGATCGATGATACCAAACGGAACCCCGAGCATGCGGGACGCTTCACTGCCGACGAGCTGTCCCATACGGGTAATCTTAAAGGCAGTTTTTTTGATGAGCTCCGCGACTTCGTGCAGCGGCGCGTCATCCGGAAGTTTAGCCAGCGCGGCGCGTACCACGCCCGGACCGGAAACACCGACATTCAGCACGACGTCCGGTTCACCGACGCCGTGGAAAGCGCCTGCCATAAACGGATTATCCTCCGGCGCGTTGCAGAATACGACCAGCTTAGCCGCGCCGATGCACTGCCGATCCTTGGTCAGTTCCGATGCTTCGCGTACGACCTTGCCCATCATGGCAACCGCGTCCATATTGATGCCGGCCTTGGTGGAACCGATGTTGACGGAGGAACAGACGAAGTCTGTCTCCGCGAGCGCGCGCGGAATGGACGCAATCAGTTCGCGGTCCCCGGCACTAAAGCCCTTTTGTACCAGCGCGCTATAGCCGCCGATGAAATTGACGCCGACGTCTTTGGCAGCGCGATCCAGTGTCTTGGCATATTTGACAGGGTCGCCGCCGCTGACCGCGACGAGCATCGCGATCGGGGTAACACTGATGCGCTTATTAACAATCGGAATTCCGTATTTTTTTTCAATCTGCTCGCCGGTTGTGACTAAATCCTTTGCCTTCGTGTAGATTTTGTTATAGACTTTTTCGCAGGCGCGGTCGATATCGCTGTCCGCGCAGTCGAGCAGGGAAATGCCCATCGTAATCGTTCGGATGTCGAGATTTTCTTCCTGAATCATCGTGATGGTTTCCATGATGTCGTTAAAATTCAGCATAGCGAGAAACCTCCAATCCTAAATTCTGTGCATGGAATTGAAGATATCTTCATGCATAACGTGTACGACCATATCCGGCACCGCGGTTTTGATATCCTGATGCAGGGTTTCAATTTCGCAAGTCATGGCGCTGATATCGATGACCATGACCATGCAGAAATAACCATCCAAAATGGACTGTGTAACTTCCAAAACGTTCGCGTTTTTTTGCGCGCACGCCTGCGCAGTGCTGGCAAGGATGCCTACGGTATCTTTGCCGATGACAGTGACTACTGCTTTCATATTCTATGTTCTCCTTTTTATTGTGATTGGATTTTGGCTTAATCGGACGGCGCGACAACGCGACAATGCGACGGCGCAAGCGACCGGATAAATGTATTATACAATATCCTAGCGCATGGGGCAATCTTTTTTGTGCTCTCGTGCAGCGGATTGTGGGGCCAGCATTTTGCCGCACCTGTTGTTTTCCGTCTTGTGTTCTCTTTGCTTCGCGCTTTTTCCGCCCCATGCGTTTTGCCGGCTGCCCGCACCTTGCGTCTTGTCCACCTCATGCATTTTGCCGGCTGCCGGCACCTTGCGTTTTGCCCGCCCGTTGCATTTTGCCCGCCCCTTGCGTCTTGCCGGCCATCTTGCAGAAGGAACGCAGGCGTTACAGACAGGGCAGGACGATTCACCAACCGCTGAACTCTCCTAGTTCCTGAGACTCCCTCCGCGCGCCTGCGAGATTGCCCTGTGTACAGCAACGACACCTCTGCACACCTGCGAGATTGCCCGCCGTAGCATGGTGGATTTTCAAACCTGACGCGCGCAACACCTTCGCGCGCCTGCGAACCTATGGATGAAGACGAGGAGAGGCAGGACAATCAGTCAAGCGCCGCTTTTTGATATGTTTTTTGCAAAAAGATGTAATAGGGAAAAATGAAGAGTAGAATTATATAGGAATAAAGGAAAAAAATAGATGCGAATTTCAAGAAACAAAATGATTATTGTGCCTGACAACAATAAATACTAGAAGTGTATATTAAAAACAACAAAAAACGGCTTACGAAGATAGAAAAAATTTACACTCTCAAAGCGAGAGCAGAATGTGAGTACATCTTTTTGTGGTTTTTAGGTCAAAAAGCGCCGCAAACCGTGGGGAAACGGCGAAGCAGTCGATATGTGTGATAAGCAGTCGATATGCGTGATAAGCAATCGGTGTGCGTGATCAGCAGGCACATGTCGCACAGGTACACGCGTGAAATTATACGGTACACGCGTGAAGCCATACGGTAAGCGTGCGTCATTGAGTCGGTGATGATTGGATCGATTCCCTTGCGCTAGGCGTTTCTATCAGGGAGCGCGTGTTATCCAGCCGGCACTTGCCAGGTCGCAGGGCTTGTATCACGCGTTGTCATCAGAGGGTGAGAACACGCGGTACGTTCCGTCCGGCAGGGAGGAATCACAAAGATAGCGGATCGTCAAGGCAGGATACTTGGAAGCAAAATAGATACGGTTGCAGCCGCGGTGACCGAAAAGGTTATTGTAGGATCTTTGATTCGCGGCAAAGACAACGGAGCAGCCTGCTGATTGGAATTTTATTCCTGCTTCTGCTGCGGAATCTTGAAGCGGCATGTGAGAAGCCTGCGTGACAGGCAGCGACGCGAGCAGCTCCGTAAGCTGCGCTTCCAAACGATCGCGGGCGATGCTGCCTTCGACCAGTTGACGGAACGCCGGATGAAAGGCAGTTTCCCCTGCCATGATGTCGCTGGATTTCAGACCGACGCGAATGATTTGAATGCCTGCGTTGTCAAGAATCTCGTACATGGCTTTTGTGCGTTCGACAGCGTCTGCTTCTGTAAGTGGTGTGTAGCTGCCGGCCTGATAAGCCTCATAGAGCGCGGTATCTCGAAGGACAACCGTCGGGTACAGGCGAGCAATTTTGGGAGCAATTTTAACAGTTTCTTCTGCCGAAAAGACGCATTTTTGCAGGCTGTCACCGGGCAGACCGATCATCAGCTGAATGCCGAGCGTAAAGCCGTAGTCTTGGATGAGCGCTGCGCTTTGATAGACGACATCGGCATGATGTCCGCGGCCGGAAAGGCGCAGAACTTCCTCGTCAAAGGACTGCACGCCGAGCTCAATGACATCAACACCGTAGCGCTTGAGGTTGTCGAGAATTTGCGGGCTGATGTAGTCGGGACGTGTGGAAAGATGAATCTTGCCGATACGACCGGCTTCCTTATAGCCTTTCGCGATCTCTAAAAAGGCTTCTTGCTCCGACAGTGGAAGTCCGGTAAAAGAGCCACCGAAGAAAGCGAGTTCAATCTCGGAAGGCGCAAGATCATGAAGAGTCGTGAGCCATGTTTCGACTGTTTTCGATACATCCTCCGGCGTAACATCACCGTCACGCGCGGTGATTTTTTTCTGGTTACAAAAGACGCAGTCGTTCGGACAGCCCCGATGCGAAATGAAGATGGGAATGATAACGTGCTTTTTCATGGATAAAACCCTTTCGGACAAATTGGAATATGGAACAGAACCATTCTACGACTTGTTCCTAGCCAGCTACCTTAAAGTGCCACGCGCTAAAGCGCTGCACTTCTTGGCGTGAGACCTGCCTCGC
>OLSK01001422.1_pt1 | contig 17865 bp, 16 predicted proteins | sample 1672781 | NCBI WGS metagenome assembly OLSK01 (sample SAMEA3136723, study PRJEB25190) | human gut metagenome | biome: human gut; feature: human-associated habitat; material: faeces | place: Austria | collected 2013 | reverse complement strand
ATCCTGCGGCCTAATAAAACGCTTTTAAGCGTTTTATTAAAAACTCGTATAAAACAAAAACTTCGTATGACTTACACATCATACGAAGTTTTTCTTTTTAAACACCCAGCAGGAGCTTCGCAAACAGGAAATACACCAGCAAGCTCAGGGCGTCCACGATGGTCGTGATAAAGGGGCTTGCCATCACCGCCGGATCAAAGCCCAGACGCTTGGCAAACAGAGGCAGCGTGCAGCCGACGAACTTGGCAAGGATGACCGTCACACAAAGCGTCAGGCACACCACGCCGTTGACCAGCAGGCTGATGCTTTCGTTGCCCATCAGCAGCCGATCCACCAGCAGAATTTTCAGGAAGCAGGCAGCTGCCAGCGCCGCACCGCAGAGCACCGCCGTGCGGGCTTCCTTCCACATCACCCGGAACAGGTCGGTAAAATGCAGCTCGTCCAGGCTCAGGGCACGGATGACGGTCACGGAGGACTGAGAACCACAGTTACCGCCGGTATCCATCAGCATGGGGATAAAGGCGGTCAGCACCGGGAGCAAGCTCAGGGCATCCTCAAAAGAGGTAATGATCATCCCCGTAAAGGTAGCGGAGACCATCAAAAGCATCAGCCACGGGATCCGGTGCTTGAACAGGTCGAAGGGCGTACTCTTGAGGTAGGTCTTTTCCGAAGGGGTCATAGCGGCCATGATCTCCATGTCCTCAGTAGCCGCGTCCTGCATGACGTCCATGGCGTCGTCGAAGGTGACGATACCCACCATCCGGTTCTCCCCGTCCACCACGGGCAGGGCGATGAAGTTATATTTGGAAAGGGTCGCCGCGACTTCTTCCTGATCGGTCTGGGTAGTGACCGAGATCAGGTTTGTTTCCATGATGTCTTCGATCTTGGTCTCGTCGTCTGCGGCCAGCAGAAGATCCTTTACCGTCACAAGACCGATGAGCGTCCTGTCCTTTTCCGTAACGTAGCAGGTGTAAATGGTCTCCTTATCCACGCCCTGACGTCGGATGCGGAGAATGGCCTCCTCCACCGTCATGTGGGGGCGCAGGGAGACGTATTCCGTGGTCATGATGGAACCGGCGGAATCTTCGGGGTAACGCAAAATCTGATTGATAGAGCTGCGCATTTCCGGGTCGGCGTGCTTTAAGATACGCTGCACCACGTTCGCGGGCATTTCCTCAACGATGTCTGCCGCGTCGTCCACGTACAGCTCGTCCAGGACCTCCTTCAGCTCGTTGTCGGAGAAGCCCCGGATGAGAAGCTCTTTGGCCTCCGGCTCCATTTCCACGAAGGTCTCCGCAGCCTGTTCCTTGGGAAGCAGGCGGAACATGAGGGGGATCTGTTTTTCGTCCAGCCCGTCAAAAAGTCCGGCGACATCCATCGGATTCATGGTCGTGAGGATATCCCGGAGAGTTGCATATTTTTTCTCCTCCAGTAGCTTCAGGAGGGCTTTTTCCACAATTTCAAAACGCTCTGCCATTCGTAATTCCTCCTATTCATTTATTTGTGAGATGAATAGGCAATTTACGCAGACAAAATAACTACAGACTCACCCGGACGGCAAGCCGCACTCTACTTCGTCCAGGTATATTGCCGTTGCCGCCAGCGTCCAAGAGAATCCCTCCTTTGAAGTCACAGTTTCTCTTATTTTACCCATCTTTGACGGAAATGTCAACCTTGACGGAAAGAAGTTGGGATAGTAAAATGAAAATATATCGCTTTTACTATCCGCCGGCCGCACCGGCGGAAAAAAGGAGGAATTCCCATGCTCCGAATCGCCGCCGAGGAAGACGTAAGCGCCATGCTTGCCATTTACCGGCCTTACGTTCTGACCTCTACCGCCACCTTTGAATATGACCCACCCAGCGAAGAAGAATTCCTGCGCCGCTACCACGACATCACCGCCCAGTTTCCGTGGCTTCTCTGGGAGGAAGACGGGCAGATCCTCGGCTACGCCTACGCAAGTCTGCCCTTTTCCCGTGCGGCATACGCATGGTGCGCCGAACCGACCATCTATCTCAAATCTCAGGCACGGGGCAAAGGCATCGGAAAAGCGCTGTACGACGCGCTGGAAGCGGTCCTCGACACCCAGGGGTATTGCCTTCTTTACTCCCTCGTCTGCGGGGAAAACGAAAACTCCATGCGCTTCCACGAGAAACGCGGCTACTGCACCGTGGCGCATTTCCCGGCCTGCGGCTTCAAGTTTGGCAGGTGGCTTGACCTCAACTGGATGGAAAAGCGGCTGAAGGGCGTCGATCCCCCGGGCGGCGTCCCCGTCCCATGGCAGGCCGTTATGCAAAACGCAGAATTCATTCACCAATATTTAGATAATTTTTCCCTTTCCTAATCAGGGAAAATATGATATTTTATCAGAGTGGATAGATGTCCCCAAACATCTGCACAAAACCGAGAGCGGCACTAACGAATCTCCGGGTCAACGGGAGATTCTCAAAAAATCTACATAAGGAGCTGTGACCATGTATTTTCAGAAAAAGCGCGTAATTGCGATGCTGCTTGCCGGCGGACAGGGCAGCCGGCTCAAGGTTCTGACGGAGAAAACCGCCAAGCCTGCCGTTCCCTTCGGCGGCAAATACCGTATCATCGATTTTCCTTTGAGCAACTGTGTCAACTCCGGCATCGACACTGTGGGTATTCTGACCCAGTATCAGCCTCTGGAGCTGAATGAGTATATCGGAAACGGACAGCCCTGGAACCTGAACAAGACCCATTCCTGCGCCCAGGTTCTGCCCCCCTACGAGCGTCACGACAAGAAATCCGGCTGGTACAAGGGTACCGCCAACGCCATTTATCAGAACATCGACTTCGTGGACCGCTTCAACCCCGACTACGTGGTCATTCTCTCCGGTGACCACATCTACAAGATGGACTACGCCGCCATGGTGGCCTACCACGAAAAGCATAAGGCTTCCTGCACCATCGCCGTGCGCAGCGTCCCTCTGGCGGAGGCTTCCCGCTTCGGTATCCTGAACACCAACCCCGACAACACCATTTACGAATTCGAGGAAAAGCCCGCCAAGCCCAAGTCCACCAACGCTTCCATGGGCATTTACTGCTTCAACTGGCAGGTACTGCGGGACGCCCTGATCGCTGACGAGGAAAACCCCAGCTCCGCCAACGATTTCGGCAAGAACATCATTCCAAGCCTGCTGGCCGACGGTCACAAGATGATGGCCTACCCCTTCGACGGCTACTGGAAAGACGTGGGAACCATCGATTCTCTGTGGGAAGCCAACATGGATCTGCTGGGCAAGGAACCTGCCTTCCAGCTCCGGGGCGACAAGCGCTCCACCATCTACGCCCGCAACTCCGCCATGCCGTCCTCCTACATTGACGAGCAGGCCGAGATCGTCAACGCCTTCGTGGCCGAAGGCTCTGAGGTTTACGGCACCGTCCACCACAGCATCATCTCCATCGGCTGCACCGTCGGTGAGGGCGCGCTGGTAGAGGACAGCGTCGTCATGCCCGGCGTGGTCATCGAGTCCGGCGCCATCGTCCGCCATGCCATTCTGGGCGAGGATTCCAAGGTCTGCAAGAACGCCATCGTGGGCGGCGCTTACGCCGACGGGGAAAAGAAGAAGATCAGCGTCACGTCCAAGGGCGCTGTCGTCGAAGCCAACACCGTGCTGAAGCCCGGTGACATGCTGTAACAGGAGGAAAAATGCAATGAACGTAACCGGTATTGTATTTACCAACGACGCAAGCCTTGGTGAGCTGACCACCAAGCGCACCATGGCCTCCCTGCCCTTCGGCGGCCGCTACCGTCAGGTAGACTGGGCGCTGTCCAATCTGGCCTGCGCCGGTGTCCGTCACATCGGCATCATCTCCCGCCACAACTACCAGTCCCTGATGAACCACATCGGCGACGGTGAGGAATGGGGCCTGGAGCTGGAAGAAGGCGGTCTGGAATTCCTGACCCCCTACGCCCAGTCCGAAGTCCACCGCTACCGGGGCAAGCTGGAGTCTCTCGCCAGCGCCATGGACTTCCTCGCCTACGGCTCTGATGACGAGCTGGTCATCATGACCGACTCCGCCATTCTTTCCAACATCGACCTGACCAAGGTCATCACCTCCCACGTAAAGAGCGGCCGGAACATCACCGTTGTCACCAAGGCCGGTATCTGCAACGGGGCAAAGATGATTGACCTTGCCATGAAGCTGGACGGCAAGGGCAATGTGACCGATATGCTGGTGGACTTTGCCGCCCCCGCCGATTATGTCGCTTCCATGGACATCTTCGTGGTGGACAAGAAGTGGCTCATGCAGCAGACCAGAGAAATGATCGCCCGGGACAAGTTCCACATGGATCGCGATCTGGTTCTGGGCGGCTGGCAGCGGGGCAAGGTCTCCGTCAATGTCTATCCCTTCGACGGTGCCGCCCTGTACAACGAGTCCGTGGAGGAATATTTCAAAAACTCCATGGCGCTCATCGACCGGGACATCCGCCACGACATGTTCGGCGGCAATCATCCCATCTACACCAAGGTTCGTGACCGTGTCCCCACCTACTACGGCGAGGAATGCCAGATCGCCAACTGTCTGGCGGCCGACGGCTGTATGCTGGAGGGCAACGTCAAGGAAAGCATTCTGTTCCGGCAGGTCACCATCGCCCCGGGCGCGGACGTGGAAAACTGCGTCATCATGAACGACTCCGTGGTGGGCGAGGGCGCGGAACTGAAATACGTCATTCTGGACAAGGACGTCACCGTCACCCCGGGGGCAAAGCTCATTGGGACAAAGAAGAGTCCTGTCATCGTCAAGAGGGGGGAAACCGTATGAAAATTGCCATCTGCGCCTCTGAGGGCGCACCCTATGCCAAGTCCGGCGGACTGGGCGACGTGATGGAGGCTCTGCCCTCCGCCCTGGCCCGCATTGCGGGCAACGAGGTCGTCCTGTTTCTGCCCTACTACCACAAAATCAAAACCAACGCCGCCTATATGGTGGAGCGGGTAGCCGAGATCCGGGTGCAGCTGGGCTGGCGGCAGCAATACTGCGGCATCATGAAGCTGACCAACCGCAATGACGGCGTGCAGGTCTATTTCCTGGACAATGATTATTACTTCGGTGCCCGCACCGGCGCGATTTACGGGGACATGGACGACGGCGAGCGCTTCGCCTTCTTCTCCCGGGGCTGTCTGGACGCCATGATCGCCCTGAACTTCATCCCCGAAATCATCCAGTGCAACGACTGGCAGACCGCCTGCATTCCCATTTATCTCAAGGCCATGTACCACGGCACCTTCTATAAGACCCGCTGCATGTACACCATCCACAACATCGAATATCAGGGCTGGGCAAACGCCGGGTTCTTTGACGATGTGCTGGGGCTTCCCTGGGAGTACCGTTCCACCCTGGACATGAGCAACTCCGTCAACGTGATGAAGGGCGCCATTGAGACCGCCGACCTTGTGACCACCGTGTCCGAGACCTATGCCCGGGAACTGATGTATCCCTACTATGCCCACGGTCTGGACAGCGTCCTTGCGGGCAACGCCTGGAAGCTCACCGGCATCACCAACGGCATCGACGTGAACACCTTCAACCCGGAGACCGATCCCGCGCTCCCCGCCCACTACAATTCCGAGACCTTTGTAGAGGGCAAGGCCGCCGTGAAGGCCGCCCTGCAAAAAGAAGTGGGTCTGCCCGTCAAGCCTGACGTGCCGCTGATGGTCATGGTCACCCGGCTGGCCGGTCACAAGGGTCTTGACCTGCTGTGCTACATTGCCCGGCGGCTCATATGGGAGGAAGACGCCCAGCTGCTGATCCTTGGCACCGGCGAAGCTCAGTACGAGAGCTTCTTCAGAGACCTGTCGAACCAGTTCCCCGATCAGGTTTCCGCCCAGATCACCTTCAATCTGGGGCTTGCCGCCCGGATTTACGCCGGCGGCGACATTTACCTGATGCCCTCCAAGTCCGAGCCCTGCGGCCTGAGTCAGATGAACGCCATGCGCTACGGCACCGTACCCGTGGTTCACGCCACCGGCGGCCTGAAGGACACCGTTCCTCCCGCCGACGAGAACGGCGAGGGTGGTCTTGGCTTCACCTTCCAGAGCTACAACGCCGACGACTTCTTCGCTTCGCTGAAGCGCTGCCTCGGCCTGTACAATCACAATCGGGAAGCCTTCCGCGCCCTGCAGAAGCGGGACATGGAAAAAGATTTCAGCTGGGACGTCCCCGCCGGACGGTACATGGAGCAGTTCCGGAATATGCTGAGCTGGTAAAATACTCCAAAATGCAGCAAATGCACCGTATGGCCGCGGCCATACGGTGCATTTTTCGTGTTTTCTCCAAACAGCGTTTTATTCCTGCCGCCATGTCATTTCATAATCCTTTTCGCCGGTTGCTTCATCCATTCCTTCCCGCAGAATTTTGAAGCCCTCCCTTTGGTAAAAACGAATCGCACGCATGTTCTTCTGGTACACATTCAGGCGCAATTCCGTCTTTTTCGTCTTTACAAAGTCCAGCAGGCGCTTCCCTATGCCCCGCGACTGCATTTCACCGGAAACAAAAATGCCTTCGATATATTCCCCGTTCAGCCCTATAAAGCCCCATATTTCCCGGTCATTTTCGTAAACATAGACTTCTGCCCGGGGCAGCATTTCTTTTACCGGGTCAAAATTGCTTTTCCAATACTGTGGGGAAATAAAGCAGTGCGCCCTCAGATTGGCGTCCAGCCATATACCGGCTACCCTGTCCATATCTGCATTTTGCAATTTTCTTATCATCATTCATTCTCCTATCTTCCCGTCCAGTACAGTATACCAGAAAAACCGGGAAAGTCCATCCTTCATCCAAAAAGGCATGGGTTTCTCAAGCGCTTTCCCAAAATATCTTTCTCCCACGCTTCCCTTTTCCGGAAAAATGGTTTATAATGGACAGAACGAGTTTATCATGAGGAGACCGCCATGAGAATCCTTTACGACAGCAAGCAGCCCCAGTTCAAGACCCCCTTCGGAACCCTGACGCCGGGGCAGGTCTGCACCCTGCATATCCATATTCCCACCTCCGTCCTGACGACGAAGGTCACCTGCGTCTTTAATCATGAGGACGGCTCATGGGCGCAGAACGCCGTTCTGGCATTCCAGATGAAAAAGGGCGCGTATGACGTTTTTGAGGGGCAGTTTTCCATCCCCTGCCCCGGCCTGTTTTTCTACTATTTCGTCATCGATACCCATGGCGGCAGCTTCCGCCTGTTCAAGCAGGGGGACGACACCAACATGGAAGCCGGGGATCTCTGGCAGCTGAGCTGCATCCCCGCCGACTTCACCACCCCGGACTGGGCGAAGGGCGCAACCATCTATCAGGTTTTCCCCGACCGTTTTTACGCCAGCGGAAGGGCCGATGTGACCGGGAAGCTGAAGCCCTACACCATCCACGAAAACTGGTACGACGAAGTGGACTGGAAGCCTACCCCCGATGGGCAGGTGCTGAACAACGACTTTTTCGGCGGCAATTTCCGGGGCATCACTGAGAAAATGGACTATATTGCCGGTCTCGGCGTTACCATTCTCTACCTGAACCCCATTTCCAAGAGCTTCTCCAGCCACCGCTACGACACCGGCGACTACAAGACCCCCGACCCCCTTCTCGGCACCGAGGCGGATTTTGCCGCCCTCTGCGACGCGGCCCACGCCCGGGGCATCCGGGTCATTCTGGACGGCGTGTATTCCCACACCGGCTCCAACAGCCTGTATTTCAACCGGGAGGGCGCGTTCCCATCCGTGGGCGCGTACAATTCCAAGGAATCCCCCTACTACAGCTGGTACACCTTCTACAACTGGCCGAACGTCTACCATTCCTGGTGGGACTTTGACACTCTGCCCACGGTGAACAAAATGGACCCCGCTTTCGTCCGCTACATCATCACGGACGAAGATAGCGTCCTCGCCCATTGGCTGCGGCTGGGGGCGGATGGCTACCGGCTGGATGTGGCGGACGAGCTGCCTGACGAATTCATCAAGCTTCTCCGCAACCGCATCAAGGAACTGAATCCCGACGCCCTGCTTCTGGGCGAGGTGTGGGAGGACGCGTCCAACAAATGCGCCTACGGCAAGCGCCGCACCTACTTTACCGGCGGCGAGCTTGACAGCGTGATGAATTACCCCTTCCGCACGGCCATTGTGAACTTCGTCAAGAATCTGGACGGCGGCCGGGGCTTTAAGGAAACCGTGATGTCCATTATGGAAAACTACCCGCCCCAAGTGGCGGCCTGCAACATGAATCTGCTGGGCACCCACGACACCCCCCGCATTCTCACCGCGCTGGTGGACGATTTTGACGGTTCCCGGGAAGAAAAGGCCAAGCGCCATCTGTCCCGGAACCTGCTGCCGGTGGCCGTGGAACGGCTTCAGATGGCCTCCTTCCTGCAATACACCCTGCCGGGCAGCCCCAGCCTGTACTACGCCGACGAGGCCGGGATGGAGGGCTACCGCGACCCCTTCAACCGCCGCACCTACCCATGGGGGCGGGAGGACCCGGAGCTTCTGGCCCATTTCCGCCGTCTGGGGCAGCTGCGGAAAGCCTATGACGTGCTGCGTCTGGGGGACATTCAGTTCTTTCAGGCGGAAGACCGCCGGATTGGCTTCACCCGGCGCTATGGCGGCATCGTGCTGAAAATCTACTGCAACCGCTGCGGCGACCCCTGGGACATCCCCGCGGGGAAAATTCTCATGGGTCACAACCTGCAAACCGTAGCCCCGGACTGGCTGACGCTGGCGCCCAAGGGCTTCTGCATCGTGGAGGGATAACGTGGAGACAGAGAAATTTGTATCCGGCTACTGCCGTCAGCTGGACGGCAGCCGCATGGTGGAAGTCGTTCTGGAGGACGGCGCAGTCACCGAGACGGACTGCTGCTACGGCAGCTGCGTCTACCAGAGCAACTGCACCATCGCTAAGGAAATCGACCAGCTTCAAGAGCAGTGAAAACATAAAATGGCAGGTCTCCCGCCGGAGACCTGCCATCATTTTTTGATATTTTATTCTGTCGCTGCACTGGCCTTCGTCGGTTTGAAGGAATACCCCTGCTTCTTCATGCAGTGGATATAAGCGGGGAACAGAAACAGATCAGCCATCACCCATGCCGCGGGGCTGGCGAAGCACGCCGCCGTATACCCCAGCACCGGCACCAGACAAAGCCCGAAGGCGCCTCTGGCGACCATCTCGAACACTCCCGCGAACACCGCAAACTCCGAGTAGCCCAACCCCTGAATGGTGAAGCGGAGCAGATTGACGAACAGCAGCGGAATGGCAAACGCCGCATTGATCAGCAGGAACTGCTGTCCCATCGGCACCACCATGTCGACGCTCGCCCCGTCCGCCGTATCCAGGAACAGCGTGGTCATGGCGCTGCCGCCAAACCAGGTGATCACAAAAATCGCAGCGGAGATGATAATGCCCAGTACCGTGCAGTCCTTGACCCCCTGGTGAATCCGATCCAGCTTCCCCGCGCCCAGATTCTGTCCGGCGAAGGTAGCGGCGGTGGTTCCCATGGCGTCAAAGGGACAGACAAGTAGCATGCTCACCCGGCTGCCCGCCGCGATGGCCGCCATGGCGGTCGCGCCCAGACCGTTGACCGCGGTTTGCAGCAGAATGCTGCCGACGGCGGTGATGGAATACTGCAAGCCCATGGGCAAGCCCATATTCAGCAGCTTCCGGACATAGATTTTCCGCAGCCGCAGATCGTCCTGCTTCAAATGGAGAATCGGGAATTTCTTCACGATGAAATACAGGCACAGCACGCCGGAGATCAGCTGACTCAGCAGCGTCGCCCAGCCTGCGCCCGCGACGCCCATATTCAGCGTCAGAATAAACACGATGTCCAGCGCCACGTTCAGCAGGCTGCACATAATCAGGAACACCAGCGGCGTTTTGGAATCTCCCAGCGACCGGAGAATGCCCGACAGGAGATTGTACAGCATGGTCGCGGGGATGCCCAGAAAAATCACGAAAATATAGTCGTAAGCATAGGAAAACGTATCCGCCGGGGTGTCCATCCAAAGGAGGATCTGGCGGCACAGCAGCGTCGTGACCAGCGTCACCGCCGCGGCGATGACGCAGCTGAGCCAGATCATATTACCGACGAACCGGCGCAGCCCGTCAAAATCCCGCTGTCCGAATTTCTGCGCCACGGGAATGGCAAACCCGGCGCACACGCCGTTGCACAGTCCCAGCACCAGAAACGTAATAGAACCGGTAGAGCCGACCCCCGCCAGCGCGTCCACACCCAGAAATTTCCCCACTACGATGGTATCCACCATACTGTAAACCTGCTGAAACAACAGTCCGAAAACCAGCGGCAGCATAAAGGAAAGTATCAGCTTCATCGGCGACCCGGTGGTCAGGTCCTTCGTATGCATATCTGCCAAGTATGTCACCTCATTTTTTGCTTTTTGCACAGTATTCTATATCGATTTTTGTGCAAAGTCAATATGAATTTTCCACGGGAATTTCCTGAAAAATCGACGTTTTCTCCGGCAGGATTTTGTTGGAAATTATGATTTTATAAATCACGAAACTCGCCCCGGCTACACGATGGGAAGCCGGGGCGGATGCAGTATGAAATGATTTTCCGTTACCGGTGCTCGCCCAGGAAAAATACTGCCATGGTGCCGGGGCCGGAGTGGGAGCCGATGACAGCGCCGGTGTAGTTGATCAGAACTTCCTTGACGCCGTACTTCGTCTTCAGAATGTTCTCCACATATTTTGCATCTTCGATGCAGTCGCCGTGGCAGATGAATACCGTGCTGTTGTCGTAATTGCCGCCCAGCTCGCCCAGCTTATTGGCAATGGCCTCCAGAGATGCCTTGCGGCCGCGCACCTTGAACATGTTGATCAGATGTCCCTCATTGTCCACGTGAAGCACAGGCTTGACCTTCAGCATGGTGCCTACAAGGGCGGTGGCAGCGCTGATACGACCGCCGCGTTTCAGATACATCAGGTCGTCCACGGTGAACCAGTGGCACAGATGGAGCTTCGTGTCCTCCACCCATTTGTGCAGCTCGTCCAGCGTCATGCCCTCATCCCGCTTTTTGCAAGCGTACCACACCAGCAGTCCCTCACCACGGGACGCGCAGAGAGTGTCAACTACATATATCGTCCGCTCCGGATACTTTTCCCGCAGCTCCTCCGCCGCGATGACGGCAGACTGGTAGGTAGTGGACAGGCCGGAAGAAAAGGCCATCACCAATACATCCCTTCCCTCTGCCAGATGAGGCTCCATGGCGTTCAGCCAGCGGTCCGGGTTGACTGCGGCGGTCTGAGCACTCTCTCCGGCGCGCAGGGCCGCGTAAACTTCCTTAATGCTGTCGTCGCTTTTATCCTCGCGCACCTGACCCCGGAATTCCATGCTCAGAGGAACGACGGTCAGATTCAGCTGCTCATACGTTTCCGGCCGCAGGTCGCAGCAGGAATCGGTCACAATATTGTAGTTAGGCATGAGGTTCACACTCCTAAAAATGATGGGGAAACGGTATCGTCCGATTCTTGGTCTCATTGTAGCACATATTCCCGGGAAAACGCCACGCCCCCCGGGAAGAAAACAGCCGTATCTTTCCTACCTACAGTAGAATACCCTACTCTACCGGCAGTAGAAACGGCTCAGCGTGCACTTCTGCATGGAAAATGCGGGGCTGTATTCCCCAAAACCGGCCGGTTCTATTATATTCGCAAGCGTACCCGCCCATTCAAAAAAAGGTCAGTCCGCCGCAGCCGTCCGCACGGCTCAGCCCTTTTCCATAAAGCTTGCGGCAGACCTCCGCAGAGGTCTGCCACACAATTTGCGGGAGGGTTACGCCTGCTGCACAACAGGCTTCGGCTCGCCGAGGTTCTCCACGTTGGAGTCCCTGATCAGCTTCTTGGGGCAGACCGTGGCGCACAGGCCGCAGTTGTCGCACTTGGAGTAATCGATGCGGGCAAGATTCTTTTCCACGGTGATGGCGTCCTTGGGGCAGACCTTCTTGCACAGGCCGCAGCCGATGCAGCCCACGGTACAGCCGCGGGTGGTGACAGCGCCCTTGGCAAGAGACGCGCAGGCGATGACCACGTTTCGGTCAGGCTCCACGGGGACGATCAGATGACGGGGGCATACGTTGGCGCAGGCCATGCAGCCGACGCACAGGTCTTCGTCCACATGGGCAACGCCGTTGACGACCTTCATTGCGCCGTATTTACACGCCTTGACGCAGCTGCCGTAGCCCAGACAGCCGAACTTGCAGGACACAGGGCCGTTGCCGCCGATCTTGGAGGCGGCCAGACAGTCCTTCAGGCCCTCGTAGTTGCCCTTGATCTTCGCGCCCTTGGTCAGGTTTCCGTCCGCGTCGTAGATCTTCTCGCCGGAGCAGCGCACCAGCGCGACCTTACGGGTGACGGCTTCCGCCTTGACGCCCATGATGGCCGCCATGGCCTGCGCCGCTTCGTTGCCGCCGGAGGCGCACTTTCCGATGGGCGCTTCGCCCTTGAGGACGGCTTCGGCGTAAGCGCCGCAGCCGGCATAGCCGCAGCCGCCGCAGTTGGCGCCGGGAAGACATTCGTTCAGCTGATCCAGCCGGGGGTCGGATTCCACATAGAAAATCTTGGACGCGGCAGCCAGCACCAGACCGAACACCAGTCCCAGACCGCCGAGAATCGCAATCGCAATCACAATTTGCATATCTTCGCCCTCCTTAGAAAACCTTCAGGCCGGAGAAGCCCATGAAGGCAAGCGCCAGCAGTCCGGCGGAAATCAGCGCGATGGGGAAGCCCTTGAAGCACGCGGGACAGTCGGCACGGTTCACCCGCTCCCGGACGGAAGCGAACAGCACGATGGCCACGGTAAAGCCCAGTCCGCCGGCAGCGCCGTTGACCACGCTGAGCAGGAAGTTGTAGCCCTTCTGCACGTTGACCAGCACCACGCCCAGAACGGCGCAGTTGGTGGTGATCAGGGGCAGATACACGCCCAGCGCCTTGTACAGCGCGGGGACGCTCTTCTTCAGGAACATCTCCACCACCTGCACAATGGCGGCAATGACCAGAATGAAGGCGACGGTCTGCATGTAGTCCAGTCCCAGCTTCACCAGCAACACGTTGACCGCGTAGCAGGCAGCAGAGGCGATCGCCATAACGAAGGTAACGGCCATGCCCATGCCCAGAGCGGTATCGATCTTCTTGGAAACACCCATGAAGGGGCAGATGCCGTAGAACTTGACCAGAATGAAGTTCTCACTGAGAATGGCGCTGAGAATAATACCGAGAATCGCTTGCATTATTTCGCCGCCTCCTTCTTTTTATTCTTCATTTCCAGATGCTTTACAAGCCACTGGGACGCGGCAATGACACAGCCCAGCACGAGGAAGCCGCCCACAGGCATGACCATCTGCATGGCGGGATACGGAGCTGTGATGATGCGGATGCCCTCGCCGCCGTTGAGGATGCCGCCGCCGAAGGTGCCGCTGCCCAGCAGTTCCCGGATGACGCAGACGGTGATCAGCGCCAGCGTGTAGCCGATGCCCTGACACAGGCCGTCCACAGCGGAGGCCAGAACGCCATTCTTGGAAGCAAACGCCTCCGCCCGGCCAAGGACGATGCAGTTGACGACGATCAGCGGGATGAACACGCCCAGACTCTGGGACAGTTTGGGGACAAACGCCTGAATGGACAGATCGACCACGGTGACGAAGCCCGCGATGATGGTGATGTAGGCCGCAATGCGGATCTGGTTGGGAATGACCTTCCGCAGAGCGGAGATCAGAATGTTGGAGCAGATGAGAATGACGGTGACGGCCAGACCCATGCCGATGCCGTTGAACAGGCTGGTGGTGATGGCCAGCGTGGAGCACATACCCAGCAGCTGCACCAGAACCGGGTTCTTGGTCAGCAGGCCTTCTTTAAATTGCTTTTTGAAATCCATGACGCAGCCTCCTTAACCCAGATTGGCGGCGCAGGCCAGCGCGGCGGAGACGCCGGTGCAGACTGCGCGGGACGTGATGGTGGCGCCGGTGAGGGCATCCACTTCACCGCCGTCCTTGGTGACGGACACGGTGCCGCTCATGCCGATAAACTGGTCGCGGAAGGCTCTGCCCGCGTCCGTGTCGGCGGCGGCGGTAGCGCCCAGGCCGGCGGTCTCCGTGTGGGAAATGATGGAAATGCCGGTGACCTTGCCGTCGTTGTCCACGCCGACCATCATGGTGACGGTGCCGTTAAAGCCGGCGGGGGTCACCTGAACGGCGCAGCCATTATCGCCTTTGTAGGCGGCGGTGACCAAACCGGTGTCGTCGGTGAATTTCTTCACTTCCTGACCGCCGCCGGGAAGCACAGCTTCAATGGCGTTCTGGGTCTTCTGCTCGTTCTGCGCCGCGATGCGGGGCGCGGTAACGGAGTTGACCGCGGCGAGGATCACGGCCACCACGGCGGTGATGGCAAGCAGGGTCAGGGCAATGCGAAGAACATATTTCACGGTGGATTCGGTTTTCATTTCTTTGCCGCCTCCTTCTTGGGTGCGCCGAACTTCACGGGACGGCCGATCTTATCCAGCAGCACCGCGCAAGCGTTCATGCACAGGATGGCATAGGTCACGCCCTCGCTGTAGCCGCCGAAGTAGCGGATCAGAATGGTGATGACGCCGCAGCCGATGCCGTAGACGATCTGCCCCAGCTTGGTCAGCGGGGAAGTCACGTAGTCGGTGGCCATGAAGATAGCGCCCAGCATCAGGCCGCCGCCGAACACCTGGGCGGCCATCCAGGCAATGCGGTCATTGCCCTGGGGGAACAGGAACGCCAGAATCGCCACGGTGCCGATATAGGCCAGAGGGATCCGGGCGGTGATGACCTTGCGGTACAGCAGGTAAATGAAGCCGATGATCAGCAGCAGCGCGGAGGTTTCGCCGATGCAGCCGCCGATGTTGCCCAGGAACATGTCCAGGATGGATTCCTCCGGCAGCGCGCCCTGGTGCATGGCGGACATGGGCGTCGCGGCGGTGACGGCGTCGGCGGTGGACAGCAGACCGGCGGCGTTGTCAAAGCCGACCTTGACCCAGTTGCTCATAAGCACCGGCCAGCTGAACAGGAAGGCACGTCCGGCAAGGGCGGGGTTGACAATATTCTTGCCCAGGCCGCCGAAGAGCATCTTCACCAAGACGATTGCAAAGAAGTCGCCCAGAATGATCGTCCAGTAAGGAATGGTGACAGGGCAGACGAAGGCCAGCAGCACGCCGGTAACGACGGCGGACAGGTCATAGGTCTTGCAGTGCAGCTTCCTTACCTTGCAGAAGCCCCACTCAAAAAACACGCAGGCGGCGGCGCTGACCAGCGTCACCAGCAGCGCCCGGAAACCGAAGAAGTAGATGGAACCCAGCAGCGCGGGAACCAGCGCGATCAGCACATCCCGCATGATGGTCTGGGTCGTGACGGGGGAATGGGCGTGGGGCGAGCTGGAAATCGTCAGCTCATAAAAGTATTTCATCTGTGCCATTTGATCTCCACCTCCTTAAGCCTTTGCCTTTTCCCGGGCGGCAGCGTTGCGGATCATCTGCTTGCCGGCACGGAAGCCCAGCACCAGAGGCACGCTGGCGGGGCAGGTGTAGGCGCAGCAGCCGCATTCGATGCAGTCCAGCAGGTTCACGGACTTCATTCCGTCCACATCGCCGTCCTGGGTAGCCTGATACATGAGAACGGGCATCAGATGCATGGGGCAGACCTCGATGCACTTGCCGCAGCGCAGGCAGTGAGGCTCCTCCACGAAGAAGTTGTTCTTCTTGCCCAGCACTGTTACGGCGTTGACGCCCTTGATGGTGGGGACGTTCAGGTCGTACTGCGCAACGCCCATCATGGGGCCGCCGGAGAGGACCTTGTAGGGGTTCTCGGAGTGGCCGCAGGCGTCAATCAGGTCGTTGAAGCTGGTGCCGATGGGAACCAGCAGGTTCTTCGGCTCCATAAGGATGTCGCCGGACACGGTGACGATTCTCTTGATGAGTGGCATTCCGTCGTAGACCACGTCGTGGATGGCGCGGGTGGTCGCAGCGTTGAATACCGCGCAGCCCACGGCGGCGGGCAGACCGCCGGAGGGAACTTCCCGGCCGGTGACGGCGTAGATCAGCTGCTTTTCAGCGCCCTGCGGGTACTTGGCAGGCAGCACATCCAGTACGATACCGTCCAGCTGGTGCTCCTTCAGCGACTGAATGGCTTCCGGCTTATTGTCCTCGATGGCAATGTGTCCCTCTGTCAGGCCGAAGATCTTCATGATGATCTTCAGGCCCTTCATCAGCTCCGCCGGATGCTCCCGGCACAGCCGGTCGTCAGCCGTTATGTAAGGCTCGCACTCGCCCGCGTTGATGATGACGGTATCCACCTTGCCGATGCCGCCGGAGAGCTTGACGTGGGTGGGGAAAGTCGCACCGCCCATGCCGACGATGCCGCCCTCCCGGATAATGCCGATCAGCTCTTCCGGGCTGAGTGCGTCCACCTCTTCCTGCGTGCGGGGCTTGATGTCCTCACACAGGGTGTCCAGATGGTCATTCTCGATCACCACACTCATCACGGTGGTACCGCTGGTGTGGGCGCGCATTTCCACAGCCTTGACCTTACCGGAGACGGAAGCGTGGACAGGCACACACAGTCCCTGATTATCGCCGATCTTCTGACCCACGGTCACCGGGTCACCCTTCTTCACGAGGGGGTTGCAGGGGGCGCCGATATGCTGGGACATGGGGATCACAACGATATCCGGCTCGGGGAAAACCTGAGTCTCCTTGTCGCAGGCATACCACTTATTTTCTTTGGGATGGACCCCGCCGAAAAAAGAAAACGCCATATTTACTTCACCTCTTTCAAATTTCGCGGCACACACCGCACTGTACGCCCCTTATTCTACTTCATCCGGAGCCATTTGTCCACAGCGAATTTGTCATTTTAAACAAAAAAATTGTATAATGCTCCAATCGTATCGATATAAATAGACGAAATGCATACTTTTTCCCACTATTGGGGAAATGTCTCCGCCCGAGCGGAGGGTCTCAGAAAGCAGCAGAAACTGCCGTTTCCGCCACTTTCCCGAGCCGCAGAATATTTGTAAAAGAAGCGCAGAAAGCCCCATGAATCGAGGCTTTCTGCGCTCAGTTTATTCTTTCAGCAGATAATCCGCGTACTTTTCCGCCATGGCGCGCCAGTTTTCCAGCGACTGCCCCATGTCCGCGCCGCAGGATTCCCGGTACAGCGCCCAGACGAACCAGTAATAGGCAATGATGGCAGTATAGGCCATGTAGTGGAAGCGGCCGGACACGTCGTATCCGCTTCCCAGATACTCTTTGATGAACCGTTCCGCTTCCGAGAAGTCGTACATGGCGTCTACGATGTAGTAGCCAACGTCAATTCCGGGGTCGGAAAAGCCCGCGTACTCCCAGTCGATGAGAATTACGTCCCCGTCCGGCAGGAGCATCCAGTTGGGACGGTAGGTGTCGCCGTGGCAGAAGCATTTTTCCACCCCGTCGCCCAGCGTCATCTGATAGAGTCTGCCGATTTTTGCTTTCAGCGCTTCGTGGGGAGCGAAGCAGTTGGGGTCTTTTCCGGTAAGCAGCTTCTGCATACTCAGCGCGTCCTCCCATGGGCGCATCCCGTAGTCCACTTTCACGTCCGAAGCATGGAGCTTCCGCAGGACAGACAGCACCTTTTTGGAATCCGCAAAGCTTCCGTAGTCCGGCTCCCGGAATTGGGGGACAAACCGGGAGATCTTCCACCCCTCGTTGACATCGGCGTAGATGTATGTCGGGTCGATGCCCAGCTGCTTCGCCTTTATGAGGGAAGTCTTCTCGTTGCGGCGGTTGATGATGCTGTCGGTGCCGTCTCCCGGGTGGCGGTAGATGTAGTCCACGCCGTCGATTTTGAA
>OLSK01001421.1_pt1 | contig 17865 bp, 16 predicted proteins | sample 1672781 | NCBI WGS metagenome assembly OLSK01 (sample SAMEA3136723, study PRJEB25190) | human gut metagenome | biome: human gut; feature: human-associated habitat; material: faeces | place: Austria | collected 2013 | reverse complement strand
GACCGTGACGCCCGCACCGCGCGAAATATCCCAGGCACGACGAACGCCCACCCGCAGGCCCCGGCCCGCACCGCGCGCATCCATGATGGGGATGATTTTGACATGTTCGGCAAGATCGAACTGTAAGATCCAGCGCAAAATCAGCATTTGAAAAAGAGCAGCGTTTTTGCCATGCGGCAGAAGAAACGCTGCTCTTTTTGTACAGATAAAAACGCTGGAGAGATTGCAGGAAACGATCGGACAAAAGCTGTCCACCCCCCACAGTGCGCCATTTCTCGCTTTGTTCCGTGTTGCGGGCAGGCAAAAGGACGCTCTGGCAGGTAATGGTGTGCTGGAACAACGCCATGAACCGGGTGAACACAATGCTGACCACGATTTGCAGCAGGTCAATCAGCCGCCCGGCCCCTTGATCACGAACTGTGCCGCAACCGGAATGTGGTATACGATCAAGGTCAGGTTGGCAAAATCCCGTCTGGTCCCCTGGCTGACGGTGCATGGTACCGATACAATGGCCAATGCCCCCAGCCTGTCAATGCCCAGCGCCAACAGGACCATCCTGACAGATAGATCCCGAAGAGGGCAGCATGCTGCGCTTTCATTCTAAGGCAACACCGCACAATTCCCGCCTTGCGGCTTAAGCACCGCTCCGGCAGCTGCGGCACGGCATCTGCCGCACCTCGCTTGCCGTATCGGCACTTAGAATTATGTGGTATTGCCCTAAAACTCTCCTTGCTTTATGCGCTTGTAAAACAGTAACATCGTATTTTTGTGGAACAGGTATAATGTTGGTCATTCCGTTTGTTCCGCATCGTTATAAGTACGCTGCTTTCCGATAAAGTTTTTATTATAATACTGACCCACGCCGGGAACAATGTACGCCCCCGGCGGCTGCCAAAGCCCCGTGCTGTGCGCGGGGGCTTTTTCTTGTGCCAGCCGCCGCCTTGTGCTACAATACTGGTATATTTTGCAGCGGCATTGCCCGCTGCCCGTGGAACATTGAAGGAGGAAACCCCATGCCTGCCATTACTGTGCGCGGCGTAACGCTGCTGCCCCCGCGGGATACTGCCCCGACCAACTTTAAGATCCTGGTACCCGTTATGGCCAACGACCTTTCCAACGCTGCCGCCGCTGGGGCGGCTGGGGACGTGGTAGAGCTGCGTTTGGATGCCCTTTCGATATTGGATGCTCCTAACGTGCAAAACGTGCTGTACGCCGCCCGTGCCGCCATTGGGCAGGGTGTTCCTCTACTGGCCACCATCCGAACCAAAAAAGAGGGCGGTCTGGCCGATCTCACCGATGCCGCATACGGCGAACTCGGCACTGCTATCTGCCACAGTGGCCTGGCGGATCTGCTGGATGTCGAAGCCAGCACGGCTCCGGCGGTCATTGCTGCCATCCAGCAGCAGGCGCGGGAAAGCGGCGTAAAAACCGTGTTCAGCAGCCATAACTTTGCCGAGACTCCGCCCATCGAAACGATGGTCAACACCCTGACTGATATGGTCCGCCGCGGGGCAGATATCGCCAAGCTGGCCGTAATGCCCCACACCCCGGCGGATACCGCCCGCCTGCTGGAAGCCACCGCCCAGGCGGCTGCAGCCACTGGGAACGATACCCCGCTCATCACCATGTCCATGGGCCAGCAGGGGATGGTCAGCCGCATCTGCGGCGCAGCGTTTGGCAGCTGTGCAGGCTTTGCCACGGCAGGCGTTTCCAGCGCACCGGGCCAGCCCGCCGCCCCCGCCCTGCGCACGGCGCTGGACGCCCTGGGTGCCATGCTGGGTTGAATCGTCCTGAAAAAACAAAGGCAATACCGCATAATTCTAAGTGCCGATACGGCGAGCGAGGTGCGGCAGATGCCAAGCCAAAAGCGCAGATAATACTGGATGTCTTATCGAGCATTTTGGCAACGCAGATGCCGTGCCGCAGCTGCCGGAGCGGTGCTTAAGCCGCAAGGCGGGAATTGTGCGGTGTTGCCCAAAGTCCAAAATGCAACTTCCCGTTGCTTGGCAAACGCAGCCCACTATGCTATCCTACCGATAAAAGATAAAGGAGGCAATGCCATGGAAACCAGGCAAGTTATTTTGCAGCTGCGTACCGCCAAAGGGTTATCGCAGGAAGAACTGGCCGCAAAAGTATATGTGACCCGCCAGGCCGTGTCCCGCTGGGAAACCGGATTGTCGGTGCCCGATGCCGGGATGCTTGTCCGCATCGCCGGGGCGCTGGACACGACGGTGAATGATCTTCTCGGCGAGGAGGAGAAAAATTCGCTCGCCCGGCTGCTCTATTACCCCGAGCGGGAGCTTGCCGCCGCAGCGCACTCCGATTCCTGGTACCGCGTGACGATCCACCGTCTTGTGGCCGTCTGCCGGCAGGCGACGGACAAATATACCCGCGTCAAGGTGCGCGCCCGTCTGCCGAAGGAATATGCCTATATTATCGAAGAGCTCATTGACTCCGACGAGCACGATCCCAACAAGCGCAGGTATTTTGAAAGCATCATCAACAGCGTGATCGAGACCGGCATTGCCGACCGGTTCATCGTGGCGCTCGCGAATCTCATCTCCCGCCTGACGGTAAACCAGCTGCACATCGTCGGCGACGTTTTTGACCGAGGCCCCGCCGCGCAGATGGTCATGGACGATCTCATGGACATGCACGGCGTGGACTTCGTCTGGGGCAACCATGACATTCTCTGGATGGGCGCGGCCATGGGAAACCCCGCGTGCATTGCGAACGCCCTGCGAAATTCGCTCAAGTACGGCAACTTTGATATGCTCGAGGACGGCTACGGCCTGAACGTCCGCCCGCTCGCGCTCTTCGCCATGGAGCAGTACGGCGACGATCCCTGCACGAACTTCCTCCCGACGCACGTGACCGACTGCGTGGCGGAAAACAGCGACGTTACCGCCAAGCTCCTCAAGGCCATCACGGTCATCCAGTTCAAGCTGGAGGGCCAGCTCATCCTGCGCCACCCGGAATATAAAATGGACGGACGGCTCCTCCTCGGAGAGCTCGTCCGCTCCGAAGGGACGGTCACGCTCGGCGGCAAGATATACCGCACGAACGACATTTCGCTCCCCACGGTCGATCCCGCGGATCCCTATCGCCTCTCCGAGCGCGAGCAGCAGCTCGTCGATCAGCTCGTTTTGTCCTTCCTGCGCAGCGAGAAGCTGCAGACCCATATCCGGTATCTGCTGGAAAAGGGCGCGATGTACCGCGTGTGCAACGGCAACCTTCTCTACCACGGCTGCATCCCCATGGAGCCGGACGGCAGCTTTACGCGCGTGACGATGGGTGACAAAACATATTTCGGAAAGTCGCTCATGGATGCCTGCGACCGGCTGTGCCGCACGGCGATGTACGACCGCCGTATGGAGAACACCGATCTTCTCTGGTATCTCTGGTGCGGGCCGTATTCTCCGCTCAACGGCAAGGACAAGATCGCAACGTTCGAGCGCACGTTCCTCGACGATCCGGAGGCCCGAACGGAGCGGAAAAATCCGTACTACGATCTCTGGAACAGCGGGGAAACGGCGCGCACGATCCTCACCGAGTTCGGCGTGGACTTCGAGCGCGGCCACATCATCAACGGCCATGTCCCCGTGCGCAAAACGAAGGGCGACACGCCCATCAAGGCCAACGGCAAGTTCATCAACATCGACGGCGGTCTCTCGAAGGCGTACCAGCCCGTAACGGGCATCTGCGGCTACACGCTGGTATATTCCTCGCACGAGCTGTATCTTGCCGAGCATCAGCCTTTCGACCCGGATACCGCCGCGCGCGAAAGTGCGGACGTGCTCTCCCGGACGATCATGATCGAGCAGTATCCCGACCGGCTTCGCGTGCGCGATACCGACGGCGGCGCGGATGTGGAGCGGCGCATCGCCGATCTCAAAAAGCTGCTCGCGGCCTATCGCAGCGGCCTTGTGCGCACGCCGAGCCGCATGGAGTAAGGCTTGACAAATAAAACAAATAACGGTATATTGATTTGGTAAAAAGCGCAGAAGGGGAGGAGTAGGCTCCCGGCGGAACGCAGAGAGAGGGCGGTTGGTGCAAGCCCTTGGGAAGCCGCAGCCGAAGGTCGCCCCGGAGCAGCCGTTTTGAACAAAGTAGAAACGGACGGGTTCTCCCGTTACAGAGAATACGAGTGCCGCTTTCAGTAAAGCGGAAATCGGGTGGTACCGCGTAAGTTTTTGCGCCCCGGAGGTTATCTCCGGGGCGTTTTTGTTTGGAGGAATAAGAATGAAAGAACTGCCGAAGATTTATGATCCCAAGCAGGTGGAAAGCAAGATCTACCGCTACTGGACGGACGGCGGCTGGTTCCACGCTGAGCGTGACCCGGACAAGAAGCCGTTCACCATCGTGATCCCGCCCCCGAACGTCACCGGCCAGCTCCATCTCGGCCACGCGTTCGACGAGACGATCCAGGACGTGCTCATCCGCTGGAAGCGCATGAGTGGGTACTGCGCGCTGTGGCTGCCGGGCGTTGACCACGCCGGCATCGCCACGCAGACCAAGGTGGAGGCCGAGCTCCGCAAGGAGGGTCTCACGCGCTTCGATCTCGGCCGCGAAAAGTTCCTGAACCGTGTGTGGGACTGGAAGCAGCACTACGGCGACCGCATCGTGGAGCAGCTCAAAACGCTCGGCTCTTCCTGCGACTGGGAGCGCCAGCGCTTCACGATGGACGAGCAGTGCGCCAAGGCCGTGCGCGAGGCGTTCTGCAGCCTGTACGAAAAGGGATATATCTACCGCGGCAAGCGTATCATCAACTGGTGTCCGCACTGCAAGACCGCCCTTTCCGACGTTGAGGTCGAATACGTGGAGAAGAACGGCTTCTTCTGGCATATCCGCTATCCGCTGACGGACGGTTCCGGCAGCGTGGAGGTCGCCACGACCCGTCCCGAGACGATGCTCGGCGACGCCGCCGTTGCGGTGAACCCCGAGGACCCGCGCTATAAGGACATGATCGGCAAAACGCTCACGCTCCCGCTCGTCGGGCGCGAGATCCCCATCGTCGGCGATGAGCACGCCGATATGGAGTTCGGCACCGGCTGCGTGAAGATCACGCCCTGCCACGACCCCAACGACTTTGAGGTCGGCCTGCGCCACGATCTGCCGCAGTACCTGATGCTCGACGGCGACGGCAAGATCACCGGCGGCTACAAGTGGGACGGCATGGACCGCTACGAGGCACGCAAGGCCATCGTGCAGGAGCTCGAGGAGCAGGGCTATCTCGTGTCCATCGAGCCGTGCGTCCACAATGTCGGCACGTGCTCCCGTTGCCATAACGATGTGGAGCCGCTTGCGAGCGACCAGTGGTTCGTGAAGATGCAGCCTCTGGCGAAGGAAGCCATCCGCGTTGTGGAAGACGGCGAGATCAAGTTCGTGCCGGATCGCTTCGCCAAAACGTATCTCAACTGGATGAACAGCGTGCGCGACTGGTGCATCTCCCGCCAGCTCTGGTGGGGCCATCAGATCCCCGTGTGGTACTGCGGCGACTGCGGCCATATGACCGTCTCCCGCACCGACGCCTGCGAGTGCGAGGCGTGCCACTCCAAGAACATCCGCCGCGAGAGCGACGTGCTCGACACTTGGTTCTCCAGCGCGCTCTGGCCGTTCTCCACGCTCGGCTGGCCGGACAAGACGGCGGATCTGGATTACTTCTACCCGACGGACGTGCTCGTCACAGGCTACGACATCATCTTCTTCTGGGTCGCGCGTATGATCTTCTCCGGCTGCGAGCATATGAAGAAGATCCCGTTCCACACGGTGCTCATCCACGGCCTGATCCGTGACCCGCAGGGCAAGAAAATGTCCAAGTCCGCCGGTAACGGCGTCGATCCCATCGAGGTCATCAACACCTACGGCGCAGACGCGCTCCGCTTCAACATCATCACCGGCAACTCGCCCGGAAACGACATGCGCTTCTTCCCGGAGCGCTGCGAGGCGATGCGCAACTTTGCCAACAAGCTCTGGAACGCTTCCCGCTTCGTGATGATGAATCTCACGATCGACAAAAACGAGCTGCCCGAAACGCTTGAGCTGGAGGATAAATGGATCCTCTCTCGGTTCAACGAGCTGGCCCGCGAGGTCGGCGAGAATCTCGATAAGTACGAGCTCGGCATCGCCGCGCAGAAGATCTATGACTTCATCTGGGACAGCTTCTGCGACTGGTACATCGAGCTCACCAAGGCCCGTCTGACGGGCGAGGACGAGACGGCCCGCGTGCAGGCGCAGAAGGTGCTGCTCTATGTGCTCACCGAAACGCTCAAGCTGCTCCATCCGTTTATGCCGTTCATCACCGAGGAGATCTATCAGGCGCTGCCGCACGAGGGCGACGCGCTCATGGTGCAGCCGTACCCCGTTTATCGCGAGGATATGGCTTTCCCGGCGGAGAGCGCACGTTTTGAAAAGGTCATGGAGGCCATCCGCGCCATCCGCAGCCGCCGCAGCGAGATGAACGTCCCGCCGTCCAAGCGCCCGCACCTCTATATTGTCACCGAGGAACGCGAAGCCTTTGAGAATGGGCGCGATTATCTCTGCCGTCTGGCGTATGCCGGTGAAGTGATCGTTTCGGACGATGTCCCCGCCGACGCCGACAAAATGGTAAGCATCGTGACGAAGGATGCGCGCTGCTTCCTGCCGATGAGCGAGCTTGTCGATCTTGACAAGGAGCACGAGCGGCTGGAAAAGGAGCTGGCAAAGAACCGCGGCTTCCTCGAAAACCAGCGCCGCAAGCTCTCGAACGAGAGCTTCGTCTCCCGCGCTCCCGCCAACGTCGTCGCCACGGAGCGCGAGCGTGCCGAAAAGCTCGAAGCGCTCATTGCCAATCTCGAGGAATCGCTCCGTCAGCTCGGCTGATGCGCATATAATTAGATTGACAAAGGTGTCCCGAAACGCTACAATGACGCTTCGGGACATTTTTTAAGGGTTCCGAAAACTTTTTGCGGCTTTTGCACGTCTAATAAACAGAACAGAAAACCGGAACTATTCGACCTGCGCCGCAAGGCGCGGGGAAGGAGACTTCATTATGCGTAAACTTATTTCAAAGCGACTCTTTGCCGTTTTGATGGCGGCGCTTTTGTTCGCCGCGCTTGGCACGACGGCATTGGCGGATGACGCCCCCGTCATCAATACCGACGTACCCGCGGCGCTTACCCTGATCGAAGGGCAGACGCTCACGCTCACCGTAGAGGCGACGGGCGGGGAGCTGTCCTACCAGTGGTACCGTGTCCACCCGGAGGGCGATACGCCCGTGGAGGGACAGACCTCGAATACTTACCAGATCGCTTCCGTGGACGCCTCGATCAACGGCGCGGCGTTTTACTGCTTCGTGCAGAACGTGGCGGGAAATACCCAGTCTTCCGTCTGCACCGTGACGGTGCTCTCCAAGCCTGTTCTCACGCAGGACGTGAGTACCACCAGCCAGACGCTGACCGAGGGCGACACCATCGCGCTCACCGCCGGAGCGACCGGCGCGGCGGGTATACAGTGGTACTATAAGAAGGGCGACGAAGCCCCCAAGCCCATTGACGGCGCTACGACGGCCTCTCTCTCCGTCGCGGCCACGATGGAGTATAACGGCGCGGATATCTACTGCCAGTTCGTAAACGATGCCGGCGCCGTCACAACGTCCTTCTGCCGCATCACCGTGAATGCCAAGCCCGCAGCGCCCGTAACGACGAAAAACCCGACCGGCGAGACCGTCACCGAGGGCGGCCGCGCGATCTTCATCGCCCGCGCCGACGGCGCGACGAGCTACCTCTGGCGCATCATCAGCGCCGACGGCACACAGGTCTATGACTATACCGCCGCGCGTACCGCGTTCCCGACGCTGAGCATCTCCGGCGGCGACAGCGAAACGCTCACGCTCACCAACATCCCCTATGATATGAACGGCTGGAAGGTCGCCTGCCTCTTCAAGAGCGAGGGCGGCGAGACGCTCTCCGGCACGGCGAGCGTCACGGTGACGAAAAAGGCGGCGTCTCTCAGCATCATCACGCAGCCTGTCGGCGGCACGATGGCCGTGGATGAGAACCCGAACTTCATCCTCTCCATTCAGGCAACATCCAGCGACGGCGGCACGATCACCTACCAGTGGTACAGCGCAGCGACGAACAGCACCGCCGCCATGAAGGCCATCCCCGGCGCGACGAATTCCAGCTATAAGCCCGAACAGACCGAGGGAACGACGTATTACCGTGTAAGCGTTCAGCTCACCGGCAACGGTACGACCTCCGATCCCTATTATTCCAACACCGTCCCTGTGACGTTCACCGCCACCAAGACGCACACGCACAGCTTCTCGAGCGTCTGGGAGCATAACGATCTCTCCCACTGGCACCAGTGCACCTGCGGCGAGCACGGCGACGAAGCGTTCCATACCTACACCTGGACCATACTGAAAGCCCCCACCGCGACCGAGGACGGCGAGCAGAAGGGCGTCTGCTCCGTCTGCGGCTATGAGACCATCCAGCCCATCCCCGCCGGTACGGACACCGGTGAGGAAGAGACGCCGGCAAAGCCCGCCAAAAAGACGAATACGGTGCTTCTCGTCATCATCGGCGTGCTGGCCGTGGCGGTGATCGCCGTGGCAGTCATTCTCGTCCGCAAGGTGCTTCTTCAGAAGGACGAAGGGGACAGCGGAGACGATGACGATGGGAACGAATAATTCCTATAATTCCTAAGGCGCAAAGGATAGCTTTTCGTGAATCGTTTGTACGGCGTGCGAAAAAAAGTGCCGGAAAGAATAAAAGCAAAGCCCGAAAAAATCTCCCGCCGGTTACCGACCGGCGGGAGATTTTATAGCTAAGCTAAGCATGACGGAATATCAATAATAGTTGTTGTTATTCTGATTCTCGCCACGCTTCTTCTGCTTTTTCAGTGCACTGCCGACAGTAAAATAACTTGCAACAGCAGCAATTATAAGAGCGAGACCATAGCTGCCAATAGCCTCATAACAAATCAACAGACCGACGAGAAGGCCAACAATATAGCTTAGAATCTCGATGATTACAATTTTTACAGATAGACGTGCGCGGAAGGATAACCAGATCATAAAGAGGGTAAGAATAATTCCAATAGCATAACTCATTTCAATGTCTTCCTTTTCGTTTCTTTTTCTTCAGCTTTTCATATAGTGCTTCTTTAGCCGGAGCACATAGCTGCGATACAGTGCGTGCGCTTCCACATTTTCTCCGCGCTCGATCATTGCGACGCAGGGCTCGACAAGCTCGCGGTAGATGGCGTCGAATGCTTCCACGGCGTCCGCTTTGCTTCGGATCGCGTCAACGATCTTCGGCGCGACGGCGTAGTACTCCGCGATTTCCGCTTCGCCCTCCGGCTGGGAACGGAGATATCCGTCACGAAAGCTGCGCAGCACCGTCAGCTCATGGCAGTCGTCCGGCATACCGCGCGCCTCGGTGCAGGCTGATGTCAGGAAGCAGCTGCCGGAGTCGTTGCCCTTGTAGATGGGGCAGCCGTCGTAATCGTAGTTGCGGCAGTACTTATAGTAGGTGTCCTCGTTGACGTCCTTTCCGCTCTTCCGGCAGGCGTAATGGTGATTGTACCAGTAAAATGGACAGCTCATACGTTTCCTCCCCTTTGTTTCGTTTCTCTGAAAATTTGCGTGATCTGCGGGAGGATCACGATATGAAGCAGAAAGATCTGGCGGCGTATCTGAACTGCTCGCAGCAGGTATACAGCAACTATGAGCTCGGCCAGCGTGACGTGCCGACGGATATCCTCATCCGCCTGTCACAGCTCTATCATGTGTCCGTGGATTATATCCTCGGTCTGACCGATAACCCGAAACGAAACCAGTAAAAAACCCGCCCTTCGATCCGCGGATCGGAGGGCGGGTTTACGTTTGTTGGATCGTTTCTCAGAACGCCAGCAGTGCCATGGAGAGGATGGCGGCGGTCAGCAGGTAGATCGGCAGACCGCGCCACGCCTTCGGAACGTAGCGCTCGCGGATCTTCGAGCGGACGGCGGCGAACGCCGCGAGAGCGAGCCAGAAGCCGAGACCCGCGCCGAGCGCCGTGAGGATGCTCTCACCAAGGGAGAGCGCATCGGCGGCGTTGTTCACCGCGAGACCGAGCACGGCGCTGTTGAGCGCGATGACGGGGAAGTAGACGCCGAGGTCTTTTTTGAAGGCGGCCTTCGCAACGGCATTCATTGCATAGACAACGATGAGCACGATCGCCGCAAAGACGAGCGTCTGCAGATAGCCAAGGGACAGCGCGTCCAGAACGTAGGTCTGCACAAGACCGGCGATCAGCGCTGTGAGCACCATGGCGACGGTTACAGACACGCCGAGCACGGTGATCTTCTTCTCCTGCGCGGACCAGCCGAGCAGGGGAGCTGCGCCGAGGAATTTCTCCAGCGCATAGTTGTTGGCGAGCATCGCGCCGAGCACGATACCGACAATGGCTTTGAACGTCATTACTCGTTACCTCCTTCCGCTGTACCGGCGGCGACACCGGCGAAGCCGGGCTCTTCCTCCGCAGCGCATGCGGCGGGGAAGATGGCGTTAACGATCGCGGCGACAATGGCATACACCAGGAAACCGCCCATGGGCTTCTGGAGCGAAGCCACGGCGTGCGCCTTGAGGAAGGCGATCTCCTGTCCCCAAACGGTGCCGAGACCGAAGAGCTCGCGCAGCAGCGCGACAACGGCGATCACCGCGAGAAACTCCAGCCCGGTCACAACGACCTTTCCGACACAGAGGCCGGAGGCGCTGCCGGCGCTGCGGCTGAACACCAGCAGGTTGACGGCAGCCACGGCGAGATACACGCCGAGCATCTTGTAAACGGACGGCAGCACCGCGTGCAGCACGAGCTGCGCAGCGGAGGTGAACAGCGCCGCCGTGAGGATCGTCGCGGCGATCACCGCGCGCTCCGGGAGAATGCGGCGCAGCAGCGCCATCACGAGCGCAGTGAGCAGCATCACGGCGAGAACCGTAATGCCCATGGCAGCGGCACCCCGGAGCGTTCCGGTCGCGCCCAGCGCGGGGCACGCGCCGAGAAACAGTACCCACATCGGGTTAACGGTCATTTTCTTCTCATTCATTGCCAAGTCCTCCGTTCTCTTTCAGAGTGGCAAAGGCGTCGAAAACATCGTGCGTAGCGGTCTTGACGGCGTTCATCGTCATCGTTGCGCCGGAGATGAACGCTACGTCGTCCGTCATGGTCTCGGCGGTCAAACCGACGAAGCCTTCCTTGTAGCTCTGCGGATCGAGTGTGTAGTTGGAGAAGTAGTCCTTTTCCAGAATGAACTCCTTGGCGTTCATCATCACGATCTCGCCGTCAGCGTTGAGAACGTAGTAGACGGCCATCGGGATGTTGCTGTAGCCGTAGGGACGGGAAACAAAGGCATAGAGCGTTTCGCCGTTCTCCGTCACGGTGTAGGCGGCGGTCACGGTGTTGTATACGCCGTCGAGACCGAGCACCGCGTAATCCGCGTCCTTGGAGTAGTAAGCGCTGAGCTTGGAGATATCGTCGTCCGTGAAGAGATCGCCGTTGTCGCGCGCATACGCGGCGGCGGTCTCGGCAAGATCGGCGTAGGAATCGGTCACAACGCTGCCTTCAACGTCATAGACGCAGACACTGCCGGAGGTGTTCGCGATGGCAAGCACGCCCGCGCCGTCCACGTTCGCAAGGAACGCGAAGCCCGCGCCGTTCGGGGCTTTGTAAGCGGCGGTCACGCCGTCGAGACCGGTCTCGGTCTCCTCGCCCTGCATGGCGCCTTCGCTGTTCATCATGCCGGGGAACACGGTCGCGATCAGCTCGGTGAGAAGCTGTGCGTCGCCCTTGACGCCCGCGCTGACGAGTTCATTCGCCGTGAGAGCGGTGAAGCCGTCGAGAATGGCGTCATGGAACGCCTTGGAGGAGTACGTCACGCCCGCGACGAGACTCACGTCCGCGAGAGTGGAATCCTGTCCGATATAGGTCTGCGGATACGTATCCACACCCATGTCCTTCGTGTCGGGGTAGGAGAGCACCTGCGTGCCGACGATCTTACCCTCGGTATCCACGGCCATGGAGATCTCGATCGGATCGTGGGTGTAGCCCTGCGTGGTGGAGAGAAGGATCGCGTAGCCGAGACCGGAGGTCTCGGTATAGATGCTCTGCACGGTCTCCGGAACGTCGGTAAGCTCGCTTCCGGCGGAGCCGTCGCTGCTGTAGAGAAGATCAAAGCCCTGCGCGCCGGGGAAAATATCCATGAGCGGCCCGAGCGCCTGGGAAGCCTCGCTCAGCTCGATGCGCGGCCCGGCCCAGACATTGAGACCGGTGAGCAGCAGAGCGAACACGAGAAAGAGAACGATCAGCGTCAGAGCCGAGCGGGGAAAGCTGCCTTTATTTTGCATTTTTCGGCCCTCCCAATCCGAGCGGCGTAGCCGCCGTCCATTTTTCGATCATCGGAGCAAGAATGTTCATCACGAGGATGGAGAGCGACACGCCCTCCGGATACGCGCAGTATTCGCGGATGACGAACGTCAGAATGCCGCAGCCGAGCGCGAAGAACGCCTTGCCCTTGTTGTTGATCGGCGAGGTCTGATAGTCGGTCGCCATGAAGATCGCGCCGAGGAACAGACCGCCCGCCATGATCTCATAGAGCGCGGTAACGGCGCTGCCGGTCGTGACGAAGTAGAGCACGAACACGCTGCCGACGAAGATCGCCGGGACATACCAGCGGATCACGCGGCGGATGACGAGATACGCAAAGCCGATGAGCAGCGCGATAACGCACGTTTCGCCTACCGCGCCGCCGCGCACGCCGAGAAACATATCCAGCAGGGAGGGAAGACCCTCGCCGCCGGTGGAGAGAACTTCGAGCGGGGTGGCGCTCGTTACGAGATCAACGCCCTTCGGCATCGCGCCGCCCATGACCTGCGTGAACGAGACGAGCATGAACACGCGCGCGGTGATGGCGGGGTTCGCAAAGTTGTGGCCGAGACCGCCGAACAGACACTTGACGAACACGATGGCAAACACGCTGCCGAGCACACACTGCCAGACCGGCACGTTTGTGCTGAGATTGAGACCAAGCAGCAGACCCGTCACAACGGCGCTGAGATCGCCGATGGACTGCTTGCGGTGGGTGATCGCGTTGAAGAGAAATTCGGAAACGACGGCGGCGATCACGCACGAGAGGATCGGTACAAGAGCCGGAGCGCCGAAAATCACGATCGCGGCAGCCGTGGCGGGCAGCAGAGCGATGATCACGTCAAGCATGATGCGCTGCGTGCTCGCGCCGCAGTGGGTGAACGGGGAAGCGGGGGTTTCAAACCGCTTATCCATCACTTTTTCCCTCCTTCCGCATGATCGGCTTTGTATTTTTTGAGATATTTCTTTGCCGCGCGGTTGTTCTCCGCGAGCGGGCGGTGTGCCGGGCAGACGTAGCTGCAGCTGCCGCACTCGATGCAGAAGTTCACATGGTCGCGGTCAAGGAGAAGCGCGCGCTTATCGCCGTTCTCTTCCTCAAGATCGTCCGAGAACGCGGTGGGGTTGAGATTCATCGGACAGTGGGACACGCACCGGCCGCAGTGGATGCACGGCGTCGGCTCGTGGATAACGCTGTCCGCTTCGGAGAAGACCAGCACGCTGCCGGTCGTCTTGAGTACCGGGTAGTCGAGCGAGGGGACGGCGTGACCCATCATCGGCCCACCGTTCACAACACGGCCCGGCTCGCATTTGAGCCCGCCGGCGGCCTCGACCAGGTAGCGGTACGGCGTGCCGATCGGGACGAGCAGGTTCTTCGGCTCCTTGATGGCCGAGCCGTCAACGGTGACGACGCGGTCGACGAGCGGCATGCCGGTATCCATGAACTTGGCGACCTTGGCAAGCGTCGAGACGTTGATGATGATAACGCCGAGCGTTGCAAAACGCTGACCGGCGTAAACGACCTTGCCGAGCGCGTTATAAAGGATCATCTGCTTCGCGCCCTGCGGATAGGAGCTCGGCAGCTCAACGATGCTCATCGTGGGGTCGTCGGCAAAAAGCTCCTTCATCGCGGCAATGGCGTGCGGCTTGTTGTTTTCAATGGCGAAAACAAAGTTGTCGGGCTTGACGTATTTCTTGAGAAGCTCGATACCGCGACGGATATCCTCGCCGTGGTCAAGCATCATGCGGTTGTCGCTCGTGACGTACGGCTCGCACTCCGCACCGTTGATGAGCATGGTCTTGACGTTGTGGCGCAGCGCCGCATCAAACTTCCAGTCAACGGGGAACGCCGCGCCGCCGAGACCGACGATGCCGCTCTCGTGCAGATCCTCCACGAACGCGGCGAGATCCTCCGCCGTGCGCGGGGCAAGCGTGGGATCGACTTCCATTTTTCCGTCGTTCTCAATGCGGATGACCGGCAGATCGTTGCCGAAGAGCTCCGGCATCGGATCGAGCGAGAGAACGGTGCCGGAAACGGTCGCATGAACCTCACAGGTGATGCTGCCCTCGCCGCGGGCGAGCTTCTGACCGACGCGGACATAGTCGCCGACGCTGACGACCGGCACGGCGGGGGTGCCCATGTGCATGTTCATGGGGAGAAGCACTTCTTTCGGCGGGGGAAGGGTTTCGGCCTTCATTCCGGCGGTGTTCTTGTGATGGGGAACGTGAACCGCCTGAAGGCGCTTACGGAATGCCATCAGAATCCAACCTTTCCATTCATTTCTTCTTTGCTGTAATGCAGTAATTTTAGCTTTGCGATTCGCCGGACGTATCGTCCGGAACGAGAATGGCCTCCATACCGGAGGTCATATGCAGCTCGCCGTCCGGGAGCACCCAGAGCGCATCCACATCGCCGAGCTTTTCGCAGAGCGCCTCGCCGTCGGCAAGGGGCATGCAGAAAAGCGCGGTGGAGAGCGCATCGGCAAGACCGCTGTTTTTCGTCACGACCGTGACGGAGGTGAAGAGCGTGGAGGGATAGAGCGTATCCTTGTCGATGATGTGGTGATACCTCACGCCGTCCACGGTGAAATACCGTTCATAAATGCCGGAGGTGACGCAGGAGGTGTCGGCGAGCAGGAGCTTTGCGCAGTAATTCGAGTCAGGGTTCTTCGGGTCGCGCACGCCGGTCTTCCAGCCGGTGCCGTCGGGCCGCGTGCCGATGATGCGGATGTTGCCGCCGACGTTGAGCACATAGCTCTCGCAGCCGAGTGTTTCGGCCTTCTGCGCCGCCATTTCGGTGGCGTAACCCTTGCCGAGCGCGCCGACGTCGATGGAGGCAAGCGGGTCCGAGATACGGACGGTGTTGTTTTCCTCGTCCAGCTCCAGAAGAGAGATGTCCGTGTGCTTCGCTGCCTCGGTGAGCTCTTCTTCCGCGGGAACGTAGGCGTTCTTCGGATCTTCCGACGCGGCTTCACGCGCGTTGTGCCAGAGCGTGAGGACACTTCCCATCATCACGTTCATCTCTCCGCCGGTCAGCTCATAGAGCTCTTTGGCATAGAGCAGAAACTCCATCAGCCGCGCATCCACCGTTACAGCTTCTCCGCCGGCCATTTTGTTTACCGTACAGAGGTTGTTTATGCCGGAATACTCGTGGTAGATATCAAAAAGCTGGTGATATTCCCCGAGTATATCAGCAATTTCGGCAGAACAGTCCGAAAACCGTTCTGCCGAATCGCCTGCATAGCTGTAAATATAGGTCACCGTGTCAAAGTAGGTGAAATAGCTTTTCCCCTGCGCCTTGACAGGTTCGGCGGAAGCTGAACAGCCGGAGAGAAGAACAAGAGCGAGCAGAGCGCCGCAGAGAAGCGCGGCGACCGCGCGGGTATTCTTTTTCCGGTTCATTTGCTTCGCGGAAATTACCGGGCGTTGTTCGCTGCCGTGGCGATAGTCGCGCGCATGCCGGTGATATCCATCGTGCAGGAGGCAAACAGAGTCTCATCGACGGTCACGTCATGGCCGTTGTGCTCGGTGGTCTCCATGGCGCTGACCTCATCGGCGGTCATGCCGACGGTGTAGTCAGCAAAAGCCTTGGCCTGGGCATCCCACTCGGCAATGGCGTTGCCGTACTTGACCATGTTGTAGTCGTCGCCGAGCTCACGCTTGGTAGCGGTGTAGTCCTTGCTGACGATCTCGCCCTCGGCGCTCACGGTGATCTTGGGCTGGATGGCGTCGGTCAGCGCGGCGAGAATCTTACCGTCAGAGCCGACAGCAGCGGCACCGAACTCGGTGTACATCTTGACCATGGCGTTGCCGTCTTCGGAATCAGCAGCGGACACGGACTCGGTGGAGTTGGAGATGGCAGACACGCCCAGCGTGAAGGAGCCGGGGACGGCGGTGAAGGTGGAGCCCTTCTCGTCGTTGCAGGCCTTCACAATGGCCTCCTGGAAGGCCTCGAGGCTGATGGAGCAGGAAGCGACACAGCAGGAGCTGGCGCCGCTTTTGCAGGCTGCACCGGAATGTTACCTCATCCCGGACGCTCTGGCGCACCGTCTGTCCGACACCCAAAGCCCGCAGGGCTTATTCTGTGTCTTTGAGATACTTGACAATTCCTGCCGGCTTGCTACAATAAAAAAGAATCGGTTGGTCATCCTCTCCTCTTTGCAGGACCCGGGCAACATCGGGACTATCATCCGCACCTGTGAAGCGTTTGGCGTGGATATGGTGCTGATGAGCGACGACTGTCCCGACCTGTATGCACCCAAAACGCTGCGCGCCACCATGGGCGGCATCTTCCGTTTGCCGGTGCAGCGCTGCTCCGATTTAAAGGAAGAGATTTTGTCGCTGCGCCATCAGGGCGTGCAGGTGTATGCCGCTGCGCTGCACCGCGACAGCCTGCCCATCACCGAGCTGGACTTTGCACAGCCCAGCGCCATTGTCATCGGCAACGAGGGCAGCGGACTGACCGACTCCATCATCGAAGCCTGCACAGCTCCCATGATTATTCCGATGGCGGGCAGGGCAGAATCGCTCAATGCGGCAGTAGCGGCAACGGTTGCTGTCTGGGAGATGTGCCGCCCGCGCGGATAAAGCAATCTGAAAACAGCACAGCAAGAGGAGGAAAGGCGCAGTGGATGCAGCATATTGGATTTGGCTGCAAATGGGATTGGGAATTGCCAGTCCCGCAGCACAGCAGGTGCTGGGGCATCGAATCGACCCACGCACCTTGTATCGGATGAGCCTGGAGCAGATGGTGCAGCAGGAGATTTTTTCTGCCGCCGTCTGTGCCCGCCTGCGCTCGGTTTCCCTGTCGACAGCCCAGAGGATTGCCCGCAACTGTATGCACAAGGGCTACCAGATTATCGCCCTGACCGACAGCGCCTATCCCCGTCAGCTGTATGGTCTGCCTGACCCTCCGCTGGTGCTGTATGCACAGGGAAACACCGCTCTGCTCAACCAGCTCGACGAGCTGCCGGCTTTGACGGTAGTGGGGACCCGCAGCGCCAACGGATACGGAAAAAAAGTGGCACACAGCTTTTCATACGACCTTGCCAGGGCAGGCTTTGTGATTCTCAGCGGATTGGCACAGGGAATCGACAGCTGCGCCTTGGAAGGAGCGCTGGAAGCGGGAGGAAAGACGGTCACCGTGCTGCCTACCGGCTTGGATTATACCAGCCCGGCACAAAGTGAGCCGCTGCGCCGTCGGATTCTGGAAAACAGCGGCGTGGTGCTCAGTGAGCTGGCTCCGCAGTCCAACGGCTTTAAGGGATATTTTCCGGCACGCAACCGACTGTTGTCCGCTTTGGCGCAGGGTGTGCTGGTGGCACAGGCGCCTGCCCGCAGCGGGGCGCTGATTACAGCCACCCATGCACTCGAACAGGGCAGGGAATTGTTCACCATTCCTGCCAGCATCTATGATGCTGCTTTTGCGGGCAACTTGCAGCTGCTGCGGGATGGTGTGATGGCTGCCATCACACCGGAAGAT
>OLSK01001412.1_pt1 | contig 17971 bp, 19 predicted proteins | sample 1672781 | NCBI WGS metagenome assembly OLSK01 (sample SAMEA3136723, study PRJEB25190) | human gut metagenome | biome: human gut; feature: human-associated habitat; material: faeces | place: Austria | collected 2013 | reverse complement strand
CCACATTAGCAATCAATAAGTTGTGAACTTTCAAAGTGTTTTGCGACTATCCCTAAATAATGAGTCCAAATGTTCAATGGTATTTCCCATTCATTGAACATTTGGCTCAAAATACAATTATTTTGATAACACTTTCCAATATCCACTCTTGAAACTGCCGACACGTTCTAAATAGCCTGTCTTTTTGAGAAATGCTATTTCACGCTTGGCGGTGGCATCCGACAATCCAGTTTTCTCACAAAGCCTTTCTCTGCTTAGATTCTTTTCCTCTGAGAACATCCGCAAAATCATCTTCTGCCTCTCGGTCAAGTTTATTGGGTCATTTATTGGGTCATTTATTGGGTCATTCAATGAACCAGATGCAACATTGTTCTGAATATGCAGAGTCAATTTAACTTGCATAAGTTCTGGCTGTTCCAATAACTCAGGCTTTATCCAATGCTTTTCATTCCATGCGTTTAGAATGAGTGGGAAACCCGAGCCAAGGTTCTCGCCATAGCCTATCATACGGAACATATTCTGCATACGCTGATTACGTGCCTTTGACTCGCCACCTTTGTAAATCTGCTCAATAGGCAGTTTCAGAAGTCCTGGATTAGTCAGAACAAAACAATCGTCATACTTTTCAACTTTCAGCACTCCATTCACCATAAAATCGGAATGAATAACCATATTTGTAACGGCTTCACGCACAGCCTTGGCTTGAAGCGTATCGTCTTTGCGCACTACACCGTCCATACTGAAAGGGTGAGGCAAATCACGTGTCAGTTTCGGAATGACCATGCGGATAAAGTTGAACAGGTTGTTTTCCCAAGTCCCATCGTATGTCAATCGGTCGCTATAGCGTTGGTCGCCTATCAAATTGGATTTGTCAATGTAGTCCATTCGCAGATTGTCGAAACGTTCACGAACGGGCAATCCTTTGCCAAACATTAAGAGTCCAGCCATAGTCAGTCCTTCTTTTCCTGTCCTTCGGTCTCGTGTATAACCTCCAAAGTTCGTTAGAAACTCCTTATGCTCTGCCGAGTTCCATTGATGCTCTGGATGCAAGTTCTGAAACATCTGCCGGAAGCGTTCAAATGTTGCGATGTCAATGTCGTCCATTGTGTAGTATTCCAGCAACAATCCATCATTGCCTGCTTCATTGGCATCACGGAGCATCATCTTCAACTCTTGCTCCGTACAATGATAGTCGCCTTCATGGTTGCGTTTGAAAGTTCCTCTTGACAGATTGTTGTTGATATAGACAGGACGGACTGTATAATCGGCACGAGGTACGTTGATGGCAATAACCTTCTTGCCGTCAACATCTATCGTCTGAATGTCATCGTCGTACAGAAGATTGATATTCACCTTCTCACGACTATTTACAGTATTCCACAAGTCCTTGCGGATTTTGTCTGCATCCTCAACACCAACGATTTCAAACCGCTTGGTATAGTCTTGCTCATCCATATGTTCCACCACTCCCAACAGAATGGTTCCGCCGTATGTGTTGGCAAAAGCTGAATAAGTGTCCCAAAGCGAACCATGTACACCTTTGGTAGCTTTCTTGCATTCGAGCGTTACACGCTCGCCTGCTAACAGTGTTTCTTTTATATTGATATTCATTATTACTTAATCACGATTCGTTTTAAGTTCTTTTCCAGCAAAAGTCCCATAAGGTTTACCTGAAACTTCGCCAATTTTATAATAGTCACCTAATGCTTTAAGTGCAATATCTATATCTACCTCATTCTCAAATGTAAACTTTCCATTTGAGATTTTGAGAGAATCTCCATATTTTTTACATACACTCTTCATCTTTTTAAGATTATTTGGAGTCAATTCTTTGTAAGTTCCTATTTTTTCTACTTTAATAAGTTTCTTATGTATAGACGGTTTTCGTTCTATAAGTTCTTGTAATTTTTCACCTCCTTGCAAAACACCTGATTTGATCATTTGTTCTGCAATTGCCTTTGCCCTATCATGAAACTCTTCTTGTAAACCTACAATCTGTTCAAAACAGGCTTTTTTTATAACAAAGAACGTATCATCAACGTAAATACAATCTATCTGTTCATCCAAATTTATTGTTTCTTCCTTAAGCAAAGCTAATTGCTGACTTTTGGTGTTGAATATAGTCTTTAAGAAACTCTTGGCTTTTTCATCAATACCAATTTTACTTGGTAAAATTTTACGAAATGTGAAAACCTTTTTGTTAATGTTTGCATTATAAAATTCCATACAATAAGCCCATAGTTCTTCTTCATTTGTACTGATATTTGCAATGCTAATAACTTTTTCTGTTACTTTTTGCAACTGATTAGTTACAACATCTGAAAAAGAAAAAACTTTATTTTGTATTGGATATGTAAATAGATGTTCCGTTTCATCAGACAATACATCATAGTCAACCATCTCAAAATTCAATCTGATAGTCTTATCTATTTGATTGATAGATGTATTATAAAGTGATTCTTGAACTTCTTTGTTACAATCTATCTGATATACTTTAAATAAATATTTATCTTTTGCACGACAACGCTTTGCTACGCCTGGTTTAACAACCCTTGTAACAAAGTACAATTTAGAGTCCTTTGCATAAGACTCTCTTATTAGTTCTAATATATTTTCTAACGTCATAATTTTATCTTTTATACCCATAATAAAGTTGATAACCTACGTTATAAATCTTAACTCTATCATTTTCTTCTATAAATTTATCCTTTGATATAAGAATACCTTGCCGAGAGACTGTGTCATCATCGTACTTTATGTTGAAAATGGAGTATTTCATACTTAACATAGGGTTTACCAATATCAATTTTGAACGAATATATAATTTGTACACCACATAGAAGATACATAAGATTGTTATATTGTCTGCAATGTTTGAGTAATCATTGAACATGATAGGTATTATGTATGTTGCCACATATGCTAATGGTTCATCATTCATACTTGATATTTCAGTAATCTTGACTATATTTCCATTTTCCACCTTCTCGCCTATATGTTTAAAAGTTACATATGTCCCCCATAGACCATACAATGCAAGAGAAATACATATTATTGCCATACCATAGTTCTTTAACAAAATTAGAACTAAATGCATATAATCTCCTTCCCAAGTGATAACATTGGGATTTGATATAATTTGTCTAATAGCAATCAATAAGAACAATGGCATATACGAAGATAGAAATAACACTAAAGGTGTCATTCCTATCATTGAATTTATTTTTGTATGAGCACATCCCATAATATTATTCTGTTTGGGAAATTTGTTTAACAATCTGTTTGTAATATAAAGAGACCATACCCTTTTCGTCCTCACCTACATAACTATTATGAGCAATTAGACACCTAACTTTGTATAGTTCAGCCATCTTAGTTGAGATCCATCCTTGGTCTGGAAAATATTTATTAAATTTCTGCCAATTATTTACAATTAGTTTTGCCAAATCTATAAAATCAAGATAATAAATATCTTTATCACCACGTAATGGTAGCCATTTATATTGCGATTCTTCTTTTTTGCGAATGATAATGCCTTTTTTTACATCATTAGGTATTGTAGCCTTTTCAAAATAGTCTTCCCCAAATGACTCCATAAAAATCTTGTCTATAAAAACGCGTAAAGAATTTTCTATACAATAAAGAGATGCGTATAATTCGGACATTTCTATCCCTTTATTTTTTATCTCTTCAGAAAGAATATTCAGATTGCTAAGATTTGCGGTTGTAATAATTTCATTTAAAGGGTCTTTGCTTGAAACCTTCAAAGAAGGAGATATATGTATTTCCATAACATCATACCCTGCGTTAGGGGGCATAACTTCTTCACATACTTTTTTCAATGAAGACTTTAATGATTGGATCACATTGGCATTTTTGCTATACTTATCCTGTGGTATATAGAAATTCACAGATGTATACATCGCATCCCAACGTTTTTGCGAATAACTGTTTGATGCAGAAATTTCACAAAAGCCATCCTTAAAAATATCATAAGCATTATTAGCTGAATAATTCATGTCATTTTTCAGCACAGATAATATTGCTTGAAAGAACATTACCTCATTAGGTAACTCATATGTAAAATTACTCATTTGTCCTATATGTTTAAAGTTTATCTATTATCATACATTCCTCCAACTTATCGAAAGTCGTGTCAACAAACGTGTAAACTATCATCTTTGTTGTATCTATCGGTTGGAATTCAGCATATTGCTTGCGAACATACCGAAGTTCAAAAGCCAAACGGAGAGCCTTGCTGTCGGCATCGTCTTCATTTGTTTGTTTTGCCTCTTTGCCTGTGATAGTCCGCACCTTGACAATCTCATACACATCACGTATTCCTTTTTCCTTGATGTATGGCATGAAGAAGTGAAGGTCTTGCAGGGCGATGGTTGTAGGAAACTGTTTTCCTGAATAATACAAGGTTGCAGTTCCGTCCATAAACGCTTGAAACAGCCTGTTGTCCTCTTTCATCAATCCGATGAGTACACGGTTGCCTACCTCCACATACGCACCCTTTTGCGGTATGACATGTGCAATGGTCTCGTATGATTTGGTATGTATAAGTTCATCAATGAAATTCTCCAAAAGTTTTCTGTTCTCTACATCCTTAGGACGAAGAGGGAAGGCACCGATATTCACTTCCTTGATGGTTTTATAGAACTTCGACACAGCCACATCATTCGGCTCACCGTCACCAGGGAAGAGAATGTAACCGCCAATGACCTCTTTTTTCAACGCATTGGCATCATAGTCTTTGTAGTATATGGCATCACGATAACGGTGCATCTGATTGATGGCATCCTCCGGCGGTACGTCCACGCCCTTGTCTTTGCCGTCTATACGGTATTTCGCATCAAAGAGATAGGTCATCTTCATGCCTTGCTGCAAGTCGTTCTTGGTGAGCTGCAACACGATGTCTGGTTTCTGCGGCACGGTCGGCACAACCAAGTCTTTCATGCCCACATTGTCGTTTTCCTTGTCGGCGTTCTTTGGGTTATATACCAATTCTGCCAGCTCTACGCCATCCTTGCGGAACAATATGCGTGAGTGTTCGCCTTTGCCAAGCTCCCAAGAGAAGATACCGTTCATCTCCATACGGTTGCGATGTTCCACATCTTCATAATTGTGCCTTTACGATATGGCTCACCTCTATGAAACACCATATCTCATAGAGCGTTGCTATATCCTTCGTCTGCAAGCGATACAAGCCGTCATTCAGCGAATAGGCTCTTCTAAGCAAGTTCCATGTACGGTATACTTGGCTGTAGCCCGTTGCCTTTTGCAGCACCATGCTCTCTTAGCTTATTCCCTTGAACCGTCCTATTGTTCTGAAGAAGGGATGATGTTGCAGCCGTTTCAACGTTTGCGAGGTTGCAAGCATGGCAGACTTCATCGTATCTGAAGCAGTCTTTACCGCCTCAATGCGTTGGCGCAGATCCTCATACCGCTTGCTTATCTGATGAAGTGCAAACTTCAGGAAACGGTTCTCTTGCGTGTCGTTCGAAAGTATATGTTGTTCCACACGATAGAGGTATGCAGGCTCCTTGCGATGTTCTGCCAGTCTGTTCTCTATGTTATGGGGAGTTTGCTTCAGTTTGTCCGCTCTCAGATACACCTCCTCACCGTGAAGTCTGTGGCGAGGTCGGTCAATGATGCTTTTGCAGGCTTTTATGAATTTCTGTTGTTCTCCCTCAAACACGCTCCACCAGACGATATCGGGATGTTCGCCGTTTTGGTCGGGCGAGAAACCATGGAACGTGCGTCGCATATAGTCCAACGACAACATGCGGTATTCTCGCTCTATATCCTCCACGATTGTGCGCCAATGCTCATGATAGTCGAGCTTCGTACTCAGAACTTCAAAACCGAAACGGAATGCCCTTGTCTCTTTGTCTACCTTATATATAATCTGTATCTCGCTTCGTCCTATCTCGTTCTTGTAGTTGATGAAACCAGCCAAGATGTGACGACGAAATGAAAAGCGGTCGTTGTCGTTTTGCAGGATGGAACCAAACTGAGCGTCTTTCACATAGTCTTTGAACTCTATCCAGATGGGATAGTCGGCATTGTCGAAGAATGTGGCGGGAGCAGGAACACCTTGCTCAATGTCTGTTTCATGGTCGGCATCCAATGTACGCTTAACAGACACGACACCTTCCGACCAAGAGTAAGTGGAGTAGAGTTTGTCCTCGCCCACGTTACTCTTAGCCTTGTTCCAAATGCCGTCGAACTTCGTGCATTCGACAATCATCGTAAAGTCTTTATGCTCAATAGTCAATAGTTCCATCCGTATTGCTTTTTAGCTCCAAAAACTTGTATATCCCGAAACGAGTTTGGCTTTCATCTCCTTCAGTTTCGCCAAAGATATGGCTTTTACAGTATTCTCCTCTCCCGACACAGTCTTCAATCCCTCCTCGATAGCTTTGCTTAAATTGTCAAGTAGTTCGTCGCTAACCTTTGTGTCGTCACCCTCAATGCGTGATAATACTTTCATGCTGGTAATCTCGTCCAAGGCACGAGCTATGACATAGCCTTGCTCTAAATCGTTGCCGTTTTCGTCTTTGCAATACGGCAAGTTGTTCACCACATAGAGCAGGAACTCGTTACGGGTGCGGTAAGCCACCTTGAATGGAGTACCTTCCAATACATCATTTACCTTTTGCAGATAGCCAAGTGCAATGTTGCAAACATCGGTGTAGTCGTTGTAAACATCCACGCCTTCCACGGCAGAACCGACAAGCTCTGCATTACCCAACTTGCCAATGCTTTCGTGGCGTTTGGTCAGACCGCCATGCAAATCAACCTCGTTCATTTCGATAGTCATGGCACGATCGAGCACCTTGCGAGAGAACGAGAATGTTGTCTCGTCCATATTCACCGTTCCTACGACTATGAGGTTTTGAGGGATGCTGATACCTTCCTTCAAGAAACGACTACGCACATTATCGTCATTCGTCAATTCACTTGTAAGCACCCTATACCAGTCATCCGTTGATTTCTCAAGAATTGGGTCTGTTGTCACAGTCTCGTCCTCATGACTCTTACGAGATTCTATCACGCTCAGATATTCTGCAAAGTATTGTTCTACAGGTGCAAGGTTCATCTCGTCCAAACACAAGAAGTATGGCGTTTCAGTATCTTCCCATGCTTTGGCTATGAATTTCAAGAACTCTCCTACCACAAACTCTGCCTTTCCACTGACACGGCTTACATAACCAATCAAGTCGCTTGAATCATGCCAATTAGGCTTTACTTGCACCATTTGGAAGTTCTTAGGCTTTTGTGCCTTATATTCATCTGTGCCTTCTTCCCAACATGCTCTTGCCAACTCTCGAACTATTCGGCTTTTACCTGTGCCGGATATTCCGGCAAGCAAAAGGAACGGTTTTGATTTGATGGCGGTGATGTAAGGGCGATAGGTTGAATGTTGTACGCCTGACGGAATTTTATCTATAGTTTTCTGGTCTGGAGTTTCCGAAAAATCTTTCGTCTTTTCGTTCATAAAGTATGAACGAGCTTTGATAAAACACACATAATGGATTATACTGCCAGACCGCCAGCCTTGGTTCTTATCATTATCGTGTTTTGTGAACTCTTCATCGTTCAAAAGAGTGTCAGCGATATTCTCAACTTCATTAGGAACAGTAATGTCATACATACTTTTTATATGCTTCCAGATTTCTGGATTATAGTCAAAAAGCCTGTCAACCTCCAGAAATGCCAAAAAACTTTGGACTGCTGTAGGTTGTAAATTGAATCCTTTATCTGTCCTTCGGGATGACCTTGCTATGTTTGAAAGATAATATGAAAATTCTTCCTTTATTCTTTGTCTGGAATCCATTTTTCTTAATGATTAGTAATGTCTTCTTGCGAGAAGTTTTCCGAGAGGGTAGAAATAACCTCATTGATTTTATATATTTGCCCCAAGAGCAATTTTTTCTTATTCTGTTCCATCTTATTTTTTCTTTTTGTTCTCCAACGCTTTCTTCTGTTCGCTTGCCAATCTTCGTTCTACCTTTTTCACATCCTCTGCTGCAGGAAGGTCCTCTGGAACTATACCACGTTGCACAAGCATATCTCGAACGGCGGCATTGTTTGCAATATGTTCTTGGCTTATACGGCTTTCTCCTTGAATGTCCTTGGTCTGCACATTCACACTCGTCATTTCTGCCGCAAAATCCTTTGCTTTGATACTGATAGTGGGAAGAAAATCAGCCAATGGTCGTTTCTCCGGGATTCCCATTCGTCGTTTCAGCGTTGCAGTATTCAAACGAAATAATGCTTGGTCTCCCTTGGAGCGTATCACAGCAAAACTCTTGTCATTCACACCTCGTTCATAAAGTACGCCAGAAAGTTTACGTTCTGTTTCCTGCAGTTTGGCACGTGCCTTAACTCTTTCAACTTCAATAAGCCGCTGTTCTATAAGTTCTGCACGACGAGTTTGCACAGCAAAGTAAGTTTGCGCAAATGCTATCTGTGGCTTGCGAGGGTCGCCATTTTGGGCGACAAGGTAGCAAGCATAGCGTGTTAGCATAATGTCATCTATCTGACGCTCAGCACCAGAACCGATAACAACCATTTTATTGACGTCAATAAAATGGTCTTCTACATTTTGTCCTACATTTACACACGCTTCCTTGGCTTTGTCTATTACCTTTGTGAAATTTTGCCATAGCTTGTATCCCAACAAAGTGCATAAATCTCTTGCACTCCAACATTCTATATCATTTGTAACACATGATACTTGTTCATATTGAGAGAACAAAGCCTGTATTTCTTCTTTTTTCATAAGATTTCTTTTTATTCTTCAGACAAATCCTTAATGTCAATATTCTCAATCGGCCAAAACAAATCCTGTATCTCAACATTCAGACATTTGGCAATCTCCACCAATGTCTCGACATTCGGCTGTATGGTGTTGGTACACCACTTTGAGACGGTTGCAGGATCTTTACCCAATTGTTCAGCGAGCCATTTGTTGGTTCGTTTCTTTTCAGCCAGGACGACCTTTAGTCTGTTTATATCTTTACTCATATCTGTGTATAATTCTTTGGATGACTTGAACTAGAAAAAGTTGACAGTTTTGATGTACATAAAAGAGAAGAAATAATGAAACAGTCAACAACTAGAATTCGAAAGGCTTTTCGAGATCCAGTTACTGGAGAAAAATCGTATGTATGGGCAGACAAAATCACGTATCGCTATGACGAGTTAGAAAAAGGTCCCATCATTGTAGAGTTTTTAAAAGGAGCTCTCAATGCAGAGGAATTCGTCGAGAAATATCATATTTGCTCCGTCCAAACACTTTATGCATGGGTTGGTAAATTCTTAACTCAACAAGAATCAGTATCTTTGTCGGAACAAAACGATATAGATATGGCCAGAAAAAGTAAAGATGACCAGATAAAGGAATTGAAAGAGGAACTTAAAAAAGCTCAAAAAGAGGCTGAAATGCAGAAACTACGTGCAACAGCCTATGACAAGATGATTGATTTGGCAGAGGAAACTTTTAATATTCCAATAAGAAAAAAATCTGGCACCAAACAGTAAGTCTGCTCCGCGAGGAATGCCCAAAAGCTTCTTTGGGCTCTCTCACCGGACTGTTTGGTTATAGCAGACAGTCATACTATAATCGTAATGACAATGAGGATTTTGCAGAAAATGCAATTGAGCCTCTTATTATTGAAAAGGCACAAGATTACAGAAAAGACAATCCTGGTCTTGGATGCGCCAAACTGTACCTTATTATCAAAAAATCCTTCGAGTCTACAGGATGTATGCCCGGTCGTGATGCTTTTATAGAGTTGTTACGAAGTAACGGACTGATGGTTCAAATCAAGCGCATAAGGCACTATAAGACAACGGATTCCAGCCACCATTATCATAAGTATGATAATCTAATAAAGGAGATTGTACCTTCCCGACCTAATGAAATATGGGTTAGTGACATAACATATGTAGAGACAGAAGAAGGCGTGTGTTATTTGTCATTAATCACAGATGCTTATTCAAGAAAAATTGTTGGTTGGACTGTAGGTCCTACACTTGAAACAATCTATCCGCTACAAGCCCTGAGAATGGCTTTGGATGGTATAGATGAAGAGACTGCCTCTAAACTTATTCACCACTCAGACAGAGGTTGTCAGTATTGTAGCTCAGCATATGTCCATGAACTTAAGAGACGTAGAATCTCCATTAGTATGACTCAGAGTGGCGATCCACTAGAAAATCCTATTGCAGAACGTGCTAATGGTATCATTAAAACAGAATGGTTGTATAAAATGAAAATAACGACAAGAGAAGAATGTATCAGAGAGTTGGAACGTATTATCCTATTTTACAATACGGAACGACCCCATAGGAGTATAGGCATGCAAACACCAGAGGTTGCACATTTGCAGGAAGGCCCTCAAAAAAGATGTTGGAGAAATCCCTGGGAGGCAAAGCTGCCCAGTCCTATGGAATAGGTTTTCTTAGCCATATGCACTTCCTGAAAATAAAATGACGAGATTACCTATAAAGTAACCTCGTCTAAATCTACTTTCAGTGTAGTGCTAAGCCTATTGCTGGCGGGTTGCTCCTCAGCAGAGCCCGTTTCCTCTTCGGCTTATGACTGCAAAGATATATTTTTTCTTGAACTATTTGTAGTTTCAAGGCTAAGCTATTAAATTTGCGTTCATATCGGAGATAGGCGTTCTTGGTCCTAAGTCTAAAATTACTGTAAAGCCATTCAGTTCAATGAAGGCTAAATGTAAACCGATTTAGTTCACTCAACATTAAGTGTAAAGTTGATTAGTGAACCTATATTAAGAGTGTAAAACGAATTAGTTAATCGTACTCAAATCTGTCAAGCCTTTCTAGTGATAGTCATGAATAAAGTAATAAAACGACAAACTCTTGTATTTTCAAAAGAAAACCAGTATATTTGCAAAAATATTACATATTCAAAGGTTATCTTTATGATTGTACAGTTTTCAGTAGGCAACTATTTGTCATTTAAGGAACTGTCTACCCTCTCTTTGGTGACCACTAATTTGAAGGAGACAGCGATACCAGAAACAGACTCAATGACGGAAATGGGTGACGCTATCCCCGCAGTACTTCATGGAGCCGCCATTTATGGTGCAAATGCGTCAGGTAAATCCAATTTTGCAAAAGCGTTCTCAACATTCAAATGGCTAGTTATAAACTCCATGAAGGAGCTACAAGCTGGCGAGACCTTGAATGTAGAGAGTTTTATGCTCAATGCTGCGACTGCCAGAGAGCCGTCAGTGTTTGAAATCGTGTTTTGCAATACAGCGTATATCTTCCGATATGGCTTTGAGGTTGACAGCAACAAGGTGCATAAGGAGTGGCTGTATCGTAGAAACAACAAGAAGCGTGCAAAAGAGGTAGAGTTATTGTATCGTGAGGAAGATACATACAATGTTCATCCTTCTTGTGCGATAGCGAAAAACCTTATCGCCAATAAGATGGTGCGCGACAATGCACTGCTTGTTTCTGTTGCGGCACAATTCAATGATGAGACTGCTGTCAGCATCGTGAACTGGCTGAACGACACGTCAATCATCACCAGTCATGATGATGAAATGATGTGGAAACGAGCGGCTATCAAGTTGGATGACCCCAAGATACGTAAACGCATAGTCGATTTCTCACGATTTGCCGATTTGGGTATAGAGGATATATATAAGGTGAATGATGAAGTCGTCAGCAGTCATGTGCAATATGATGACGATGGAAGAGAGACGCAGACCGTTTCGTTTCCGTTTGAAAGCAACGAGTCAGAGGGAACGGTAAAGTATTTTCAGTTAGCCTATCCCATCATAGATGCCTTGGACAATGGCAAACGTCTGGTAATAGACGAGATAGACAGCAAGATGCATCCCAAATTGACAAGTAAAATCATTGAGTTGTTCAATTCAAAGGCAACCAATCCGCATCATGCCCAGCTGATATTCACCATCCACGACACAAATATTCTGAGTGCAAAAATATTGCGGAGAGACCAAGTATGGTTTACACAGAAAGACACATACGGTGCTACCAAACTGTATTCTCTTGCAGACTACAAAGTAAGAAACAATGCGTCTTTTGAGAAAGAATATCTTGAAGGCAAGTATGGAGGAACGCCAATTATAGGTGATTTTTCCAAGTTGTTTGTAAATGAGGAGGATTGACAATGGCAAGATATAATCCGAGACAAGAACGAAGTCTGAAACGCCATTCCAATTACAGAGACATCAAGCAATCGTTCTTGATCATCTGCGAAGGCGTGAATACAGAACCAGATTATTTCAACGCTTTTCGTCTGACATCAGCTTCAGTAAAGGCATTGGGAAAAGGACTGAATACCATCAAACTGGTTCAAGAAGCCTTAATTGTCAGAAACGAGGAACGGCGAAAAGGCCATAATTTCGATCAATATTGGGTAGTGTTTGACAAGGACGATTTCTCAAACCACGACTTCAATGAAGCTATACGTTTGGCAGAGTCTAATGGATTTCAGGTAGCATATAGCAATCAAGCATTTGAGTATTGGTTCTTGCTGCATTTCAATATGTATCGTGGCTACATCCATCGAAACGATTACGAGCAAATGCTTAGCCAGCAGATGAAAGTAAAGTATAGCAAGAAGGACAACTTCACAACAAAAATCTATGGAATGTTGTTGCCATATCAGCCAGAAGCCATATCAAGAGCAAGAAAGATATTGGCAGAGTTCGGCAGTACACCGCCATCGCAGGCAGTATCTTCAACAACGGTATTCAAACTTGTTGAAGAGTTGAATAGGTTTATATAAGAAAAGTTGGTGCAAGGATTATTCGTTTCTAAAATGAGAACCTTTGCACCATGAAAGAAGTGTGTACGAATGCACCTTTCGCTTCGATATGCACTATAAAAAGACAAAACGGGTTTCATCACAATTCGATGGAATCCGTCTTTTTTTGTTTATATCCGTATTGTCTATCCTTTTTCTTATTGAAAAGCACATTATAAGACATTTATAACCGACATGGACAATGTCATTATTGGAATAAGGCATTGTCACACTGCCATACGCTTTCAAGTATGAAAATCAAGTTTGATTTTGTTTTTATCTACAATTGATGTTAAGAAACAGTCCTCGATTGGGCTGTTTTTCTTTTATCCCAATCTTTCGGAGTTTCTTTGCAATCGTTTTCGGAAAGGCGCACAACCAAACGGCATGGACAAAAGAGATATTTTATCTGTGGGCATGTGCTGCCTTTCCTAACCCTTCAAGCCAATTACATCATATATGAGAATTGCTTGTTGGGTAGTCAAAGAAAACGACAAGAGACAATAGGAACGATGGTAGTCCTGATAATAGTCCTGCCATATGCGATGAGTATGGCAATAAAACAGACAAAGTAAAAGTCATACATAAGCCAAATGGCGGTTTGAGTGATGCTAGAAATGCAGGTCTTGACGTGGCACTTGGAGAGTTTGTCCTGTTTTTGGACAGTGACGATTGGTGGGATGATAAGGAAGCTCTACGCAAGATAGATACCTGCATTAAAAAATCTGGAGCAGACATCATCATATTTGGTATGAAGAAATACTTCAGTTTGGAAAAAAGTTATGGTGACGTGCGCATTCCCAAAAAATGTGATAAGGTAAACCACACCTTATCCCATGCACAAGAACAATATATGCGTAGCAATGTATTTGTTGCTTGTGCATGTGATAAGGTGGTCCGTAGGACTCTGATAGAAAAAGATAATCAACGTTTTGTAAAGCGACAGTTAAGCGAAGATATTGAATGGTGTTGCAAATTATTGCTGAAAGACTCTCAAATTGATGTATTGGAGGAAGCATTCTATGTATATCGTCAGCAGGTTTCTACCTCTATTACTGCAAACGTTGGCACGAAGAATATCAACAGTATATTGGACGTAATCAACCGATATGCAAAAAAAAATGCTCCAGAACCGTTACTTCACTATATTGCTAATCAGTATGTATTGCTCATTACCAATTTTATGCGCCTTAGCAAGGAAGACCAAAAGCCACTTGAAGCAGAAGTTAAGGAATTTTGGTGGTTAATCAACTACAACTGGTACCCTTATACTCGTATGGTGTCTAAAGTAAAGTTCTTGGGGTATAACATTACAAAGAAATTGCTGCGTATTTATTATAAGCAAAAGCGTAACAAAAGATGAGAATACTAATAATTAGCAAAGAGGCATGGCGTGACGAACAAAATGGTGGTAATGTATTAAGTAATATGTTCTCGCAACTGCCTAATGCCGAGTTTGCACAGATATACTGTAACGAACAGGAACCCAATAATACCATTTGCCGCAATTATTATCAGATGAGCGATCGTATGATGGTAAATAATATATTGCATCGTGCTCATGTAGGGCGTAAGGTAGTATATGACAAAGTACCTACTAAGACCAAAGCGAAGACTGAAAGTTTTAAAACTGCAGGTGGAAAGTTTGGCGGTAACTTGAAGCGTGTAGCTCGCGAAATGGTATGGGCTATTGGTCGATGGGACAAAAAAGAGATTATTACATATGCACGTGAATTCAATCCCGATATCATCTTTGCTCCTTGTTATGGCAATCACTACATGCAACGATTAACAGCTTTAGTGCATAATGCATTGAATGTTCCTGTTGTGTCTTACATATCGGATGATTTTTATACAAATAAGCAGTTTAAATTCTCGCCAATATTCTGGCTTAACCACATGTTCATTCGTCGTCGTACGCGCAAAATTTTCCGTCACTACTCATTAGTCTATACCATGACTGATGAGCAAAAACAACAATGTGAACACGATTTTTGTGCTAATATGAAGATTTTGCGCAAAAATGGTAAGTTTGAGAATCAGTATTTGAAGAGCAAGGTCAATGACCCTATTCGTTTCGTGTATGCAGGTGGCATTTATCTGAACAGATGGAAAACTTTAGGGACATTGGCAGAGGCAATGCGTCACATTAATGCTGATGGGGTAAAAATGGTACTAGACATATACACTAACAATAAGTTGGACCAACAAATGCAGCAGGAAATCAATGATGGTATCACGGCACGTGTACACAAAGCTGTATCAATGGCGGAATTGATGGATATTTACCACAAAAGCGATGTTGCACTTCATGCAGAGGCATTCGATATAACCAACCGTCATGTGGTGCGTATGTCTTTCTCAACTAAAATAGTGGATTGTATGGATAGCGGATGTGCCGTAATGGCTATCTGCGACAAGAAGCAAGCTGGAGGTTCGTACCTTCGCAGAAACGAATGTGCAATTTGTATCCATGATTTGAAGCAAATAGAGTCTGTACTACGCAATATTGTAGATCATCCAAATCAACTAATAAAGATGCAGAATAAAGCTTTTGAGGTGGGACGTAAAAATCATTTACAGGAAAATATTACCAGAGACTTAATCAATGACTTTGAGAGTCTATGTAAAAAATAATAAAGAAAATGAAGATTTGTATCATAGGTAAAAATAGTTATATAGGTAATAACATTGACGAATGGCTGACAAAAAACGGACATGATGTATTTCAACTGGATGTACTGACTGAAGATTGGAAAGCGTTTGACTATAGTGTATTTGATGCAATAGTCCATGTCGCAGGCATTGTACATCGACCTAATTGTAAAGATGAGAAGCTATATCATGAAGTAAACACTATTATGCCTACAGCTATTGCGGAGAAGTTTAAGAATTCAAAGAATTCAAAAGCTACATTTGTCTTTTTGAGCACAATGTCTGTTTTTGGTACCCCTAAGCGATTGGGTAAGAATGTGATTACTGCAGAAACTCCGATGTCGCCTATGGGTCTATATGGTCAGAGTAAGGCAGCTGCTGAGGTGGAGTTGCTAAAGTTACAAGATAGTTATTTTGATGTGGTGGTAGTTCGTCCGCCTAATGTATATGGTAAAAATTGTCGTGGTGGTTACATCCCAGGATTTGTAAATGTGGTAAAGAAACTGCCAGTGATACCAGCTGCTTATACCAATGTGAAACAGAGTATGCTTTATATCGACAATCTCTGTGAGTTTATCCGTCTCTCCATTGAGCAAAAACGTCATGGTGTATTTATGCCACAAGACGACAAGGCGGTATCTGCCGTAGATATCACTACTGCTATAGCCCGTGGTCTTGGTAAAAAGCCTCGTACAAGTCGCTTGTTGGGCTTAGCCGTTCACCTTGGAAGTTTCGTACCTTTAATTCAAAAAGCTTATGGAGGAGTGGAATATGACATGAATTTGTCGCGTATTGAAGGAATGGACTATGTGGTGGTTCCTTTTGAAGAGGCTATGAAACGAACAATCAACTAAAAACTAATTATTATGAAAAAGAAAATATGTATTTGTACCACTCTGTGGTCATCAATCAATAATTGGATTATCCATTTTCTTAACGATTATCATAAGCGTGGAATAGACGTAACCATCGTGTGTAATATGAACGAGGATTTTGAACGTGGTTTGAAAGAACGTTATCCTTTTGTTCATACCCAACGTATGAATTTCCCTCGTGGTATCAATGCTATGGGGTCTTTGAAGAGCATATGGGCTCTCTACCGTTTTTTCAAAAAGGAGAAGTTCGACTTGGTACAATATTCCACTCCAAACGCTAGCATGTATGGGGCGGTGGCTGCGAAAATGGCTGGAGTTCCAGTACGTCTATATTGTCAATGGGGAATGGTGTATGTGACTATGAAGGGGATAAAACGTAAGGTTTTTGAGAATATTGAGCGTATGGTTTGTCGTTTCTCTACCCATGTACAGCCTGATAGCAAAGGCAATTTGGACTTCTGCCGTGCCAATGGTCTCTACAATGAGAATAAAAGTTGCGTCATTTGGAATGGTAGCGCAAAGGGATTGAATTTAGAAGCATATGATATCAACAAGAAAGAGGAGTATGCTCACGAGATAAAGCAACAGTATGGTATCCCTGAGAATGTTCCGGTTATAGGATTTGTAGGTCGTTTGGGCAGAGAGAAAGGTTGTCATGAATTGTTCCGTGCATTTCAACGCGTGAAGAAGGAATTCCCTACTGCCAAGCTACTTTTTGTAGGTCCGATAGAGAAAAAAGAAACCATGGAGCCTGATATGCTGCAATACTTTGAGACATGTGACGACATAATCAAGACAGATCGTGTGAACCATGTAGAGAAATACACATCAGCCATGGATGTGTATGTACTGCCTAGTTATCGTGAAGGCTTTGGTATGGGGGTCGTTGAAGCATCTGCCATGGGGGTTCCCGTTGTAGTAACCAAATATCCAGGTCCTTCGAGTGCAATGGAAGAGGGAATAAGTGGTTATTCTGTACCAGTGAAAGATGTGGATCAGTTAACTGAATATATCCTCCAGTTCCTCCGCAATCCATCCAATGCAAAAAAAATGGGACTTCAAGGTCGTAAGTGGGTTGAAGAACGCTTCGATCAAAAAGTCTTTATTCAGAAGTATATGGAGAACCGTATGGAGTTGTTGGGGACAAAATAAATCAGTATAAAATACCTATTGTCATGTAATTGGCTTTTATAGTAAAACCAATGATATTGTTTTATTTTTTACAATGAAAGTGTTTAAAGATTATTGAAAATAAAAACAATATAATTAACAGTAAAATGGCAAAAAGCAAATTTACACGTGAAAACGTAAAGTCACCAATATTAAAGAAAGTACTAATTCGTATAGATTATGATGGGGCAAGTTCCATTGATTCATTAATTATAAAATTGAAGAACACATGGAATCATTACTTTCAAAATTACCAAAAGGTGACTAAAAACAACTTTAATATCAATGTTACTGATAGTGTTCTTCAAAGTAAAACGATTTCTATTCCAGATCCTGAACTTAAAATCATTCATCGATTTACTTCATGCAAAATCGGAGAGTCATCCACATATATGGATATAAGTGACAATTTTGCTTACATTGATATTGTTGTAGGTGAAAATTA
>OLSK01001407.1_pt1 | contig 18011 bp, 20 predicted proteins | sample 1672781 | NCBI WGS metagenome assembly OLSK01 (sample SAMEA3136723, study PRJEB25190) | human gut metagenome | biome: human gut; feature: human-associated habitat; material: faeces | place: Austria | collected 2013 | reverse complement strand
CTTTGGATGATAGATGCGACGGATGCAATGCAACAAATCAAAGAAATTGGCAATGATATTTTCCCAAGGTGCAAGGACAAGCAACTTATCATCGTCATCAACAAAGCTGATTTACTTGGAGATTATCCAGATTTGTCGGGCTTGATTCCAGCCAATATGCCCATCATCTTCATCTCTGCAAAGGAAGGCCGGAATATCGAACAATTACAACAATTGCTAATCGAGTCCACGCAGGCCACAACCCAACCGGGTGACATCATCGTAAGCAATGTCCGTCATTTCGAAGCCCTGAACCATGCGCTGGATTCTATTCATAGAGTGCAAGAAGGGCTGGAATGCAACCTCTCAGGGGATTTTATCTCACAAGATTTGCGTGAATGTATATTTCACCTCTCTGACATCGTGGGAGAAGTCACAACCGATCAGGTTTTAGGAAACATATTCTCCCATTTCTGCATCGGAAAGTAACCCCCATAAGCAAACAAACATCATCTATCATAAAACCGTTATAATATGCTATATTATAGCGGTTTTTATTTTCTATTATTTTACGTTACTTTGTTTTGTTATCCATTTATTTATTGTATATTTGTACCACTTATGTACCACAAGGCAAAATAGAGATTATTTGTACCATTTTTGCGTGTATTTTATCTCCTATTTGGACTATAGTGGAATAACATAAAATCTCTATTTTAGACTAAAATGGACTAAAGTGGACTAAGATGGACTTAAAAGGGTGAGAAATGATAGAAACATGAGAGCGAAAGAACCAATAAAGAAGATATGCGAATATTGCGGATGCGAGTTTGAAGCGTATACGCAAACAGCCCGCTATTGCTCCCATGATTGCAACAGAAAGGCATACCGTGAGGTTAAACGTAAAGAGGTTATATCCCTTACCGTTTCTATGGCATCCCAAACGAAGCGAGAACGGGCAAAGGTGGATTTATCGGAACGGGAGTACCTCAGCATATCGGAAGCTGCCAGTTTATTAGGCTGGTGCAAACAGAGCGTTTACAACTATTGCCACAAAGGCATCATCCCGGCAAAGAGGTTATCCAAGCGCACGACATTGATACGCAAAAAGGATATAGAAGCCCTCTTTGAAATCGTAGATCCTTACGAGGTACTGACTACTGGAGAGCGTAAACCCATTGATGAGTGGTACACCATAGACGAGGTGACAGAGAAATACGGGTTACTCCGGCATCGGATAAGAAAGATTATCAATGCAGAGGACATACCTACCAAGAAAGCCGGAACACGCACACTAATAGCCAAAGGCAAGATAGATGCGTATTTCAAAAAGAGAGGTTATGACGCTACTCTATCCAACCTTGCGGAGTGGATAACGACACCCGAAGTTATGGAAGCATACAATATGACAGAACACGGAGTAAGGACGTTTGTTTCACGGTATGCCATCCCTAAGAAACGACTTAACGGCAAGCTCTATTATAGTAAACAACATATTGACAAACTAAAGAGCAAAGAGATATGAGGAAGTCAAAAACTACAAAAGTGACGTTACGCTTTCGGATGCTCAGCACCGGAAAGGAAACATTATACCTTGACTACTACCCCGGCATCCCTAACTCCAAAACTGGAGAAACTATGCGTAGGGAGTATTTAGGTATGTACGTTGTTCCTTTGAAGAAAAGGAACGGGGAACTGCAAACCAATAAAGACGGCTCACACAAGTATAGTGAAGCGGACGAGGAAACGATACGCCTTGCAGAAATCATACGAGCTAACAGACAGAACGAGTTAAGCAAGGCGGAAATCTACACGGATGCGGAAGCGGAGATGCTGAAAGCCAAAGAACGCAGCAAGGGAGATTTTATTGCCTACTTCCGTGATTTGGCTAAGGATAAGAAAGAATCCAATTACAACAACTGGATGAGTGCGCTAAAGCATTTGCAGGACTACACCAAGAAATCGGGCAACGCAACAGCAAAGCGGTTTTGTGACATTGATTTGCTTTGGTGCGAGAGATTCCGAGATTATCTCTTGAACGTAAGGACACACAGAAGCGACAAGGCTGTGTTATCCAACAACACGGCTGCTGCCTACTTCCTGAAATTCAAGATTGCGTTGAAATCAGCTTATAAATACGGATATCTGCCTAAGAATATCAATGAGGACTTGAAAGGAATCAAAGAAAAGGAAACCCGTAGGGAGTTCCTAAGCCTTGACGAACTTAAACGTTTGGTAGAAACCCCATGCACAAACCCGGTGTTGAAACGAGCGGCTCTATTTTCTGCTCTCACAGGTCTAAGGCATTCAGACATACGCAAAATGAAGTGGGGAGAAATCGAAGAAAAGGACGGCAAGTTCACTTTGAAATATACCATCCAAAAGACAAGCAAATATGATGAGCTTCCCATATCCGAACAAGCCATGCAGCTATGTGGGGAAAGATGCAAGCCGGATGACTTTGTTTTCGAAGGATTGGTTTACTCCGCATACGCTAACAAGGCTTTGGCTCAATGGCTTGGAGCGGCAGGAATCACCCGCAACGCCACATTCCACATGAGTAGACACACTTTTGCGACCCTGCAACTTGCCAGCGGCACACAGATAACAACCATACAGAAGATGTTGGGACATAAGAACATCGGTACAACATTGGTGTATGCCAAGACATTGGAGGAAGCAAAGAGAGAAGCGGCAGAGAAAATAAAAATCCTATAAACGACAATAAAATGAAGAAGCAACTATTTGATTTGACAATAGAAGAATTTACGAGTGTACTACTTGATTATCAGCCTACACTTGAATTATCTTTTTGCTGTTACGATGAAAAAGGGAATTTCATCAATAAGCAAATAAGTGACGGAGAGGACGAAGAAGTTACAGTACGAGGAACATATTCAGACTTCTATAACGCATTTTTGAAAGAACCTTGCAACAATGGCGTAAAAGAAGCCATAAAAGAATTCCTTGATTCTCATTTTGACTATGACATGCAACTTAATAGGCTTGATATCTACAATTACCTTGAGCATATCACATCAAATTTCCATGAAGAAAGAGTTCACATTGTGCTAAATGAGATGGACTGCTTTTATAACATGGTTTATCTTGAAGATATAGACAGTAATGTTCAAAAGCAATACATTGAAAAAGGTTGGGAAATTCCTACTATTGAAATCATTGGTGCAAAAACAGAGGGGAAAGAAGTTGTTACCGTACCAGATTATAATGTAATGAGAGAAAAGATATATCCATGCAGAGGATTCATGTACTATAACGCAATAGGATTATTAAAAAGAAAGTTGCAATCAGATGAACCCGCAAGCCCAATCTATTTCACGACAAGAAAGGGAGAGAAAACGGATTTTATCCGCATTGTCAATGCCATGTATGAACTTGGCTTCTTCACAAGAAAGGATGGAATCAAAATCTCCAAGAAAGACGTATTTGAAGAGTTCGGCAAACTTGTAAACCTTGACCTTGCAGACTATCAGAATCTCTTGTCTAAAGCAAACAAAGGATGCAATACTGACGGAAACAGCCAACAAAACAGGATTTTTGAACGCTTGAAAGAGGTATATATGAAAAAAGACAAATAATAACTTACAGTGTAATTACAGTGTAAATTATCATCTTATAATTTGTTATTTATCCAAACATTTGCTATTTTCTTTGTAGTCGCAATCTTTGATAAGGGTTGCGGCTTTCTTTTTCTTTCATGGCAGGAACTGGAAGCCTGAACACAGCCAGCAGGATAAAAAAATGAACGAAATGATTACTTTTGAGACCATGCCTAAAGCGATGGCATACCTCATTACCAAAGTAGAGGCTTTAGAGAAAGCGTTAATGGAAAAGAACGAAGCACCAGCCGCTCCGGTGGATAGATGGCTGAACATTGACGAACTCAAAGCCTACTTACCCGACCACCCGGTGAAATCCACCATTTACGGATGGGTAAGCAAACGGGAAATCCCCTACCACAAGGGAGGTAAGAAATTGCGTTTTCTCCAATCCGATATGACATCGCAATACGTTATTTTTAGAGTTAGGAGTAGGAATGATGACACCAATGTTTATCAAAGAGCCTTTTATGAATATGGTTTATCAGTGGCCCAATGCATTTTATGTTACACTGAACCCACAGCATGCTATCATCCCCAAAGAAATAAAAAAGAAAAGTCTTGCCATCAGCGATGACATCGCCATCACACTCAAGCAACTGCTCGGCGAATCAACCATTGGAATGAAAGGTTTTGACGCTAAGGAGGCGTTCAACCCCTCAAGAGTTTATTAATCGGAAAAAATCATGAATAAAGGAATGATAAGAACAACAAAAGTCCTGCTGTGGCTTCTGAGTATTACAGGAGTTATTTATGCTCTGAAAATGTATGGCGTATTACCCCTGCCCCATCCAGAATGTATGCTAAAGAAAGTACACGTTGTGTTAGGAGTGATAACTCTTGTAACAAGCTTATGGCATTGTATTGATCATAGGAAATGGTACAAAGCTTGGTTAAAGGGCAGGATAAGAAACAATATGCAAGAGGTTATTCTTACCAAGTGGACAACCGGCTTCTTTGCTTTAATGATAGGCGTGCTGTTATTAGACTGGATATGGCCTTCAAAATTATATGCAACCATCCACATCATTACGGCTTTCATTTGGATAGCTGTCGCTGCTAGACATTGCAAAAGCAAGAGTAGAAGGGAAAATAATTGCTAAAGTAACCAGCAGAAATCTGGATGTTACTATTGAATTTAATTTAATAAAAGAAACAGATGAAAATAGAGCGATTTAAAGAAGAAGACATAGTAGAAGCCAAAAAATTAGCAAAACAGGCATGGTATTGGTTTTACGAGGGCTTTACAGATGATTACGTCCAGCAAATAGCTGAATGCATCCTCCGTCATAATTTCACCGATGAGGATTTATCGTTTAAAATATTCGACGACGAAGGAATGAAAGGACTAATATTTGGCACCCGCAAAAGGAAAACGGTTGATTTGTCCAATTGGGTGAGCGCACAATGCAAAATGATGTCACCACAAGAGAAAGAGTTGCTTATAAGGTTGAATGATTATATGGATGAAGCTGACCAAAACACACTTGCAATAATGGCTGATGATGATGTTAAGCTATCATTGTTTGTCAGTATTAAGAAAGGATGTGGAAAGGAACTTTTAAATGCGGCTACTAAAGAATTCCATAAACATAAATTCAAAAGAATATTTTTATGGACAGATACATCTTGTGATTACAACTATTATCCTACTCACGGATTCACATTGGCAACTGAATACCGTGATTGGCATTATTCCACTGAAAAGACAGACTATTTAACTTACATTTATTGTAAACCTATTAAATAAAATGGATAAAATAAAACAAGCAATACAAGCTATTAAACAATCCGATGCTTTGCTAATCGGAGCAAGCAACGGATTGTCCATCGCTGAAGGATATCATATTTTTGCCGATAACGAAATGTTTCATATACAGTTTGGCGATTTCCAACAAATGTACGGAATCCGCAATGTTATCGAAGGCTGTTTTTACTAATATCCCAATGAGGCTATGAGAGAAAAATTTCTAAAACGACTAGTACAATATTGGGTGAAAGATTACAAACCTTCGAAAGTAATGAAAGACTTGTTGTCCATTGTAGATAATAAAGATTACTTTATTTTAACTTCAAATGCAGACACACATCTAGAGCTTTCTGGTTTTGCCTCTGATAATGTATTCGAATTAGAGGGTACATTTGAAGATATGTTATTGAAGCGTCCAATACAAAACAAGAATAAAGAAACAAATGCCTTTCTCAACAAGTATCACAACAAGCGTATAGTTATTCTGGAACTAGGAATAGGTAGCCGTAACCGCTTGATAAAAATGCCGCTAATGCAATTAGCAGCACAAGAACCTCAAGCAACATATATCACACTTAATCTTCCTCATGAAATATATATACCAGAAGAGATTATGCATAAATCTATAGGACTAGAAGGAGATATTGCACAAACTCTTCATAAATTAGCAGTACTGAAATGAAAATACCAGAAAAAATAATTAAAACTCTTCCAGATAATATTAAGGAACCATTCATGTATTGGAGGAATTACTTAGAAAAAAATATTTCCTTTAATCTGACAGAATCAGATATACATACTAAAGAACATGCAGAAAGAGTTTTACTATACGCTTTACTTATCGGCAATCAAATATTAGACAATACTCGTGATGAACTGACAGCATTGGCTCATGCAGCTATCTTTCATGATACGAAAAGATTAGATGACTGGTTAGATGTAGGACATGGAGCACGGGCAGCAGCTTATTACTTGAAGTTTTGTGATGAAAATACAAATATCACTTACTTAGATACTGCTTATCTGATAATGAAATATCATGATCATGATGACAATTATGGTAAAGAAGCCATAAGAAAAACCTGTATAAAAAAGACAGAGCAAGTGATTCAAGTTTATCAGATATTTAAAGATGCAGATGCTCTCGACCGCTTCCGACTTGGACCAACAGCTTTAGATGCACGTTTTCTTCGTACCCAAGCTGCTACTGAATTAATAAACTTTGCCCAAGAAGTAGTAAAACAAACTAGTTAAAATACTTACCATAAAAATGTACCGTAATAATTTATCGGGAGAAATGGCTTTCAAATCGTTTCTTCCAACACCACTTTCAGACATACAGATAATTCATACCGAAAAGATAGATAATCTTATTCGAAATGTAGAAAAGACAATATATAATTTAAATACTTATTCTGATGGACTATCAGAAAAGCAGATTCAGCAACTTATAAAACAAGAGGCTGAATACTCTTGTAAATTGGCTTTAGATGGTTTACTGTTACCTTTTGAATTTGCAATAAATACGACATCCGAACTTGAAGAAGATACTAAAAATCTTCTTCAAGCCATTCATTATGTGCTTCAAGTCAAAGAAGAATTACCTTTAAGTGCCCGTATGTTGAAAAATGCACATTATCTAATATGTAACAATGAAAAATATAATAAGAAATACCCTGGAGATTTCCGCACTTCTCCTATCTGGATAGGTAAAAAAGGATGTATCTTAAAGGATGCATTGTTTATACCCCCTATTTATGAAGATATGATTGAGGCTTTTTCTGAACTTGAACATTTTATTAATTATAATAGAACAGAAAATGTATTTATACGCGCAGCTTTAATACACTATCAATTTGAAACAATTCATCCATTTATAGATGCCAATGGAAGAGTTGGAAGATTACTAAATACACTCTATCTTATTGAGAATGGAATAATTAAAAAGCCTGTATTGAAATGGTCAGAGATCCTTTGGGAACAAAGGAATCATTATTATTCAGAGCTTCAATACACACATGAAACAGGTATATTTGAAAATTGGATTATTTTCTTTTTGACAACTATAAATGAAGCTATTCAAAGAACATTATGTTTCTAATTATTAATCAAACATATAATCTATATGTTATCTACCATAAATAAAGTACTATTTTACTTAGTAGCATTATTTATAATATTCCCTTATAAGGTTTCAGCACAACATCAAGACAGTATACTCATTAGTTTACTGACATGTTCACCAGGAAATAAAATCTACACCTTGTTTGGGCATAACGGATTACGATACCAAAATCTAACTCGTAATATAGATATAGTTTTTAATTATGGAGTGTTTGATTTTGATACCCCAAACTTTATTTATCGTTTTATTAAAGGAGATACAGATTATCAATTAGGAATTACAACTTATCATGAATTTGAAAATGAATACCTATCAAGAGGATCATCTATATATAGCCAAGAACTTAATTTAACAAAAAATGAAAAATATATTTTAGTGAAATCACTTGAAAAAAACTTTCTACCTGAAAATAGATATTTTCGTTATAATTATTTTTACAACAATTGTTCCACATGCGCATTTGAACAAATAGAGAAATGTGTACAAGGAGAAGTAATTACTCCTCAAAGCTCAAAGAACAATATCTCATTTAGAAGTATTATACATGAATTTACTAAGCCCTCTCCTTGGGCGGAATTAGGTATTGATTTATGTTTAGGTGCTGAATCTGATGACCCCATTGAATACAGGAAACAAATATTTGCACCTTTCTATTTACGTGATCTCATGAATAGTTCACATATATTAGATAAAGATAGTGTTTTACGTCCATTAGTTAATCAAGAAATAAAAATTAAAAGTGGAAGAAGTATAGAATTTAAGACTCAAATTACTCCATTATCAGTATTCTCTATTTTTTATTACTAAATATACTTATAGCTTATCTGCAAATAAAACAACAAATAAGATTTTACTTTTGGGATATTATATTATATGGCTTACAAGGTGGAATAGGATGTATAATTACGTTTCTATTTTTCATTTCATCTCATCCAACAGTGAACTCAAATTGGTTAATATTTATTTTTAACCCATTACCATTAATTTATCTTCCTAGAATCATATATTGCGACATTAATAAAAAAAATGACATTTTTTTTGTTTTCAACTCCATAATCATGTTTTTGTTTTTATTAATAACTCCATTTATAAAACAATATATCAATAAAGTAATTATATTATTTATATTATCGTTGCTAATAAATGGAATAAGTCACATATATGCATCTAATAAATATAGATGTCAGTCATGCTAAGTAACAACCTTTAGCAACTATATAAATCGTTCTATATTCTGCAAATAATAAGTTGGCTGTTTATCCCTTCCATCAAAGATAAATCCCAATCCTGATTTGCCAGCCGCATTTATTCCTTTTTTCAGGAGAATTTTCTTTATGGCTTGCGCCATGAAAATTCACCTGAAAAAGAATGCGGCGGCAAACGGATTAGAATTAAAGGAAAGATTACAGGGATTAACTGCGACCGACGTGACGCATAGCCGTAAATCAAAGGCGGCTATCCTTATATTCCATATATGACCTCATAAATACTGTGAAAATCCACCTTCCCAAATAACAAAACATAGACTGCTTATTAAATCCCGAAATAAGACAGGGATTTCAACTCCCTCCGATCTGCATAGTCTGGTGGCTTCGCTATGCTTTTATTCCAACTCTTCCTATTTCTTTTCATCCTTTTTTTCTGCTGTTTCTACGTTCTTTCCTATCTCCGATATGACATCTGATGACACCTGATGATATCTAATGTCATCTATTTATAAATCAGTCGTTTACTCAATTTATCGTCTTACATTTGGACTGTGAAACAAATCAAGTAGTCACTCAAAACAAAAGATTATGGCACAAGAAAACAGTCCTGACAAAGAAAAAAGGCAAGGCCGGACAAAGAAACCCGAAAAGCCTTATGTGGAACAAATTGACGAGCTTCTGCTGGTACATAACAAGAATGACCCAAAGGAAGGTTTGGGAGTGATCAGTAAGATGGACGAGAAAGGCAATTATCAGACGGTTACACCGGAAGAGAAGAATGAGAACTCATTCCTGAAATTCGACAAGAATTCGAGTATTCTCGAAAACTTCATCAAGAATTTCTGGAGCCAGCTGAAGGAGCCTACGCATTTCAGGCTTATCCGCATGACCTTCAACGATTACAAGCAGAACAAACAGGCCCTCAAGGACCTGGCCGAAGGCAAGAAGACAGACGCAGTAAAGGAGTTTCTGAAACGCTATGAAATCGTACCGAAAGTAAACAATCAGAAAAACAGTCAAACAAAAGAGGAGGAAACAACAATGGCAAAGAAGCAGGAACAGGCAACGCAGGCTCAGCCTGAACAGGTATCACAAGTGGAAACTGCCGCACAGGGGCGCGAACAACAGGAACCGCAACGCCAGCAGACACCCACGTACCGCTACAACGAGAACATGATTAACTGGGAGGAGTTGGGTAAGTTCGGCATATCCAAGGAAATGCTGGAGCAGTCCGGACAGCTGGACAGCATGCTGAAAGGATACAAGACCAACAGAACCATGCCACTGACACTCAACATTCCTGGGGTACTGACCGCAAAACTCGATGCACGCCTTTCGTTCATATCCAACGGCGGGCAGGTCATGCTGGGCATCCACGGTATCAGAAAAGAACAGGAACTGGACCGTCCTTATTTCGGACATATCTTCACGGAAGAGGACAAGAAGAACCTGCGTGAAAGTGGAAACATGGGATGCGTGGCTGACCTTAACCTGCGTGGCAACACGACAGAGCCGTGTCTGATTTCCATCGACAAGAATACCAACGAACTGGTAGCCGTACGACAGGAGCATGTCTATATCCCGAATGAAATCAAAGGTGTGACTCTGACTCCGGATGAAATTCAGAAACTGAAAAACGGTGAACAGATATTCGTGGATGGCATGAAATCCAATCAAGGCTAGGAATTCAATGCCAATCTGCAATACAATGCGGAAAGAAGAGGCATCGAATTTATTTTCCCGAAAGACCAGGCTTTCAACCAGCAGACGCTTGGCGGTGTACCGCTTTCCCCCATGCAGCTCAAAGCGTTAAACGAAGGACACACCATCCTTGTAGAGGACATGAAACGAAAGAACGGTGAACTGTTTTCTTCCTTCGTTACTATGGATAAGGTAACAGGCGGTCTTCAATATACGCGACACAATCCGGAAACGGGAGAAATCTACATACCGAAGGAAATCTGTTCGGTACAGCTCACACCGGAGGACAAGGAAGCGTTACGCAAAGGACAGCCCATCTATCTGGAGAACATGATCAACCGTAAAGGTGAGGAATTCTCGTCATTCGTCAAACTGGACCTGACAAGCGGAAGACCACAGTATTCCAGAACTCCGGACGGTTTTAATGAACGACAGGCACCTACCATCCCGGCTGAGGTTTACGGACACCTGCTTTCGGCACACGAAAGAGCAAATCTTCAGGACGGAAAGGCTATTCTCGTAACGGGTATGAAAGGCCCAAACGGCAAACCGTTCGATTCCTATCTGAAAGTAAACGCAAACACCGGACAGCTGCAATATTTCCAGGAAAATCCGGATGTACGCCGTAATACCTCACAGCGTGCTTCACAGACTGACAATACCCAGCAACAGGAGCAGAAAAAAGGTGCAAAACAAGCTGTCTGACCAGAACGGGATTCAAATCATTCAAATCATCAACTACTAAAAAAGGAAAGAACATGAACAAGACCAATCATCATATCTACAAGGCTGAACAAATCGACTGGGGAAAACTGGAATCGGTAGGTATCAGCAGATCGCAAATTGAAAAGGACGGAAATATGGATCTGCTCCTTCAGGGAGAGGAAACCAATGTCATGTCCATTAAAATCAAGACTCCTGTATTTTCACTTACAATGGATGCCACACTCAGTCTGATTGAAGACGAGAATGGAAATCCGGTCATCAGCGTAAACGGTATCAACCCTTCAGGTGAATAAATAAGAATCCATAATGTATCATCTCTCTTTCCATACGGACTTACCGTATGGAAAGATATAAAAAACAGAATTTATCATGATTGCCATATTAACAGACAAACCAAGTGTAGGAAAAGAAATCGGAAGAATCATCGGTGCAACCAGAGTAAGAAACGGATATGTGGAAGGAAACGGCTACATGGTTACGTGGACTTTCGGGAACATGCTGTCACTGGCCATGCCGAAGGACTACGGAACCCAGAAGCTGGAACGGAATGACTTTCCTTTCATCCCGTCCGAATTTGAACTGATGGTACGGCATACACGCACCGAGAACGGATGGATACCGGACATTGATGCCGTGCTCCAGCTTAAAGTAATCGAGAGAGTGTTTCAGGCATGCGATACCATCATTGTGGCTACCGATGCCAGCCGTGACGGGGAAATGACATTCCGCTATGTATATCAATACCTGAACTGTACACAGCCCTGCTTCCGTCTGTGGATTTCCTCTCTTACCGACGAGTCTGTGCGTAAAGGCATGGAAAACCTGAAGCCGGACAGTTGCTACGACAGCCTGTTCCTTTCTGCCGACAGCCGCAACAAGGCGGACTGGATTCTCGGAATCAACGCCAGCTATGCCATGTGCAAGGCGACGGGACTCGGCAACAATTCCCTCGGACGGGTACAGACACCGGTACTGGCTGCCATCAGCAGACGCTACCGTGAAAGGGAGAACCATATTTCATCGGACAGCTGGCCCATCTACATCAGCCTGCAAAAGGACGGCATCCTCTTCAAGATGCGCCGCACACAGGATCTTCCCGACAAAGAATCCGCTACAATGTTTTTCCAGGACTGCAAGCTGTCACATCAGGCACAGATTACAGGTATCAGCCACAGCGTTAAGGAAATACTTCCACCGGATCTGCTTGACCTGACACAACTTCAGAAGGAAGCGAACATCCGCTATGGTTATACCGCATCAGAGGTATATGACATCGCACAGTCCCTTTATGAAAAGAAACTGATTTCCTACCCAAGGACTTCCAGCCGTTATCTGACGGAGGATGTGTTTGACTCGCTTTCACCAATCATGGCGCGTCTGCTATCATGGGAGCTGTTCCCTGCCGCTAAAGGAACTGGAGGTATTGACATATCCAGTTTGTCCCGCCACGTAATAAATGCAGAAAAAGCCAATGTACATCATGCCATCATCATTACAGGTATCCGTCCCGGAAATCTGTCCGAAAAGGAAATGCAGGTTTACAGACTTGTAGCCGGAAGGATGCTTGAAACATTCATGGCTCCATGCCGCATAGAAACGACAAATGTTGAAGCGGTTTGTGCGGCACAGCATTTCAAGGCCGAACAAACAAGAATTATTAAAGCCGGCTGGCATGACGTGTTCATGCGTTCCGACATGGTTCCAAAATCAGGATATTCTGTCAATGAACTCCCCGAAGTGGAGAAAAGTGATACTCTGAATGTATGCGGATGCAACATGGTACACAAGAAACAGCTGCCGGTAAATCCGTTCACGGATGCAGAACTGGTGGAATACATGGAACAGAACGGACTGGGCACGGTATCCTCACGTACCAATATCATCCGTACACTGGTTAACCGTAAGTATATCCGTTATTCAGGGAAATATATCGTTCCGAACCCGAAAGGCATGTTCACCTACGAAACCATCCGTGGAAAGAAAATTGCGGATACTTCACTCACCGCAGACTGGGAAAAACAGCTGGCCGGACTTGAAAGCGGAATGATAACCGGACAGGACTTCCTGAACAGAATCAGGACTCTCGCCAAGGAAATGACTGATGACATTTTCAACACCTATTCCACAAAAGAAGAATAACATCCATATCAATATAACCATAAGAATGCAGGCCGAAAGGTCTGCATTTTTTGTGTCCGTACAGAAAAGAATCTGTTTTTCCGCTTTTAAGCGGCAAAGGTCTTGGATTGCCTGCCTTTTGCCGCAAGGCTGCCCTCAAGGGCTTGGCTGGACAGGAAAAAATCATCCTCGCTATGCTCCGGTATTTTTTCCTGCCAGACCTTGCGCAAAAAGGCAATCCAAGAGGTCGGAGGCCTATAAAATCGGGAAAACACATCCCGATGGGATTATTCATTCATAAAATTAAGGATTATGAAACTACAGATTATCGAAAGTATCAGCAAGCATGCGGTAACCCTGGTACTGGTTATCGGAATACTTATGCTGACAGACAAAGGTATCATGCCAACCGGTATTATTGCAATGCTCCTGCTTACCGGAGGAATCATAGGATTTCTTTTCAGAGCTCTTCTACTGATTGTAAGGATAGCATTTATCTTTTTCATTGTCGGACTCCTGTTTTTCTAACCAATAAAACCAACAGATATGAAAAAGTACATGTATATCTTCTGCTCCTGTCATGCCGGCTGTATGGCCACAGAGCGAACATATCAGACCGGTCAAAAGACGTCTGCCCAATACAGTTGATGAACCTAAAAACATCGGCTACTATCTGGAATCGCTGCGTGATATTGCAAGCAGACCGGACAGGGAGGATGTCCTGAAAGAATTCTTCAAGGAAACTTATGTATAACCATAAAATTTTTCAATTATGTTTTTTCAATCAATTTATCAGATGATTACAGCAGGTACGGATCTGAATATCAATATCCGTAAAGTGGACAACAGCCTGAGCGTAGCAGTCATGCCAAGGCGGAACAGCCTGAAAGAGGATACGCGGCAAAACATGGTGCCACTGGTCGTAAACGGAACACCAGCAGAACTGGATATGGGCTTCCTGCAGACGATACTACAACCAATACAGAAGGTACAGGGACTGCTTGTCAATGCGGAAAATTTCGAGAAACAGGCAGAAAAGGCTACATCACAGGCCAAATCATCCAAGGCTCCAACAGTACCGGCCGAATCAAAGGAAGCCAGGGAAAAACGGGAAAAGATGGAAAAGCTCCTCAAGAAGGCTGATGATGCAACTGTCGCAAAAAGGTTCTCCGAAGCAATGACATGGCTGAAACAGGCACGGGTTCTGGCTTCTGCCGAAAAACAGAAGGAGATTGATGCTAGGATGCAGGAAGTACAGAAACAGGCCAGCGAAGGAAGTCTGTTCGGTATGGCAGAGGAATCGGCGCCGGTAATTCCCCAACCACAAAGCAGCATGAACGGTCAGCCACAGCCCGGTATGCAAACAAGCATATTCCCGGAGCAACAGACCCATACTATGAATCCTGAACCTGTCATGCAGCCTGCTCCATAACAGATTCCACAGGAAATGCCTCAACCAGTATATGGAACGAACGGAGCATATATCCAACCTGCTCCAAACCGTCCCGTAATGCAAGGAACAGGTATGCCGCAAGGAGCTACAATGCAGCCATATCCGCAGCAGCAGGTACGGCAGCCGACAAACGGTCATATACCGAACGGAACGGTACAAGTACAGAACGGAAACGGACGGGAATACCAGACTACACCGGCAGCCCATGATACATTCTGCTTCGATCCGGAAGACGAAAATGACAGGGAGCTTCTAAGAGAGGACCCGTATGCGGAATATCCGGATTTTCCGGCTGAGTACCGAATGAAGGACGAGGCACAGGTAGAAATGATATACTGCTGATATATAAAAATAAATGACTTGTAAAACCAATAAACTATAAACAATATGGCACTGGAAATTAAAGGAATGAAAAGAGTCTTCAAAATGAGGAAGAACAGTCAGGAAACCGTACTGGACGATCCGAACGTAAACATGTCTCCGACTGAAGTGATGGACTTCTATTCAATGAACTATCCGGAACTGACCACCGCGACCGTACACGGACCGGAAATCGAAGACGACCGGGCAGTATATGAATTCAAGACCACTATCGGAGTAAAAGGGTAAGAACATGAAAAAAGGACAACGTAAAGACAAGAAACCATGTACACAACTTACGGAACGGGCTTTGGAAAATTTAGCCAGACTTATCATATCGGAACTCGAAAATACGGACATAAGCCGGGGTATCAGGAGCAGAAAGAAAAGAAAACTCCCTCCAGCAGAAAGCCTCATGGTTTTCTGAACACGAGAATACCTTCCATCGCTCCCGACCTGTATGTGGAGAATGACAGGGATGTAACGGTAAATGTCACCACCAAAGAGAATCTTGATTTCCTGTACCGTTCAGCCATGAAGTATGCGCAGCTCCTGGATGTGGAGCTGCCATACCATCCTACAGGCAGGACTTCCATAAGAGAAAAAATATGCCTGCTATATAATGCGCTGGATTCCATAGTATCTCATCATGTAAATCTGGAACTTATTGGTGACAGGCTCCAGTTCTGCATCTACCATTTCCATGAATGGCCGGATTATACGCTTTTCTTTATGCCGATAGACTTTACGGAAAGGCTGCACGGTGAAATTAAAAAGATTACACTGGAGTTCATCAGAAGGTTCATCAAGTATCACAGGATGATGGATATAACCGATACCCCTTATTTTGAGATGTCAGAAGTCTGTATCGATTATGTGGACTTTGAACAGCTCGATGAGGAAGAGAAAAAGGATTTGTACAGAAAGGAAAAGCTTTTCAGGTCATATGAGAAAGGGAGAATCCACAGGAAACTGTGCCGGATGCACTCCAGGGCTTTCTGTAGGAATCTGGAAGAACATATCCGCAACTGTAATCCTTCCAGCAATAAGGAAAAAAGACTTTTGGAACTGATTACTGAAGGGATGTCCCTGATTGCAAAAGACAGTCCTCATATCTTGAATTATGATTATGACTATGCAAGCGAAAAGGAAAAGGATTTCGAACCGCCACCGCTCGAATATCAGATTCTGCTTACCTATTCCATTACGGATACGGTTACCAAAGACATGGAAAGCTGTTTCAGTACTGACTGTCAGGAAACATATAACCAGACTCTCGTATCATTTACCTTCATCACACCGGAAACTGAAAAACTGTTCAGACCAGAGAATTATCCGGAACGGTTTTCAAAATGGTTTGAGAAATTTGTAGAACATGTTACCTATAATTTATAAACATCATGAATGAACTGACCCAAAACATACAGAAAATGATGGTGCCGAAAGCTGCTATCATAGCCTACAAGTATGAAGACAGAAGAAATTCTGACACCAGATACTTCATAGAATTGCGTCCCATCGGGAAAAGCGGACAGATGGGGGCAGGTATCCCCGTCACATACGAATTCATGAATACCCTGCTGGAATCCTATACGGAGGAAATGAGCGGAATACCGGCAGGCAGAATCCCCGAAAACATGCTGGCCTGCAATCCGAGAAAAGGACAAGAAGAATATATCTGGTACAATCCGCCCGGAAAGAGACAGATGTTCTTTCACAAGGATCTCAATATACAGGACGGCATATTCAATCTGCCGGGGATTATCTACCATGTAAAAAACGGAAGCATGGACGTATTCGCCTTCAAGGGAAAACGTCCGGTGGAGACGACTCCGCTGTTCCGTGCCCCGTTCTTCAACGTGACCGGATCAAGTGTCTGCCTTGGCAGCAGTTCTTTGGAAAAGCCACAGAACCCGACTTTCCTTTCCCTGCTGGAATACTGGGAAAAACGGTTCTGGCTGACTGAATTCTCCCATCTGGGAGGAAATGTGAATCCTACCGTTTCAAATCTTGTCATCGTCACCGAGGACATAAGAAACAATCCGTTCGATATGAACGAACTCAAGCCCATGAATAAAAAACTTAAAGACATACTTCCATGAAAAAGATACATTTTACCGACCGCTACCTGCTCAATCCGAGTCATCCGGTAACGGTATTCGTCATCGGAGCCGGAGGTACCGGCTCACAAGTGATAACCAATCTGGCACGCATGAGCATGGCACTTCAAGCATTGGGCCATCCCGGACTACATGTCACCGTATTCGATCCCGACACAGTAAGCCAGGCCAATATAGGACGCCAGCTTTTCAGTGAGACGGAACTTGGACTGAACAAGGCAGTATCACTTGTCACACGTATCAACCGTTTCTTCGGATACGCATGGACTGCCGAACCGCAATGTTTTCCTACCAGGAATTTTTCTGAAGATAGCACAGCAAATATCATCATAACCTGTACGGACAATATACGTTCACGTCTTACGCTTTGGAAGTTCCTGAAGAAAGTCCGCAAAGAAAACTTCAGTGACCATTCGGCTCCCATATACTGGATGGATTTTGGGAACAGCCAGACAAAAGGACAGGTCATCATCGGGACGGTACGTGAGAAAGTTCTCCAACCTTCTTCACAGGAATATATTCCCATGCCTAAAATGAATGTCATCACCGAGGAAGTGGACTATGCAAAAATCAAGGAAAAGGAATCGGGGCCGAGCTGTTCACTGGCAGAAGCCCTGGAAAAACAGGATCTGTTCATTAACTCCACACTGGCACATATCGGATGTGACCTGCTCTGGAAAATGTTCAAAGGAAGGAAAAACACTGTATCGCGGTGTCTATGTCAATCTGGATACATTGAAAATGATCGCAATCCCGGTGTAATGACGGAAGTGACCGTATCATCTTTCCTTCAGAATACGGTCACTTATTCTATTTGCTACTTATTATTTACTATGTTCTTACCACGCTGG
>OLSK01001406.1_pt1 | contig 18013 bp, 16 predicted proteins | sample 1672781 | NCBI WGS metagenome assembly OLSK01 (sample SAMEA3136723, study PRJEB25190) | human gut metagenome | biome: human gut; feature: human-associated habitat; material: faeces | place: Austria | collected 2013 | reverse complement strand
GACGGCCGCGGCCACGCGCGCGACCTCGCCGGGCTCGGCGGCGCGCGTGATCTCCTTCAGTGCGGCCATGTAGGCGAGAAAGCGGCGACCGGTGTAGCTGTCGTACAGGCCCTGCTGCTGCGGCATATAGCCCAAAACACGGCGGAAAGCGATGCCCGATGCGGGCTTGCCGCACCAAAGCACCTCGCCGGAATCGGGCGCAAGCGTACCTGTGATAATGTGAATCAGGGTGGATTTGCCCGCACCGTTGGGACCGAGCAGACCGTAAAGTCCGGGGGCAAGATCCAGCGATACCCCCGCCAACGCCTGCTTTTTCTGAGGCAGCGCCTTGCGAACGGAAAGCCCCCTGCCGGGCAGCAAATAGGTCTTTTTCAGATTTGTAATTTTCAATTCATACATACCGATCCTACCTTGCGCAAAAACGGGTTCTGTTTACAGATTTACATCGGACTGAATGGCCGTGTATTCGGAGATGCCCTTCCAATAGTTTTCCTTGCTGATAATTCCGTATCCGCCACTGGCGGCGCTCACACTTGCGACACAGCGTATATCTGCGCTTTTAGCTTAGCATCTGCCGCGCTTCGATCGCCATATCGGCGCTTAGAATTATGCGGTATTGCCTTTAAAATGTCTGCGGCAAGAAATCATGCGAAATAGTTGTAGTTTTCTATGCCATACCAAAAATCAGATTTCTTTATCGTAGCATATTGTGAGTTCGACATTGTATACGTCCCGCCATCTCCATATTTGACATCAAGTGTTTCCACACCGCAACGAACCAGAAATGCATCATCTTGCATGGCTAAGATTTCTACCTGTGCCGGATGCGAGGTTACAGCGCTGTCATAATACAAAGGCCACGCCTTAGTTTCTCCTGTGTCACAATCAATGATATGCGTGATGCTTTGAGTTGTACCGTCTTCACTTTTCTGCTGTCCGTCTACGACTATTTTTCCGTCTATGACACAGCGGATAGTATAATTCTCGAATTCCTCATCTATTGAAAATTCTTTTATGATGGGCCCATCGGTTGCTCCGCCTATATGTTTGACAAGGACTTGATGTGCTTCGGAATCTATTTGATAAAGATTCCCGTCCGTAATGGTGATTTTTCTTTTGGAATCAGAAGATATGGAATCAATCAACGCAGTGTTATTGTTTTCTATATCATAAGCGTAATATTTGGAGATCGTTTTAGAATAAGTTTGAGAGTCATCCTGAGGTTCGATGCTATAATAATATATGGTGTTTCCTGTGGCATCACAGAGATAAACAATGTTTGTCCCCATGTCCGACAAAACAGTTTTTTCCCCGGTATTCAAATCAATTTGAGCTATGTGTTGCGTCAGGATGGGAATATCATCTTGTATTTTTGTTATTCTTTCCACTGTATAGAAATTCTGATCGTCGCATACCAATGCCCCAAATTCTGAAGAAGCATTTGCTTGATACACTCGCTTCCGATCATTTCCATCCAGTTGCATCACCTCTATGTAAGGTAGATCACCTTCTTCTGGATCGGAAACACCAATGCCACCACCCACAATGAGCAGTCTATCACCAACTACTGCCAAACTGGGAACAAGACTATTTGATTGGATAAAGCTACTGCAGGATTCGTCATCATGAGTACAATTGGGTCTGCTGCACAGAATGATATCTGAGTGAGTAGCATAATCCAGATAGTGGATGTTCAAATTCCCGTCTGGACGTAGCACTGTATAATAGTATCCGTTGAGAGTCGCTGCTCCGCCACTTGCAAATGGATCACATAGTTTCAAGTTTCCGTGAATTGCTATCTGTGCCGAGCTGATAGCGGGAGGCACTTCACCGGATTCTGCAGATTCCTGTGCACGATCAGTTTGAGTACAGGCTGTCATCGCAAAGACACCCAGCATGGCAATCATCAATTGTCTTATTTTCATACAGACGCCCTTTCTGATACTAATACAGGAAACGGATCTTCCACCGTTTTGGCCGTTGGATGATCCGTTCCCTGGTTTTTCATATACTAATCATCAAGCTATTTTGTTTTATGCGGCCACTTGTACCCACGCTTTAATGTATTGCTCTGCATAAGACCCCCAAGTCAAATTCTGGTTGAGGCCATTCTGTGTCAGGTAGACATTTCGACCAGGCAAGTAAATTCTGAAAGAGATTGAATCGATGGTGTGGAAGTCCACTTCGGAGTCTCTACGGTTATCTGCAGTAGCTCTCAGCATCGTGCAAGGCCAGTTGCCAGAACGATATACATTTAGGGTATAGCTCTGAGTCGGATTTGTAGACTGATAACCCAGACGAGAGAAAATTCGAAGCGAACCATCCGCCGCATATCGTGCAATAAACTGCTGGCTGGTTGTATTTACCTTGGATTTCAATTTGACCTCAGCGCCATCACCGATACTTCCGGAGACAGCCATCCTCGAGTCAAAAACGGTGTAAGGCCGATAGTAGTGCCATCCATTCAAAGTGGCTCTGGGAGATACAGATTCTGAGGCGGCTGCAAACGTTGGCACTGCCATAACGATACACATCATCAGGGCCAGACAACCGGTCAGAATCTTCTTGTTCAAGGTTTTCATCGTATAAATCCTCCTTTTCGTTGGTTTCCATCAGAATTTCCTCGGGGCGGATATGTTCAGCATCTGCGCGCCGGCGACGGACTTTACAAGCCATGGTCAGTTCCCGGGGTTCCTGACCTTTTCCTGTAATGACACAATACCACACGTTTCACTCAATTTCCACAAATCCGTCACGAGCGCAAAAAATACAGCACAAACGCAAAAATCCCCGCCGCGGATGGTGAATTTGATAATCCTCCAATCTAATGGATTTAATAGGGTTGATATTCGGACAATTATAAGCGCCTGTGCACCGACGCTTACAAACACATAGAACTTTTCAATCTGGGTAGCGGGAGCTTTAATTTATCTTGACCTCAAGATACCATAAGCAGAATTTTATTTCCACAAAATTGACACAAAATCCGAGTCGCTTGTCATAAAACACGAGTAAAATAAACTGCCCCGGCTGCTAAGCCGGGGCAGTAGAAAAATCAATAGATCCAAAATGGGAATTCTAAGGCAACACCGCACAATTCCCGCCTGACGGCTTAAGCACCGCTCCGGCGGCTGCGGCACGGCATCTGCGTTGCCAAAATGCTCGATAATGTCGGGTTGCGGTACCCGCATCGTGCTTCGGGGGCAAAAGCCCCTCGCACTCTGCGACCGCTGCCCCTGCTTCGGTTCGCTGTTTCCGCCACTGGCGGCGCTCACCTTTGCAGCATCCAGTATTATCTGCGCTTTTGGCTTAGCAGCTGCCGTACCTCGCTCGCCGTATCGGTACTTAGAATTATGAGGTAATGCCCTAAATTATTGCGATAAGTGGCTAACAATCTTGCTAAGCAAACCAAGCCTCTGTTCAGCGGTTGTGTGCCTTGCCGAAAAAACTTGCGTAAGCTCCGAAATCAGTTCTTTTTGCTCTGGTCGCAAGGCACGAATAGAAATCAAATTTGAACGATCCCCATAAACCAGTGTGTCAAGCGATACATCGAACAATTCGGCCATTTCAATAAGGCAATCGACAGACGGAAGTTTGGCATTCGTTTCATAGGCACTGATAGTGGAAGTCTTCTTGCCCAACTTTTTGCCTAATACTTGTTGTGTCCAGCCTTTTTCTTCTCGCAGCTTACGAATGTGATCTCCAATATAGTTGTGACGTTCGGTATCTTTCATGTCTCTGTCCAGCTTGCTTTATCAGTGAATTTTCTTCTTAGGGTAATTCAATTTTATATGATTCGGCTTGCCAAACGGTGTAAAAACAATATAATATTACACTGTAAGTGTTATTTTGAGAAAATACTTGACTTTCGGGAGAATTAAACGTATGTTGAATGGCAAAGAAGGACGTCTGCTACGGAGAAACAACGATAAGGATGCAAACATGAAGATTAATATTTTACTTTGCGATGATGACAAGGATTTTTTGCAGAGAATATCAGACACGGTTGCTGGCCAGTCGGTACCGCCCGGAGCGTCCATTTGCATAACAAAAAGCTCGAATCCTGCCGAGATAACGGATCGGCAATTATCGCAGGATCACATTATGTTCTTGGACATTGACATGGATGAACGCAGCGGCATGGACATTGCCCGCCGTGTGCGGGAATTACATCTGGATACGGTAATTATTTTCGTGACAAATTATCCGGAGTTTTCTATGGAAGGGTATGAAGTCCGGGCGTTCCGATATCTTCTCAAGCAGGAACTGGAACAAAAGCTGCCCAATTATTTTCGGGATGCATTGGCGGAATTGCCGCGTTATGATAAAGTTCTGCGTTTTTCTGCCAACGCAGAGTCGTTTAACATTCCCTACAAAGATATTCTCTACTTGGAAAGTAATCAAAGAGTTATATATTTGTACACAGTAAAGCCTATGCAGGCACCAGACCGCTTTTATGGAAAAATGGAAGATTTAGCGGCAGAATTGGAAGGAGACGGATTCCTCAGAATTCAGAAAAGCTATCTGGTCAATATGGCATACATCAAGAAATTCAATTATGACAGAGTTGTTCTCTTCGATGGAAAAGAGTTATCGGTAAGTCAGAAGCGGTACTCACAAATGAAAGTCCAGTATCTGAGTTGGAAAAACAAAAACTGGGGGAATGCACGTTGAGCGATTATTTCTTGACCTACTTGTGGACTTGGATGGAGTGCTTTTCGGCAATTTTGCTATTTGACGCATTTTCAGCAAGAAAGATGAAACGTTTTCGCCATTGGATTATTGTGACGAGCCTTGCTTTTCTGGAGGCAACATTTCTGAACATTGCCTCAAAGGCATTGCCTGATTATTCGAAAATCTTAATTGCGCTTGTCCTGTATTATTTTGTGCATAGAATTTTGTACATCAGTAATAGATTTTTTGGCTTATATATTTCAATTATTATTTATGCAACGATGTGTTGTATAGATAATTTATGGCATACTCTTGCTCTTTTGTTATCTGAAACACTGAATGGTGTATTTCTTGGGAATGCGCTATGCCAAAGTATGCTTGTACACGGTATAATAATAGTAGTATGCTTTTTACAGGCAAAGGCGCGAAATGGAAAGTTAAGCCAAGCAACCAATTTTAGATGGTACACCATTCCCGCAGTACTTTCCCTTGCAAGTGTTTTGCTTATTTTCTTTTTCGGAAGTTGCTTTCAGCAAGGGCAAATATCAATTCAGCCGCTATGTGTCTGTGCCACATTTATTACCGTAATGCAGATAGCAGCATTACTTTTAATCAGCTGGATGGAACAAAACGCCAACTTCCGTGAGGAGGCAATCAGCCTACAAGCCAAATCAAAAGCACAGCAAGAGAGCATCGAAGCATTGAGTGCCGCATACGCTCAGCAACGTAAACTGACACATGATTTTCGCGCTCATCTGAGTACGTTAGACGGAATGCTGATGCAACAAAACAGAGATATCAACACAATACAAACCTATATCCATAGCCTGCAATCGAAACAAACCGAACGCATCCTGCTCGTCAATACTCACCATGCAGCACTGGATGCACTTCTGAATCAAAAGGCGCTTGTTGCAAAAAATCGTAAAATTGATATACAGTTCAGTGTGAATGATTTGTCTCCCATAAAGATTGACATGGTGGATTTGACGGTTGTAATCAGCAACACACTAGATAACGCGATTGAAGCGTGCGAAAAACTGCCGGAAACGGATCGGCAAATTTATGTGCAGGCACTGCTGGAAGAAGATGAATTGTTTTATGCTGTCCGAAATAAATCTTTGCCGGTAAATATGGTTGCAAATCAGCTGCCTGCATCAACTAAAGAAAATCCATCTTTTCATGGGTATGGTTTGCAAAATGTACATACTACATTGGAAAAGTACCACACGCTTTACGCCATGGACTATGAAAACGGCTGGTTTGAATTTGCAACAGAGCTGCCGAATACTCTGATTTCATGACAAAAAACTACTGTTTCACTACAAAAATGATGAAAAAGCTGAAAACTCTGTTTTAATAAAGATAGTTCTGATTTACAGAGGTTCTACATATGGAAGCAATCGTCGAAAGAATCGTGGAGAAGTGTATTCAAAGCGAACTCATTGAAGAAAGTCAACGCGATTGGATGGCATACTCGCTACAACGAAAGTTCATGAACTTTGGCGGTTTCTTTATTCTCGTTTGCTTTGGAACACTTGTTGCGCCGTTACCGCAAGTGATTCTTTTGAATTTTGGATTGGCATTTTTACGCGAAAAGACAAATGGACTGCATATGCCAACAGTATTTTCCTGCTTTATCACCTCTTTATTTTGTGAATATGCCTGCTTATATCTGATTGACCGACTGCAATCTTCTACGATAGCAGCTGTAATTACGCTGTTTATTGTCTCTGTTACGCTAATTTTAACACTTGCTCCTTGCAATAACTCGGCGATGCACTGCAGCAACGAGGAATTGCGGGACATGAAAATAGCGGTACGCAAAAGACTTGTATTATATTGCTTGATTATTCCGCCCCTTTTGTTGCTGAAACCATTGTACAGCACTGTCTGGATTGTAGCGGCAGCTGCAGATGCATTTCTGCTGGTTTTGGCTAAAATTGGTGTTGGAATCAAATAAAACCAAATCAAACTGGAAGGAAGGTCTTTACCATGAAAGCAAAAGAAAGTCTTTTACACAAAAACTTGCGTGCAGTAGTTCAGGCATCAATTCGAAAAGAAGCCAATGAACCGTGTAATATGTTTTGGAATTATCAGCCACACCGGCCCGAAAAGCCTCTGACAAATCCTCAGGAGAAAAAATAAATCTTACGCTGCAGCTCTAAGCCCGTCGCATCTCAAAATGCGGCGGGCTTTTTTGTGCGCTCGGTTGGGCAACAACTGGCGAAAGGATGCTACGCGCTTAGCAGTAGGAAGCGCTAGCCGAAGGCAAGGGCATCCATCGTGAGGTGGCATCAGAATGCCGGCAGAAAATGCTGACGGGCAAACACATGAACCAACAAGCAGAAATTCCTATATTTATAAATTATAGTGATCTAGATAAAATTCGAACGGATTTAAAGTTTAACTCCGCAAAAGTTGCGGGGTATTTGCGATATTATAAGTGCAAAGCAAATTCGGAAGGAATTTCAAAGATGACATCTAACGAGCGACAAAAGAAAATAATTCGCTTGTTAGATAAGCGCCGGAAAGATACGATGGAGCATCTTTCAATAGAATTCCATGTTTCAACAGATACTATCAGCAGGGACATAGCAACATTAAACGAGGACTATCCAATAAAAATAGTCCGGGGCCGAAATGGAGGCCTTTCCCTACTAGACGGATACCACTTGTTCAAGAAAATGTACATGACTCCTGTTCAGGCACTCGCATTACATAGAGCGTTGCTGTATGTCCCTGATGAAATCAAGAAAATCCTTGAGACAATTTTGACCGATTTTGCTTGGTAGTCAATTATGATTACCCAGCACCTTGACAACTGAATACCCAGCATAACAGGTACGTTCCTTTTCCGGCAGACCCGATGGGCGGTTTGGCAAACCATAAGATGCCAAGGGAAAGGCCATAATGATACACCTGCTGCCTCCCGCGTCAGAGGGGGTGACCGAGCCGGAATTGTAAGCAGTAAGATTCCGGCAGAGTCAGCGAACGGCCGCCGCCAGCGGCCTGCCTGTTGTGTTCCCGGTGTCAGGGGTGCGGGCGGCAAATATGGCACACTTACTTAACTATCTACTTTTGCCGTTTAGGGCAAATCGTGGGCAGCAGGAACCCAAGCACCTGCTGCCCATCATTTTGCTTTAAACGGGATGGAAAACAGGGGTGTAAACCAATGCAAACCTATCCTACCGGCTATGCGCAATCCCACCGCATGGCCGAGCATATCTTCCGGGACATATTACCCCGGCGGGGCATGGCAGTGCGCGAGGAACAAATTGCACTTTGCCACGAAATTCTGGATACCCTATATAATAAGGAAATTTCCTTGTGCGAGGCCGGTGTCGGCATCGGCAAGACGTTGGCCTATCTTGTAGCCTGTGTCCTGTGGCAGATGAACCGGCCTGACAGGCTCAAGCTGCCTGTTGTTATCTCAACTTCCAGCGTGGTCCTGCAGGACGCTATTATTAACGACTATTTGCCAAATTTATCTGCAATTTTGCTGGAAGAAGGAATTATCCAAGCACCGCTTACAGCGGTTATCCGCAAGGGAAAAGAACGCTTTGTCTGCGATGCCCGCCTCGCCGAGAGAGCATCGCTGGTGCATCCGAAACGAACGCGGGAGAAAGGCAGCCTGCGCATTGCAGAAAATATTCTGGACATGGATCATATCCCGGAACTTTCCCGGTATGACCGCTGCCGCATTTGTGTGCCGCAGTCCTGCCCGCGTGATTGCTTTCTGCGCGAGGATTGCCGCTATCAGCAGTATTTGCAGGATTCCATGAAGCCAGACATCCAAATTTGCAACCACAACTATCTGTTGGCCGATGCCTCGCATCGGCAGGAAGATAGACCGCTGCTTCTGCGCAACTATCAGGCGCTGGTGGTGGACGAGGCGCACAAATTACCCGATGCCGCCCGCCAGATGTACACGGAATCCTTGTCAGAACGCGAAATGCAAGAGCTTTGCACACTTCTGCGGCAAGCGCACTATTCTCACATTGCCCAGAACTTGCGCACGGCGTTCCGGACACTGGTTTTAGCCTGTCAGCATAGCCGGACTTGGAAAGAAAAAACCGTCTGCAGTCCTTTTGGGCTTACTCCGTTTCGCAGCAAGGCATTGGCCGATTGTATTGCACAGCTACAATTTGCAGGCTGCCGGGCAGATATGCCGCGGTACTTGCGGAACCGGCTGGGAGAGGCGGAAAGCACACTGCGTCTTTTTCTCTTGGAGGTTCCCACACGCATTCTCTACATCGAAACCGATATGCAAGGTCAGCTGACATTTTGTGCGGCCAGCAATCGTGTGCCACAGCTTTTGCGCAGTGCGCTTTGGAACACCGGCGAACCGGCTATTTTAACCTCCGGCACGCTGGCCGCAGCGGGAAACTTTGACCACACTGAGCAGCTTTTAGGCCTTGCAGCGTACAAACCGCTGCGCCATTTCAGCGCGGACTCTCCGTTTAATTACAAGAAAAAATGTCTGTTATACCTCCCACAGCGCCGCAAGGAATGCACGGATAACCGGCTGCTTGCAGATGAAATTGTTCGGCTTGTCCATGTCTGCTGCGGCCATGCGCTGGTGTTGTTCACGTCCTATCGCCAGATGGCAGAGGTAAAGGCCATGACAGACGGGCGTTGGCCGTACCCGACCTTTCAGGCATGGCGCAACGGCGGCAGGGTGATTCAGCAGTTCAAAGAATCCGGCAATGGCGTTCTGTTCGCGGCCGGTTCCTGCTGGGAGGGGATCGACTTTCCCGGCGATATGGTGTCACTGCTGATTATCGCAAAGCTGCCGTTCCCGATACCAGACCCGGTCAGCGACTATGAGCGCCAGCAGTACCCGAACCTGCGCGACTACATAAACGCCGAAGTCATCCCAGAAATGCAGAAGAAGCTGCGACAGGGCTTTGGCCGTGCCATCCGTACCGAGCAGGACTCTTGTGTGGTCGCTATTCTGGACGAACGTGCGGGCATTGGCGGCAGGTATCATGACGCCGCGCTGGCAGCGCTGCCGACTTGCCCAATCACCGAGAAAATCGAAGATGTTCAGCAATTCATCCGGGAGCAGAAGCGCCCGGATTACTTTTTGTGAAAGAGGAATCTGAGATGTACCTTATGCGAAACCACGATATCTGGATTTATGTGCGCTGCGCCAACAGCGATCCGCGCATTGCCTTTGACCGGCTGTATGACCTTATCGACGAAGCAGCAGGGCATGGATTCCTTGTACGCGGCACATCTTTTGACCATTGCAGCGGCAATACCTTGAAAGACCGCATCGGTCTGCGCTCTATGCTGGACGCAGTAGAAAACGGTCGAATTGAAGCCGTGATGGTGCGCGATTTGGAGCAAATCAGCCGCAACAGCTACATACTGGTAGGAGTTATTGAAATTCTGCGTCAGAATGATGTCTACCTTATTACCACTGAATGTGACCTGAACGCCGAACTCATCAACAGCGGTCTGGAACGCTTTGTCGGTGACCGCTTCACGCGGGCATCCTTTGGAAAGCCGCGATTTGATGTCCGTCTGCCGCTGATGGACCAGTTTTGAGGTGCCGCTATGACAGAATACAAAGTTTGGGCGTTTGCCCGCAGTGCCGCACCGAACCTGCCGGCGCTGGAAGAACAGCTTGCAGAAGTCATGCGTGAAGCCGACCGGCGCGGCTACATCATCGTCAACTCCTGCATGGAGCAGAAGTACGGCACCGAATTCTGGCGTCCCGCCCTGTTCGCCATGCTCACCGCCGTGCAGCAGGGGCGCGTCAACGCCGTCATGGTGCAGAGCCTTGACCGACTGAGCCACGACATTACAACGCTGTACCGCATTCTACGCTTTCTGCAAAATTACAGTGCCGTACTGATTACGACCGAAACCAATCTGCAATATGAACTCTATCTGACAGGGCTGGAGAGTCGCATCCTGACTCGTACCGCGCGAACCGGAAAAAGAGTTCCGTGGGAGGTGGCTGTCCATGCAGATTGACCCGTTTCCCGTAAGGCTGGAACAGGAGCTAAAATATGCACTGGCCTATGCCGCGCTGGTATCCGCTGCCGCAAACGAAAGATTGCCTAGGGACATCTGTCAGCGCACGAATGTTGGTTATGCCCGGAAATGCAGCGTTTTGTGCCGCGATGTTTAGTGGTTCTCGTGAATAGCTTTTGGCCTGCCTTTCGGGTATGTTGTATGTGACAAAAAGAGTGTCACAGCGTCAAATCCAGAGGTGACATCATGCCGCAAGTCCAAGTCATCCAGCCGATACAGCAACAGCCGAAGCGTCTTCGCGTGGCGGCCTATGCTCGCGTCAGCAGTGATTCAACCGATCAGCTAAACTCGCTGTCCGTGCAGGTGGACTATTATACGCATCTGATACAGGAAAATCCAAACTGGGATTTCGCCGGAATCTATGCCGATGAAGGCATTACCGGCACCAGCACCAAACACCGTGAACAGTTCAACCGTTTGCTGGATGACTGCCGCGCAGGACTGATTGACCGTGTGCTGGTCAAGTCTGCATCCCGCTTCGCCCGCAACACGGCGGATGCGCTGGCATCGGTGCGCGAAATGAAAAGTCTTGGCGTAACGGTTGTTTTTGAAAAAGAAGGCTTTGACACCGAAACTGCCAACGGTGAAATGATTCTGAGTATGATTTGCGCTACAGCACAGGAAGAGTCCCTGTCCATATCACAGAATACAAAGTGGGGCATACGGAAGAAAATGCATGACGGCACTTATATAACCAGCTTGACACCGTTCGGCTATAAAAAGATTAACCGGCAACTGTTTCCCGATGAAAAAGAAGCAGCAACCGTCAAAGAAATTTTTAATCTGTTTTTGAATGGTTTCAGCACGGCGGAAATTGCGAACCATCTAAATACCAATCACCCTAAGCCAGATGTGATATGGCGTTCTGCTTCTGTACGGTTTATCCTACGAAATGAAAAATACATTGGCGACAGCTTATTCCAAAAGAACTATACTCCTGATACCCTTCCACTAAAAAGTTGCTGCAATACTGGACAGCTTCCAAAATACTACGTTGAGGGAACACATCCCGGTATTATTTCAAAAGATGAATTCGAAAGAGTTCAGTCGCTTCTTACACAAAAGAATATCAATAGCACGAATAGTCGAGCCTGCATTTTATCCAAGGTTGTATTCTGTGCCCTATGCGGTCATGTTTGCTCAAGAAAAGTCCGAAAGTCCCAAACTTTTGTATGGTGCTGTAGAACGCATTTACAATCTGCCGCCCTTTGCCCATTAAAGCCTGTTTCGGAAACTGAAATTCAGCAAGCATTTTTATCCGTTTACAATAAATTGCAGGCGAACCAAAGCTATATTTTGCAACCCATCATAGACACGCTTTTACAGCTTAGGTTTCTGCAAGAACAAGCAAATTCTGCGCGGCAAACAGCGCGTGATGATGTACAGCGCCTTGCAAAACAGCGGCACAACCTTACACGAATCCACACACTGGGATACATCGACAACGCCCAGTTTCTTGAACGTAGTATAGCCCTTGATCAACAACTACGGGAAAAGAAAAAATTCCTTTCCAAACGCACCACTGACAATAGTTTTGAAAGAGTCCTTTTCCAAACCCGTAGCATACAACAGCAATTGGAATCTTCTCCCCCACTGGAAACATTTGATGGCACCATTTTTACCAAATTGGTAAACCGCGTACAGGTCAGCCCTACCACAATAGAATTCAAGTTTATGAATGGCATGACACTATCTGAAAAACGGAGTTCGCTATGAAAAAGCGTTACATTTTATTCGGCTATCAAATTCAAAATGGTGAGTTCTGTATTGTTCAACAAGAAGGCGCCGCCGTCGAGTATATTTTTGATGCTTACAGCAATGGTGACAGTCTCCAGCAGATTGCCACACACATGAGTTCATGCGGGCCACCTTACCGTTCTTCAGACAACCGCTGGAATAAAAATATCATTGCCCGATTGCTTTCCTGCGACATTTACTGCGGTACAGCAACCTATCCCGCCATTATCACAAAAGAACTGTATTTCCAAGTACAGCAACTTCGCAATGAAAAGTCTGTATCCTACTCCAGCGTTCTGCAGTCGTTCCGTGATGATATGCAATGTTGTTGTGGAGAGCGCCTGTATTGGTATCCCAAAACGCATCAATGGTACTGTCGTCACTGTGGAATGTGGTCGAATCGAATTCGCCCAGAAGAACTCTCTCAGCAACTTCGTGAAAAGTTATTCTGGATTTGTCGGCATAATGAAAGAATCTGCTCTCCACAGGGCGCAAGCAATATCCACTCCATCGAATCTTCCCGGTTGAGCCATGAAATAAATACCCTGCTTGCTTCCCCGGAGCCAGATGCCGAGTCTATTGTTCGCAAAATCCTGCACCGCGCAGAGTTACAATTTACCTGTTGCTCCGCAGGTGATGCAGACCCAGCAACTCTGCAAATCAAGCGTGCCTGTAACGAGCTTGAACCGACTGACACTTTCCCACTGAAATTATACGCAGAAATCGTCAGCAATGTCATCCTGTATCGCGACACGCACATTGAAATAAAACTGCGAAACGGACAAATACTGTAACAAGGAAAATCAAAATGAGCAACACAAGAATCATCGAAATACCTGCCACAATGCAGACAGGCAAAGGAAAAAATCATGCCATCCGAAAACTACGCGTGGCTGCCTACTGTCGCGTCAGCACCGAGGAAGAAGAACAGCAAAGCAGCTTTGAAACACAGAAGTTGTATTATACCGAAAAAATCACTTCCACTCCCGAATGGGAGATTGCCGGCATCTACGCAGACGATGGCATTTCCGGTGTACACACTAAAAAACGCGACGGCTTTAATCAGATGATTCAGGACTGTAAGAAACGGAAAATTGATTTAATCCTTACTAAATCTATTTCGCGTTTTGCCCGCAACACACTGGACAGTATCCAATACGTCCGAATGCTGAAAGCACTTGGCATCGCAGTTATTTTTGAAAAAGAAAATATTAATACATCAACCATGAACTCCGAGATGATTCTTACCGTGCTGAGCGCTTTTGCACAGGCGGAAAGCGAGTCAATTTCACAGAATGTCGCGCGCGGTAAGCGAATGGGATTCCGACAAGGAAAATTTCCGTTTCCTTACAGACAAATTCTCGGATACAGAAAGGGTTCGGACGGCAAGCCGGAAATCATTCCCGAAGAAGCCGAAGTGATTCGTATGATATTCAACAGCTATCTGCAAGGCGCCAGTTTACAGACGATCAAAAAGCGATTAGAGGCTGACGGCGTACTCACTGCACGTGGCAACAAGAAGTGGTCGTCCGAGAGCGTCCAGCGGATTCTCCAGAACGAGAAATACTGCGGTGATGTGCTGCTGCAAAAGACATTTATCGAGGATGTACTGACAGGCGTATCCAAGAAAAATACCGGCCAACTGCCGCAATATTACATAGAGAATAACCACGAGGGAATCGTCACGAAGCAGACATTCCGAGAGGCACAAGCTGAAATTGCCCGCCGCAACAGCAAGTCGGCCACCAACCATCGCAAGCGACATCGAGGTCGCTACAACAGCAAATATGCCTTATCCGAACGATTGGTCTGTGGTGACTGCGGCAGCTCCTACAAGCGAGTCACTTGGAGCATCCACGGCAGAAAGCAAATCGTCTGGCGATGCGTCAACCGACTTGAATACGGAACGAAGTTTTGCAGCAACTCACCCTCTATCCCCGAAACAGAGTTGCATCAAGCAATTTTGAAGGCCGTGCAGAATTTAGCTGCCAAGTTTACCGGCGAGGTTGCTGACCAGCTTAATGGGATTCTCCATCAGATAGAAGTCGGCGAAAGTCTGACACCACAGCTGCAAGCACAGTTAGAGCAAAACCAACAGGAATTTGACCACCTACTGGAAATGTCGCTGGACTTTGATGAAAACACCCCATTCCTTGATGACAAGCTGAAAAGGCTCAGCGATAAAATCAAACAGCTAAAAACTGCCATCACACAAAGTTCAGTCAATAGCCAAACGCCATCCACCCCTACAAATCCGATAACCGCAAAGGACCTTTTGATTACAGAATACGACGATATGCTTACAGCGAGAATCATAGAAAAAATCATCGTTAAATCACGGCAAGATTTAGAAATTATTTTTATCGGAGGTTATACGCAACAGATTTCACTGCAATAAAGGTACACAGCCAAAACTGCCCATCTGCGTAGCAACTTTACGCGGACGGGCAGTTTTTATTTTTGCGTAAGAATGGAGACAGCCACACTATGAACATCGGAGATAAAATCAAACTCGTGCGCCGCCATCGCGGTCTTACACAGCAGCAGTTGGGTATATTGATTGATATTAAAAACGGGGCAGCGAACCGCATTGCACAGTACGAAACCGGGTACCGCACACCTAAAGCCGAAATTGTAGAGAAAATCGCTAAAGTTCTAAATGTTCGGGAAGAAACATTCTATATGCCAAACGATACCATAGTCGATCTCATTCGCACGTTGATATGGTACGATTGGGAGCATAGTTTGCCTTTTCAAGACTTTGGAGATAGTACGCAATGTTTCTTATTACGCATTCGGCTCTCGTGCAGTCATCCTGCCGTAAAGGCTCTTTTAGCAGATTGGCAGATTCATAGGACAGCATTCGAGAACGGTCGAATCACGTCATCGGACTATCTTGAGTGGATGCTCCAATGGCCACCGACCTTATCTGCACCAGATGATTGACATTGCCATTTGTAAGGAAATTTTTTCTGCTTCAAATTTTGTCAACGCATGAAGTCTGGTATCTTTTTTGTCACATCGAGACATAAGCCCATGACAAAAAAGATGTCATGGGCTGTTTTTGTTGTATAGCGCAAAAATAACAAAATCGACGAGCCATTTTTGAAGCGCATTTTCCGCAGCCGCCGGTACGGTGCTTGAGCCGTTAGGCGGGAATTGTGCGGTATTGCCCTAATTATTATCTCAAAACACGAAATGTTCCCTCCCCTGCCTGAGGATATTTCTTGTATACTAATGAAAAAGGAGGATGCTTTGCATGAAAAATACCACTGCAATGGCCGATTATGAGCTGCGCCACATCGAAGCGCTGCGCAAAGATTTGGCGGGCTGTACCGTGCTGCTGAAAAAGGACGGCAGCTTCCCGCTGGAAAAGCCCTGCACCCTTGCCGCCTATGGCAGCGGCGTGCGCCGCACGATCCGGGGCGGCACCGGCTCCGGTGAGGTAAATTCACGCTACATCGTAACTATTGAGGAAGGACTGCAGCAGGCAGGCTTTACCCTGACCGGGATGGAGTGGCACACCGGCTACGAGCAGGCGCGGGAAAAGGCCCACAAAGCCTTTTTGAAGCAGCTGAAAAAGGACGCCAAAGCCGCCAAGCAGAGCTTTATCCTCTACGGCATGGGCAAGGTCATGCCTGAGCCTGAATACGACCTGCCGCTCAACGCTGAGGGCGATGCAGCAATTTACGTTGTTTCCCGCATTTCCGGTGAGGGCAACGACCGCACGCCGCTCAAGGGCGATATCCGCCTGACCGATTCCGAGGTGCGGGATATTCTGGCGCTGGACAAAAAGTTCACCCGCTTTATGCTGGTGCTGAATGTCGGCGGCGTGGTGGATCTCTCCCCCGTTATGAGCGTGCGCAACATTCTGCTGCTGTCCCAGCTCGGTGTCGAGACCGGCTGTGCGCTGGCGGATATTCTGCTGGGCAAGGCCAATCCCTCCGGCAAGCTGACGACCACCTGGGCCGCCTTTGAGGAATACCCTGAAATGCCCGACTTTGAGGACATGAACGAAACCCGCTACCGCGAGGGCATCTATGTGGGCTACCGCTATTTTGATACCTTCCGCAAAAAAGCTCTGTTCCCCTTTGGATACGGGCTTTCCTACACAGAGTTCCGCCTTGGGACTGCCGGGGTGGAGGCGAACGGTGCGCAGGTCACTGTGCGTACCACCGTTGAAAACACCGGCACTATGGCGGGACGGCAGGTCGTGCAGGTGTACCTGAGCAAGCCTGCCGGTAAGCTCGATGCGCCCCGGCAGGAGCTTTGCGCCTTTGCCAAGACCCGCACACTTACCCCGGGAAAAGCAGAAACTGTCACCTGCTCCTTTTCCTTGCCGGAGATGGCAGCTTATGATGCCGAAACTGCCTCCTATATTCTCGAGGCCGGTGATCACCTTGTCCGTGTCGGTGTCAGCAGCGCCGAAACCGTCCCCGCCGCCGTCCTGCATCTGGGCAAGACCGTCACGACCCTGCAGGCAAAAAATGTGCTGGGCAGCACGGATTTCACCGACCTTACCGCCCCTGCCGCCGCGATGGAGCGCCCGGAGGGTGTGCCGGTCATCGAGATCGACCCGGCCTCGATCGTCTGTGAAACGATAGACTATGCCCGCACCGAGGAAATTTTGCCCGAGGTGGACGCCCTGACCAAGGAGGACGCCGCCCTGCTTCTGATCGGCGATTTTGATCCGAACGCAAAGGGCTTTGCTTCGATGATCGGCACAGCAGGCCGCCATGTCTGCGGTGCGGCGGGTGAGAGCTGCAGCACTGTCAAGGGCATTCCCTGGCTGATCATGGCCGATGGCCCTGCCGGTCTGCGCCTTGCGAAGGAGTATTATGAGGACGGCAAGGGCAAGCACGCTGTCGGCAATGCCTTGATGCCGGATTCCATTATGGAAATGCTGTCCGGCCCGATGAAACTGGTGATGAGCCTGATGGGCGGCAACGGCAAGCCGAAGGCCGGCTGCGAGATCAAGACCCAATACTGCACGGCCATTCCCATCGGCACCGCGCTGGCGCAGAGCTTTGACACGGATTTTGTGCAGCGGTGCGGCGACATCGTCGGCGAGGAGATGGAGCACTTCGGCGTGCATCTGTGGCTTGCCCCGGCGCTGAACATCCATCGTTCGATCCGCTGCGGGCGCAACTTTGAGTACTACTCTGAGGATCCGCTCGTCTCCGGCAAGATGGCCGCCGCCATGACGCGCGGTGTGCAGGCTCATAAGGGCTGCGGCACGACCATCAAGCATTATGCCGCCAACAATAAAGAGTACAACCGCACCCGCAACAACAGCATGGTTTCCGAGCGCGCCATGCGTGAAATTTACTTAAAGGGCTTCGGCATCTGCGTGCGGGAGTCCCAGCCCAAGGCCGTCATGACCTCCTACAACCTGCTGAACGGCACCCACACCGCCGAAAGCCGCGGGCTTGTCACGGATATTCTGCGCGCCGAGTTTGGGTATCAGGGCATCGTCATGACCGACTGGGTCACGCCGACGACCGGGGACGCACGCTCTGCCCACCGGGATTCGCAGGCGCAGTATGTGGCTGCG
>OLSK01001404.1_pt1 | contig 18048 bp, 14 predicted proteins | sample 1672781 | NCBI WGS metagenome assembly OLSK01 (sample SAMEA3136723, study PRJEB25190) | human gut metagenome | biome: human gut; feature: human-associated habitat; material: faeces | place: Austria | collected 2013 | reverse complement strand
GGCGGTATGCTCGGCCAGGGCGGTGGATGTCACCCGCTTGCGGCGCAGAAAATCCGCCGCTGTCCCCTGTGCTGTCTGCACCAGCGCCAGCAGCAAATGGCCGGTATCCGCCTGGCTGCACCCCTGCTGCCCCGCCAGCACCAGCGCCGTGTGCACGGTGCGTGCTGCCGTGAAGGAAAAACCTTTATATCTGTAGACCCAGAACATCTGCAAATCCTCCTCTGAAAAGTACCCATTGAAAGTATAGACGCCGGGCCAATAAATAATCATCGAAATCTGGGGGATTCTGCAAGACAAATTGAGAAAACCGTGGTATAATAAACTGGTTGTTTTTATTTTTACGTATGAGGTGGTTTTCAATGCACAAACTGATGCGCTACATCAAGGGCTATGAGAAGCAAGCCCTGTTAGCGCCGCTTTTCAAGATGCTGGAAGCCTGTTTTGAATTGTTTGTGCCGCTGGTCATTGCCAGCATCATTGACACGGGCATCAAAAACGAGGATGCAGCCTTCATCTGGACGCGCTGCGGCCTGCTGGTCCTGCTGGCTGCTATCGGCTTGGCCAGCAGCCTGACGGCACAGTGGTTCTCCGCAACGGCGGCGCTGGGTTTTGGTACGGCATTGCGCAAGGACCTGTTCCGCCATATTGGCACGCTGAGCTACAGCGAGCTGGACGGCATCGGCACCCCGACGCTTGTCACCCGCATGACGAGCGACATCAACCAGGTACAGAACGGCGTCAACCTGACGCTGCGTCTGCTGCTGCGCGCGCCGTTCATCGTGATCGGCGCGCTTATTATGGCGTTCTCCATCAGCCCGAAGCTGACGCTGCTTTTCATCGGCGTTACGATTATGGTGTCGCTTATTATATGGGCCATCATGCGCGTGACCGTGCCCATCTACCATGAGGCCCAGAACGGCTTGGACCGTGTGACGCTGCTGACGCGCGAAAACTACGTCGGCGCGCGCGTGGTGCGTGCCTTTGCCCGCCAGGCGGACGAGCTGGCCGCCTTTGTGGAGACAAATGACCATCTGAAAAAGCTGCAATTTGCGGCAGGCCGTATTTCGGCGCTGATGAACCCGCTGACCTATCTCGTCGTCAACCTGGCCGTTGTGGCGCTGCTGCTGCGCGGCGGTGTGGAGGTCGATGCCGGTAAGCTGACGCAGGGCGAGGTCATTGCCCTTATCAACTATATGAGCCAGATTCTGCTGAGCCTGCTGCGTCTGGCGGATCTGGTCGTTTCGGTCACCCGTGCACTGGCCAGCGGTATGCGCGTCAATGAGATTCTGAACACCCACACGACGATGCAGGATCCCGGCACGGCAGAGCTGGCTGTGAACGACGCTGCCGAGGCGGCTAAGTTTGAGCACGTCACCTTCACCTACAAGGATGCCGGCGCACCGAGCCTGACGGACATCACGTTCACGGCCAGGCCCGGTGAGACCATCGGCGTCATCGGCGGTACGGGCAGCGGCAAATCGACGCTGATCGACCTGGTCTGCCGCTTCTACGATGCCGACAACGGCGGCGTTGCAATGTTCGGCCATGATGTAAAGCAGTACAGCTTTGCACAGCTGCGCAGGCTGGTGGGTGTCGTGCCCCAGCAGGCCGTGCTGTTTACAGGTACGATCCGCGACAATATGCAGTGGGCCGCCCCCGGAGCTTCCGACGAGGAAATCTGGCAGGCACTGGAGATAGCCCAGGCGGCGGAGTTTGTCCGCGGCAAATCCGGCATGCTGGATGCGCCGGTGGAGACCGCGGGCCGCAACTTCTCCGGCGGCCAGCGCCAGCGCCTGACGATTGCCCGCGCGCTGGTACCAAAGCCGAAGATCCTGATTCTGGATGATAGTGCCTCGGCGCTGGATTTTGCAACGGACGCAGCCCTGCGCAAGGCAATCAAAGAGGAAACGCACGGCATGACCGTGTTTATCGTCTCCCAGCGCGCAGCCAGCGTGCAGCGCGCCGACCACATTCTGGTGCTGGATGACGGCAAGCTGGTTGGCGACGCGCCTCATGCCGAGCTGCTGCGCAGCTGCGAGGTCTATAAGGAAATCTGCCTGAGCCAGTTGAGCAAGGAGGAGGTGGCAAAGACGCTATGAGCAAGACAAAGCAAAAGCTGGACCAGAATACGATCCATCGCGTCCTGAAGCTGATCCGCCCCTACACCGGCATGGTCATCCTGACGCTGACCTTTGCGCTGATCACAGTGGTCACGACTCTGCTGGCCCCGGTACTGTCCGGCAAGGCCGTGGATATAATCCTGGGACCCGGTCAGGTTGATTTTGCAGGCCTTGGCAAAATTGCGATAGCGATGGCTGCCACGATCGCCTGCACAGCGCTGACCCAGTGGCTGATGAATGTCGTCAATAACCGCATTACCTTTCAGGTCGTGCGTGATATGCGTGTCCGTGCGTTTGGCCAGCTGGAGATTCTGCCGCTCAAATATATGGACGCCCACCGCCCCGGCGATGCTATCAGCCGCATTACCACCGACGTGGAGCAGTTCAGCGACGGTCTGCTGATGGGCTTTACCCAGCTGTTCACCGGCGTGCTGACGATTTTGGGCACGCTGGGAGTCATGCTGTTCATCGACTGGCGCATTGCACTGGTCGTTGTGGCGTTGACGCCGCTGTCGATTTTCGTCGCGCGGTTTATTGCCACCCACACCTATTCTATGTTCAAGGTGCAGAGCGAGACCCGCGCCGAAATGACGAGTCTGGTCGAAGAACTGGTCGGCAACGAGCATCTTGTCCGCGCGTTCGGCTATGAGCGCCGCGCCGAGGAACGCTTCGATAAGATCAACCTCGATTTGCAGAAGTGCGGCGTCAAGGCGACGTTCTTCTCCTCTACCACGAACCCTTGCACCCGCTTTGTGAATGCGCTGGTCTACGCCGCCGTCGGCGTGCTGGGTGCGTTCGTCGCCATTGCCGGCGGCATCACGGTGGGCCAGCTGTCGGTCTTTCTGAACTACGCCAACCAGTACACGAAGCCGTTCAATGACATTTCGGACGTTATGACCGAACTGCAGAACGCGCTGGCTTGTGCGCAGCGCGTGTTTGACCTGATTGACGAGACGCCCATCGTGCCCGATGGCCCGGATGCTGTTGCCCTGCCCCACGGCGCAGGCAGCGTGGAGTTTGACCACGTCAGGTTCCGCTATTTGGACGATGTGCCGCTGATCGAGGATATGAACCTGAAGGTTGCGCCGGGTCAGCGCATTGCACTGGTCGGACCCACGGGCTGCGGCAAGACGACACTGGTCAATCTATTGATGCGGTTTTATGAGATCAACGGCGGTACGTTGCGCGTCGACGGGTATTCCATCGACAATGTGACCCGCGACAGCCTGCGCGGCAACCTGGGCATGGTGCTGCAGGAAACCTGGTTGAAGGCCGGTACGATTGCGGAGAATATCGCCTACGGCAATCCGGATGCGACCCGCGAGGAGATCATCGCCGCGGCAAAGAAGGCGCACGCCCATAGCTTTATCTGCCGCCTGCCCAACGGGTACGACACGCAGGTAGCCGAGGACGGCGGCAACATCAGCCAGGGCCAGCGGCAGCTGCTCTGCATTGCCCGTGTCATGCTGCGACGCCCGCCGATTTTGATTCTGGATGAGGCAACGTCCAGCATCGACACCCGTACCGAGGTGCTGGTGCAGGATGCCTTTGAGGAGCTGATGAAGGGCCGCACGAGCTTTATCGTGGCCCATCGCCTGTCTACCATCAAGAACGCTGACCAGATCCTGGTCATGAAGGCCGGCAACATCATTGAGCGCGGAACCCACGAAGAACTGCTGGCGCAGGGCGGCTTCTACAAGCAGCTGTACGAGAGCCAGTTCGCCAAGGCATAAAACCGTACACCGGGAAAGAAATAGGAGGATGTATTATGAGTCACATTATCATTCCGGAAGGATACCAAAGCCTTTTGGGGTTGTATGACACCCAGAAGGCCATCGGCCTCATCAAGACGATCTTTCAGGAGAAGCTCTGCATGGCGCTGCACCTCAAGCGCGTCACGGCTCCCTTGTTTGTCATGCAGGGCAGTGGCCTGAACGATGACCTGAACGGCGTCGAGCGCCCTGTTTCGTTCGATGTGCCCAGCCTGAACGAACAGGCCGAGGTCGTCCACAGTCTGGCTAAGTGGAAGCGCTACGCCCTGTACAAGTACGGCTTCCGCCCCGGTCAGGGCATTGTGACCGATATGAACGCCATCCGCCGCGACGAGGAGCTGGACAACCTGCACAGCATCTACGTGGACCAGTGGGACTGGGAGCGCGTTATCACTGCCGACCAGCGCACGCTGGAATTTCTGCAGGAGACCGTGCGGGACATCGTGGACGCTGTCTGCGCAACGTCTGACGAGCTGCGCTGGAAGTTCCCCGAGCTGAAAAACAACATCCACCTGCGCCGCGAGGTGGCATTTATCACGACACAGGAGCTCGAGGACAGGTACCCGGACTTCACGCCGAAGCAGCGCGAGAATGCCTTTGCCAAAGAGCATGGAACCGTCTGCATTATGCAGATCGGCGGCAGGCTCAAGAGCGGCCAGCCCCACGACGGGCGCGCGCCCGACTATGATGACTGGACGCTGAACTGCGACATCCTGTTCTGGCACAAGCCGCTGGACTGCGCACTGGAGCTGTCCAGTATGGGTATCCGCGTTGACGCCGACGCCCTGCGCCGCCAGCTGGACGCCGCAGGTTGCCCGCAGCGCGCGGAGCTGCCCTTCCACAAACTGCTGCTGGATGGCACCCTGCCCCTGACAATGGGCGGCGGCATTGGCCAGAGCCGCCTGTGCATGCTGCTGCTGGGCAAGGCCCATGTCGGCGAGGTACAGGTCAGCCTGTGGGATGACGCTACGGTACAGGCATGCAGGAATTCGGGCGTGGAGCTGCTGTAACCCTTGACAAACCCCTGCCGATTGTGATATTATATTAGAGTTCCCGCTAGTATAGCACAATTGGCAGTGCAGCTGATTTGTAATCAGCAGGTTGCAGGTTCGATTCCTGTTACTAGCTCCACTTAAAAAAGCGCGTTAGCAAAGCAAATCCACTTTGCAACGCGCTTTTTTCTTGCTTTTGTATGTCTTTTTGCGTCCTAAACAGTAAAAAGCAGGTCGTAAACACAGTAGAATCGCATAACGCGGAGTCAGGGTTGAACTCAGGATATTGTAACAGATGCTGCTGTACATAAAGCTGATGGATTGTTCTTGAGGAATATTTAGAGAAGCTTTTCCTTATTGCACCCTACTCTATATACTCCTAAAAAACGCCCGGTAGGCGTGATGCTTACCGGGCGTTTTGCTTTTCTATTTTAAATGTTTGCCAGTGCCGTCTGCAGAGCGCAGTAATTCTCCAGTGTCAGCTGCTCGGGGCGGGAACGTTCATCAAGACCGGCGGCCTGCAGGGCGGAGATGACCTGAGCCTTGGGCAGGTGCAGGCCATTGGCGATGGCGTTGGCGGCGGTCTTGCGGCGCTGGGAGAAGGCGGCGCGGATCAGCGCGAAGAAGGCGGCTTCGTCGCCGTTCGGCACGGTTACGGCGGGCTTCTCCCTCACATCCAGGCGGATGACGGCGCTTGTCACCTTGGGGGCGGGGTAAAAGCTGCCGGGTTGGACGCTGAACAACAGTCTCGGCTCGGCGTAATAGGCCACGGCGTAGCTGATTGCACCCGCATCCCGCGTGCCGGGGGCGGCGCAGAGACGCTGTGCGGCCTCCTTCTGCACCATTACGGTGATGTTCCGGATAGGCAGCTTTTCCTCCAGCAGGCGCATCAGAATCGGGCTGGTGATGTAGTACGGCAGGTTGGCACAGACGGCGACGGGCTTGCCGCCGAACTCCTCGGCCAGCAGAGCCTTCAAATCGACCTTCAACACGTCGTTCAGGATGAGCTTGAAGTTGTCGTAGTCGGCCATCGTCTCTTCCAGCAGCGGCGGCAGACGCTTGTCGACCTCGATGGAGATGACATTGTCCGCACGCTTGCAAAGCTGCTCGGTCAGCACGCCGATGCCGGGGCCGACCTCAAGTGCGCCCCAGCCGGGGCCGATACCGGCGGCCTCCGCAATGCGGGGGCAGATGCCGGGGTTGATGATGAAATTCTGGCCGAAGCCCTTGGACAGGGCAAAGTCATACCGTGCGCAGAGGTCACGGATGGTGGACAGGTCAGTCAATGTGGGCACGGTGGACGTCCTTTCCGAGTCAATAAAAATCAGTTCTGCCCGGCCAGTGCCGTGGCCGCGTTGACGGCCTTGCTGATCTGCGGGTCAGTATCAAGTGTGTAATCGTAGTAGGCGTTCTGCTCGTCGACGGAGAGCGCGGCGTCAATGTCGGGGCGCAGGCCCTCCTCATTCCAGGTCTGATCCTCGTTATCGAGCAGCAGGCCCACCGTGATGTAAGCGGCGGAGCCGTCGGAGAAGCTCTGGGCGTCGCTCAGAACGACGCCCTTACCCGCAGTTTTGGTGCCGACGAGCGTCGCACCGGCCATCTTGCGCAGGGCATTGGCGAACAGCTCGGCGCTGCCCGCGGTGGAGCCGTTGACAAGGCAGACGATCGGAACGTTGATCTTTGTCTCATCGGACATACGCAGCACGGTCACATTGCCGTCCCTGTCCTGCTGCTTGGCGATCTCACCGGAGGGTACACAGTAATCCGCGGCCACAAGGGCGGCGTTCAGGTTCTCGCCTGTGTTGTCGCGCAGGTCAAAGACAAGGCTGTTCGCTCCCTGCTGCAGCAGCTCATCCACAGCAGCCTTGAACTCGCTGGCCGTGCCGGAGGTGAAGGCGTCAATGCGGATGTACCCGCAGGTGTCCGCGACCATCTGACGGGTGTAGATGGAGGGTGTTTTGTAGTTGGAGTGGACAAGATTCAGCTGCTGCTCCTGGCGGTCCGGCGTCAGGTAGGTGATCGTGGTGGTCGTACCCTCCTCACCCAGCAGTTTGGAGGTCAGGCGCGCGGTGGAGGTGATGTTGCGCGTCGACTCATCGTTGATAGCGGTGATGAAGCCGCCGACCTGCATCCCGGCCTCTGCGGCAGGCGAGTTGTCATACAGGCGGATGATGCGGGCGTAGCCGGAGGATGTGTCATTGACGACAGCGACGCCGATGCCGGTCAGTGTGCCCTTCTCCACAGACTGCTTCTCGCTGTATTCCTTGGCGGTGTAGTAGACGGCGTACTTGTCGTTGATGCCGTTCATGTAGCCCGCAGCCAAGCGGTCATTCAGGGTGTCCTCGTCGATGGTGAAATACTCCCCTGCGCGGACAAAACGATCAATTTCGGACAGCTTGTTGTACTGGCGCTCCTTGTTTTTGACGCTGGACACTGTGGTGTTGAACATCTTCATGGACACGACCATGGTCAGCGAGAAGGTGACGGCCATTGCAATGATGGCAATGGTGGCCGCCACGCCAAGACTGATTTTTTTGCTCATGGGTCTGATGGCTCCTTACTGTGTTTGCGTTATGCCCCGTAGGCTAGTGAGAAAAATACCGTAGAGAAAAGGCTGAGTATCATCAGAACGGCGACTACAAGGCAGAAAATACGCACGGAGGTTTTGTGCTTCTGCGGCTTCATACAGATTCCCCTTTCGTTATGAGAGGTAGTTCATGACATTGACCAGGACGTTGTTGACCTTCATTTCAAGGTGCAGATGGTTGCCTGTGGAGTTGCCGGTGGAGCCGACATAACCAAGGACCTTGCCCTTTTCCACGGGCTGGCCCACGCTGACAACGGGCGCGCTGTTCATGTGGGCGTACAGCGTCGAATAAGTATTGCCGTTGTCATCCTTGCCGTGGTAGACCTGCACGTAGTAGCCCCAGCTCCAGTGGTAGGCCGCAGCGGTGACGACACCGCCGGAAACGGCGTAGATTTCGGTGCCGCCCGGTGCGGCGTAATCGGTGCCGCGGTGGCCGTTGCCGCCGAAGTAGCAGGAGACGTACTTATAGGTGGCCAGCGGGCGGCCAAAGTCCAGCGAGCACTGGATGGACGCATTGCCGTAAGCCTGGTTGGCGGCGTTCAGCGCGGCGTCCAGCTCGGCAGCGGCCTTATCCACGGCCTTGTTGGCTTCGATCAGGGCAGCTTTGTTGGCCTCGATTTCGGCATCCGCTGCGGAAATGTTGGCGTCGGTCTGGGAGATATTCTGGGCAAGCTCATTCGTCTTGCCGTCCAGCGCGGTCCTTTGGGTCTCCAAATCAGCCTGCGTTGCCTCCAGGTCCGCCTTGGCCTGCTCCAGCTCGGCGCGCTGCTGCTCCAGCTCGGCGTGCTCATTTTCAAGCTGTTGGCAGGTGTCCTCGTCCTTATTAACGATCTGATCCAATGTGGTGGCAAAGGTCAGCAGCTGGTACAGGTTGGTGGCACTGGACAACAGTGCGATGGAGCCGCCGTCATTCAGACGCTGCATCGCACGCATACGATCTTTAAAGTCCGCCCAGCGCTGGTCGTATTCGGCCTGCTTCTGGTCGACCTCCTGCTGCTTCCGGTCAATCTCGTCCTGCTTGTTGACGATTTCCTCATCCAAAGAGCCGATCTGCTCGGACAGGTTGCTGATCTGGCTTAAAATCAGTGCCTTCTGCTGCTCAAGCTGCGTTTTGAGAGCCTCAGCGTCGGCCTTGTTGCTCTGCGCGTCCTTGAGCTGCTGGTTGACCTTTTCCTGCTCAGTCTGCAGTTCCTGCAGCCTCTGGCGCAGGTCGCTGACGCTGGAGGAGGCGGCCAGCGGCGTCATGACGGTGGAAAGCGTCATGCTCATGGCGACAGCCGCGCTCAGCAGAAGCGAAATCAGCTTTTTGCCGTGTTTTACATGCTTCATGGTCTTATACGTTCCCTTTATCCCCTGTTATACATTCAGATGCTTGCGGATGCTGGTGGCGGTGCCGAGGCCGCAGAGCACGAAGCCCAGCAGCACAAAGCCGCCGACGATGTAGTACCAGACGCTTTCCAGCGGGACAAGCGTGCCGCCGAACATCTGCGAAAGGTTGGACGGATTCTCGGCATACCAGCGGCAGAGTGCATAGTACGCGCCGCAGACGATGCCGGACGCAATGCCAGCCGAAATCAGGCCGGAGGTGACGCCCTCGACAAAGAAAGGAAAGCGGATGAAGCCGTTGGTCGCGCCGACGAGCTTCATAATGCCGATCTCCTTGCGGCGGTTAAAGACGGTGATTTTGATCGTGTTGTTGATGACGACGATGGAGACGATGGCCAGCACCGCGACCAGGCCGTAGCAGGCGTAGTTGATGACCTTCTGCAGGGACGTGAAGGTATCCGCCATAGCCAGCGGGGCTTTGACACTGTAAACGCCGTCGATCTGCATGAGCTGGGCGGAGACTTCCTCAATGTTGTCGGGGTCGTCCACAGTCACGCGGTAGTTGGGAGTGAACGGGTTGTCATTGGCAAAGACCTGCTGCAGGTTTGTGTAATCCTTCAGCATATCGCTGTAGGTCGCCAGAACGTCCTCCGGCGACATATAGGTCACGCTCACAACGTGGGGCGTGCTGCGGATGGCCGCGTCGGCGGCGGCAATCTGCTCGTCGGTGGCGACCTCGCTCTCGCCGGTGCCGCCCATGTAGACGACGGTCTCGTTCTGGTTGCCGATGTATTCGACCATGTGGTCAATGTTGATGCCCAGCAGCGAGGCTGCGCCGATCAGCAGCATGCAGACGGTCAGCACGCCCATGGAGGCAAAGGTCATCAGCCGGTTGGCGCGCAGATTGTGCAGGCCCTGGCCGACTAAGTAGATAAAACTGGAAAAACGCATGGTGTCCCCTCTTACTTACAAATCAGTCCTCGTCGTACTCGTAGTCATCCTCTTCGCGCTCGGCCATGGCGGCAGCGTAGCGGCGCGCGGCAGCAGGGTCAGCGGTGTCGGAGGCTACCATGCTGTTGGCCAGCGTGATGACGCGGTTGCCGTACTTGCGGGCCAGCTTGTGGACAAGCTCGTGCTCATGGGTGACGACGACGACGGTGATGTTGACCTTGTTGATGGCCTCAAACAGCTGCATGATGTCCATCGACATTTCAGGGTCGATGTTGCCGGTGGGCTCGTCCGCGATGATGAGCTTGGGGCCGTGGGCCAGCGCGCGGGCAACGGCCACACGCTGCTGCTCACCGCCGGAGAGTTCATCCGGCAGGCGGTCCATTTTGTCCTCCAGACCGACAAGGGAGAGTGCAAACGGTACGCGGTCCTTGATCTTTTTGGTCGAGATGTTCGTCACGCGCATGGCGAAGGCGACATTCTCATAGACGGTCATGGTGGGGATCAGGCGGAAATCCTGGAACACAACGCCCATCTGGCGGCGCAGGTAGGGCACCTTGCGGCGCTTGATGCGCGTTAAATCCTGCCCATTGATAAAGACCTTGCCCTCGGTGGGCTTCTCCTCCATCTGGATGAGCTTTAAAAACGTGGATTTGCCCGCGCCGGAATGGCCGAGGATAAAGACGAACTCGCCCTCGTCAATATGGATGTTGATGTCCTCCAGCGCGACGTTCTCATCGTTGTGGGTCTCGTAGGTTTTATATACATGTTCAAAATCGATCATTCGGGGTTCTCCTGCCGTGGTTTGGCTTTGCTGTTATGGTTACAGTCATACATATAATAGAATACCATGTCAGACCCCTGCGGTCAAGGTGCTTTGCGGTTATAAAAAGCAGGAAAATGGCGCTGCCTTGCGGTGCAGCGCCATTTGTGAAAGTTTTTTTAAAATCAATATTTGGCCGGGTTGGCGGACAGATATTTCTTGACCATCAGCGCCACCTTAAAGACGATGGCATCATCGAAATTGCGCAGGTCAAGGCCGGTCAGCTTGCGGATCTTCTCAAGGCGGTAGACCAGCGTGTTGCGGTGAACGAACAGACCGCGGCTCGTCTCGGAGACGTTCAGGTTGTTCTCAAAGAAGCGCTGGATCGTGAACAGCGTCTCGGCATCGAGGGAGTCGATGCTCTCCTGCTTGAACACCTCGCGCAGGAATGCCTCGCAGAGCGTCGTAGGCAGCTGGTAGATCAGGCGCGCAATGCCCAGATGGTCATAGCTGATGACCTGACGCTCGGTGTCAAACACCTTGCCGACCTCCATGGCAATCTGGGCTTCCTTAAAGCTGGAGGCCAGGTCCTTGATGTTGCCGATGGGCGTACCGATGCCGACGACGGCCTTGATGTAATGGTCGCCCTGCAGCGTATCGACGATGGAGGCAGCCAGCTTTTCCATATCGCGGGTGTTGTTGTCGGGCTTGATCTCCTTGACCAGGACGGTGTCGGTCTCGCTGATGTTAAAGACGAAGTCCTTCTGTTTGTCCGGGAAAAGACCGCTGACGACGTCGTAGGCGGAAATATCATTGCCGGAGGTCACGCGGATCAGCAGTACGACGCGCTGCACGTCAGAGACAAAGTGCAGCTCCCGCGCCTTGGCGTAGATGTCGCCGGGCAGGATGTTGTCGAGCACGACGTTCTTGATGAAGTTCGTCTTGTCGAATTTTTCGTCGTGGTACTGCTTGATGCTCTGCAGGCTGATGGAGAGCATGGCGGCGAACTGCTCGGCGGTAGTGTCAGTGCCCTCGACAAAGACGGCGTAGTCATTGTGCTTGGCGTTGGAGAACTGATGGTAGGCATACCCATCGCGCACGAAAGCATCCCCGGCCGTCTGGCGGACAGCGGCCACGCCCTCGCGCACCTCACCGATCTGCCCCAGCTCAGAGCAGGAAATGACGGTGCCGGTCTCATCAATCACGCCGACGACACGATCCACTGCGTCCTTCATCTGGTAGACCACGTTCTGGAATACCCTGTTTGCCATAATATGTGACTCCCCTTTTAGCTGTTATTTAGACAGTCTGCACCGGTGTGCAGTGCGGGCTATGCGTGTTTGGCAAAATTGCCGTTTGGTAATCTGCCCGAAAACCAAAACATCATAATGTATATTTTACACAATCCGCTTGGCTTTTGCAACATATTTTCACGAAAATCGAAAGATTTTCTTGTACATTTTTTAAATCAGCACAAAAAATGTACCTGCCGGTGTTTTCCCGGCAGGTACAACGTCCGTCATTTTGACGATTTTTCCTCTTTTGTCTGGTTCATGGCACCGGTGCCGCCCTCGACGACGCCGCGGCGCTGGAATACATAGGTGATGCTGCGGAAGAAAATCTTTACATCATTCCAGAACGTCACATGGGCGGCGTACTCACCGTCGTAGCGGGCTTTGACGTCAATCGGCAGCTCGTCGCGCCCGTTGACCTGCGCTAAGCCGGTCAGGCCCGGGCGGATGTCGTTGGCGCGGACCTTGTCGCGCGCCTCGATCAGGTCATACTGGTTGTACAGTGCGGGGCGCGGGCCGATGACGCTCATCTGCCCTGCCAGTATGTTGTAGATCTGCGGCAGCTCGTCCAGGCTCGTCTTGCGCAGAAAGGCACCGCTCCCGGTAATGTAGCTGTCCGCATCTTTCAAAAGGTGCGTGGGAACGTCGTGCGGGGTGTCGCCGCGCATCGTGCGGAACTTCAGGATGTTAAAGTGCGTTTTGCCCTTGCCGACGCGGCGCTGCTTGAAAAAGACCGGCCCCGGGGAGTCGAGCTTGATCCACAGCGCGACCAGCCCCATCGGAATTGCAAGAATGATCGTGGCTGCCAGCGAAAGGATAATGTCCAGCAGGCGCTTGCCGTAACGCTCGTACATAAATCAGCCCTCCTCGGCGGGATGCTCTGTCTCCCGGAGCTTCTGCGCAATCTCCTCCCGGGAGAAAAGCGCGGTGTTGCCGGTGGCGGCCACAACGGTGTGGTCGGCGCGCACGCGGCGGTTGGGGTGGTAGGTCGGGACCATCTCCTGCAGAACGTCGACGACCTCGTCGCTGTTGTGCAGGGCAGAGTCCTTGAGCCGCTGCAGGTCGGTGTAGAATTTTTCCAGATCGATCTGCATGGGCGGCGCGATGAAGATTTTGTTGTGGGCGGTTTTGGCCATCTTGTCCTGCTCGGAGTCCATGAGCAGTTCCTCGTACAGCTTTTCGCCGGGGCGCAGACCGGTGACCTTGACCTGCATATTTACGCCCGGCTCGTAGCCGTAGAAGCGTATCAGGCGGTTGGCCAGATCCATGATCTTGACCGGCTCGCCCATGTCCAGCACGTAGATGCTGCCGCCCTTCGCCAGACCGCCGGCCTGCAGAACGAGCTGCGCAGCCTCGGTGATGGTCATAAAGTAGCGGACAATATCGGGATGCGTGATGGTCACAGGGCCGCCGCGCTTGATTTGCTCCTCAAACAGCGGGATGACGCTGCCGTGGCTGCCCAGCACGTTGCCGAAGCGCACCGCAACGCAGGTCATCGACGTGGCCCGGGAGAAGGTCTGGATCAGCATCTCGCACAGGCGCTTGGTGCAGCCCATGACGTTCGTCGGGTTGACAGCCTTGTCTGTAGAGAGCTGGACGAACCGTTCCACGCCGTGCTCGGCGGCGGAGGTCAGCAGGTTCTTGGTGCCAAAGACGTTGTTCTTGACGGCCTCGGCGGGGCTGATCTCCATCAGCGGCACATGCTTGTGCGCCGCCGCGTGAAAGACGACGGACGGATGATAGGTGTCGAACACATCGTCCAGACGTGCTTTATCGCGGATGGAGCCGATGAGGGTGATAACAGGAGCCTCGGGGCCGTACTTGTTTTTCAGCTCGGTTTCCAGCTCATAGGCGCAGTTCTCGTAGATGTCAAAAATCAGCAGACGGCGGGGCTGGTAGCGCATGATCTGACGGCAAAGCTCGCTGCCGATGGAGCCTCCGCCGCCCGTGACGAGAACGATTTTGTCATGCAGGTACTCGGAGATCTGGGCATTGTTCAGCTGGATCTCGTCGCGGGAGAGGAAGTCCGCCGTGTTCAGCTCACGGAAGCCCGCCGCCACAGGATTGCCGTTCTCGTCAACAGCCTGCGGGTCACTGATCATCCGCACGCGGCAGTGGGTGGAGTTGCAGAGGTTGATGATCTCGCTCAAACGGTCACCCTTGACCGTCGTGATGGCGATGACGATCTCGAGAATATGATATTTGCGCACCAGCTCCGGTATGTCGGAGATCGTGCCGCGCACCGGTACGCCCTGCACGCGCAGGCCCTTCTTGGTCAGGTCGTCGTCAACGATGCAGACCGGGTTGCCGAAACTCTGATTTTTCGTTTTGCAGAGGTTGACGGCCCACGCACCGGCGTTGCCGGCGCCGACAATGAGCAATGGCGTGTTGTCCTCCGGCTTGTTGGCCTTGGCGTTGCGCATCGTCAGGACCAGCCGCCACAGGAACCGCACGCCCGCTATGGCCGCCGTGTTGAATACCGCGCCGAAGATCAGCACCGCGCCGGAGATCGGGCGGCTGTGGTAGATCAGATCGAACAGCATGATGATGCCCGTTGCCAGCCCGGAAAGGCAGGTCAGGCGTGCAAGGTCGCGCATACCGGCGTACTCCCACATGATCTCATACAGTCCGCCGAACCAGAACACGATCATATAAATGGGCAGGACGTATAAGAGCATCGGGGCCATGGCGCGCAGTATCTCCACGCGGCGGTAGGCGTCGCCGCTGTCAAAGCGCAGCATGACGGCCAGCCAGTAGCAAAGTACAATGAGCCCGCAGTCCAGCAGCATCAGTGCGATGCGGCGCGGAAGCCCTTTTATCAGTTGTTTTGAGACCTGTTGCATCGATTCCATCCTTACTATACGTTCTTCTATCTGAAAACGGGCGCAATACGGCCCGGCAAAATTGTCATATAGACTATTATAACACAAAAAGGCCCCATTTGTCCTACTTTTGGGCAGACAAATGGGGCTAATATTGTATAAAAATCGTGGTAAATTTTTGGTAAAACAGACGAAAGCGATTTACTCGACGGTCACGCTCTTGGCCAGATTGCGCGGCTTATCGACATCCAATCCCTTGGCGCAGCTGACGTAGTAGGCCAGCAGCTGCAGCGGAATGACCGACAGGCTCGTGGCAAAGTGCGGGTCGGTCTTGGGCACGTAGACCGTGAAGCCCGCAGTGTCCTCGATGCTGTAATTTCCGTAGGTGGTCAGGCCCATCAGGAAGGCACCGCGGCTCTTGACCTCGACCATGTTGGAAACGCTCTTTTCAAACAGGTCCGGCTGGGTCAGGATGCCGACGACCAGCGTTCCCTTCTCGACCAGAGAAATCGGCCCGTGCTTCATCTCGCCCGCGGCGAACGCCTCGGAGTGGATGTAGCTGATCTCCTTAAATTTCAAACTGCCCTCGAGCGCGACGGCGTAATCGAGGCCGCGGCCAATGAAGAAGGCATCCTTGGCGTTTGCGTACTTGCTGGCAAACCACTGGATACGCTCCTTGTCGGCCAGGGTCTTTTCGATCTTCTCGGGCAGAGCCTCCAGCTCGGTGACGAGATGCTCATACTGACCGTCCGCCAGCGTGCCGCGCACACGGGCAAACTCGGTAGCCAGCAGGTAGCAGGCCGCCAGCTGGGTGCTGTAGGCTTTGGTGGTGGCGACGGAGATTTCCGGGCCGGCCCAGGTGTACATTGTGGCGTCGGCCTCACGGGCAATGCTGGAGCCGACGACGTTCACAATGCCGATGGTGCGCACACCGCGCTCCTTGCACAGGCGCAGGGCGGCCAGCGTGTCGGCGGTCTCACCGCTCTGGCTGATGACCATAGCGAGTGCGTCCTTTTCGAGCACGGGATTGCGGTAACGGAACTCGCTGGCGACATCGACCTCGACGGGGATGCGGGCCAGGCTCTCAAACACATAGCGCGCGGCCATGCCGACATGGTAGGCGGAGCCGCAGCCGATGATGTAGAGACGATGGACATTCCTGATGGCCTCCTCGTCAAGGGCCAGCTCGGACAGGTCGATCTGGCCGTCCTTGAGGCGCGGGGAGATCGTATCGCGGACAGCGGCAGGCTGCTCGTAGATCTCCTTCATCATGAAGTGCTCGTAGCCGCCCTTCTCCGCGGCCTCGGCATCCCACTCAATGGTGGTGGACTCGCGGGTGATGGGTTCCTTGTCGATGTTGAAGAACTCGATGGAGTCGGGGGTCAGGCGGGCAATCTCGAGATTGTCAATGTAGTAAACCGTGCGGGTGTACTTGAGCAGCGCAGGAACGTCGGAGGCAATGATGGCACCGTCCTCGCACTTGCCGACGATGAGCGGGCTGTCCTTGCGCACTGCGTAGATGACGCCGGGCTCGTCGGCAAAGAGCACGCCCAGCGCGTAGGAGCCGCGGACATGCAGCATCATGCGGGTGATGGCGTCCAGCGCGTTGCCTGCGGACTCGCCCATGTAATAGTAGTCAAGTAGTTGGGCAACGACCTCGGTGTCGGTCTGGGAGACGAAGCTGAAGCCCTTGTTGATCAGACGCTCCTTGATCTCCTGATAGTTTTCAATGATGCCGTTGTGTACGACGGCAATCTTCTGGTCACGGGAATAATGCGGGTGTGCGTTGACGACGGACGGCTCGCCATGGGTCGCCCAGCGGGTATGGCCGATGCCGCAGCTGCCGGGCACGGCGCTGCCGCCGTCGGTCATCTCGCTCAGGACCTTTAGGCGGCCCTTGGCCTTGACGACCTCGATCTTGCCGGCGGCGTTCTGCACCGCCATACCGGCAGAGTCATAGCCGCGGTATTCCAGCTTGGCCAGGCCGTCCAGCAGAATGGGGGCGGCCTGTGCCGCGCCGGTAAAGCCTACGATTCCACACATAACAGGTATCCTCCCTTTGTTACAGCGTTGAAACTATACTTTCCATTTTATTGGATTAGAGCAAAATACTTTTACAGTATATGCCATTTGGGTACAAATGTCTATAGCTTTACGCAGATTTTGTACAGGTGTGCGCAGCATAAAGACAAAGCGGGCAGCCGTCAAGGGCTACGGCTGCCCGCTGCGCGCATTCTCCCTTTCCGGTTTCTTACACCATATAAGAACGAATCAAAAGTTATCGCGCATTTATTAGCATAGCACATTCCCGGAAGAATAGCAAGCGCAATCTGCAAGCAAGAGAACATTTTGCGCGTTTTGCAAAAGAATCTAAAGTGCGTGATGCAATTACTTTCGGAAATTAGTCACGGACCCGACGCGCTACGACGACATAGCGCCCGTTAGCGGACGAATACTCGCAGGTAGAGAGGGTCAGCAGCTGCTCACCGTAGGCAGGGCGGATGCCGCTGTCCACGTCGCTGCGGGAGATGACCTGGTCCACATAGCGGTTGTAGGCGTCCTCGTCCATGTCGATGTACTGGTTGTAGATAAACGAGGTGTCATTGACGACATCAATGGTGAACGCACCGAACACCTCATACTTGGCGTCCCCATAGACGGTGTCAAACTCAATGAAGGGGTGCTCCTGATAGTAGTCGGCCTTGCGGTACTCGGTCAGGCAGCCGAAGATCGTGCCGGTTTTCATATTGTGGCCGTAGATGATCAGGTTGTCGCTCTCGGCGTTGGCCCCGAGCGTCGTTTGCTCGTCCAGGTACGGTACGCCGTAGACGCTGTAGGCTTTGTTGAAGTCATGACGCAGATAGAAGTCCTTGTTGTCCGGCGCGTACATAACCGGAAAATCCAGATTGGTGCCGTCGATGGAGATCCAGCCGACAAAATCGCTGTTCTTGTCGCGCAGGGCAGCAAACCTGGCACCGTTGGGGTTGACATTCTCCCCTGCAGGGGCCGGGGTCGCCGCGGTATCGATCATCGACTGCAGGTCAGCAAACTCGCTCTCGGTCTTGCGGTCATCGAGGAACCGCTTGACCAGCAGGCCGCCGCTGATGAGGAAGATCGCGGCGAAAACGATCATCGCGAGGGTGTACAGCAGATTACCGCGCTTTTTTTTGCACTTCGCGGTCTCGCGCCGGCGATAGTCCTCGTCGTTGTCCTGGTCGTAGAAGGCCGCAGGTTCCTGCGGAGAAACCTTCGGCAGATCGGTGACTGTATAGGATGCCTTTACCTGAACGGAAGGGGCCTGCGGCAGCGGTGCATCGCTGCGGTGAATCTTTGCCATGATGGATTCTCCTGTAACACAATACTATCTTTAAGCAATACCGCACAATTCCCGCCTTACGGCTTAAGCACCGCTCCGGCGGCTGCGGC
>OLSK01001402.1_pt1 | contig 18073 bp, 13 predicted proteins | sample 1672781 | NCBI WGS metagenome assembly OLSK01 (sample SAMEA3136723, study PRJEB25190) | human gut metagenome | biome: human gut; feature: human-associated habitat; material: faeces | place: Austria | collected 2013 | reverse complement strand
TGGCAAGCATCTCCGCATGTGCCGTCACATCATTCAAACGCTCGGTTTGATTATGGGCCCGGGCGATTACCCGACCTTTACAAACGACTACTGCCCCAACCGGGATTTCCCCTTCTTCTTCAGCCAAGCGGGCTTCTTCCAACGCTTTCCGCATGAATATCTCGTGCTTATCCATAAATACTATTTTCTCTTTTTATACTCTCTTTCTTTTCCCCACGAAACCCAGGTATATATCAAGGCCGAAACGATCAGTCCCACGGTCACAAGTAATGCCAGCACCAACCACCAATTGGCAGACTCCTGTTTCCGGTTCATCTCTTCGATCTCCCGTAGAAATTTTTGATTCTTGTATTTTTTCAACCCCTGACGATAACGCCCGTTATCATAAAAGGAATCGTACAACTCCAAAACCGAATCCCGTCGATGCAAGACGTCACAAAACGCCTGCCGATTCTCCATATCCTCGTGATATTCGCTCAGCAATTCCAACACCCGGGCCTGAGCTAATTGACTCTCTGGGGATTCTGCTTTTTTATAACTAATACCTTCCAGATACGCAACGGCCTCATCTTTTTTTATCTTGAAAGAGTTGCATCTCTCTCAGTTAATTGAACATTTACCGCATCCATTAGTTTTCCTTCTCCATGTATACCAAAACTTGCCTACTATTATGAACACTGTGGTCGGTGGGCATGAAATTCATAATGAAAGCTATCCTATGGCTGGTAAACTTTCTAAGGCAATTTGCTGAAGGTATCTTGCATAGGAAGTAAATTCTGGTTGGAAGTAGAAATCGGATTGAATGATATCGAATATATCCATTTTTGTTTGGATCATCAAAGATAACAAATTGATTAATTCAACTAAAATTTTTGATGTTGTCAAAAGCTCTGCACCCAATAAAATATTTGTTCCTTTTTCAAACATCAATTGTAATTTTAGCGTTTCTCCACCATCAACGGAGATTTCTTTAGTAACAGACACGCATTTTCGTTTATAAATAATCGTATCTATTTCTGTCATTCCACTACTTGCCAAGTAATACTCTCCAAATGTTGTTGCAATTGTCCGATTAGAAGACTGATATGGTAACTGATTATTGGAATAAATATTATAAGCGGCTACAAAACCACTACGTTGGGCTTGCGAAACAAGTGGTTCAAACACCCCACCAATTTCTAGTTGGGTTGAGAACAGTGGCTTTTCAAGCAAATCCCCTACTGCATAAATATTTTCTATAGATGTTTGAAGATAGTCGTTTACACTAACAGTATGATCAAAATTCAAATCAACCAGCCCTTCCAGTAGCTGCGAATTAGGTAAGGAACTGCTGGTAGATACAATCAAATCGACATTGGAAATTTTCTCGTTACTATGAAAAGTTAGCGTGTACGTACCCGTCTTTTTATCTTTATCAATTTTCTTTACAGTAGTATTCAGATTGAATGTAACATTATTCGGAATATTGGATAGTATGGGACGAATGAATTCTTCATCAAAATAGCCAGCAAGTGGATAGTCTCTTCGATCAATTAAAAATAATTCTTTTTCTTTCATCCAAGTATCTGCAAATTCCATCCCCACAAAACCAAGCCCAATCAATGCAATTTTCTTAGCTTTTTTGATGCGGTCTAACGCAAACGCAGATTCATTAAAACTTTTATACGTCAATATATCCTTCTTCTCACTCGTAAGGCTGAGGGGTATCGCAGGAGTCGACCCAATTGCGGCAATTAAGAAGTCGTAAGGTAGTTCTTGGGTAATTGTCGAACCATCGTTTATCATTGTACAGATTACCTTGATCTCATTTTTTTCAATTTTCAGTACCTCTGTACTTAGAAGAACCTTTACTCCTAAGTCCGTTAACTCTTTAGGAGAATAGTTATGCGCTTCTTCTAATTTTTGAATAATACCTTTGGAAACCAAATTAATGCCACTAGAAATAAAAGCAAGCGTCTGATTTTTCTCAATCAGCGTTACATCTATCCTTGGATCTAAAATTTTTAATGCTCTAGCAGCAGCCACACCTGCATGAGAACCACCAATGATTATACATTTCATTCACTAAACCTTCTTCTTATATATCTTTACTAGAATCTTCTGTATACGATCAGAATCATAGGTTGTTTCAATATCGGTCAACAGATAATAATAATCATGAGCAAATCGTTCTGTAGATACGATCAGATCTGTAATCAAAAGATCGTATTTTTGTTGTTCAGCTGCTTCTTCAATCTCAACATCAAAAAAATAATGCATCAAGTAGGTTAGACGAAAAAAGACACCTTCTTTGATAGAATAATCTTTATGGATAGAAACACCTATACGTATCTTTATTGAATAATTCTTTAGGATCTCTAAAAGGAGGTTGAAGTATCTTCGATAAACAAGAGACAATACTTCTGCAGTAATAAAATCAGAAAAACTCTCTTCAATGGAAGCAACCAACTTGTTTGAAATAGTCAGCAATCGTTGATAAATCTCCATGTTCGCTAAGTGAGAAATGCTTTTTCCTGAAAAATAGTAGAACTAACCACAAAATTTCGTGATTTTACAATGCAGATTCGTCAACGAATACTCAATTTCGCGCCTTGTTTCAATGGTTACTTTCTCTTCGTAATGAGGAAAGACTTCATGGACTCGTCTTAAAAATTCTTTATCCAGTAAGGCTACTTTTCCATTCGAATTGATTTCCTTTGTTCCGAGCGGTAAATATTTTGAATCATACAATTCGAAAGATACCATAAAAGAATACAAAATCATTATCTCATCCTCTCCGATCAGTAATGAATAATGATCCAAAATGGAGAGAAAGCTTTTCTTGATTGCTTTATACAGCGCTTGATTCTCAACTTCTAGATAATTTGCATCCATCGAAGTGTCGTTTAACAGTCTTATTCTTTTTATCGTGATATCTAGCCATATTCGCAATTTTATTTTTCCTTGGATGGAAAATTTATAGTTACTAAGCACTTCGAAAGTATTGATAAATGCATCCGCAAATGGATGTGTGCGTTCCTGAAACTTTAGAAGGTGCTGGTTAAATGTATACGCATTGACAGTCAGACTGTACAATAAGTATCGTATCTGTATCTCGTCTCCATGCATTTTTACATTTTTTATTTTGAGTTGAAACTCTTCAATTTTTGAGTTCAAAAGTTTTATTTTTCTAAAGATCGTCGCTTCACTAAGATACAAGCGAACAGCCAGTTGAGAAATCGATGAACTCTCAAAAGAAACTTTTTGAATGATTTGATAATTTATTGACCTTCTTAGAAATGTACTATAAATTTCAGAAAAGTCGATATTTTCTTCGGTATCCAACGTCAAAAGACCCGTCTCTGACGTATAATTTATGGCCACCTTACGATCAACATAAGTTTCTTTAAAAAAATCATTGAATAACCCTACTGCTTCCAATACCGTGTTTGCGTTTATTTTTAGAGAACGCCTGACTTCTGCACATGCAACCCCTTTCTCCCCCGCACTGAAGATCTTTCTTAGGATCTTCAATTGAATAGTTTCGCTATTATCAAGTAAATCATAAATATCCATACAAACCTCCCCAACAAGTTGTCATCATATTATTTCCAAAATTTTCTGAAAATTAAATGTGACAATATTCCTATTCTATCGATATAGCTAAATCATTTACATATGTTTCCCTTTTTCACTTTGTTACTCCAATATTTATCCTTTATATTAACACTATTTACCTGATTTTTTAGCCTAAATCGTAATAAAATGAATTAAATAACATTTTAAATCTCTTTAAAGGTATATTTATTCATTTTGCTATATTCGAACCGAGGTTGGGCTCTTGTTCCCATTATTCAATTATCAGCTTATTTGATGAACCGAAAATAGAAGCCATCTTGAAAATTTATTGTTTCCCATACCAAATTTTTGGTTAGCTTATCCATTTAGTATAGGAATGAATCATTTGAGCCTAAATTACAGAAGAAACTATCTCCTTTAAGAAGGTAATTTCTTCTGTAATTTTTCGATCATGTTCTTTTAAGTACTACATACAAATAATTGATATCCTCTAGATAGTTCATCTGACATTTTATACTTTACAAAAGGTGTGAATTGACTGCTCTAGACATAATTATAGAGATAGTTCTTTTGGGGAAGTTCAATCATGCAACGTTTATATCTAAAAGCCCACTAAATCAAATTCGAAACATTTAAACCAGTGGACTTTACTCACACCTTTCAACGGTCACTTTTTATATTCGATTTTGCGAAAAATTTACTTATTTTCCAGATTTAACTTTTTTCTTCATTAGTCCAAAGACACCTATACCAACAACTACTACTCCACCGATTAAAGGAACGATGCTATTTTTTTCTTCTCCTGTTTTAGGATAGGCTTTGTAGGTAGCATTATTAGGCGCTTTTGCTGTTCCAACAACTTTTGCTTTGCTGTGTGTTGCTGGTTTAGCAGAAGCCTTCGCTACTGTTTTTCCAACTGTTGATTTGCTCTTTGCTGCTGGTCTAGCAGGTGTTTTTGGTTATTCGGCTTTATGTGGTACCACTGGTGTGCTCGTATCAAATTTTGTAACTGCCACATTTGAAGAGTCTTTGTCTAAAGTAAAGTTGACTGGGCTTGCATCTAATTCATATCCTTTAGGTGCTTTAGTTTCAACAAATTGATAGTGACCTACATCCAATCCGGCAATTTCAACTACACCATTCTTATCCGTGACTAAATCTTTTTTAATGATTTTACCTTGATCATCCAACAAGTTGAAGCTCGCTCCTGTTAGTAATTTCTTCGATTGACTATCCCGTTTTTCCAAACGAACCGAACCTTTTATCGCTTTGTTTATCTTTGTTAGATAAAGAGTATCCTTTTGATTCCGCATAATCGTAAATTCTACTGGCTTGGCATCAAGTTCATACCCTTTTGGTGCCTTGGTTTCGATAAATTGATAGTGCCCAGGACGTAAATTTTGAACGGCTAAGCGGCCGCTTTGAGAGGTTGTCATTTCTTCCATCACTGTTGTTTTGGTATCTTTATTGATCAATTTGAAAGTCGCCCCAGCCAATTTTGTTCCTGTACGACTATCCGCTTTATCTAAAACCACCGTTCCTTTAATCATACGATTTGTTTTTACTACTTGTAACGCTGTTGCTTGTGCTTTTGTGATCGTAAACTTAACAGGTGTTTTATTGATTTCATATCCAGTTGGTGCAACCGTTTCAACAAATTGATAGTCACCTGGCTCTAAGCTATCTACTGAGATTTTTCCTGATGCGTCAGTCGTCAAATCTGTTGTGATCGTTGTACCATCACTTTTTTGTAATTCAAATACCGCATCAGGCAATACTTCAGCTGTTTCAGCATCTTTTTTCGTTAAAACGACAGAACCTGGCGTTGCTTTGTTAGTAACCTTTACTTGTTTAGCTGTTGTTTGCCCTTTTTCGATTGTAAAGGCAATTGGTTGACTATCTAATGTATATCCAGTTGGTGCAGTTTTTTCAATAAATTGATAATCACCTGGCAAAAGTTTATCTACAAAAATCTCACCTGTTTTATCCGTAACTAATTGGTCTTTGACACGTTTTCCTGCTGCTGTATCCAATTCAAAGATCGCTCCGGGTAAAGTTTTCCCAGTATCTGCATCCACCTTACTCAACACGACAGAACCCAATGTTTCTTCATCGGTTGCAGTAACTTCTTTAGCCGTTGTTTGATTTTTTTCGATCGTGAATGGAATAGGATTTGCATCTAATGTGTATCCATTGGGTGCCTTGGTTTCGATAAATTGATAATCACCTGCTAGCAAATGATCCACTGTCACTGTCCCATCAACACCCGTTGTAACTGATTTAACAAATGTTCCATCCGCCTTTTGTAAATTGAAACTCGCGTTGGGCAACTTTGTTCCATCCTTTGCTGCCTTTTTTGTTAAAACAACACTACCGGTTTGTTGTACATCTTTGACAACCGCAGTCCCTATTTTTCCAGCTTCAACAGTTACTGCCGCCGATGTAGTATTCAAACTATAGCCATCAGGCGCCTTGGTTTCAACAAAACTATAATTTCCAGCAGTCAAGCCAGCAACTGTCGCTGAACCGCTTGCATTAGTAGTAACGGTCTTAACTGTTTGATTGTTGGCATCTTTCAAATCAAAAGTCGCACCAGCTAAAAGTGCATCCGTATTTGCATCTCGCTTAAAGATTTTTGCTTGACCTTTATTCGCATAATCACCAAGTCCCATCCCACCAGCATCAAAAGTAAAAGTAGCGTGCGCATCATTAATTTTAGTATGGTTACTATCAAAAAGGGTTGCGTTATTTGTTACGCTGATTTCTAAACTATTCCCGTTAGGAGTAATCAAAGAACTAAAATTAGGATCATCGACAGATATCGTTGTTGTGTAATTAATCCCAAAGTCATCTGTATTCCCTTCTGGAATCGTAACGTGGATCTTGAACTTTCCATTCCCCTCATCATCAACCGAATCAAGGAGTGATTTTGTGCCCATAGCATAATTAATACTAGGACTTGAACCGTCCTCTCTCACATGAAGTTGCCCACTTGTAGGATAAAAACTGTCTTTATTTAAAGTAAGAAACGGGGTAGAAAGACTATCTTCAATTGTGTACTTACCTGGTGATAACTTATAGTGACTCAAACTAACCCACCATACATAAGTCAATATTTTAGTATCTGAGTGGTAATAGTAGTTACCATCTTTAGTTAGAGCATCTACTTTTGAAGGGTCTCCACTCTTAATTATAGATGGTACAGTAGATGCCCTCTTATTAATTACATAATGATGACCACTGAAATCAAAAGAACTACCGCTTCCATCATAGGTGATCGCTAGCTTCAATTTTATCGAACCCGTAATTTGTTCTGCTGGCATATCCTTGATAAACGTAAATTTCATTGGTACGTTGCCATCAAATGTCCCCTCAGCCATCACATCTCCAATGTTCTTATCCATCACCTGTACTTTGTAGGCTAACGGACCAGATAATTTAAAGACGCTAGGAATATCTGACAAGTAGAAATAATCTTCTGACTTAATTCCGGTTGAATTAGGAATAGAAAAATCATATGCCAAATCGAATGTCTCACTATCACTCGTATATGTTGTATCTGGTGGAACTACATTCCCATTCTGCAACAATTTCTCATTTGAATAAGTGATTGGTACTTCTTTTCCGATATCAGCAGCCTGTGTATTTTGACTGAAAACAGTGAGTAGACTTAATTGGCCAATAACCATGATCAACGTAATGATCAAATTTGCTGATTTTCCGATTCTATCCTTTGTTTTTCGTCTGAGTTGCTTGTCATTTTCTAATTCTGTTTTACTCAACTTTTTCAACCCCTACCCTCTATTTAAATTTAAAATATCCATTCATCTTCTGTAGATACCTCATCTTTTGATTTATCTATTTTTAGATGCAATCTAATTTAGATCTGTGATTCAACGATTTTGATTTGACTTTATGTAGGTTTATTCAAAACACCACCTTTGAATATTACTAGATCTACTTTATACCGACTGATTTTTTTACAGATATTATTGATAGGTGCTTGATTTAAGAAATCGAGGTGTGGTATTTAATTACTTTCATCATTCCTGGTGAAAGTTCTATTTGTTCTTCTTTAGTGAAATAGGCATTCGTTTTTGGGAAGTTATTGTTCATTCTCGAGGTTTCTTGCGCATTGGGGGATGCTTAATAAGAACGAATGCAAAAAGAAAATGGTGATTTTTCCTTTAAATTATTCAAAATCATTCATTTGCTTTCTTATAAATTGGAGGTCTGTTAGGATACCAACCATTATTAACCGCCTCCATTTTATACCAACATTAAAGAATTACTCTGTACATCTATCCTCCCTTTCTTTGATAAGATCTATCCTCACCTTATTTTTCTATATCCTCTAGCAAAAAAAGTGTATCATTTAATTTTTTGCATAAACTATCAATATAAATGAGTAAGTATATAAATATTGATAGTCTTGCTATTGAAAAAAAGTTACTACAAAAAATTTTCGTATACCTAAATAGAAAATACCCATAGCTGTCTGTATTCTCTATCCCTTATCTGTTGAAGGCGTTTCATAATTACAGACAGAATGGGCATAAAAAATAGGGTATATCTTTCTAACCATCTTAGAGCAATATGATCTCTGTTGCATTTTTTAATAGGTTGCAACAATTTTTTTGCAAAACAAAAACCCTCACTCCATAAGAGTGGGGGCACTTTGCTATATAGCTTTATAAGCTTATTTGCTTAAAGCGTCTTTTGCTTGGTCAGCTAATGCAGTAAATGCTGCTGCATCGTTGACAGCCAAGTCAGCTAACATTTTACGGTTGATGTCGATTTCAGCTAATTTCAAACCATGCATCAATTTTGAGTAGCTCAAGCCATTCATACGAGCTGCTGCGTTGATACGAGCGATCCACAATTTACGGAAGTCGCGTTTCTTTTGACGACGATCGCGATATGCGTAGTTGTATGAATTCATTACTTGTTCTTTTGCTGTTTTAAATAAAGTGTGTTTTGAACCGTAGTAACCTTTTGCTAGTTTTAGCATTCTTTTACGACGTTTACGAGTTACTGTTCCACCTTTAACACGTGCCATGTATAATTCCTCCTAATAAAAATAAATCTTCAAATTTCGTTTGTTTGTGTTTTTTATTTCATTTTTGCTAGTTGTTGACGAATACGTTTGAAATCGCCACTAGAAACCATGCTTGCTTTACGCAATTGACGGCGTTGTTTTTTAGTTTTACCGTGGAAACGGTGACTTGTAAACGCACGGAAACGTTTTAATCCGCCTTTACCAGTACGTTTGAAACGTTTTGCTGATCCGCGGTGTGTTTTTTGTTTTGGCATGACTATATTTCCTCCTCAAAATCTTTCGTTATCCGACTATCGACTGTCCAACAGCCAGTTAGTCATTCAAATTACTTACTGTCGTTTTTCGGTGCCAGCGTCAAGAACATGCTGCGTCCGTCCATTTTCGCTTTTTGTTCCACTGTTGCAATATCAGCAGTTTCTTCAGCTAAGCGATCTAAGACTTTTTGACCAATTTCTTTATGGGTAATGGCACGGCCTTTGAAGCGGATAGAAGCTTTTACTTTATCGCCCTTCTCTAAGAACTTACGTGCATTACGAAGTTTTGTATTGAAGTCATTCAAATCGATTGTTGGACTTAAACGAACTTCTTTTACATTGATCACTTTTTGTTTTTTACGCGCCTCGCGGTCTTTCTTTTGTTGCTCGAAACGGTATTTCCCGTAGTCCATGATTCGCGCAACTGGTGGTTTCGCACCTGGTGCAACTAACACAAGATCTAAATTTGCTTGTTCTGCAATCTTCAATGCTTCTGCTTTTGTTTTAACTCCTAATTGCTCACCATCTGAACCGATCAATCGTAACTCACGCGCACGAATGCCGTCGTTAACCATCATATCCTTTGCTATGGTCATTCACCTCCAAATATTATGAGAGAAAGAAAAGCTTGCCGGATAAACGGCAATAAAAAAACGAGTTCTCTTACAGAACCCGCACGTCATTCACCTAACCAAGTAGATGAAAACTATCTAGCCCAGTGACTGTGTCAACTAAGGCGAGAAGCGGGTGCTTCTGCTTTTATTTCTCAACTTAAATAGTATAGCAAATCCTTGTTACTTTGTCAATGAAATTCTTATAAGTGATTGGTTTTCATTTTGATAGCCGTCTGTTGCATCCTTAGCACAAACTTTACATAAACGTTATTTCTAAAATAAAATTGATTCTAAATTCTAACCTTCATATAGGAAACTAAAATTACCTAGCACTAGGTAATTATTGATTAAGACAACGTTTCCATTTTTGATATTCTATATTCAAATAACAATTATTTTAATTTAAAACTGATTGTAAATTGAGATGGTCGTTATCAAAAAAATAAAAAATTTTGGAGGAATACGATGAAAAAACAACTTTTAGCCACTCTATTCTGCTCTACAGCTCTTTTCGGTAGCCTAATGATCAACCAAATTTCTGCTTCTGCTCACGGGTATGTGGAATCACCACCTAGTCGAGGTTATCAAGGGGCTATTGAACGAAATACGATTGGGTATTCCGCTGCTTGGGAAAAATACGGAGCAGTTATTACAAACCCTCAATCACTTGAAGCAAAAAAAGGATTTCCACAAGCTGGTCCTGCGGATGGACGGATTGCCTCTGCGGAAGGTGGCTTGGGCCAAATCGGTGATTTTGTCTTGGACAATCAAACAGCGAGTCGTTGGACAAAACAAGAAGTGAAACAAGGCGCTATGAACATCACATGGCGTTATACAGCTTCACATGCAACATCTAAATGGCATTATTACATGACAAAAGCTAATTGGAATCCAAATGATTCTTTAGATCGCGGTGATTTTGAGTTGATTGGTACGATCAACCACAATGGCTCGGCAGCAACAAATAATCCAAAACATAACATTACTATTCCAAGCAATCGCTTAGGTTACCATGTGATCTTAGCGGTCTGGGATGTTGCAGATACACCAAATGCCTTTTATAACGTGATCGATGTCAATGTAAAAGGTGAAGCTGGTATTCCAGTAGCACCATCTGCGCCACAAAATGTCCGCACAGCTAATGTGACAGCAAGTTCTGTCGCACTAACTTGGAACGGTCAAGCAAATACGGCTTCTTATAATGTTTATCGAAATGGCGCATTTATCGGTAATACAGCCAATGCTGAGTTTGCAGATAGTAAGCTTAAAGAAAAAACTACTTATCGTTATGAGATCGAAGCGGTTGGACAAAATGGCTTAACTTCACCTAAAACAGCTATTTCAGTGACGACGTTATCCCAAACAAGTCAAGAAAAACCAACTGCACCTAAAAGCCTGCATTCGATGGGAACCACTAGTTCAAGTGTTTCACTTATGTGGGGACGTTCTTCTCATACGCAAGGAATCAAGCAATATGATATTTACCGCAATGGTTCTCTAATTGGTTCAACTACAAAAACAACGTTTGATGATACGAACTTAAAAGCGAATACAACTTATACTTATACAGTCAAAGCAATCAGTAATTCTAATGAAGTTTCTGATACCAGCAATGTTTTAACTGTGACCACAAATAAAAAGGAAGAAGGTGGCACAGAAACGGAAGGCAGACAATGGATCTTAGGAACATTCGCTTCTCCACAGCTTTATACAAAACATGAAAAAGTGGTTTACCAAGGGAAACTGTGCGTAACATTACAAACACATGTTAATTATGGTGATACGACTTGGGCCCCTGATCAGGCAGATACATTATTCCGTTTAAACTAAAAAAGCAAAGCAGCTAGGAAAGACATTCCAACCTAGAGTCTGGGACAAATCTAAAAATCAGGTTTGCTACAGACTCTCGAATAAACGGCTGGAGCAGAAGCAACTCCTTCGGAAATAAGCCGAAATTCAAAAAAATTTGAAAAGCAATTTTCGCTAATTTCTTCTTATTTCTCGGAGTTAAACCCTTCTATCCCAGCCCCTCTCAAATAAATGGCGTCCAAAAGTCAGGTTTTCCGGAAATTGAAAAAAACGAGCAATATAAAAAGCGTATTGTTCGTTTTTTTTTTCAATTTCTCAGACCTAAACGATTTTTGTCTCGACCTCTTTTTTCGAATATACCGTAAAGACAATTCCTTTTAAAATAAGCCTAGATCCAAACAAACAACTTTTTTGTTCTTCCTTTTCCACAGATTGTTCTGAGTGAATCCTTTATCGTTTTTCAGATAAAAGAAGAAGTCCGATTGATTTTTTCCAAATAACTTGTCACTTCACGTAGCAATTGAAGTTTACGGAAATGACTGATTTTATTTTTTCTAGTAAACACTTGATAGTGATTTTTTCTAATAGCCTCTAGTTGCTCCCGATAAATAAACGCTGCAGCCGTTAGTGCTAGCTGACAATCTTTGTGGATCAATGGTAGCATTTCAAAAGATTGCTTATACCGTTCTTCTGCTTGCGCAGCCAGAGATTCCCATAAAGCAATAAAAGCTGGTGTAGTTGCTTTATTTTCCAACGTTTCTTCTGTTACTTGAAATTTTTCCATCTCTTCTTTTGGTAAATATACTCTGCCCATTTGGTAATCTTCCCCTACATCACGCAAAATATTGGTCAGCTGCATCGCCTCACCTAATTTTTTTGCTGGTTCAGCTATTTTAGTTGCTTGGTCCGTCAACAATGGCAACAACATTAGCCCAACGCTTCCAGCTACATAGTAACAATAGTCCTCAAGTGCCTTCATATCCTTTGGTTGCGTAAATGATATATCTTTTCGTTGACCATTGAGCATGTCGTAAAAGGGTACTAAATCCATCGGAAAAGTTGCAAACACCACAGCTAACGCACGCCAGATAGGAGTATTGGGGACTTTTCCTGCTTCAAAGTCGGTCAATTGTTGTTCTAACTGATCCAACCCTTCAATATTTCCTTCCAAGTCAATGAGATCATCTGCTTGGCGGCAAAAAGCATAGATAGCATAAACACTTTGTGCCTTTCTTTTTGGCAGTTGAGAAAAAGCGGTATAGAATGATTTGGAGTGTTGTTTGATGACTGCTTCACAGTAAGTAAAATCCGCTTGATAAATCTCAAACAATCGTTCATTGTCGCCTGTCATCTTTCAACACCTCCTCTACCGCTAATTTCGCACTTTGCATCACGATCGGTACACCTGCGCCTGGATGGGTACTGCTTCCACAGAAATATAAATTTTTTGCCGCAGAAAACTTGTTATGCGGACGGTAGTAGTTACTTTGTTTCAATGTCGGCTTCAATCCAAAGGTTGCACCATTGTATGCATTGAACTGTTTTTCAAAATCCTTTGGTGTCATATATGTTTCCGAGACAATGTGTGCTTCGATATCTTTGAAGAGTGTCTTCTCTTTGATTAACGTCAAGACCTTTTGCCGATACTCTTGAACGACCGCATCTGACCAATCCTCGTACATCGATAACTCCGGAACAGGGACCAATACATACAGCCCTTCCTGTCCTTCGGGGGCAAGTGTTTGATCCATCAATGATGGACGATACAAATAAAAGGATGGGTCCTCCGGCAACTTACCGATCTCAAATAGATCATCCACATTTTGCTTAAAATCATCGGCAAAATAAATACTATGCAGTTGCTCTTCCGGATAGCGTTTATCTAACCCTAAGTACATCAAAAAGCAGGAACAAGAATACTCCATGCTCTCGATTTTTTTATTCGTATATTTTCCTCTTTTGCGTTCATCTGGAATCAGTTCTTGCATCGCATAAGGGAAATCAGCACCGCAAACAATCGCATCAGCTGTAACTTGTTCGTTTCCAATACGAACTCCTTTAGCTACTTTGTTTTCGATGATCAGTTCATCGACAGGCGTTCCATATTCTATTTTCCCGCCTAATTCTACAAATAACTTAGCCAAAGAAGTCGCTAACGTGTACATGCCACCTTCAATAAAATACACACCATAAAATAACTCGATCATTGGAATGATCGTATATAATGATGGTCCTTGGTAAGGAGAAACACCAATATATAATGTTTGAAATGCCAGTGATTTTCTTAATCGTTCATCTTTCACGAATTTTGAAATAGATGAATATGCATCACTGAATGTGCGCAAGCGAATCCCTGCCCACAATGATTTAGGATTATAAAAATCCCAGAATCCGCGAAAAGACTTGGTTATAAAAGCTTCTTTGGCAATCGTATAACGTTTGTAGATATCGGCTAAAAAAGCCATATATCCTTGAGCATCTTCTGATGATATGTCTTCTAACGTTCGCATTAACTCAGTTAAATCATTGGAAAATTCAAGAGGACGCTCCTTGTTGAAATATAATTTGAGCATCGGATCAACTTTTTTCATTGGGATATAGTCATCAGGGTCTTTTCCACAAAATTCAAAAACTTCACGATAGATTTCGGGCATCATCACGATAGTTGGTCCTAAATCAAAAGTAAAGCCATCTTTTTTGATTTGGTTCATTTTCCCACCAGGCTGACTTTCTTTTTCGTACAGTGTTACTGCATAACCTAATTTTTGTAACCGAACTGCGGCACTTAGACCGGCGACTCCTGCGCCTATTACGAGAATCTTTTTCATGGGATCACCTACATCTCTTTCTTTATCACTCGATCAATTTTAGGATATCATTAAATTTATCAAGCGATAAACTAATACGCTCAAAAATCTGTTTTTATGAAAATGAATGAGCGATAAAAACTAGCTCACTTTGTCTCTCACTACAAAACTGATTAAATTATGCAACTAGAAGTAGTGCTTAAAAAAGCCGAAATTCTCAAAAATCAAAAAAGCAATTTCCGTGAATTTCGGCTTATATTTTTGGCCTTGATTATTTCATCTCAGCCTTATCTGTTTTTGTTCGCTTGAAATGTGTCCAGTATTGTTCTCACTTCATCTGTTGTTTTGGTATTCATTAGTTGAACACGCAGATCGTTTGCACCAGGAAAACCTTTGACATAGATTTTGAAGAAACGGTGTAATCCTGTGATCGAACGTGGAATGATCTGCGCATATTGATCTTGCAGATCTAATTGTAGGCGGAGTAATGCAATCAGTTCTTCTGACGAATGTTCTCTCGCTTCTTTTTCAAAAGCAAATGGGTTTTTGAAAATCCCTCGGCCGATCATAATGCCGTCTACTCCATATTTTTCTGCCAATTCCAAGCCCATTTGTCGGTCTTGAATATCTCCATTGATAGTGATCAATGTTTGCGGTGCAAGTGCATCCCTCAGCTCTACAACCCTTGGAATCAACTCCCAATGGGCAGCTACTTTACTCATTTCTTTTCTTGTTCGTAAGTGGATAGAAAGATTCGCGATATCTTGTTTCAAGAGATGACTGATCCAATCATCTAATTCCGATTGTTGCGTGAACCCAATCCGTGTTTTCACACTAACCGGTAGTCCTCCTGCCTTTGCAGCTTGGATCAATTCCGCCGCTACTTCTGGACGAAGGATCAACCCACTGCCTTTGCCTCGTTCAGCGACATTTGGTACAGGACACCCCATATTCAAGTCGATCCCTTTAAATCCCATTTCAGCCAGTTGGATACTCATTTCTTTGAAGAATTCTGGCTTATCCCCCCAGATATGGGCTACCATAGGCTGTTCATCCTCTGTAAAAGTCAATCGACCTCGAACACTTTCTTTACCATCAGGGTGACAAAAACTATCTGAATTCGTAAACTCAGTAAAAAATACATCAGGTGCGCCTGCTTCTTTCACGACATGCCTAAAAACCACATCTGTGACATCTTCCATCGGGGCTAATATAAAAAAGGGCTTAGGTAACGCTGCCCAAAAATTTTCTTTCACGTCATACACTCCATTTCATTACTGGCTCTTTAGTGATCTTCATCTTTAAAAAAACATGGTCATTATACTAGTTATATGTAAAAGAAGCAAAATCAGCGCTTCACTTCTTTAACGAACAAGCTTTTGATAAGCCAATCGTTCATTATCTGTATAGTCACTCACATAAACGATGCCTCGCAACTCAAAACCACTATGGTCCATGATACGCTGCATCCCTTTATTCTTTTTGTGTGTATCCACTCTAATTTGATGGATTCCTTGTTTTTTCGTTTCGGCTTCTGCAAATTCAATCAAGCGATACGCCAATTTTTGCCCACGAAATTCTTCCGACAGGGCAATACGGTGGATCGTTGTATATGGATCTGCTTCATTTTCCCACGTTCCTTCAAAGATTTCTTGGTAATTCTTGTCTGGTGTCCGTTGCAATGCCAGTGTTCCAGCCACCACTCCATCGACTAGAAGAATATAAGAAATCCCCTCTTCAATATCATTTTTGATCGTTTCTTCATTAGGGTAGCCATTTTGCCACTGTGGACTGCCGGCAGCCGCTAACAACGCCTTCGCATCATTGATGATTTTCATCACAGCTGGCAAATCTTCTACTGTTGTTTCCCGAAATACAAGGCTCATTCCCATCCACTCCTTTTTAATTTTCTATTTTAATACAAATAATGATCCTTGAGCAACTCCATCTTAGCATTTGATAAAAAAGAGCGCGATAAAAGTAAGTACTACTTTTATCTCACGCTCTAAATACATTTAAATGGCGAAAGTAGCAACAGCTTCTTCGAAAAACAAGCCGAAATTCACAAAAGCAATTTCCATTAATTTCTTCTTGTCTCTCGGAGTTAACCTCTCAGCTTCTTTCTGGCAATGTTTTAACTTCTCAACCCGCGTCCTTTATTGATCAAATACCAGCAAGCTGAATATAGGACGATGATAAACAAGACTAAAATCGTAAGAGAAACGCCGATCGGTACATCCTTTGTCCCAAGAAAACCATAACGGAATCCAGATATCATGTACACGATTGGATTGACTTTTGAAATAGCTTGCCAAACAGGTGGCAACATTGAAATCGAATAAAATACTCCACCTAGATATGTCAAAGGTTGTAAAACAAATGTTGGTACAATCGATACATCATCATAGGATTGAGCAAAGATCCCATTGATCAACCCAGCAAGAGAAAACAAAATCGCCGTCATCAACAAGGTCACGATGATGATCACCCACGAATGGACATGTAGTGGAACAAAAAAGAGCGACACTACCGTTACCAACGATCCTACTAGCACACTACGTCCTAATCCACCAATGACGAAGCCCCAGATAATCACATGTGTAGGCACTGGGGCAACCAAGATCTCTTCAATATTTTTTTGGAACTTCTGTGAGAAGAAAGACGATGAAACATTTGCATAAGAGCTAGTGATCGCTGACATCATGATCAGTCCAGGTACGATAAACTCCATATAAGAAAATCCACCCATACCCCCAATACGCCCGCCGATCATTTTACCAAAAATAACAAAATAAAGAGACGTAGTAATAACAGGTGGGACTAAAGTTTGGACCCAAATACGTAAATAGCGATTGGTTTCTTTGATAGCTAAACTTTTTAAAGCTGTAAAATAAAGACTAAACATTTTTTTCCTCCACATGACCATTTTCTTCCGTGATTTTCAAGAATAATTCTTCCAAACGATTCGATTTATTCCGCATCGAAAGAACTTTGACACCTTGTTGACTAAACTGATCGAAGATGCCATTGACACCTTGATCACGTTCGACTTCCACCGCAATTGTCCGTTCATCTTCAAACGAGTAATTATAGCCTGTAAGCGTAGGTGTTTGCTCATATGGTGCCAAATCAAAGATAAACGTTTCAAACTGTAACTTGGAGAGTAGTGATTTCATACTTGTATTTTCAATCAACTCACCTGATTGGATGATCCCAATGTTTCGACACAGCATTTCTGCTTCTTCTAAATAATGGGTCGTCAAAATGATCGTTGTGCCACTTTCGTTCAATTCACGTAAAAACTCCCACATTTCCCGTCTCAATTCTATATCTACACCCGCAGTAGGTTCATCTAAAATCAGCAATCTAGGTTCGTGCATCAGTGCCCTAGCAATCATCAACCGGCGTTTCATCCCGCCAGAAAGCATCCGTGCCCGCACATTTCGCTTTTCCCACAAATTTGATTGTTTTAAGTACTTTTCACTGCGTTTTAGCGCTTCTTGGCGTGAAACCCCATAATAACCTGCTTGGTTCACTACGATTTGTTGTACCGTCTCAAAAGGATTGAAATTGAATTCTTGTGGAACTAAGCCAATCTGTTGTTTCGCTCGAACCAAATCGGTATCCAGATCGTACCCAAATACTTTTACCTTACCCGAAGTTTTATTGACTAGAGACGTGATGATACCGATCGTCGTTGATTTTCCTGCACCATTTGGGCCTAACAACGCATAAAAATCTCCCGCCTCAACAGTCAAGTCGATCCCACGTAACGCCTCGACCCCTGTTGCATATATTTTTTTTAATCCATTTATTTCAAGAGCATTTGTCATTTTTCTAATGATCTCCTTTGTTCAACTGATTCTCTATTGTACCATGAAATCTCCTTTTTCATCCGTGGAAAAGACCAAAAAAAGAGAGGTTGGGACAGAAGTGTTTAACTCCGAGAAATAAGAAGAAATTCACGAAAAT
>OLSK01001399.1_pt1 | contig 18100 bp, 19 predicted proteins | sample 1672781 | NCBI WGS metagenome assembly OLSK01 (sample SAMEA3136723, study PRJEB25190) | human gut metagenome | biome: human gut; feature: human-associated habitat; material: faeces | place: Austria | collected 2013 | reverse complement strand
TGTTTTCTTGCAGGGGTACTTTACTCAAATAGTATGGAGCATCGAGAAAATCTGATAAAGACGATCCTTTTCCACCAAAATCAATGCTATTAGAGTACATCCTTTTCAGCTGACCGAGGTCGCCGATTTGCTGATTGGTTTGATCAATACGATCATTCGCCTTATCAATATTCGTATTGAGAGTTACGACATCTTGATTGGCTTTCATGATTTTGTCGTTTGTCTCTTTTACTTTCACATCAATCTGCGTTTCGGATTCCGCAATTTTCTTTTCAATCTCTAGCTTTCCATCAGCTAGAATTTTTTCGATTTTATCGATTGTCTGGCTAAAACCATTGAAATAATAATTTTCTAGTTCTGGCGTACTATCATCGATTGGACTGCGTTTGATGTCAAAAGTAAAACGACCAGCTGTATCTAACGAGCGGTCGTTTGGGAAATCAATATAAACACTACCCTCGACTATTCCAACATAGCCTAAAATATTATCTTCCAGCACAATGGACACAATACCATTTACACGATCTTCAATGGTGGCTAGATAGTCATGTTTACCATATCCACCTTCTGCAGTCGCAGAGCGGAACATCAGACGAATTGGAACAGTTGTTCCTTCTGGCAAGCTTTGAGGGATGCCGTTTTTCCGAACTAACTTCATTCGAAGCTTGGCTGTTCCACGATCATGCGACCAAAAGACAACATCTGTCCTGTTTGGACGGATTGCTTCTGCTTGAATCACAATAATCGATTCATTAATTTTGTATACCATTAAGACAACACCGTGCCTTTCGTGATAACTAGTCCATAACCAGAAATTTTGGTTGGTGTAGTCGCAAAAGAAGTTGATACAGTTCCTCGTACAGTGCCATTCTCGCACAAAATTCCTACGTCGTTTCCTGAACCAAACGCACTGACAAAAATTTCACCCATCAATACAGCGTAAATTGCCACTTTCTGGTTAATCAACGTCGTGTCTCCGTACATGTTAATCTTTGATGTTCCGCCGACATAAACTGCATTATATCTTGCAAGTGTTTTTGTGTTCTCTGCGAATTTACATCTATTGATTGCCATATAGCCACTTTGCTCATTTCTGATTCCATAGTCTGCTCCGTTTGCTGTATCCACAATTTGCATTCCAGCAACTTGACAATAACCTTTACACGCGGTGAAGCAGATGGACCGAACTTTGACAGGTAAATCTGTTTTTGAGGGATCAACAGCATTGAAATTATCTATGGGACGAATCAAAAAGGATGTAAAATTTAGATTCTGAATCATCACATCTTCTAAGTAAACTCCGCTATCAATCCAAACCGTGATAGATCCTGTGGTAATCAGAGGAATATTATTCACTGCTGTTTGGATGGTAAGAAATGGCTTTTCTTCTGATCCATCACCAGAAATATCGCTACCGTTTTTTGAAACGTACATATTTATTGGCTCACTATACCCACCAATAATCTGTTGGACAGACTTGTTCAATTGTTGAACTTGCTCTTTTTGACTATCCATGTTTGTATTCAGTTCGCTAATTTGTTCTTCTGACAGGTTTTCATGTTCTAATAGTCTGCCATGCAGTGTGTCAAAAACTTCCCCTTTATTGTTAACTCGTGCATCAACCACTTCATTCGGCGATTCGCCACCTGAATGCATTACTAAATTATCAATTCGACTGTTCGTTGATTTGTCTTGATCAGACAGTTTCTTTTCAAGATCATTGAGGTAGTCAATGTTTTTATTAAATTTCTCTTTCCATTCCGTAGAGATACGGTTACTGATTAATTTTAATAACCCCATCAAATCACTCCTTTCTTCGCCATTTCAGCGAGTATCGACGTCATTGTTTTCTTTGTGTTGCTCAATGTGATTTCTGGCGGTTTATTTTCCAATGCTGGATACGTCTTGATTCCTACCACTTGAATATAGGTATTGACACCTAACGGCTCATAGACAAACGCCACGTAATCGCCCTTATTAGGCTCTACACGCCATTTCATAGTAACTGTGCCAGTGATTGTTGGATAGTCTTGCAAGTCTTGTTTCAAACGTTCTAGCATGTTCCCTGAAACGGTGTAACGATCATCATTAACTGGACTTTGGACACGTATACCCCATTTTCCCGACTGCTTACTTGTATATGTGATTGGCGTGAAGTAGTAATTGTCGTCTTCTTTTTTCTTGCCAAATCCTGTTATCTGTGTTTTCAAATTAAAAGTATCAATATCAAATTTCACGGAATCGGTATTGTATTTGTAGCGTATTTGTTCTTCAGTTTTTTTACCATATTCTGAACGAGGGAAGAAAGTAAGATTTTTGTTGTCCGGAATCACTATCGCATCATAGTCTTTCAAAATTTCTTCAACCAGTTTCAAATAGTTCCCATTCCCGAAGTTTTCTTGTTCAACTGGCAAGAACTTCTTGTTCGGATCTACAACATTCCATGTAAATCCACGGTTATCAGGTTTGAAAACATGCGCTAGCAGTTGGTTGATAGAGCGTGTTCCTGTGATTGTGTCGTACTGAAAGCCATCTTGCATGGTGTAGTAAATGTGCGTGGCTGTAACTGTTTTTGTGATTGCTGCCCCTTCGGCAGAAACGCCCATTTGTTTTACGATAAACTCTTGTCCATTGAAAAATACTGAATTTTCATAATCGACTAAATCAAAAGCCAATTCATTGAATTTTGTTTTGACAATAGTGAACGAAATTTCCCACGTTTCGTTCTCTTGCCAATTTTCAGTAAATGTACTTTTATCGTATTCAGTCAATATTTCTTTTTTTGTTTTCTCGTAGTCTTGGATAAAAATATCTTTCAAATTCCCACCTACTTATACAAAAAATTGAAGTCCCATTTTGACTCCACTCTAGTAACATTTTGTATTTCAATTTCATTCGTTCCAACCGCTAACGTTATCAAACCTAAATTCGTGTCAATTCCGCAATTTACACCGTTCAACTTCGGATAAACACGGTCTAAAGTCAAAGTTTGGCCTAGCAACGTAGAAAACTCCGGATAGTAGATGAATCGTTCCCCTGTCGTTTTGTTGAAAATAGTTACGTTGCCTTCTGATTCACCTTCCAAAGTGATTTTTAGAGCATGTTCACGTGGATCAATAGCAAAATCGCCAGCATTATAAATGATAAAATTACTGGTTCGGTGCGTATACTTATAATCTTCCGCAACTAGACCTTGTGAAAATTGCCATTCATTAGACAGTGAAAAATCCGATAACGTGGAAGCCATTGATTCGGAACAACCTCTAAAAACAGTGAAAGTCGCCTTGTAAGTTGCGTATCTTAGACCAACTTCATTCACTTCTACTGAGTTAGGACGGACAAAGTATTTTTTGCCCGGTTCTCTATCTGTAAAAACATAATATCCTTCGTCATCGAATAGAAATGCATATAATTCAGTTTCTTTTAGTTGATAGTCATACATATTTTTGAATTCAGCATAAAATTCCACTTCGATAGTGAACGATTTGAAACTTTTTTCGACTTCTCTCGAACCGTTTGACCCTGAAAATTCTTGGTATTCTACATTTAGTTGTGGTGCTTTTCGTGCAAAAGAAATACACTCTATGCCCAATTTTTCTTTTAGAGATACTATCTCTTGATTTTTTATGAAGCGAAAATCGATTAAATAGCCATTCACTTTATCCCTCCTAACCTGTTGTATATAGCGAACGTTTCAACTGGTTACCTAAGTATCCATTTGTATTGTCTGCAATTGGTTTACCATCAAGTTTGACACTTGTGTCTTTTGCTAAAAGTTTAGATAGCAAGTTATTCTGCTGAATCATCAGTGAAACTAATGTTTCTAACGTTCCGCTCGAATCGCTACTATTATTTACACTTTTTGGTTTTACTCCTAACTTATCTTGAGCAATCGCAAGCAACTGCATCGCTCTTGATCGTTTAGCCTTATCTAACGGAATAATAATTTCTGGCTTGTTTCCTTCTGCGATTTCCGCAATTTGATGTTGGTTTACAATTCCACCGTTTGCGTAACCATGACCACGCCCAATCACACCTAACATATCCGAACCATAGCGTTTTTTAGCGTAGTTGATAGCTGCTAAGATATTATCGAAACCGCTCATTATATTGCCGTATCCTGGAAAAGCATTCGCAGCAAATGTTCCCGGTTTTGTTTGGAGCAATCCAGTAGCATTACCGTCTGCTAAGCCGTCATTTCCACCAATGGCAATCGGATTGCCACCTGATTCTGTTTGGATTTGTCGCATCCACGCATCAACATAAGCGGATAAGGTTGGTAAGTTATTCATTTTCAAAGCACGTTTTACATATGGCCGCCAGCGTTCTACGCCACTCCCACCAACGCTATCGCCACCGCTAACAAGTCCGCCCTGCGGATCTCTTACACCGTTCAAATGCACGTGGTCGTAGTGGTCACCATCAGGCCATGTCCGCCAATCATCATGCACACCTGTACCTGATTGTCCTGAACGGTCACGAACCTTACCATTTGTGATAACATAGCCGATTTTGTTTGCAAACTTCTCAAATGCGTAATTGGCTGCTTCTGTATATCTAGGGGAACCATTCACGACTCCCGGTAGCGCAATATCAATTGCGTTGTGCTTTCCGTGTGAGTATGGATCGCCTTCACGATAACCTGATGTTACTTGAAAGCCTGGAAACTTCTTCATTACTGCAACTGCAACGTCCGCCAAATATTTGTAAACGCCTTGCATGCCCATTGAAGTGTCTAAACTGCCACTGCTGAATAGTTCTGTGATTTTGTTCGTCAATGCTTCGGTAGCCTTGCTTAGAATACCTTTACCAATATCTAAAGGATATTTGACAAGCCCTTCCAGTACGCCAAGACCATTTAACACTTTCCTAGCCAACGCTCCCGGGTCTGTTACAAAATCCCATACATCGCCGACTACATCTTTCAGCTTGTTTCCAACATCTCCAGCAAATCCTTTGACGTTGTTCCATAGATTTCCGAAAAAGCCTGTACCTTTGGCGTATCTATATCTTGGTGCTTTGTTTCCAGTCATATAAGCTGTTTCTTCTGCTGTCAAGACATGCGTTCCTTTTGGTGCATTCAATACTACATTTCGCCCTCGTGGGATAAATGCTCTACCATCTGGTGTGATAACTGTTTCTGCTCCACGTCCATCATTGACCATCATTGGTCCATTAATTGGGTGTCCACCGGCTGGTGTTCCTTTTGCGTATTGTGGTACTTCCCATTCTTGGAGTTTGTCAGCACCCAGTTTTTCTAGCACCCATGAAGCTCCATTGATGATTGCGTTAACTGGTTTCCCCACCGCTGTAAGTGCTGCGTTGAAAATACTTTTGAACGCATCAACAAGGGCATCTTTACCACCAATAATGGCATCCTTCATCTTGTTAGGTAGTTCTGAAAACCAATTGAATACTGTATCAATACCGCTACGGAAGTTGTCTTTGATACCGTTCCATAGGTTACCGATTGCATCAGAAACATTGTTCTTCAATTCAATTGCTTTGTTGAAAATGTTTTTTACCCAGCCAACTACATTATTCCAAGTGTCTCCAAGTCCATTGCTGAAGAAGTTTTTCACGCTGTTCCACATGTTTTTGATGAAATTGCCAAACGTGGTTTTCAGGTTGCCAGCTTTGCTCAACAGATTTATTACCCAATTGACTAGCTTATCCCAAGTGTTGGAAATACCTTCAGTAAAGAAAGTTTTAGTGCTTTCCCATAGCCCTTTTATTGAGCCTGAAAAACCAGTCCACAAACCTTTTACTCCTTCTAAAATCCGTTTGAAGAATAGTATTTGAATCCAGTTCCATAACGCTTGGATAGAACCCCAAAACAATTGTTTTACTCCTTCCCACATCTTAGAAAAATCACCTGTAAATAAACCAGTGAAGATTTTGATAGCACCTTGAATGACGTTCATAATCCCTTCGACTAAACCTATTATATTGTCAATGAACCCCATGACTAAATCCATAACGATTTTTACAACGGGCTGTATAAACGTAAAAAAGTTCTTGATTGCTTCAATAATCTGTTTACCATTTTCATTCCAAAATGTGGTCATCGATTTTCCAATTTTAGAAAAAGCTCCGCCTATCTTTTCTATAATGGGCATTATATATGGCGACAAAGTATCGAAAATTCCTTTTGCAATTTGCCATGCAACTTCTATGCCGTTTCTAATAGTTGCCATAGCACCGTCAAAAAATGTTTTGAGATTATCAAAAAAAGCTTGTATCTTAGAGGTTGTTTCTGGAGAAAAACCTAGTTTAGTCAGAACGTCTCCCATATCCGCTTTGCCTTTGAATACGTCAAATAATGTCTTAACAGCGTTTTTTATTTTTTCTATGGTATCTTGTGCGAAAGTAACCATTTCTGGTGGGAAAATTTTAGTTAAAATATCAAAGCCTTGCTTTGCTTGATCTCCATCTAACGTTCCAAACAGCGTCCCAAAAGCAAGTGTTGCTATGTCAGCCCCTTTTTTCAACATGTCAAATACAGGTTGAGCGACGTTTTTTATGCTTTCCATTGCTGGCTTGATTTTGGTTGTTAAGTCGTCAATTCCTTTGCCTATGTCACTGATCAAAGAAGTGATATTGCCTTTGCCGAAAGCATTAATTATTTCATTAATCATATTTACGGCGCTGGCTTGCAGATTTCCGACCGCCCCCTCAATCGTAGCTGTGGAACCTGCTGCCTTTTTAGCTACATCAGTCATACCTAATTGCATGAATGCTGTATTCAATTCTTCGGCAGAGATTTCTCCGTTTGCCATAGCCTCGCGGAAGTCTCCGTCAGTATAAGCGCCCATTTCTTTCAATGCTTGTTGAATTTTCCCTGAAGCGCCCGGAATGGCATCCGCAATCTGATTAAAGTTTTCAGTTGTTAATTTGCCAGCACCGACAGTTTGTGTCATTGCCATTGCTACCGATTTGAACGTATCTGAGTTACCACCTGAAACGGCATTGACATTACCGATTGCCTGCGTTAGACCATCAAAGTCTTTCACACCGTTGGCTGCCAACTGTGCGGTCGTATTCATTACGTCGCCTAGTTCATAAACCGTTTGGTCGGCGTAATCTTTCATCACTTTTTTAGATTCTTCAATTTTTGAATTATCTATACCAGCAAATTGCATTGTTTGAACAAACTTGTCCATTGAATCGGAAGCCTCTACTGCTTCATCTTTCAACCCCACGAAACTGTTAACAACACCGCTAACTGCTTGTGAAGCTAATCCAGCAACTGCACCAAACGAAAATGCGCCTTTTAGCGAGCTTAATTTGTCTTTTAGTCCGTCCAGTTTTCTAGCTGACCTTGTGGACTTGTCGCCAAAATCTTCTATTTCTTTTCCTGATTGATTGCTGGATCTTTCGAGTGTTTCTAATTGTCTACTGGATATTTGGCTTTGTCGTTCTAACTTTTCTAGTGCCCTTTTTGCGTCTTCGGTTTCATCTGCTGAATCGCCAAACTCATCAGCCATCAGTTTCACAACTTTGCGCTGTTCTTCGATAGCTTTCTCGGATAATTCCGTTTGTTTGGCTAGCCCTTTTTGTTTTGCTTCAAAAGCTCCTGCTTCGTTACCTGCAGACTTCAACGCTTTTACTTCGGCGTTCATTTGTCGTTCATTTTCTTTGATTTCATTAGATAAATCATTGACGGCTGTTTTGGAATACACCAATTCTTTTTTTGTGTCGTTCAACTGGCGACTGTAAGCATTATATTTTGCGGTAGCATTGTTTATCTGTGTGTTAAGGTTAGCAACTTGTTTCGATTCCTCGCCATACTTGCTAATCGCTTCATCACGGCGCTTTGTTAATTCTCTTACTTTGGCGTTTTGCCCTTCCATAACCGTAGACAAGTCTTTCGTCTTTTGACTAAGTGCTTCGTATGAACGTCCTGCTGAATCATAAGCCTTTAGATTGGCACGCATATTCGACTCAGCTTGTTTGACTTTCGCATTGATTTCATCCAGCGTGTTACCAAAATTAGTGCTATCTAAACTAATCCCTAGCTTGATATTTCCTGCCGGTTGTCCTTTTCCTGCCATTATTTACCTCCTTCCTCAAGTTTCGCCAAGTCTTCAGCCGATAAAAATTGTTTGATGAAATCAGCACCATCTACATATTCTTCGCCACTCTCCACTTCTCCAAAAAGGTGTAACAAATAATGATAGTCGGCTTCGTCCACATCTCTCATCGTCCAACCTGATTCGATTAAATCTTTGTAGATTTGATCCATTGCTTTCCTAGCTTCAGAAAAACTTATCTCTTTTTGCTCGCCATCTGCTTTTTTTCATTGTTTCCCAGTTCATTGATTTGTTCAAAAACACTTTCTAATGCCGGTACTAACTCGCTCGCAGTCAAACCGTCTAAAATAGCATCAAATGTAACTGCTGGATCTTGGAAAATATCTGCTGTAATTGCAATCATTGAATCAATTGCTTCTAAATCAGTTAGGTCTGCTTTTTCCGCTTTCTCGTAAAATTTGATACACTCACGCATTGCACGTGCGGAAATATCTTGTTGTTTGAATGTTTTTTTCTTTCCGTCAAGTTTCAATTGCAATTCAATCATTTGTTCTCCTCCTTGTTTTTAAAAAAAATAAGGCTAGCCAAAAATGGCTAACCTTGTGTATCAATTTTTGGTTCTGGTTCTTTTGGTGTCCCTGTATCTGTCATTGGTGTAGATGCAGGATTAACTACTACACCCCTTTGTTATTTACCAAGTCCTTGAATTTTTGTAAGGTCATTTCTGGTGATTCTACGGCAGTCATAAATACATACCCACGTTCATCAGAAATGAATTCCCCTTCGATAGAATCGGTTTGCAATTCTACCCCTTTGTCTTCAGCTGTTTTCATGTTGATATCTGGATGACTGAATTTTCCTTTTACCAATCCCATGAATAAGCGTTTTCCTTCTTTGTTCGCTGTAACCATGACTAACGACACGTAAGGCGCTGCAGTTTCTGAACCAATTACATTTACACCATCCACGGTTTTAGCCCCAATGATTTCGCTGTAAATGCCGTTATCCATTAAGTCTGCCACGTCAAGCGTAACTTTTGGCGACGAAACCCCTTTACTTGCAATGAAGAACGGTACGTTTGAAGCGTGTGTTATGTTAGAAGTTGCGCCTAATCCAGTAATTTTAGCTTCGATCGCTCCGCCTTTCGACTTATCTGCTACTAATTCTTTTAGAGTGCCTTTTGCATCTGTTTTTACGCCAAAAATGACGCTCTCAAATCCTACTGTTGCCATCTATTTTCTCTCCTTTTAATTTAGTGAAATATTTGCTACATATCGTTTGATAATCCGCTTTGCACCTTTAAAGTCCTCGTCATCTGTTTGTTCCGTGTATGCGCATTGCCAACCATTCCCCCTCATAACCTCATCGAGAGTAAAATAAAAGGCATCAACCTCTTTTAAGGTCGACACCCATACATCTACTTGTACGTTGAATTGAATGGTCAAAGGATTGTTGCTTGCGAAATCTTCATAGTTGCCGGATATTTCTGTAATTCTGCCAACTGGAAGGCTAGGTACTATTTGAGCCGATTCCGGAACACTATTGGTGTAAAAATCAATGTTCTTTGTTTTTTCATTGCTATTCAGAATTGAATAGACTTGTGATACTGCCGTTTTCAAAGTCCTAGCCTCCTTTTTACTTCGTCAGCAATGATTTGTGTTACTTGTTTTTCGATTTGCTTTTGTGTTTTTTGTACGAAACCTTTTGGACGTTGTTTGATTGTTCCAAACTCGATAAAGTGCATCCGCCAAGAAACATCTTTGTCATAGCCGACTTCTATCAATCCGTTTTTTACCGAGCTTGTAACCACATGGTTCTTAGCATGTTCTTGCATATACGAACCACGTTTACCGTTTGACTTCGTTCCATCCCAGTAAGGTGTGTTTTGTCGTAACTTTTCTTGAGCGTACTCCCCAGCCTTTCTAAGTGCTGGGCTTTCCACTCGTTGAACGTTTGCTTTTACTTCCCTAAGCGCTTTGTACACTTCGGTTGCATCGACTTCTACACTCATTTTGAAACCTCTTTTGCAATGATTGTCGTGAAGTCTTTTGTAAACTCGCCCTTTGTAATTGTGATGATTTCAAACGTTTTTCCATTCCAACGCACTTTCATATCATTGGTTAGCTCTGACTTTTGTTGGTAGCGGATAATGAACGTCAGTGTTCCTTCCAAAGCCGTACCAATGGACGTCTTAATATCGTTCAGGCGTTGTGTCTGCACACTTGCCCAGCAAGTAAGAATGGTTGTAGAAGTCGGGACAACTTGCCCGTCCTCATCCTTAACCGTCGTATCTCGGACAAACTTGATGCGTTGATTTAAATTTCCTGTTTGAATAAGGGGCATACGCTACTCCTCCTCCACAAAAAGCAAATAACTTGCTTTGAGTTGCAAGATTAGGCTTGTAAAACCTAAATCGTACTCTCGCAAGTTTCCACTCACGGTTGCTGATCGAGCGTTGTAATAATGATCTGCTAATTGCAGAATAGCTAAATTAATCAGATCAACCGTGTCATTTTCTTGCTTATAAAAAGAGGGCTTATCATTCCCGATAGCCCCTCTAATGTATGCAATTGCAGCTTGTGCCGCACGGCTTACTTCCACATCGTCATCATCGGTATCAATCTTTAGTGCGTTTTTGATTTCGCCTAAATCCGTTTTAGGATCAAGAATCATAAGGAATCAGCTCCTTAAACTTTCGTCGGTTTCTCGTTCGCAATAGTTGTAAATGTAGCTAAAACAACCGCTTCATCATCAACTAGTTGCACATCGAAGCGATCGATGACGCGTACTTTAGTGGTGTCTGTTTCAAAAGCTCCACCACCAATATTCGTTGTCAGCAAGCTCATGTTTTCGCGATCATACAATGTAACGGCTTCTTTCAGATCACCAATGTACAGTGGATATTTAGGAGTAGATTTTTCCCCTTTATTTGGCAAGAAACGAGAAGCAATTTTCTTGATTGGTTTACCCAAGAAAGTATATCCAGTTGCAGAAGTTACGTCTTTTTGTAACAAGTAAGATCCATCAGCACGTTTCACTTTATCTAATACATTGAAGCCATCTTGGTTTGTAATAAACATGGATGTAGCTTCAATAGCTGGGTCAAGTTGGACGTTTACGATATCTTTAATCCCATCAACATCTGTAACATCTTTCTTTTGCGCTGCTTTGATTCCATCAATAGCTGCCAAGATTTTTGTATTGCGAGTAACAACTACTTTTTTCGCGATCCATTTAGACAACCATGCCAAAATGTTTTCGGCAGTATCTTTTAGCAAGCTGTTAGTTACTGTAGAAATACCTGCGTAGCGTTTGATCAAGTATTTAATCAAGTGAAGTGCAGGATCATCATTTGCTGGGATTTCACCGTCTTCAGTATCCAAAGCGGTCAGTGGTTTAATATCAGACCATTTTTCATAAACCCGAGAACCGCTAGCAGTGGTCACTTTTTCAACGTTTACGTATTCTTGCAAAGAGTCAAACCGACGAACCAAAGTATGAATAGTCGTTTGCACATCTACAGGAATAGTCAATCCGATAGCATTACCAGATTCATCCGTATTAGATGTCAAAGTAGCCATAATAGCAGGATCACCATTGACCATCGCTTTAAAGTCTTTGATAAACTTGTTTTTCAAGTTTTCATCTTTTTTATCTAATGGTTCTTTTTTGACGTTTAAGACTTGTTCGGCTTCCATATTTGCCACTTGCTCTTTCAATCCGTCCCGTTTAGCCCGTGCTGCTTTTACTTGTGCTTGCAAACTTACTACATCTTCTTCTGTTTTTTTATCGTCAACCAATGCTGCATTGAGTTGTGCATTTAAGTCAGAGACTTTACTTCCCGCCTCGACCCACGCATTTTTTAATTGTTCTAAATTCATTCGTTTTTCCCTCCATTTAAGGCTTTTAGTTTTTTTTGCAAGAGTGTTTCTTCTTGCGGTGCTTCCGCTTTGATTATTAAATTTTTCAACTTAGTTACTGCGTTTTTTGGAATAACCGGTTGAGAGGCATTGAGTATCGTTACTGGTGCTTCTGCAAACATAATTTCATCCGCAAAACCTTCCGCTACTGCTGTTTGAGCATTTAACCAAGTATCTTTCGCCATTAAATCAGCAAGTTTTTTCCGATCGAGTCCTGTTTTGATCTCGTAAGCATTAACAATAGACTCATCCACACTGCTTAACATTTCTGCATCGGCTTTTAATTCCTCAGCGTTGCCACTAGTGGTCACCCATGCGTTATGAATCATGATGTGTGCCGTAGGTGAGATTCTAAGCGGTTCGCAAGCACAAGCAATTACACTCGCAGCACTTGCCGCAATGCTCACAACATTTCCAGATACCTTCCCTGGATAGGCGCGGATAGCGGTATATATTTCGCTTGCCGCTAGAACATCCCCACCGTTCGATGAGATATCAAGTTCTACTTCATCCCCCGCTGCTTCTGTAAGAGCGGCAGAAATTTTCCCTGGTGAGATACAATTGATCCCAAACCATTCATAAAGCCACGCGGTATCGTTATCCACGACATCGCCGCTTAACGTCACTTTTTTCATCCTTCCACCTCCCTTCGGTGCAAACTAAAAAAGCCTAACCGTTTTCGGCTACGCTTTTAGACGAGGTTGTTTTTCTTAATGTTGGATCCATATCGATTGGATATAGGTCTCCGGAAATATGGTAATCATCCATACCGGTTTTATTTATTGGCTGCAAGTCCTCAAAGCGGCGAACATCATTGGCAGAATATGCTCCACCTCGGCGCATAATCTGGTAAAACTGCCCTCTGGCCTGTGTATCAGCTCTTAGCAAACTTGCGATATTAAACTTGTATCGATAACCCTTAGCTTTTTCAGCTCTCGATAGTGTTTTCTTATTTAGTTCCGCTTCATATTGATTAACGGTCGGTACTAGATTGTATGTCAAAAACTCCATATTGAGCTGTTCCTGTGAAGAGTAACTCGACTGGTTATTCCCGATGAAATGTTCCGGCACGTTGTAGACCATCGCGATTCTGGAGCGAGATACTTTATCAGTATCTAAAAGCTTGCTGTCTACCAGCTCTCGTTGTAAACGTTCGATTTCTACACCGTTTTCTTCCACAAGTAGTCCACCGTTTTGTCGATAAAAATCAGCAATGTTTTTAACTGTAGCTTTTTTAGCTTCTTCATCCATATTGCTAGCAAACTTAACTTTTAGCCCTTCATTACTTCCTTTAAGCTGACTTAAAGAGATTTTTCGGACTTCTCGATCATATCCGAGGGTATTCGTTAATACTTTTGTGGGGTCTGTACCTTCCAAGCCGCCAAACCTCGGTTGTTTAAAGTGGAGCATTTCCATGTAATGTACATAGATAACTTGCTTGTAACTGCCTTTGTCAGTCGCAGTTACTTGGTAGTAAAGCTCCCCGCTATCCATATCAATCACTGGATGGCAAGCACCAGGTTTTACTAACGCCATATCTGCTACTTCTCCATTGATATTTCGGAAAATCTGCACATACGCATTCCCTTGGTAGTTTCTCAAAACTTCCACGTCCCGGAAAAAATCAAACTTTGTAAAATATCGAGGGCCTTCGCTCAACAAGTTGTATGCAGGACAGTCGTCCGGTTGGCCAAACTCCACATCTATCATTTTGAGAGGGAGAGACGCAAAAACGTTCGATACACGGCTAATTACGGAAAAAATCCCTTCTGATATTTCATCTTTTCCGACTAAATACGGTATCAATCCCGGGTCATTCAAAAAATACTCTTGTTTGCTCGCATTCGGCTTCGCTCGGCTAAAAGAACGCAAACGATCTAAAATACTCATTCCTCCACACCTTTCTTACATATTCATTAAATCGGAAATCGAGTAATAGGTTACTTTCCCGGTTCCGACAGGATTAACCAACATATTCAACACTTCGGCGTGGCTGTTCAAACTTGCTGCAAATCCATCTATTTTTCTACTCTTGGACTGCTTAGACGGCATCCAGTTTGAGTTGCGATCCATCACCAGCTTGACGTTGGATAGATACCATCGGTAAAGCTTGGAATTGTTGAAAATCACCTTACCGTCCAATAGCATTTCCTTGAAGTTTTGCATTGGCCCGCCTAATGATAGAAACCCTTGCCGAATCTCGTTGGTTTCAAATCCTGCATTTTCTAGTTCTTTATTTAATCGTAGCGCCTTGGCCTTGTCATAATTGATTTTTACAATGTCATAGATTTTCGAATTTTCTACAAACCAATTTAAGACGTATTCATAATTGACGTAATCACCAGGAATAATCGTTAGATCTCCCACCTTCTCCCACGCTTTGATACGCTCTTGATTGTTATCTCGATCAAATCTAGCTTGTGGGATCCATGTGTGATGCAAAATGAATACCTCGCCTGTTTCAAGCGGAAATTCTAAAACGGCTGCGGTAAAGTCTTCCGTTTCGGACAAGTCAAAACCACCGACACACTTCTTACCTTTGAGCGTTTCAATATCGATGGTTTTATTGTTTCGTTTAATGGTAGGCATATCGACAAATGACAGCTCATCGATATCGGAAAACAAGTTAAATTGCTTGGTAATCCAGTCAGCATATTCTTTTGGATCTTTTTTATCCTTAACATAGTCATCTAGCATGCCAACAAAATTCATTAGACAAATATTCGGATTGGCTTTGATCCATAATCTTGGGTCATCAGCCTCTTCCGCACTGTCAAGTTTTGCCAGATAATAGAAAGTCCGTTCATCGATGTCATCTTCCAAATGTTCCAAACAGTCCACACCTTGCTCAAAATAAGACATCAACGGACCATCTAATACATATCCAGCAGTTGTGATATAAACTATCAGAGGCTGTTTTCTGGTTCCTCTTGATTTCTTGATAACGTTGATCAGCTTGTAATTCGTAAACTCGTGGATCTCGTCAAAAATACCAAAGTGAGTGTTTAGCCCATCCAATTTCCGGCTATCTGAGGCGCGTGGTTCCATTTTAGAAAAGGCGGGAGCATAATTAATACTTGATCGTTTAGGCTTACCAAATTTCTTAAAGAGCGCCGGCGATTGTTTGACCATTTCTGCGGCCTTATCAAACAACAAGCTTGCTTGATCACGAGCATTTGCCAATACGTAAACGTTGGCGCCTTGTTCATCATCATAAGCGACCATGTATGTGGAAAGGCCCGAGATAAGACTTGTCTTCCCGTTTTTACGTCCAACAAAAATAAGAGCCTCGCGGAAGCGACGCTCTCCTGTATCACGATGTATCCATCCGTACATGGATCCAATTATGAAATGCTGCCAAGGTTGTAAAACAAACGAACCAAAGTCACCTTCAGTTGGTTTACATTTTTTTTCGATATATCTAATAGGCCGGTGACCTTTTTCTTCGTCAAAGATCCAAGGAAAATCATCTGTTCCTTGGCGCTGCAAATCACGCATATGCCGTTTAGCAGCTTGAATATTTTCTTTGCTGGCTGGTATGCTTCCATCGATTAATCGTTCCGCATACCAAGTAGTTAACAATTCCGGATATGGACATTTTAAAAAGCCACCCCAAGAAGCTTGCTCCTCAAGATAGCTTTGCCAATAGTCCACACGTTCTGTGTAGGACATATCCAAAATATTAGAAGTCGTCATCGTCATCACCACCATCATCAGCCATCTTAATAGCTAACTTAGCTCTGGCTGCTGGTGATAGTCCTAAATCAGCGCCAAAAGAACGGAGATTCCGCGACGCTGTATCCATCTGCCGAGAGAGTGGGTTACCAATTAATTCATTAGGTTCGTTAAACGGCTCTCCTCTCGCCTCTGCCTCCTCTTTCGCAAGCGCATAGTTCAACTTGTACTCTCGTTGTAGTTTTCGAAGCTGTTTTTCTAAAGAAACGTATTGCGAATACCAATTGGAGTAGAGAGCCATTGTATGGACGTCCGGATTACTGATTAAATCCACAGACAGCAATTCATCGGCGATAAACTCAAAGGTATCCTTTCCTAACGAATCTAGCCATAACGGCGGTTTGATTTTGTCAGTAGCCATTTTTAATTTGTCTTCTGCAGCCGCTCGCTTACGGAGTTCTTCGGTATTCTTCTTATTTGGGTTTCCGTTTAATAATTGTAATTTTGCACTCTTCGCTGGTTGCGGCATAATATCACCTTCTTTCAAAAGATATATTAAAATCGTTATCACAATCCTTATAATTAAGTTATCGGCAGTGCTGTGCCGAAATTTTTTAGGGAGGGATTCCTATGGGAGAACTCTATAAACCCGGCGAAGACAATAAACCAAAAGGAACCTACAAAGAAGTGGGTCCTCGTGGTGGAAATGTCCAAGGCGGACGAGAAGTAAAAATTGATCCAGGCGACTGATTACCTCCTACTTCTCAAAAAGGAAACAAATGGACTAAGAAATAGCTTCGTCCAAAGCCGGCTTAAATTGGTCGGCTTTTTCCTTTTTCTCGAAAAAACTTGAAAAGCGGTCTTTTTACGAAGGAAGGACAGCACCGTTCTTCTCAAGCCTTACTCTTTAATCTTTTAGAGTAGGGGGGGCTACCTTCATTTCACTGCAAACTTATCTTTCAGGAGTTGAATACATTTTAACGATATGTGATTTAGGTTTTGGTTTCTTCTTCCCGCCTGACCTCTCTGGATGCTCTCTGTTGTGACAAGCTACACAGATACATTCAAGGTTATCTACGGACCAGAACAGTGACAGGTCTTCCCTCGCCTCGACTATGTGATGGATGATCGTGCCCCTTGTGTTCCGCCCTCGACGCTTGCACTCTTGGCACATGCCGAAGTCCCTAGCTATTACTACTTGCCTTAGGTCTCGCCATCGTTTGGTCTTGTATAGTTTGTCTATCTCGTCTCTAGGTCTAGCTTCTTTCATTTACATATCTCTCTTGTGCCCAATGATTTTTCTATCTAAGTACTTGTTATTACGTGAATCATAATATTCAATAGTGATGTCGTTCGCTCCTCTATCATCATTAGTAAAACCATCAGTCTTCCAATGATACGAGACATCTACCAATCCTTTAGGCGATTCATCTAACCTCTCACCTTTGTACCAAACCTCTGGTACTGAGTCAGTATCTTTTAGTTTGATCTCTAGTAGGTTCGCATTACTTCTATTATCTAACGCCGATTCATCAATCATCTTTTTGATCTGTTGAATTACTTTTCTTCTTGCCCCTCCTGTCATTGGTACTACTATCTCATAACCAGTAAACTCGCAAGTAAAGCGTTCAATAGCATAAGCGTTTTGAAGTGGCTTAGCACTAAGAACAGCTGGATTATTGCTATAAAAATGATCTACTAATAACTTCCCTATAGGAATGGCATCTAAAGCTCTATCAGTAAACACTAAAGCATCGGGATAATCTTCTTGGATTTTATAAGCTAGATTTGGTGCAGTTACAATGTTATATCCTTCCCTGATATAATCTTTTAATTTCATAGTTTCCCTCCTAAAAACATCTAATAATTACTTGCTAACAACTTGGTGTAATCATAGTTATCGTTCATTTGATGTACCTCTCAATGTTTTGTTGAATATACTCGTCTTTCCAATAGCCATGACCGCAATATATCAGCTTGCATTTATCAATCTCTTTTGGCGTCGCTTCTCTCCCCATTTCAACAATAGAGTACTTCCCTTTGATTTGTACAGAACGCACAACACGCACTGAACAATCATCAATGGTTCGAGGATATTCATTAGTTAGCGATATATACCAGTAGTTCCTCATATTCTCTCTCCTATTTGTTTTTATGCACAAAAAGGGCTACTTATATGTAAGTAGCTCTTCCTCAATAAAAAAAGCCATCGCTTGTACGATGACTAGTTATTTACCTATTTTACTTTTCTTAATATATACACATTATTGAAATATTCTTCATATTTAAATTCACTTTCATTCTCCAAATCATTATCTGAAAGTTCCGTGATGAATGCAACTTGCTGAGTTTTTTCATTCCCTCTTTTTTGTATCTCGCCTCTGTATATATTAATTTTAGAAAATAAAAATATTGGATTAACTATAATCTGATTCATTTTAATCATTACTGCAATTATTATAAAAACCAATG
>OLSK01001397.1_pt1 | contig 18108 bp, 13 predicted proteins | sample 1672781 | NCBI WGS metagenome assembly OLSK01 (sample SAMEA3136723, study PRJEB25190) | human gut metagenome | biome: human gut; feature: human-associated habitat; material: faeces | place: Austria | collected 2013 | reverse complement strand
GCTTATTTAAGAAGGAGTTGCTTCTGCTCCCACCGTTTATTCGTTTTTAAAGAATAAAACAAAAGTATTCCTTAATTTTGTCTCACGCTTTGAAGGTAACTAAATGAATGTGGGATAAATCTAACAATCAGGTTTGCTACAGACTCTCGAATAAACGGCATCCAAAAGTCAATTTTTTTGGAAATTTCAAACCAAAACGACTTTTGTCTCGACCTCATACTCTGAAGGCAAATAAACGGTTGGAACAGGAGTTGCTCCTGTTCCAACCGTTCTTTGTACTTACTGAGTCAGGTATCATTTTATCATCGTGTACTATTGGGAACTCCACACGATAAACATCGATACTTATTTGCGGTGATCATCTTTTTTGGAGAATTTTTCTTTGACATCTTCAAAGCCTTCTTTGATGTCATCGCCGAGGTCACGTGCTTTTCCTTTGATATCGGCACCTAAAGATTGAGCTTTGCCTTCTGTTTCTTTGCTCTTATCATTAGTAGCTTTACCGTATGCTTCTTTTCCTTCACCGACTACTTTATCTTTTGTATCTTCTGTACGACCTTTTAAATCTGCCATTCTAATTCCTCCCTTGATTTTCATCTCTTACTATTATCAGAGTATCATCAACTATAGAAACAGACAAACAGAATGCTTGGACACCCTAGATCGTTTTTTCAAATGTCCCCCAAACTTTGACTTCCTGCTCTTTCACCATTATCTGTCCTTTGGCGATCACTGAATCAATCGTTAGTGTTTCCTTATCAAGGATACATAGATCAGCATCATTTCCGACTTGTATTTGCCCTTTGCCTTCAAGCTTTAGAATGCGCGCTGGGTTAGTTGTGATAGCTCGAAGTGCGATTTCCAATGGAATATTTTCCTTTTGGACGGCTTCTTTGATACCAACTAATAATGATTTTGCACTACCAACACCCATCCCGATAAAATGGTTATTTTCATCAAAATAAGGCAGGCTTCCTTGACCATCGGAAGTCATCGTAAAATTATCAAGTGCAACACCCGCATCTAATAATTGTTTCAATGCTTTACTAAAACGGACTTCTCCATCTGTTTTTTCCCAAAAATCAGGATCTTCGCTTGCAGTGAAATCGATAGTACCGCCATTTTTAGCAAATTCAATACATGCATCAAGTAATTCCTGTGTGCGATTCGCATGGGTTGGTAAAAATTGTGAAATGGGAATTTCTGTTTCTTCTACTACTTTTTTCAATAGTTCAAGTTTCCTTGTTCCTCCACCTAGATGGACATTCACGATTCCAGCTTTACCTGATAACATCCCACCCACACGTGCATCAGCAGTGGCACGAGCAAATTCTTCAAAAGTTGGCTGAGAAGAACGGTGATCAGAAACAGCAATTTCACCGATTCCGATTATTTTATCGATTGTCAAAAAATCTTTGATGATCGAATCAGTGACAGTTTTGACAGGTAATCGATACGAGCCTTCATATACAAAAGTAGTGATCCCTTCTGCTTCTAAGCCTTTCGCTTTACTAATGAGCGCTGTCATATCCCGCCCTTCACCATCTGTTCCTAAACAGCCGACCACAGTAGTCACACCAGCTGATGTCAATTGACTCAACGTGACTTCTGGCGTGCGATTTTGAAAGCCTCCTTCACCACCACCACCTAGGATATGGAAATGACAGTCGATAAATCCCGGTGTCAACAGTTTCCCTTCCCCAGAAATTTCTTCCACTTCTAACTCAGAGTAACCACCTGTAATGTTTTCCTCTAGTGCAATGATCTTATTTCCTGCAAGTAAAACATCTAATTTTCCTAAATAATCTGGTGCGTATACTTCAATTTGTCGAATAAGTTTCATTTTTTTCTTCCTTTCTTATAAAAAAGCAACTGCACCTGCTATAGGTCCAGCTGCTTTTTTGTTCTTCTATTCTTTTATTGTAAACCAATGGCTATCGCGATCATAATAAAAATCGTTCCCAGTACAAAGAAAAATCCTTGCATTTTTATCTGGAATTTTGCCCATTTAGCCCATTCGATACGTGCCACACCTAGTACCCCAATCAAACTTGCTGATACTGGTGTAAAAGCATCCATGAACCCTGAACCTAATTGGTAAGCTAAGACAGCTACTTGGCGTGAAACACCAACTAAATCCGCTAACGGTGCCATGATCGGCATCGTCAACGCTGCTTGTCCTGAATTTGATGTAACGACTAAATTGAAGAGACTTTGGAAGATGTACATCGCCCAAGCGCCAATCACTGCCGGCACACCTGATAATAGTGAACCAATACTGTGTAAGATCGTATTCAATGCAGAAGGCACAGATGCATCTGAACCACCTAATACTAATAAGATCCCTTTCGCCATCCCTACAACAACTGCAGTTCCAGCTAAATCTGCCGCTCCGGATTGGAAAGAAGAAGCGATATCATTGACTTTCATATCATCAAGTTTGAAAATCACAGCAATGATCCCAGCTGCCAATCCCATCACAAAGAACTGAGATGCAATTTCTGGAATATAGTAGCCTTTCTGGGTAACGCCCCAAACGATCCAAACTAATACAGCCAACATTTCAACTAAGATCAACTTATGTCCTAAGGTAAATGCTTTTCGCTCATCCGTTGTTTTCTTCAAATGACTTCTGAAATATTCATCTGATTTATATGTTACAGAACTTTCCGGATTTTTACGAACTTTCTCTCCGTAGATCATCAAATACCCTGCAGATAACGCCGTAACGACAATCCACATGATCAAACGGAACGTGGCACCAGATAGTACTGGTATTCCCGCAATCCCTTGCGCTACTGCTACACTGAATGGACTCATCCAAGAGGTAGCATTACCAACTTGAGATGCTACGTAAGTCACCGTAACTGCAACGATCGAATCATACCCGAGAGCAATGACAAAGGGAACCATTACCATAGAAAATGGGATTACCTCTTCTGCCATCCCGAATGTTGCGCCTCCAAATGAAAAAGCGAAAAATAATAACGGTAAAGCAAGGCGCTCTAATCCTTTTGTTTTACTGATAAAAGCATAGATACCTGCATCAATAGCGCCGGTACGCATGATGATCCCAAACGCTCCCCCGACAACAAGAATCAAGGCTACGATCCCAACTGCAGAACCATACTTATCGCCAGAAACTAGACCTTCAAAAACAAAATTCAAAAAGCCGAATCCACCAAAATCATCGGTTCCCCAAATCTTCGCTGTTTTATGGAGTTTCTTGGAAGTATCATAAATGCTTTCTCCATATTGGTCATATAACACATCGTCCGTTAGAGAAATTTTGTCAAGTTTCTCTTGTGACAGATTTTTTTCTCCCTCAGAAATAACCTCTTCTAAGCCTTTTTCTGGAACATCTAGTTTTTCTCTTTGTGACGGGTTATCTTGTAAGTCCTCCAACTGGTCAAACACATAAGACTTGTCTAATTCATATGCATAACGGAATGAATCTTGTCGCAACACCGTCCGTGTACTAGTTTCTCCGTTTGCATCTTTATATTCAATGTCTTGTGTACTGAATTTTCCTGCTGGAACAAGAAATGTTAGTATCCATGCAAATATAACAACGCCAAAAATAATGACATACGTATGCGGAGTCGTCATTTTTGTAAGATCTCTTTTAGGTTTTCCCGAAGAAATTTTTTTCTTCAAAAGCAATTCTTCCTTTCTGTTTACAAATTTAATGAATAAAAAATGGATAAGCAACTAGATTATACAGTAAAAATATACTTGAGACATGAATTATCCATTAAAAAAATTTTTTTCTTTTGACTAAATAAAAATCTCCTAATAGTCATCAAAATATATCTAGTTAAGAAAAATAGGTATATTAATCTTCGATTAAAAAAATTTTCTATCTTTCATCTTTTGTAAAAAGTTGATCCATTTTTCTCATCATATGTAGATAACTGCTATTTATTCATTCCCTGATATTTCCAAATATATATTCATGTTTTCTGCTATTTTTTTTCGTGGAAAACGTTCTCTGCATAAATAAGGTCCTTTATTTAAGACTTTTTTTCATTCAATAGATAAACTTCATTGCAATAATCATAACTAATGTACTATAATTGCAGTGTAAAGAGTTTTGGGGAAGACTCTTTCATCAACGTGTATTAAGAGACAAGAAAGAATTCGCAAGAATTCTTTCTTGTCTCTTTTTAACTATATTTTCCATTTACCGTTTCAGTTGGCAGACTGTAAAATAGATTATTTGTTGAAGCAACAACATTGTAGCAATCGAGGCACCGCCGCAAATTTCAGAATCAACATTTGGCAAAGTCAAGACACCATCATTCATCTTTGCATGGTTGTCTAATACCAAATCTGCAAACTCGAATAATCGTAATCCACTACTGTGATGTGACTTGATACTTCGGGATAGATCAAATCCCGTGACAACGATCAATGTGTAGTCGTTGTCTTTGATCCACTGTGCTAATTCTATTATACTGGGATTTCTGCCTTCATTTGAAAGAAGCAAAAAGATATCTTCCGATTGTGTAGTAAGTTGTTCAATGATTGCTGTACCTGTTCCTTCTATTTCTTCATATATTCCATTTGCTGGATTTTTTATTAATGTTCCTGGGATCGATTCTGGCAGCTGTTCCCAAAATTCAAAAGCCACACCGCTAAGTGATCGACTAGCAAATATCTGTAATTTTCCACCCAAAGAGATTTGCTGAGCTATCCATCTTCCGGCTTGTGCCATGAGCGGTTCTTCGATTCTTAATTTCTTTTCCAATTGATTATAGTAATCAAAGTAGCGTAAACCCATCTGTTTCTCCTACCTTTACATTCGCGACAGAAACAGCTTCCTAATTTTAAGTGAGATAGAAACAGAAAATGACTAGTTTGTGGTAGAGTAGCTAAATACAAAAAAGGTATCAGGCGTTCTGCCCAATACCTTGACATAGCAAATCAACAAGCATTCGATCCCTTGAAAAATCTACAGCAAGGGTAGAATTTTCACCTAAAATTAGGTACAATAAATAAGGTCGATGCAACTGCATTGACTATGGCAAATGATCGGTCAGGGTGTAGACGTGTGACTGGTCATTCCTTGGTAGTTAGTTGCCGCTAACTATCAAGGAGCCTTTTTATTCAGCTGTTTCTATCTGCAACTATTGTAAGTAAACTATCCTACTAACGCAAGTATGAAATAGCAAAAAAACAAAGATAAGAATTCTTTACATAACAATATTTTCAATATCACACTAGTCAAAATCCTATTAATATAGGATTTTTTATTTTGTTCCTAACAAGAATCAACTGTTATCGACAAATTAAATAAACTATTTTTTTATTCTATTTTTGAACATTTACTTGCAGTTACACTACTATTATTTATAAAAGCTATTATTCCACTCAAGCACACCACTTCATCTACTCTTTCTTTTGTATTTTTTTTATTATATGATGGAATCACTAAAACTCAATGATTAGGGGAAATTTATGGTTTATGTATGGGGACTTATTCTTTTTTTGATTATTCTAAGAAGCAGAAATTCGAATAAAACAAACCAAAAACAGCAGCGTTGGTCAACTATCCTTTTGATTATTTGTGGTCTACTCGCTATTGGTATGATTTTTTATGCTTACTTTAGTGTGAATAGCTATTCATACTAATAAACGACAAAAGCAAGGGCAAACTCTTTTGAAAACAAGCTAAAAGATCTACAAAAAATTTAAAAAGCAGGTTCCATGAATTTATTTTTGCTTTTTGGAGTGGAACACTTCTGTCTCCGCTTCAAATGTCCTTCTTCCAGGAACAGTCACAGATATATTCACACTCCCGCCTCTTCTCATAAAAAGGGGCAAAAAATAAACTCTTTTTTCGTCTACAATTTATCTGTTTCTAAACTGACCAAAGAACTCTACTCGTACGTATATAGCCTACTTGCAAGAATCAGCAATCTAACATAATACAAAGAAAAAGGACTATGCGCGAACATAGCCCCATGTAGGACCCTTAAAAAGACAGTGACAGTTATTAATTATTTTTTTTACCATCTAATCGCCTATCAAAGTGTTTAGATGGTTATTTTTTGTTCTTATGGTCAATCATCAGCAAAACCAACGCCGCAAAAGTGTTCAGCAGTTGAATTGCTTCAAAAGTTGACATGTGCGCAAATACTCTTCGGTTTATGAACAACGTGCAATTGGTGCAGGTCTCTTGACATTTTGAGCGCCTGTGTCATCGGTAAAACGAACCTTACCCGAACCATTAAAGAAAGTATAAAATTTTGATGCTAAGAAAATTGGAACGTTGGTCTGCTTAGCAAGCTTCAGTTTTTTAGCGATGGTTTGAATCAAGTCTTTGTACTTTTTCTTGGAATCGTTTGAGCTAATTTTTCTATCCTTTTTCTTTGTTTTTCTGTAAATTTAGCCAAGACTTTTGGGTCAGTCAACAATAAGTTTAATTCATCACTAAGCGCTATGGGTTGATTCGCCTTTAATAAATTATGACTCATTTTCAGAAAGTTACTTATTTTCTCTTTTCGCGGTAAATCAAGGTACTCTGACTTGATGGCTTGAAACTTATTTTGCGTATCACAAACGCTTAAATTTGTGATCAAATCATGGGCAATCATGCGATAATAAGAATTTTTATGAGTATGTAGTTTCCAAAAATCATCCCAGTAAGGATAAAATAGTGCTGGATTGATTGAACTGGCCTCTTTAATGATCAAATAGCTGTTAAAATAATAGTTGATATGCTTTTTTCCATCTATAACATTATGGATCAGTTTTTCTCTGATTTCGTGATCATGTAAAGTTATTTCAATAAATGGTTCAGGATTAAAACTTGTTGTAGAAAAACATGACTCAATTTCAGCATAATTCATAGACAAACTCCTTTTAATCGTTTTTATTACTAAGTCTTTTCCATCTGACTTTTTGGAATAAATTTGGTCTAGGTAAAATCAATAAACTATGGTCTTCTTACATAAATTCTATTAACTATATCCATTTTCCATATATTCTTTAATAACAAAAATTTATTTTATTCCGCTCTAAAAAACGTTATGTACTCCTAATAACTAAGGATTGACTAAAAAATCAATAATTCTGATTAAATAACACAAATTATGTATATGAATTGTAGTATTATCATGGTATCGTCTATTAAAAGAGAACGTTTTTTTAGTAAAGGAGGACCAATTGATTGAAAAAATACATAATCACTTTTGTTATAGCAAGTATACTTGCAACTCTTAGTTACTTTATCTTAGAAAAAAACATGTTGCAATATATATGGATCGGATCACTATTGATTGGTATTGCATTATCTGGTACTGCTGTATCAGGTGATAGAATGAGAGCGAATCAAACAACGGGTTCTGAAAGCTATAATCGAAATTATTTTTTATATCCTTTAATTGTCTGCATTCCTTTCTTTATTCTACACAGTTTTTTTAACAATATTTGACACCTGATTTATGACACATAAGGAAAAGAGAAAGTAGCCTCTAGCGATCTGAGTTGCTAGTAGCTTCTTTCTCTTTTATTTGCTAAACACATTTCTAATCTGAAATTCCTGTAAAAACAATCTAACTAATTTTGTTTCCTTCCTCATGGCCACTGTTGCTACTTTTTTGAAGAACTTTATTTCCAGCTATTCCAGAATTTCTAGTAAGCTACGTCTTATGATCTACTTTTGTTGCCCTCTCCTACTCATAGAAGCTGCATGACGTCCTTTTTTACCCACATGAAATTTCTTGAATAAATGTGGGATATACGCCAACAGATACAGTAGAATGAAAATAACAGCAAAAGTCAAAGCTTCCCAACCACCTAAAGCAAGTTCAAGCATCAAACTTAAAATCGAGATTGTAGCCAAATACCAAACGAAAATCAAAAATGTTTCTTTTCGTTTGACCATTCTAAACATGACATATGCGCTAATCAGCAACACTGGAGTTAAAAACAACCAGTTATTTCCTTCCATCAGCCATTTCAATCCATCAAGAAGCGTTTGACTGATTGTGATTACTTTTCCCATGCACGATACACACCTTTTTATTTTACTTTTCTAAAAATCCGACTTTTCCATTCTACTATAGAAATGAAGAAATCTCGTTCAATTTATCTGGCAAAATAGTTTTTTTAACAAAAATTAAAAACGATCATAGCTACCTTCTTTACCTGTCTAAAGTGGAATTATAGTTCTTTGCTCAATTGAATCACGTATTCTTTCAGTGCCTTCCCAATTTCAGGGTGGTGCAACCCATACTCGATACTGGTTTGCAGATAGCCAAATTTATCTCCGACATCATAACGTTTTCCTTCAAAACACCGCGCAACGATCTTCTGTTCTTTGTTCAATCGATCAATCGCATCGGTTAATTGGATTTCATTACCAGCACCAGGTTTTTGTGTTTCTAAAATTGCAAAAATCTCTGGTGTAAGTAAATAACGACCAATAATAGCCAGATTACTAGGTGAATCTTCTGGTGCTGGTTTTTCTACCAATCCTTTGACCTGGTACAACCCTTGGCCTTCTTTTTCTCCTGGATCGATTATCCCATATTTTGAAGTATCTTTCTGATCGATCTCCATCACGGCAATTGCTGAAGACTGTGTTTGTTCATAATCATCGATCAATTGTTTAGTCAGCGGAACTTGATCCACCATCAAGTCATCCCCTAACATCACAACAAATGGTTCGTTCCCTACAAAAGACTTTGCCTGCAAAACAGCATGACCTAGCCCATTAGGATGTGACTGGCGAATGAAGTGAAGGTTTATTTTCCCTGTTTCTTCCACTAATTTCAACAAATCATTTTTACCGCTTTTACGTAGATTCATTTCCAATTCCACATTGGCATCAAAATGATCCTCGATAGGTCGTTTCTCTTTACCAGTCACAATCAGAATATCTTCAATCCCTGAATACAGCGCTTCTTCGACTATGAATTGGATCGTTGGCTTATCAACGATCGGAAGCATCTCTTTTGCCATTGCTTTTGTGGCAGGTAAAAAACGTGTTCCTAATCCCGCTGCCGGAATGACTGCTTTCTTGACTTTCATCTTATTCGTCCTCTCACTCATTCAGCGAATGAAAATTCTATCTGAAAGAAAATTCATTTTCCATTTTTCCATCACGCAACATGATTTCTTTCGCTGCTTTTTTGATATCTTCACCCTCATATAACACTTGGTAAATCGTTTGTGTAATAGGCATATCTACTCCAAGCTGTTCTGCTAATTCTACGGCAGCCTTAGTCGTTGAGACACCTTCTACGATCATCCCCATATTTTCTAGCACTTCATCCAAGTTATGACCCTTTCCTAGCAGATTTCCTGCGCGCCAATTTCTTGAGTGAACACTTGTACAGGTAACGATCAGATCACCTACACCGCTTAGTCCGATAAAAGTTAATGGATTAGCTCCCATTGCAACACCTAATCGACTGATTTCTGCCAAACCACGAGTCATGATTGCAGCCTTTGCATCATCGCCAAATCCTAATCCATGGATTGCCCCTGCACCGATAGCGATAATATTTTTCAAAGCAGCACCTGTCTCTACTCCGATGACGTCATTATTCGTATAGATTCTAAAATAATCATTCATAAAGAGTTCTTGAACATAGGCTGCTGCAGTTTGATCCGTACTAGCCGCAGTAATCGTCGTGATATCATGGACTGCTACTTCTTCCGCATGACTTGGTCCTGAAAGAACCACGATTGCTTGCCTTTTTTCTTCTGGTATCTCTTCTGCAATCACTTCGGAGATTCGTTTGTGTGTCCCTTGTTCTAACCCTTTACTAGCATGGATGATCACTGGTTTTGTATTCATTTTACTGATCAATTCTTGGGCAACGGCACGAATTGCTTTCGTAGGTACGACAAATAATACCGCATCTGCTCCGTCCACTGCTTCTGCTAATTCGTGATATCCGATAATCGTTTCTGGAATTTTTAAGTCTGGTAAAAAATGTTGATTTGTATGATACGTATTGATTTCATCGATCTGTTCAGGAACATTCCCCCAAATACGTACGTCATGTCCATTTTCTGCTAACGTTTGTGCTAAAGCAGTACCCCAAGAACCTGGGCCTAGGACTGCAATTTTTTGTCTCATGGAAATTCCTCCAAAATCATAGTTGATACTGTCCATTATAATATAGATTCTTTAAATATTGGACTTATTTTTGTCGTTTTAATTGTTTGTTTAATACTTGACTACATTATCAAGGAGTAACTTACTGTCCTTTTCCTATGACAGACGAATAGTATTTTTGAGTATAAGACACTTATTCACTCATCCATTGTAAAAATCCTACTAGTTTTTCCCAAAAGATTCAATCCATATCCTCTTTCCAGATTTCGTTAGCTTATCAACAAATTATTTTTATAATCATTAAATAACCATTTTTCACATGAAATCATTCCGTTTTTTTGGATGAAGGATCATCTCTAAAGCTATTCTTATGATGATTCAGAAGTTTTTCTAAAAAAATATTATTTTTTATTTTGTTGCAATAACATACATTTTGAATCAACAGCGAAATAGCTCGTTATACTTGTTTTATAGAAAGTTACTTTAGTTATTCTTATCAACATCAAAGGAGGAATGTCGGATGGATTGGTCTGTTACACTTCCAGTAGTACTATAAAAGAAAATGATTACATAACTGGTAAAAAAGGTAAGGTGGATTCCTTGCCTTTTTTACTTGCTTCACAACTTATTTTTTTAGCTTAACACAGCTAAACTACGAAACCGTACCCGTAAATCCATCTAGGTTATCAAAATAACAGGCAATCAACAAGTTTCATTTTTTCCTCGACATGAATGATTTCCTTCATCACTTGACTAAGCGACTTCATCATTTTTTCATAAGTGATCGTTGTTGCATAGTGATTGCTTTTTTGATCTCTCCCAAATGTCCTGTCCCTATACTACGTATCAAGGCAAAAAAATAATCAACTATGATATTTTTTCAACAATTCAAATAAACTGGCAGTTTTTCATTGAGTGTATATGCTTCTACATAGTTATTAACAATAGACAAAAAAATAGCGGATCATTTTCTTAATGAAATGATCCGCTATTTTTGTCTAAATCTGTGAGGTTAGGCAGAAATGTTTCACTCCTAGAAATAAGAAGTTCGTTACAAAAATTATTTTTCATATTTTTGTTCGTTTCGTCTTATTTTCCGAAGAGGTTGCTTCTGCTCCATCGTTTTTTTAGATTCTACTTTGAATATTCATACGTGAGTTTATGCACTCTTTGCGTACTCACTAGCTGATTTTTTGCCATAAAGCAGCAGTGATATCTGGCGTCCAAGAAGGGATTGCTGTGTGTGCTTGAAGGCAACGATAGGTTCCCCCTTTGTATGTCACAATTTCACCGACCCCATAAGCTTTACCGCTAGTCCATGTATCTCCTTGAGGACTTTCACCTAGCGTTGTCACTGCGATTGATGGGCTTGCATCTGATGTGCCAACTGCATTGACTGCTTTCACCTGATACTCATACCTTGTTGCGGCCATTAATCCCGCATCAGAAAAAGTAGTCCCACCGGTAACACCTACACGTATACCTGATCGATAAATTTCATACTGCGTGACTTTTTCACTTGCATCATTGGCAGCCCATCTAAATGTCACAGAATTTTGTGTCAAATTTTCCACCGTTAATTCTCTTGGTGCAGATGGTTTTTGAGTTTGCCCTGTTTCTTTGTTGGTTGTCATCATCAATACGTCTGACCGCAAAGAACGATTACCGGCTGCATCAACTGCTTCAATTGAAAAAGAATACTGTGTTTCCGGTGTTAAGTTTGTAACAGTATAACTTGCGTTAGTGCTTGTACCAATGAATTGGTTATCTTGATAGATATTGTAATGTGACACGCGGACATTGTCCGTTGATGGCGTCCAATTGATTGAAACTGTCGAATGTGTTGTTGTTCCCGTTAAGTTAGTTGGTTTAGACGGTTTTTCTGTGTCTGGTGTTTTTTCTTTAAATAGATTTTGGTAAGATTTGGCAAAGGATTCATTGTAGGCTACCCCTGCAGAATTCAGCCCTTCATCCCAATTGGCACTCCAAGTCATCACTCCTTTTAATGGTGTATTTTCTTTCTCCATTTGTTCGAATACTTGATAGACAGTGGTTGGATCTTTTACAAAGCCATTAGCAGCCGCATCCTCATTGGCTGGGATTCCTATTGCCAATTTATTTGCTGGGATCTGGATGAAACCACCACTTCCTTCATTGAATGATTTTGAAATACCATATAAAAAGTCGTACTTGCGACTATCATTGTTTTGCGCGATCCATTCTGTGCCAATACTAATTCCGTCACCTGCCTGATTATATAATTGCGGAGCGATAAAATCATATTCATTTTCCAACGCACGAACATATGGCGTATACGCTTGATTGTTTCTTAAATATGGAAATTCTGGTGCCATTGAGATAATAAAATGTTTGTTTTCTTTCTGATAATGTTCACGTACTATTTTTAAAGCAGCGGGTATGACAGATTGGTTATCGCCTGCTGCAACAGCAGTTTGTTCCAAATCAATATCTAAGCCATCAAAGCCATAACGTTCAACTAAACGTATGATCTCGTTTGCGAAGGCCTGTTCCTCCCCTTTATGTAATTCAATGTGGGAGTCCGCACCTCCAAGTGACATCAAGACTACTCGGCCTTCATTGTTCAATACAGCCACTTTTTCACGAAATTCCTGATCTGATATGTTGTAAGGCTTAAACGTTGGAATGCCTTCCCCTTTCATAAATGCTACAGCGATCACATTATAGAATGAGTTGATTTTATCCAGCTCCAAGTTTGCTGGTTTACCACCACGATATCCTGCACCACGTTCCGCTTCCCAGTTATGGTAATAGCCGACAGAAATTTGTTTATTGGAAATATCTGGCATCGTATCCGCTGCATCTGCTGCTAGAACTGTAGTTCCACCACCTAATAATGTCCCAAAAAGCCCAACTGAAAATAATACTGTTTTTTTCTTCATGTTTTTCCCTCCTTATCTTTTTTACATTTTTAATTAAATCATTTTTTGATAACGCATACATTTTTTGTTTGGTATTACAACATTGAAATTTCCCAACAAAAAATAACTTTGTTCAAATACTACAAATTAATATTTAATTTTATCGATACAAAGATAAGTGTTATGTTATGATTAATTCATCAAAAAATATTGGAGGGATCTAAATATGCCACAACACTCATCACTGATACGAAAATTACGTAAAGAACGAGGTTTAACTCAAGAACAATTGACAAGAGGGATTTCACAACGTGGGACACTTGCTGCCTTTGAATCAAGAGGAACGAAAATCGGGTTTGAATTGCTTTTCAATTATCTTGAACGTATGAATATCACTTTAGAAGAGTATCAGTTCCTCCTAAATAATAACAATCTTTCAAATAAACAAAAATTAACCAACTATCTGATTTATTCCAAAGACGTGTCACCAACACAAGAAAAAGAACTGCTGAATGAATACAAAAAAACAGGGAATATCTATTATCGTTTGATCTACAGCCAGCGCAGATTGATTATCAGCTATCTATGTAATGATGCTTTTAACGAAGAACTAAAAGAAGAAATTGAAACGATCAAAAGATACCTAGAAACAATCGATACTTGGGGCCACTTTGAATTGACTGTCTTTTCCAACTGTCTGTTTATTTTTGATGACCAGTATATCATTCACTCCTTTAAAAACAGTGTCTCAAAAATGAAAGCTTACATAGATGCCACCTACTATTCTGAATTACTATCGAATTTCATTTTAAATGGCTTACGTCTCTCCTTTAATCGCCAATCAGTCACTCTTAGAAAACTTTTCTTGACCGAGTTAAAAAAAATAACGATACATCACAAACAAACATTGGTTACCGCTCACTATAAGACTTTTTCTGCTTTGGATCTTTTAGCTGAAGGGGATCAGTCAGCGATTTCTGAAATCGATCAAAGCATAGCTTTCTTTGAATGGTTAGAATTAACATCTACAAAAGAGTATTATCTTAAATTAAAAAACACTCTTATCCAAAAACATTCTTAAGACTTCCCTATTGATGATTCGCCCATATTGTTGCAATAACATACAAAATATTTTTATAAAAAAGTCCTCCGTTATACTAAAGTTGTAATAAAAAAGAACATTCTAAGGAGGAACGATCAATGAAAAAAGTGGTACAGTTAGGATTAGGGATCATCTTGGCGACAGCAGGATTCACTGCACTATCAACGGTAGAAGTTTCTACACATGGGTATATTTCTCAGCCTATCAGCCGTGGCTATCAGGGAAGTTTAGAGAAAGACAAAAACTGGTCTGCTGCATTTGAAAAATATGGTGCCGTTATCAATGAACCTCAATCTTTAGAAGCACCAAAAGGCTATCCAACAGGAGGACCTGCTGACGGTCGAATCGCTTCTGCCAATGGTGCTGTTGGAGATTTCAAATTAGATCAGCAGTCTGCCTCTTTCTGGACAAAACAAACTCTCACAACTGGTCCAAATGATTTTACATGGAAATTCACGGCAAATCATTCCACAAGTAAATGGCACTATTACATCACTAAAACTGGTTGGAATCAAAACAAACCACTTTCTCGTGACGAATTTGAATTTATTGGTGAAGTAGACAATAACGGAAATTCTTCCGCTACGACACCGACCCATACGATCAATATCCCAAGTAATCGCTTAGGCTATCACGTCATCTTAGCTGTTTGGGATGTCGCAGATACAACCAATGCTTTTTATAACGTCATTGACGCAAATATCCAAAGCCCTACACTTTTAAGTCGCTTGACAAACTAAAGAACCCGTAATGAACAAAGAAAATACTCCCTTTTCATAAGCGAAAAGAGGTTGGGACAAATCTAAAAATCAGGTTTGCTACGGACTCTAATTCCCAATAAACAGCGGAAGCAGAAGCAACTCCTTCGGAAATAAGCCGAAATTCACAAAAATTTGAAAAGCAATTTTCGTTAATTTCTTCTTATTTCTCGGAGTTAAACAATTCTGTCCCAACCTCACCAATTATATCAGCTGGATGCTCAATGATTTCCAGTTTTATTTCACCGAAGTCCGATGTCGTAATATGGCTTTACGCAACTCTTCCAATAGAATGATCGGAATCGGGATCAATGCCAAGCCAAACCAAGCAATCAATGGAATATTTGTGGTGCTGAAGGCATCTTGCAAGAAAGGAATGTTAATCAGAGCGGCTAACAGGCAGATTTCAAAAAGAATACCTAACAAAACTCGTTTGTTGCTGAAAAAACCGATCTTGAATAAGGATTCTTTTTCTGTTCGACAGTTGAAAACAGCACCAATCTGACTAAAAACAATTGCTGCTAAAGTCATTGTAGTGGCCATTACATAAGTTTTTCCTGTGCTTGCCAATGGAACAGTTGGCCAACCGTCAGAATAATTGATTACGAAATAAGCACCAATCGATATTACAGATGCCATCAGACCATACCAACCAAATGCCTTCCAGATCAATTTTTTGGTCAAAAGATGATCTGTTCGTTTGCGAGGCGGTTTATTCATCGTCCCAGGTTCGGTTTTTTCAGTGGCTAGGCTTAGTGCCGGCAACATATCGGTCCCTAGATCGATAGAAAGGATCTGCATCACCGTTAAAGGCAATGGGATCATTCCCCGAGAAAGCAGAAATAAAATTGATGGAAAAGCTTCTGGCATATTGCTATTTAAAATATATAACAAGAATTTACGTATATTATTATAGACCGTACGACCTTCTTCAATAGCATTGACGATCGAAGTGAAATTATCATCTGTTAAGATCATATCGGCGGCTTCTTTTGCGACATCAGTACCGGTGACTCCCATCGCCACCCCGATATCAGCTTTTTTCAAAGCTGGGGCATCATTGACCCCATCTCCAGTGGATGCAACAATTTCACCTAAGGATTGTAAAAGCGAAACGATCCGATATTTTTGTTCTGGTGCGACTCGGGCAAAAATGATTTGATGGGTAAGATTTTCCTTTAGTTCGTCATCAGACATCGCTGACAGTTGATCGCCTGTTACGACACGAACATCGTCACCTTCAACGATCCCGATTTTGCGGGCAATACTTTCAGCGGTCAAGCCATAATCACCTGTGACCATGATGATCCGAATGCTAGCAGCGTGACATTTTTTTATTGCTTCGATGACGTTTTCCCGTGGTGGATCTTGGCTGGCAGTGATGCCGACGAAGACCAACTGAGTTTCCGTTTTTTCAATACTGTATTCTGTTTCATCCGGATTTAATCGGCGGTAGGCGAAAGCCAGTGTTCGTAGACCTTCTTTGGCGAAAATGTCATTTTGATCAAGAATCTGTTTTTTATGTGTGTCGTCGAGAGGCTTGATTTCTCCATTCAGTAAAAAGTAAGTACAACATTCGAGGACTTCGGTGATCCCGCCTTTGGTAAAAATAAAGCGATCATTTTGTTGCTGATGGATCGTCGACATTCGTTTGCGTTTTGAATCAAAGGGTAGTTCACTAAGCCTTTGATAACGTTCTTTCTCTTCTGCCAGAGCATAATCCGCTTTATCTGCTAAAATGAGTAAGCTACCTTCATCGGGACTACCTACTAATTGATATTCCTGATCTGTTTGTTGGATAGCAGAGTCGTTATCTAATGTACCGATACGGATCAGTTGTAATAGATCTTTTTCTTTAGCTAATTCGATTCGCATGCTTTCTTTAGTTACGATCCCATTTGGTGCATAACCAGTGCCAGACACTTCATACTGTGCATAAGGCAACCATACTTTTTCGACGGTCATCTGATTTTTAGTCAAGGTCCCAGTTTTATCAGAACAGATCACCGAAGTTTCTCCTAGTGTTTCAACGCTATTTAGATGTTTAACGAGAGCATTTTTCTTAGCCATCGTCTGAACTGCCAGCGCTAAAGATAAAGTGACTGTTGGTAACAACCCTTCTGGAATAAAGGCTACCATCATTCCCAAGGCAAAAATAAATGATTCAACAACAGGATTTTTTACGAAAAAGACTGCTGCTAGAAAGAAAATCACACCGATTACAATGGCGATCAGGGAAAGTTGCTTCGTCAAGACGTTTAGTTCTTTTTCTAATGGGCTGGGAGTTGCAGCAACGGAACCAGTCAAAGAAGCAATTTGCCCAAATTCAGTTTTCATCCCTGTTCGGGTAACTAACATCAACCCACTACCACTGACTACAGAAGTTCCTTCATAAACCAGATTCGCTTCGGCAAAGCGCCCAGCTGTTTTGACTTCATCAGCGGTTAATGTGGCACTATCCTTGTTAACGGTGGTGGATTCACCAGTTAAAGAAGATTGGTTGACTTGCATGCTGTCAGCTTGCAATAGACGGCCATCCGCAGGAATATTATCACCACTTTTGATCTGTACGACATCTCCGGGTACGATATTTTCCACCAGAGTATTTTCTATTTTACCGTTGCGTAAGACGCGAGCATAGTTTGGCAACATTTTTTGTAGGGCAGAAGTTGCTTGACTAGCGCGATATTGCTGCCAAAAACTGAAGAGCCCGTTGATCACATTGACCAACCAGATGGCGATCCCTAATTCGAGCATACCGGCAAATAAAGCAATAAAACCCGATACCCATAATAAGAGTGCCATCAGACTTGTGAAATTTAATAAAAATGTTTTGATAATTGATTCTTTTTTTGTTGTGTTGATTACATTTGGACCGTATTTGGTTAAGCGTTGCTGCACTTCATCTGTCGAAAGTCCCTTTTCTGAACTTGATAGTGCTTGATAAGCTGCTTGGACCGAACTAGTCGCCCAATTTTTCTTGTCCATGGTGATCACCTCTGTTTGTATTTTCCTCCTAAGATCCCAAAATTGCAAATCGATTTATGGGTTACCTGAAATGATGTGAAAAGAAAAAGAATCGTAGAAAATCAGTGATATGTTTGGACTGATTTCTTCATAAAATTTCGTCAGTGTCAGGCGAGATAGCATTGATCACCAGATATTATGGATGGAATGGAAAAGCTGATTCCAATCGGATACATGTTTTGCTTGGCCTATTTTTCAATGAGGTACTTCACTATATGTAAGCCTAAAGAACGAGTGGAGGGGAAA
>OLSK01001380.1_pt1 | contig 18188 bp, 24 predicted proteins | sample 1672781 | NCBI WGS metagenome assembly OLSK01 (sample SAMEA3136723, study PRJEB25190) | human gut metagenome | biome: human gut; feature: human-associated habitat; material: faeces | place: Austria | collected 2013 | reverse complement strand
GGGTTGCCCTGCGGGCCCGACCCGGGCCGCGAATTCTGACTCTATTTTACCATGCCATTCCGAAAAAGAAAAGCAAATGGCGTGCGGTTCAGTCCTTATTCTCCTTGGCGCTCCAGTCGGCCACCTCCAGCCGCCACATGGCGGTGCGGGCCATGGTCTGCGGCGGGCAGCCCGGTGCGCCGGGCAGGTACCGGTCGATCAAAAGCCGCATGGCCTGGGGCTTTTCTTCCTCGGTCAGCGGGGTAACAGTCGCCTTGCCCATTACGCAGCCGTACCGTGTGGTAATGCCGTGCCCCGGCAGCTGCACTACCCGGTGGCCACAGTCCATCTGGAAGAAACAAGCCCCGTTTTGCCGCAGCAGCTCCGCCTTGCGGCCTTCTGCTGCCCCGTGCAGGTAGAAATACAGCCGCCCCTCTTTTTCCTCCCAGCCAAAGTTCATCGGCACGATGTAGGGGTAGTCCCCATCGGCCAGTCCCAGCCGCAGCACATCGCACTGGCGGATGATCTCCTTGACGGCCTCCAGCTCTGTTACTTCCCGGTCTTTCCGGCGCATTTCTTCCATACTATTCCCTCCGGCAGTTTTTCTTTATTATAGCAGGTTTGGCTTTACGGCACAAATTCCGCCGCCCCGCCTAAAATCCCGGGATTTTGCTTTCCCTCCGGGGCAGGATATGGTATAATAAAAACAGACGAACCCCGAACCCTTGATTTTTCAGGGGTTCGGGGTTTTCTTGTTACTAATGTGTGCATAGTTCAGCGTTCAGCGGCCTAAAATGTTCACCGGTTTGAACCCTATGGAATCAGTTCCACGGTGGCCTTCAGTTCGTCCAAAGTCTTGTGATTATAGACCCGGTTTCCCGTGTCCTTGGACACATGGCCCATGAGCAAATCAATACATTTTCGGTTGGCCCCGGCGCTGTCCAATTTGGTTTCAAAGGTGTGGCGGCATTCGTGCGGGGTATGGTTCAGCTTCAGGGCCTTCATAATATCCGCCCAAAATATCCGGTATTGGGTTTGATTGCAAACCTTCCCGTTGTAGCTAATCAGCCGGGGGCCACCTTCAGCAAGCCGCCGTTCAATCAAGGGCCTGATCTTTGGATGGATGGGAACAATGCGGTTCTTACCGGCTTTCGTTTTGGTGCCGCCCTTCATCGTGCCTTCCTTCAAGTCTATATCTTCAGGTTTCAGGTTCAGAAATTCAGAGATACGCCACCCGGAATATAGCAAGATCAAAACAGTATCAACCCAAGGATCAGACTGATGTTCCCACACCGTTTTGATTTCATCGTTGGTGAACGGAAGGCGGCTGGTGGGCGGTATTGGATCAGAAGTCAGAAGTTCGGAGAAGCACCGGTTTATTATATCCATTTCAAGGGCGAACCGGTCAAGGTGGCCCCACAAGTTCTTGATGGCCGCTTGGGTGCTATACCCTTTCCCACAACCATCAATGGTTTCTTGCATTTGGTAGGATCGCAGTTGTTTATAAGGCTTGTTCACATACGCTGAACAATGCTTGAACGCTGAACAGAGGGAAGAACGGTTGGATTCCCCCAGCTTCGGGGCCTTCTTTTCTTTCCAGAGGTCAAAAAGCTGTTGAAGGGTGATCTTGGCCCGGTCAACATCCCAAGGATCACGGTTGTATTCAGCAAGCATGATGTTCCCGGCTTCACGGGTTTCAGCATAGCCGATAATGTCATAGATGGGGTGGCCTTTGTCATTCCAACCTATGGTTTTCTTCACAATATATGGGCGGCGGCGTTGGCCTGATAGCTTTGCAACCGTTCCATACCCGTTTGGATTTCGCATTATATCACCTGAACTTTCAAAATTGGGTATGGCAAAGCTAAACCCCATGTGATATAATGTTCAAAGGCGTTTGAAACATTAACTTCAAAAGGGTTTGTTTCGCCTGACCGCTTCCGGTGTGCAAGACCGGGGGCGGTCATTTTTTTTTTGCATTTGTTCCATATCCGTTCCGCTTAAAATCCTTGCGGGGTGCGGCTTTGAGAGAATGGAACACTTGGAACGGATATTATATTACTTCAAAGAGTAGATAAAAAAATATATAAAAGAAAAAGAGTATATAGAGAACCGGCGCTTTATCTGTTCCACCTGTTCCAAAGCCTTGATTTTCCTGTGTTTTCAGGGATTGGACGGCGGAACGGATGTGGACAGATCGAGTTTGGCAAGTTCACCTTTGACCTGTTCCAGAACTTCAGGATATTCAGAATCAGGGTTCATGGAATATTGATCTTCGTATTCTTTCAGGGTGTTCAGATACCGGTTCCAATGGGTGGCTTTGGCCTTTGCGGTTTTCAATTCATCGATCTTGGCTTTCTGATCGGAATAGGAATCTAACAAAACCCGTTCTTTCTGACTATCAGCCGCCTTGAAGAAAGAAGCTGGAAGATCAGATGTGTAAGGGATGATCCCGGCCCTGGCCGCTTGATCCACCGTCAGGGCTATTTGCATACCATATTCATAGCGGGAAAAGAATGTTTCAAGGTTCTTCGTCTTTTCAAAGATGTTCAAACAATCTTGAACAATCCGCACATGGTTTTTGGCTTCTGCTACGGTGTAGGCCCCCGGCATGGATTTAATAGCCCGTTCCGGGTTCAGATTGGAATGAACCTGAACGGTGGGTTCTGTTTTGGGTGGGGCCTTCTGTTTTGGCTTTCTTTTTCGCAGAAGCAGGAACAGGAAGAACCCCATAATGACATCCATCATAATGAATACGGGGCGGAGTTCTGGCGCTTCCGTAAAAAACATGATTGTGTAGACGATAAACCCGAAACTGAAAAAGAAGATCCCAAAGCCTTTCAAAAACTTCTTCATCCAGCCACCTTCTATCTTACATCACTTTGGAAGGCCACGGCCTTACCAAGAATGATGATATGATCCAACTGTTCCCCGGTATAAACTAAATCTTCATAGTTGGAGTTTTCAGCCTTCAGGATCAATAGATTTTTTTCGGGATAGTAATTCACACGCTTCAGGGTTGCTTCATCATCAATGATAACAGCGGCAATTTCGCCATTGTTCACCATTTCCTGTTTTCTGATGAACACAATATCCCCGTCATAGATTCTGGCCCCGATCATGGAATCACCCTTGGCCTTCAAGCAGAAATCAGCACGAATGTTGGCACCAGCTTCCACATATAGTTCCTTTTCTTCGTTTGCCATGATGGGTTTACCGCAAGCAATGTCACCGAGTAGAGGAAAACGCTTTGTAGAAATTGGGATGATATTATCAAACTTCACCTGTGGTTGTGAAGGTTCGACTACCACAGATTTATTGATGCTTTTCAACCATTCATTCCGGTTCGGAATATCTGATCTACCCATGAGGTAATCCAAATCAACATTAAAATAGTCTGCTATGGTTTCCATAGATTCAAGGCCCGGTTCCCGTTCGCCCCGTTCATACATATTCACACTACTTTTGGAAAACCCAAGCTGATCCGCCAAGTTCTGTTGAGATAGGCGGCGTTCGGTTCGTAATTGCTTGAACCGATCAGAAAACTTCGGCATAAGTGCACCCCTTTCAGAAGTCTTTCTATAATTTATTATACACATTATGTGCACAAAGTCAATCCGTCGATGTGCACAATTAGTAACACATTTCTTTGTGCACAATTTGTGTTCAGTTGTGCTTGACTTTGAGCACATATCGTGTATAATGATAATCAGACGAGCACAAAAGGTGCACGAACTGATTGGGAGGATTTGAAAATGAAGGTTCATGTTTTTGATACCTATGTCACCATTAAGGATCGTGAAGGACACCCTGATATGGATGATACTTTGCTTGAAAAACTGGATGAAATGCTTACTACTTATGGTGTGCCCCACGCTTTTACCCTTCCCCACGAAAAGACTATGGAAGATTGCCCGGAAGCTACTCTTGAAGTTGCCTATGATTCTTCTGATGATATAACCTTTAGTCTTGTGTATATACTGTTCAATAAAACTTATCGGGGTGTAACCGATAAAGCGGTTGCAGAATCAATGATTAAGGTTTCTGCAAAATACATGGATGCTGAATAAGCCGAAACGGGCCTGATGGCCCGTCCACCGGAACCGCCCCACCGGTGCTGATGATGGCAGGGCAACAGCGACAACATGAGCGCCCCCGGTTTATGGGTTCGGGTATTGGGTATCAATCCCCATGTAAAAGATATGACCGCCCGGAAATTGCTTGTTGGGGCTTTGGCTGTTCTAATTCTGAAGAAAGGATGTGCAAATATGAGTGTTGGCAAGAAACTTCGGGAACTGCGTGGAAGCAGAACCCAAGACGAAATTTCCAAGGAACTTGGGATCACCAAATCTTCTTATGCCATGTATGAGCGAGATGAACGGGTTCCCCGTGATGAAGTGAAGGTTCGCATTTCCAACTTCTTTGGTGTTTCGGTGCAGGAACTTTTTTTTAACTAAATCGAGCACATATAGTGTTCAGTAGGAGTAAGAACCATGAATGAAGTCAGTTTGAAACCGGTCATTGATGAACTTGAAACCTTGTTTTCAAAGTTCAACAAAGCCTTCTTTGAAGGAAAGCTGGAAAAGCCTGTGATCACCGTTTCCCCGGATCATACCCGTGGGGCCTATGGGTGGTGTACTGGTTGGAAGGCATGGCAAGACGGCACCAAGGAAGGCGGCTATTACGAAATCAACCTGTGTGCTGAATACCTGAACCGCCCCTTTGAAGAAACCTGTGGAACCTTGCTTCACGAAATGGTTCACCTTCAGAACCTTCAGGACAATGTTCAAGACACTTCCCGTTCTGGTTCCTACCACAACCGGAAGTTCAAGGAAACCGCTGAAGCCCACGGGCTGACCGTGGAGAAAGGCGAAAAGTACGGATGGCACAAAACCACCCTGAACCCGCAAGCAGAAGCCTTTGTGAAATCCCTTGGCAAGTCCGGGTTCTGTCTGGTTCGGCCCCGTACCAATCCGCTGAAGGGTTCCCGGAAGGGCGGTGGATCAAGTTCCCACAAATATGTTTGCCCCTGTTGCGGAACCATCATCCGGGCCACCAAGGAAGTTCATGTTCTCTGTGGGGAATGTGAAGTGGCCTTTGAAGAACAGGAGTGATAACCAATGATGATTACCCGTCAAGTTCGGTGCAAGAAGTGCGGAAAAATGTTTCTCCTGACCTATCCCGAAAAGCTGTCTGACATTGGCCGGGATGTTATTTCTTACTGTCCGCCTTGCCGTTCCATCGTGTTTACACACGAAAATCTTAAAAAATGAAAGGAGTACGCACAATGACCACCTTTGCAGAGCGTTTGAAGAACGCTATGGAACAGACCAACATGAGCCAATCCGCCCTGTCTGAACAGGCCGGGGCTTCCAAGGCCGCTATCAGCCAATACCTTTCCGGGAAGAACACCCCCGGCCCTGACCGTATCAAGGCCCTTGCCGATGCAACCGGCGTTTCCTTTGATTACCTGATGGGTTATGGAGCCGCCCCGATTGCGGAACCGCCTATCAAGAAGATCAGTGTGAAGGAAGCCGCCCGGTGCATGGGAAAATCTGATCAGTTTGTGCGGATCGGCCTTCAGCGTGGCCTTCTTCCCTTCGGGAACGCTGTTCCCGGAACCGGCGCTTGCTGGAATTACTACATCAACCCCACAAAGTTCCGTGATTATGTGGGTGCTGATCAGTTCAATTCTTTCTTCGGCCTTACGGCCTGAAAGGGGAACAACGATGGACAACACCCGTGATGAACTGTTGGATTTGATCAGGAACGCCACCAACATTGATATGATTTGCTTCTTCGCCATTATCTATGTGGTTGCGCCTGATTCCCCCCCCTACACGCCTAACGCCACCCGTGGCGAACTGAAGAAGGCAATTAAGCAGTTGCGGAGCGCCCAGCACAACCCGGATTGCCCCGCTGAAATGTCTGAAGGCTTTGAAACGGCGATTCAGTATATCCGCCGTGAATGGCTTCACCGATGAAAGGATGGTTTATATGCTTCAGATCGGTATGATCGTTAAAATCTTGCCCGATGCGGAATACAGCGGCAAGTTCACCGGCTACATCGGCAAGGTGAAGAATTACTTTTCGCAGAACAAGAAGGTTGGCGTGGAACTTTTTCAGCAGACGAATGACGCAAGTTCCAAGGGCCTGTTTTGGTTCTCTGAATCCAAGGTGGTTGCGGCGGGTACTCTGCCGGATTCCATGATGGAATATATCAAGGCTGATCTTAACGCCACCTTCGGCGTTGCAAATCACACCCGCCGTTCCCGTCAGACCGGCCTTCCGCAGATCAAGAAGGTTATCTTCAGCGGCCCGAAAACTATTGTTCTGTGGGCGGATGGCACTAAAACCATTGTTTCCTGTGGTGCTGGTGATACATACGACTACTACGCCGGGTTCTGTGCCGCCGTGGTGAAGAAGCTGTTTGGTTCTACCACCCACGCCAAGAAGGTTTTGGGTGAAGTGGTTCAGGTTCAATGATCACACTGTTTCAGCACCAACAAAAGGCCCTTGACCTGACAGAAGGCCACAACCGATGCGCCTATTACCTTGATATGGGCCTTGGGAAAACCTTTGTTGGTTCAGAGAAAATGAAGGAACTGAACACCCGGATCAATCTTGTGGTGTGTCAGTGTTCAAAGGTTCCTGATTGGATTGAACATTTTCAAACCTACTACACCCGGAACTGTGTCTTTGACCTGACCGATCCCAAAACCTTCAAATGGTTCATGGAACAGATTCAGTGTGAAGTTCCAACCCTGATGATTGGCGTGATCAACTATGAACTGACCTTCAGGCGGAAGATTCTGAAAACCCTTTCCGGGTTTACGCTGATGCTTGATGAAAGTTCCTTGATCCAGAATGAGAACGCCAAGCGGTCAAAGTTCATTCTTGGGCTGAACCCTGATAATGTGATCCTTCTGTCTGGTACGCCCACGGGCGGCAAGTATGAAAAGCTGTGGAGCCAATGCCGCCTTTTGGGATGGAACATATCAAAGGAACTGTTTTGGAAGCAGTACATTGAAACGGAATGGGTTGAAGAAGATGGATTCTGGCGGCAGAAAATCACCGGTTACAAAAATGTTGACCGGCTGAAGAAGAAGCTGGCTGAACATGGGGCGGTATTTATGACCACCGATGATGCCGGAATTGACCTTCCTAAACGGAACTTTGTTCCCGTTAGAACGCCCCCGGCAAAGGAATATTGGAAGTTCTGGCGGGAACGGGCGATCAGCATAAACACCGCCACCCTTCAGGAATTTGAACTTGATTCAGATTTTTGGGGTTCCAATGAAAGCTATGAGCGGGAATTGATTGGTGATACCAGCTTGACCCGCCGCCTGTATGCCCGTCAGCTTTGCGGCCTATATAACCCGAACCGGTATAAGGCATTCCGGGAACTGGTGGAGAGTACGGAAGATCGCTTGATTGTGTTCTATAACTTCACTGAAGAAATGGAGCGCATGAAGGGAATTGTAAAGGGCATGAACCGCCCTGTGTCCATCCAGTCTGGTGAAGTCAAGGATTTGGGCGCTTACAATTTCAAATCCAATTCTGTGACCTTCATTCAGTATCAGGCCGGGGCAAGAGGGGGCAACTTCCAAAAGGCCAACAAGATTATTTATTTCAGCCTTCCCCAAGGTTGGGAACTGTGGGAGCAATCCCAAAAGAGAATTCACCGGATCGGTCAAAATCGCCCTTGCTTCTATTACTGGATGATCTGTCCGGGAACGGTGGAAGAAGATATTTATTCCACCCTTCAAATGAGAAAGGACTATAACGATGAACTGTTCAGAAAATACGAGGAAGGCCACTCAGAGGGCTAAACGGAACCAATGGTTCCGCAGAATGTTCACCGTGGCCCTTCTGATGGGGCTGGTGATTGGTTTCTTCCTTGGCCGGTTCACGGCCCATGCCTTCGGCAGAACTACGGCAGAGCCGGACACCGAGCCTTCCCAAACGGTTGACATTCAGCCTTCCCAAACGGTTGACATTCAGCCCACCCAAACTGTGATCCCCACCCCGGAAGTTTCTTTGGAACCTGTGGAGCCGGAACCGGTGTATTTGGGAGAATTCAGGGTAACGGCTTACTGTGCTTGTGAAATCTGCTGTGGGCAATGGGCAGAGAACCGCCCTAATGGGATTGTGTACGGGGCTTCCGGTGAACCGCTGGTTGCTGGTGTTTCCTGTGCTTCTCCGTTGCCCTTCGGAACTGTCTTGGAGGTTGAAGGGGTTGGAACCTACATAGTACAGGACAGAACCGCTTCATGGGTGGTGGACAAGTACGGGGAAAACCTTGTGGATATTTACTTTGACGATCACCAAGCCGCCCTTGAATTTGGGCTTCAATATCACGATGTTTACATGAAAGAAGGTGCAGACAATGACCAAATGTGAAAACCCGTGTCCCTTTGGCAAGTTTGATGGGTGTTGCAATTTCTGCCCGGATCGGGCTTCCTGTGCTGATGGTTGCCCGGAAAACCCGGAGAAATGCGGACAAGCCAAGTTCGATGAAGAAGCAGGGATTCAGGCTTTCCAGCAATCCCAGCTTGCCACCCTGAACGCTATTGCTTCCTTGACAGCCCACAAGAAGGCCATTGAGGATCAGGAAAAGGCCATGAAAGCCGCCCTGTATGAAGCCATGATGAAGTTTGGCGTGAAGAAGTTTGAAAGTGATGTGTTGAACCTGACCTTGGTTGAACCCACTATTGAAACCCGGCTGGATTCCGCCAAGCTGAAGAAGAAATATCCCGCTATTGCGGCGGAATGTTCTAAATCCAATACCAAGGCCGGTTATGTGAAAATCACCCTGAAGGATGGTGAAAAGTGATGAAGCAATTTTGCCCATTTGATCCTAATGGATCGGAATGTATGGAAAGAAAATGCGGTTTGTGGTGTGAACCGTATGATGCTAAGATCAGTTCTATCAAGCCGAACCTTCAGGATAAGGTGGCAAATAAGGTGGCCGGTATGGTTGATCTGGTGGCCCGTATCGTGGCGGACGATGATGAACGGGTGCTGTCTTTCAAGACTTCTGAAGTGATCTTCGGCGGTGGCCGTTTGACTGTCCGTGATAAGGAAATCCCGCTGACCTATGACGCTTTCTGTGAAGTCTACGAGGAAGCCAACCAGAAGGCCGCAGGAGCCGTGAAGCGTGGCGGCAATACCCCGGCCACCCCCGCACCCGAAACCACCGACACGGCCACCACAGCGCCCAGCAGAAGGGGCAGAAAGGTCAAGACTGAAACCCCGCCCCCGGCTGATAACTATGATCCGGCTGAAGATGCGGCAAAGGCGGCTTGTGGTGATCCTGATGGAACTTGGACACCGGGCGGCGGTGAACAGGATGATTCTGTTTCCGTTGCTGAACCGGCCACCGGTGACACCCCGCCTTGGGATAATCTTCCCAAATGCCCGGACGGTGAGCGCATTTTCAGACAGCACGATCAGAACCCGGAAATTCCGCTTTGCCCGTCCATTGACGCTGGCCACCGTTGCCATAAGGAAGGCGGCCCCGATGGTTGCCCCCTGTGGGATCGCCCCAAGGCACAGGCAGAGGAACCCGCACCCAAGACGGATGCCAACCCGCCCCGCCGTACCCGGAAGAAGCGTGAAGAATAATGGCTGATGTGCTGATGATTGCCGGGAAGCCTGAAACCATCTTCAAGGCCCGTGATTTTGAATATCTGGTTGAAAAATACATGGGTTATGAAGCGGCCAAGTATTTCCGGGAATACGCTGAAAAAGCTGATGAAGAAGTCAGATCGGCCAAGGCCGGTGAGAACACAGACCTTGCTTCCTATGAAGCTGACCTTGAAAGCAATCACAGAGCCTTTCAGGACATTCAGACGGAAGCCGCAGTTATCACGGGTGTTCTTCAAGAAAAACGGATAAACCGTGAGAAGATCGCCCATGCAGTCAGGGAAATTGGAAAAATTCTTTCCAACCAAATATAAAAACAACATTTTTTGGAGGTAAAAAACTATGGCTATTGATTTTGACAAGATTGATCGTTCTGTTGATCTGAAGGGCCTTCAGGCTGATGTGGAGGATGCCAAGAAGAACGGCGGCGGTGATTTCCCCACCATTCCCGCTGGCAAGTATGAAGTGAAGCTGGAAAGCATGGAGATCAAAGGCACCAAGGCTGATCCTAACCGCCCCATGCTGGCCGTGTCCTTCAAAATCCTGTCCGGTGAGTTCAAGAACCAGCGCCTTTTCATGAACCGTGTCCTTTACGGCACCAAGAATGACAAGAACATGATCGCTTCCGCTATGGGCTTCCTTGAAAAGCTGGATTCCGGTGTTCCTGTCAGCTTCACCAGCTACAAGCAGTTTTCTCAGCTTGTTCTTGATGTGGCGGAAGCCATTGATGGAAACTTGGAATATGCGGTGGACTACGATGATTCCCGCTTCAATTCCATCACCGTTGAAGAAGTTTTCGAGGTTGAAAACTGACCAAAGATTTTTTATAATCAAATCGAGCACATATAGTGCTTGATACGGTTTTGAACCTTAACTTTCAAGCACAAAATGTGGGGCTTCGGCCCCACAATGGCCCCAAGTGAAAGCCTTCCCGTGGCGGGGCTGATAAGGCGGAAACGCTGACCGATTTCACAAAAGCTGAAAGGATGTGAGTTGATGATCTTCTATGATTTTGAGGTTTTCCGGTATGACTGGCTGGTTGTCCTGATCGACCTGAACGCCCGAAAAGAAACCGTGATTATCAACGATCCCGGCAAGCTGAAACGCTTCTATGAGGAACACAAGGGTGTGATTTGGGCCGGTTACAATTCCCGGAACTATGATCAGTACATTCTGAAGGCCATTCTGTGTGGGTTTGATCCAAAGCCTGTGAATGATTGGATCATTGCAGAGGCTAAACCCGGTTACAGATATTCAAGCCTGTTCAGGGAATACCCGCTGATCAATTATGATGTGATGCCGAACCCGCCAATCAGCCTGAAGGCGCTGGAAGCGTTCATGGGCCATTCCATAAAAGAAACTTCTGTTCCCTTCGACATTGACCGGCCTTTGACTGAAGCAGAGTTGGCCGAAACGGTCAAATATTGCCGCCATGATGTGGAACAGACAGTGGAAGTGTGGCTACGGCGGAAGGAAGATGAATTTGATGCCCAAATGTCACTTGTGAAGGCGTTCCACCTTCCCATTTCTGACATTGGCCGCACCAAAGCACAGCTTTCCGCCAAAATCCTTGGGGCCGTTCAAAGGGAACACAATGATGAATTTGAAATTGAGTTCCCGCCCAGCTTGCGGATCGAAAAATACACGGAAGTTTTGAATTGGTACAAGAACCCCTTGAACCGTGATTATTCCAAAACCCTTGAACTGGATGTGGCCGGGGTTCCCCATGTGTTCGCTTGGGGTGGCCTTCATGGGGCCATTCCCAAATATCACGGGGAAGGATGGTTTGTCAATGTGGATGTGGCTTCCTATTACCCGTCTTTGATGCTGGTTTATAAGTGGCTTTCCCGCAATGTTCACGATCCTTCCAAGTATGCTGAAATCTACCACACCCGCCTGAAGCTGAAGGCAGAGAAGAACCCCATGCAACAGCTGTACAAGATTGTTCTGAACAGCACCTATGGCGCTATGAAGGATAAGCACAACGCCATGTATGACCCCCGGCAAGCCAACAATGTTTGTGTGGGCGGCCAGCTTCTTCTTCTGGATTTGATTGAACGGCTGGAAGATCATTGTGAAATCATCCAGAGCAACACGGATGGTATTTTGGTAAAACTTCGCCGGTATGAAGATTTTGAAATGCTGGACGATCTGTGTTGGGAGTGGGAGCAAAGAACCGGGATGCGCCTTGAATTTGATGAATTTCAAAAGGCGTATCAGAAGGATGTGAACAATTACATCATTGTTCCTTCCGGGCCGCTTCGTGATGAAAAAGGGAAACCCCGCTGGAAGTGCAAGGGTGCCTATGTCAAAAAGCTGTCTGATCTGGATTATGACCTTCCCATTGTCAACCGGGCCATTGTGAACTATTTCCTTCATGGGATCAGCCCGGAAACAACCATCATGGAATGTTCCAATCTTCGAGATTTTCAGAAGGTTGTGAAGGTGTCCAGTAAGTACAAATACGCCCTTTATTCCCCGATGATCACGGAAGCCAAGATCAGGGATGAAAAAGGCCGTTCCAAGAAAATCACCCGCTTCAGCGGCGGTGAGGTTCAGACGGATAAAACCTTCCGGGTGTTCGCTTCCAAGGATCAGAGCAAGGGCGGAATCTTCAAGGTTTCCGGGAAAATCGTCAAGGGCCGGGAAAAGAACCCTGAAAAGTTCGGCAACACCCCGGATCATTGTTTCTTCATCAATGATGATGTGACCAACCTTCCTAGCCTAAGGTGATCCCGCTTACAAAGCCGTTCCGGTTCTGCAAAGCCCGGTTCACACTTACCGAAACCGGCAAGATCAAGGTGAATGGAAGCCGGGATGGAGTGAAACGGGCAAGGCGAAAACTGAAGCTGTTTCACAGGGAGTTCAAAGAGGGAAAACGATCCTTCTTTGACATAGAACAATACATGGAATGCCAAAGCGCCTATTACCGGAACTTCAACGATCATGGCCGGTTGTTACGGTTGCGGCGGCTTTACCATGCAATCTTTTTCGGAGGTGGACAATGTTTAGAATCATCAAAGCCGGGGCCGGTATCGGCCTGACCGAGAACCTGAACTACATCAAGAAAGCCGAAAATGGTTGCTACATCCTTTGCCCGGAGCATGATGCTTCGGGCATTGTTTTTGAGGGTGTGGCTTACCATTTGTTGGGCCGTGCCGCTATGGACGAACTGGAAACCGTGAGTTTGGAGGAAACGGACGCAGGAACCGAGATCACCAAAGCCACAGAAGCCGGTGGGATCGTCTTTGTCACCTTGGCGGAAGCCGGGAGCATTGACCCCATCACGGCGGCTGAACACGCTGATCTGTTCGCTGAATGGGCTTTCCCTGTGGCCTACACGGTAGGGCAGATTCGCCGCTACCAAGGCACCCTTTACAAGTGTGTTCAGGCCCACACTTCCCAAGCGGATTGGACACCCACAGCCGCTTCCAGTTTGTGGAGCAAGACAAATGACCCCGCTGAAGAATGGCCGGAATGGAGCCAACCGGTAGGAGCGCATGACGCTTATTCCAAGGGGGCAAAAGTGAGCCATAACAGTAAACATTGGGTTTCCACAGCAGATGCCAATGTGTGGGAACCCGGTGTATATGGTTGGGAGGAATCGGCTTAATGGAGTATAAAATCTATCTTTGCTGCAAACGGGCCAAATTCAAAGCAATTTGCGGACAAGTGAACATTCGGTATGGAACCATCCTGAATTGTCAGGGTGGTTTTTTGGTTCTGAATGATCTTCCGGTGTGTTCCGTAACCAGCCAAAACGCCTATGACTTCTTTACCCAAAATGATGATGGCATGGGCAAGGAAAGGGGCGAACTTCTGAACCGGATCACCGCAACGCTGATGAAGCAGGCCCCCGGACACAACGCCCGGTGGGGGAAAATTTGGGATGATCCCCGTTGCCAAAAGTACAAGCGCCCGGAACAGGAAGATCATTGGATTTGGAATCATGACTTCTACAACGGCCCTATTGAGGATTTGCGCTATATTGCCGCCCTGATCGGGGCCTGATAGGAGGTAAACATGACGCTTGAATTGTCTATTGTAATTTCTGTTCTTTCGGTTTCCTTTGCCTTGTATTCCGGTATTTCTAACCTGAAGCGCAACGATAAAAAAGACACCGCCGAGGAAACCACCCAGCTTACAACCGTGATTGTGAAGCTGGAAAACATCGGGGATGGAGTGTCCGAAATCAAATCTGACATGAAGAATGTCAAGGGTGAAGTTCAGGAATTGCGGGAACGCCTTGTGGCCGTGGAGCAGTCCGCCAAATCCGCCCACCACCGCCTTGATGGGATTACGGGTGGTGTTGATGCGTGAGCCGCCGAACATCCCGAAAGCAAAAGATTGAGTTTTCCAAGCTGATCCTGTATGTGGTGGGGGCCGTAACCGTTGGGGTTACGGCCTTCACCCTTATCATGGTTTGGAAAACTGAAAACCTTGAACCGCTGGCCTATTTGATCCCCGCCATATTTGCTGAATTGGCAACCGCAACCGGGTTTTACTATTCCAAAGCCAAAGCCGAAAACCGGATCAAACTTCGGAAGTTGTATGGCCCGGAAATCTATAACGATGCAAAGGAGATTTGAAACCATGCTGAACGCTGTTTTGAACAATCTGATCAATATTGGGTGGGCCATGCTGATCTTCCTGTGTGCGTACCTGTCCAATGTTGCTTTTTCCCTTTACTACAACATCAAGGTTTTGCTTCAGCCCTTCGACAGACAGAAAATGATCAATTCCGGGCTGAAGGTTGCCACCTTCGTTGTGGGCCTGACCTTGCTTTGTGTAGCAATCACCACCCTTCCGATTTATGCGGATCAGCTTGGGTGGGCAATCCCGGAAGAATACACAGAAATTTTTGCTGATTTGGTTATTGTGGGCGCTGTGCTGATGGTGTCTTGTAAGTATATCGCAGAAGCCTTCACCAAGTTCAGGGCCATTCTTCAGGTGAAAGGAGATACAGAAAATGAGTAATTCCCCCCTTGCAACCTATACCCGGATCACGAAAAACAAAACCAGCCCCCGGAACCATGCCATTGACACCATCACGATTCATTGTATCGTTGGGCAATGGACAGCAAAACAGGGGTGTGATTATTTCGCCACCACAGACCGGCAATGTTCCGCCAACTATGTTGTTGGTAAGGATGGTTCCATTGGCCTTTCCGTGGATGAAAAGGATCGTTCTTGGTGTTCCAGCAACGGCACCAATGACAACCGGGCAATCACCATTGAAGTTGCTTCCGACACCACCCACCCTTACGCCGTCACCGCCAAGGCTTATGCGGCCCTGTTGGATTTGGTAACGGATATTTGCAAGCGCAACGGGATCAAGAAGTTGGTGTGGAGTACGAACAAGAATGACCGTGTGAATCATCGGAACGGATGCAACATGACCGTTCATCGTGACTTCGCCAACAAAGCCTGTCCGGGGGAATATCTTTATTCCAGACACGGGGAGATTGCCGCAGAAGTCAACAGAAGGCTTCAGGGCGCTTCCAATGGTGGTGGGGTAGTAGTTACACCCCCCAGCGTAGAAAAGCCCACAGGCGGCACCACAGGGGCCACCGTGACCCCTTACCATGTGCGGGTGAAGATCACCAACCTGAATATCCGTAAAGGCCCCGGCACAAACTACGGTGCAACCAGCTACATCCAGCCCGGTATTTATACCATCGTGGCTGAAAGCACCGGCAAAGGTGCGGCCAAGTGGGGCAAACTGAAAAGCGGTGCCGGGTGGATTTCCCTTGACTACGCCACTAAAACCTGACCATGAGAAAAGGCCCTTCCGGTTCAAGCTGGAAGGGCCTTTTTTGCGTGTTTCTACTATGTTACTAATAACCCCGATTTCACCGAACTTCAAAGGGCTGAAATGTTCAGTATTTGGGCGTTTCAGAGCGTTGCAGAGTAGAAATATTTATGGTAAAATAAAATATAAATGTATGTTCTCAAATCTCCCCACAAGGAGGCCCATCATGAAAGTCCTTGCCTTTGATGCCAACAGCATCGTCAACCGTGCCTTTTACGGCGTGCGGCTGCTCTCCACCCGGGAGGGCACCTATACCAATGCCGTTTACGGCTTTTTCAATATTGTTTATAAGCTCATCGAGGAACAGAAGCCGGATGCGGTCGCCTTTGCCTTTGATCTGCACGCACCCACCTTCCGGCACAAAATGTACGAGCCGTACAAGGGCACCCGCAAGGGTATGCCGGAGGAACTGCGCCAGCAGATGCCGCTGGTGAAGGAAATGCTGCGGCTTTTGGGCTACCCCATCCTGGAGATGGAGGGCTACGAGGCGGATGATATTCTGGGCAGCCTGGCCCGGCAGGGGGAGCAGAACGGCGATACCGTCCTTATCTGCACCGGCGACCGGGACTCCCTCCAGCTCATCACCGATAAGGTCAGCGTCATCTTGGCCAAGACTGCCCCGCAGGGCGCCGTTTATGAGACAATGGACCCCGCCGCCATTCGCGAAAAGTACGGTGTGACACCCCGGGAAATGATCGAGGTCAAGGCCCTGATGGGCGATCCCTCCGATAACATTCCCGGCGTGCCCGGCATTGGCGAAAAAGGCGCTCTGGCCCTTATCCAAAAGTATCACACCATCGAATATATCTATGCCCATTTGGAGGAGTTGGAGTTGACCCCGGCGCTCCGTAAAAAGCTGGCTGAGGGCCGGGAATCCGCCGCCCTCAGCCGGGAGCTGGGGACCATCTGCTGCGAGGTGCCGGTACCCCAGTGGAGCGAACTGAAGCCCCGGCCCCGGCAGGAGGACGCCCTTTATGCCTTCCTTTCCCGGCTGGAGCTCAACCGTCTTATCACCAGGCTGGGTCTTGCCGCTCCGGAAACGATGCCGGAGGAACCCGCCGCGGAGGAGGCGGCTCCCGCCGTGATCTTTGCCTCCCTCACCGAAGAAACTGACCTTGCCACTTGGGACAAAGAAACTCCGCTCATCCTTTCGGCCCGCTGGGCGGAGGATGGTACGCCTGCCGCCCTCTGCGTCCTTTGCGGGGAGCAGCTATGCGGCTGCGAGGATCCCGCTGCCTCCCTGTGGCAGAAAATTTTCTCTTTGCCCAATCCCAAAATCACCGCCGACGCCAAACCCTATTATAAAGCGGCGCTAAAGGCGAATAATACCTTTGCCGCCCTATGGCTGGATGCCGGTCTGGCCGGGTATCTGCTCAATCCCAATGCCAGTGACTACGCCGTGGAACGCCAGCTGGCCCAGCATGGGCTTTCCCTCCCTGCGGCGGAGGCCCCGCAGAAGCTGCTGCCGCTGGTACGGGAATGCCTGGGCCTTTCGGCGCTTTCTCCCCTGCTGGAGCGGGAGCTGGAAGCGAACGGCCAGCAAAAGCTGCTGCGGGAGGTGGAGCAGCCCCTCTGTGAGGTGCTGGCCTCGATGGAGCTCACCGGCTTTCGCGTCGACCGCGAGGGCCTGCGGGAGTTCGGCATCTACCTGGATGGACTGACCATCCAGCTGGAGCAGGAGATCTATCAGCTGGCCGGCGGCAAATTCAATATCAATTCCCCCAAGCAGCTGGGAGATGTTCTGTTTGTCAAGCTGGAGCTGCCCGCCAAAAAGAAAACCAAGAGCGGCTATTCCACCAATGCCGAGGTGCTGGAGGAGCTGATCCCCTATCACCCCATTATCAGCAAGATACTGGAGTACCGCAAGTACAAAAAGCTCTCCTCCACCTATGTGGAGGGCCTTAAGGACACCATTGGCCCCGACAGCCGCATCCGCTCGGTGTTCCGCCAGACCGATACCCGAACCGGCCGCATCAGCAGTGCGGAGCCCAACATGCAGAATATTCCCATCCGTACCGAACCCGGCAGCCGTATGCGGGATTTCTTCGAAGCGGAGGAGGGCAACCTGCTGGTGGATGCCGACTATTCCCAGATCGAGCTGCGGGTGCTGGCGGCCCTGGCCAATGACAGCGCCATGATCGAAGCCTTTCGGGAGGGCGTGGATATCCACACCCGTACCGCCGCGCAGGTATTCGATCTGCCGGAGGCCTTTGTCACCCCACAGATGCGCTCCCGCGCCAAGGCGGTCAACTTTGGCATCGTCTATGGCATCGGCGCCTTCTCCCTTTCCCGGGATATTGGTGTTTCGATGCAGGAGGCCGATACCTACATTAAGAATTACAAAAAGACCTACAGCGGCATTGCCGCCTACCTGGAGCGTGCCATAGAGGACGCCAAGGAAAAAGGCTATGCCGAAACGCTGTTCGGCCGCCGCCGCCCCCTGCCGGAGCTGAAAGCCTCCAACCGGGTGCAGCGCGCCTTTGGCGAACGGGTGGCGATGAACGCCCCCATCCAGGGCACCGCCGCAGATATTATCAAGATCGCCATGGTGCGGGTGTACCGCCGCCTGAAGGAAGAAGTCCCCGCCGCCCAGCTCATTTTGCAGGTCCACGATGAGCTCATTGTCGAAACACCGCAGGGATCCGCCGAGCAGGTGCGGGAGCTGGTGCGCCAGGAGATGGAATCCGCAGTCTCGCTGTCGGTTCCGCTTTTGGTGGATGTCAAGGTAGGAAAAACCTGGGGCGAAGCC